>Ga0214472_10001098_pt1 | contig 31182 bp, 26 predicted proteins | sample RVTome_6_FD_207662 | JGI IMG/M metagenome (GOLD analysis project Ga0214472, IMG submission 207662) | Soil microbial communities from uranium-contaminated site in the Upper Colorado River Basin, Wyoming, United States - RVT140D175 | ecosystem: Environmental > Terrestrial > Soil > Contaminated >...
CGAAGGCCAGGCCCTCGTCGTAGGGCAGGGCCAGCCAGGCTCCCTGCTCCATCTCGCGTTCGAGCTGGCCCGCGCCCCAGCCTGAGTATCCGAACACCAGCCGGCCCGGCACGAGCCCGGGGCCGGGCACCCGCGAGAAGAGCAGCGGCAGGACCTGCGCCGACCTCGATGCGAACAGCCCCGGCGCGATCTCGGCGCACTCCGCACCGTCGATCGCCCGGTGGAAGACGGCCAGCAGCGCGTCGGCGGGGACCGGCCCGCCCAGGTGCAGGGGCGTCTGGGCGTGGACCCCCTGCTGCTGGCCCGGGGCGAGCAGCTCTCTCACCGGCTTCTCGTGGAGGCGGTTGACGATCCAACCCATGGCGCCCTCGGTGTCGTGGTGCCCCATCAGCACGACCGACTGGACGAAGTTCGGATCGACGAGCGTCGGGGTCGCGATGAGCAGATAGGGTGCGCTGAGTGTTTCCATGGCGGTCCGCGTCTTTCGGCGCGACTCACCTATCAGGATCGCTCCAGCGAGAGACTCGTGCAAGGCTGTCCGTGGGCGCCAGGGAACATGCGCGCGGACTCGCTTCCGACCGGCAAAGCAAAGTAGAGTCGTGGCATCCGACCAGTACGAAACTCTGGAGCCTCAGCATGACCCTTCCTCCGGGCACGCGCTTGGGCCCGTACGAGGTCTCCACCCTGCTCGGCTCGGGGGGAATCGCTACGAGTCGACAGGGTCGTTGTCCGATGACGCCCCGGTCACCGACCCTGGTACGGTGATGGGGACGATCGGGTACATGGCCCCCGAGCAGCTCCAGGGTCGTCCCGCGGACGTGCGGTCGGACATCTTCTCGTACGGGGCCGTGCTCTACGAGATGCTCGCGGGGCGGCGCGTGTTCCGGGGCGAGAATCCCGCCGACACCATGGCCGCGATCCTCAAGCGGGACCCGGCGGAGCTGTCGCAGATCCGGCCGGAGGTCACTCCGGGACTCGAGCGCATCGTGGCACGCTGTCTCGAGAAGCGACCCGAAGAACGCTTTCAGTCGGCGCGCGACGTCGCCTTCGCGTTCGAGGCCCTCTCGGCGGGTAGCGGGACCGGTCGGCCCTTCGGTCCTTTCCGGCGATGGCGGCGGCGCTCGACGACGGGCGTCGTGCTCGCCGTCGTCCTGGGCGCCGGCTTCCTGGCCGGGCGTCTCACGGCGCCCCACCCGGTCCCCGTGTTCCAGCGGCTCAGCCTCAAGCGGGGCCCCATCCGCGCCGCGCGCTTCCTGCCCGATGGCCGGACGGTCGTGTACAGCCCCGCCGGAGAAGCCGGTCGTTCCCGGGTGTTCTCCACGCAAGCGGGAGCCCCCGAGCCGCAAGTCCTGGACCTGCCCAAAGGCGCGGTGCTCGGGGTCTCACTCGCGGGAGAGATGGCGGTCCTCCTCGGCCAGACGGCCGATCCCTCGGGCACCCTTGCCAGGGTCCCCGCCACCGGGGGCTCACTGCACGCCCTGAGCCCGCAAGTGGTGGACGCAAGCTGGGGCCCGAACGGGCGGCTTTGCGTGCTGCGGACGCTCCGAGGGGATCAGCAGCTGGAGTTCCCGCCGGGGCAGGTGCTCTTCCGCCCCACGCGGCCCATCCACTCCCCTCGGGTCTCGCCGAAGGGGGACCGCATCGCTTTCTCCAACGGGGAGGGAATCCAGGTGATCGACACCGCCGGCACGAACCTCGTCACCCTCACCAGCCAGTCCCCGGTGAAGGGGCTGGCCTGGTCGCCGCGGGGGGACGAGGTCTGGTTCACGGCGGGCGAGACGGAGAGCCGCGCGCTCCACGCCGTGAGCCTCTCCGGCAGGTCGCGCCTCGTCTACCGGCTCCCGGGCAACGCCACGCTCGAGGACATCTCGGCCGACGGCCGGCTGCTGTTGACGCAGGGCTTCGAGCACAAGGGCATCGCGATCCTCGCTCCCGGGGCCGGCCGGGAGCGAGAGCTCGCGGGCTACGCGCGCCCGCGGGTGGCGGCGCTCTCGTCGGACGGGCGGACGCTGCTGATCCACGAAGAGGCCGACCGGGCCGGCCACGGGGACGCGGTCTACCTCCAGCGGACCGACGGCTCACCACCCATTCGTCTCGGGGAGGGACGGGCCCTGGACCTCTCTCCGGACGGGAGCCGCGCCCTCGTGGTCGTCCCGTGCTCCTGGACCTGGAGCGCGGAGAGTTCAGCGAGCTCTCGGGCCTGGACGCTGCGGACCCCGTCCGCTGGACCGCCGACGGGCGTGCGCGTCCGCGCGGCGGTTGGAGTCCGCGGGCGGGTCTTCCGGGTCGATCCGACGAGAGGGGAAAAGGAGATCTCGCGAGAGCTTCTGCCCTCCGACCCCGAGGGAGTCACTCGGGTGGACACGGTCGACCTGACGCCCGACGGACAGTTCTATGCCTATACCTACTCTCGGCAGCTCCTCGACCTCTACCTCGTCGAAGGCCTGAAGAAGGCGAGTTCGGCGCTGACGACCTCCGTCGGCGCGCCGAATCGCCTTCGCATGACGCCCGTCATAGCCCAAAGAGGCGCTCGAAGCGCAAGCTGAACTCGCATTTCATCTTCCCGGAATCCTCGGGGAAGAGGACGAGGCATGAGCGAGCTGATCGACAACCGCGCGCACCGCATCCGCACCCTGAAGGAGGTCATCCGCCACCTCCACGAGGGCAAGGCACCCGGCGAGGTGAAGGCCCAGCTGACGGCCCTCGTGCGCGAGTGCGACGCGAGCGAGATCGCGGCGATGGAGCAGGAGCTGATGGCGGAGGGCGTGCCCGCGAGCGAGATCATGGGCATGTGCGACCTGCACTCGCAGGTCGTGCGCGACATTCTCGTCGAGCGCGCAAGCGCCCCCCCGGCTCCCGGCCACCCCGTGGACACGTTCCGCCGCGAGAACGAGGCGCTCGGGGCACAGGCCGCGTCGCTGCGAGCCGCGCTCGAGGCGCTCGCGCCGGCGGGCGGCGACGACGACTTGCCGGTCGACCCGGCGCGCCTCCTCGACTGCCGCCGCCTCTACTCCGGAATGATGGACGTCGAGAAGCACTACCAGCGCAAGGAGCACCTGCTCTTCTCCTGTCTCGAGCGGCACGGGATCACGGGGCCCTCGACCGTGATGTGGGGCAAGGACGACGAGGCACGGGCGCTGCTCAAGGAGCTGGGCACAGCCCTCGCGGAGAACGGGGGCAGCTCCGCTGAATGGCGGCTCGTGGCGCAGACCGTCGCCGGGCCGGCGCTCTCGGCGGTCGAGGAGATGATCTTCAAGGAGGAGCACATCCTGCTGCCGATGGCGCTCCAGAACCTGACCGAGACCGAGTGGGGCGAGATCTTCGCGCAGTCCCCGCAGTTCGGCTACTGCCTGGTGGATCCGCGCGACGGCTACGAGCCCAGGCCGCCCGCGAGCGACGTCCCGGCCGCGGCCAGCGCCGAGGCCGCGCGCTCCGGGATCGCCTTCGCTCCCGGCCCCTTCGCCGCCGGCTCACGCGCGGTGCCCCTGGCCATGGCCGGCGCGCCACAAGCGGTCCGTGGCGAGAGCCTGCCCGAGGCGGTCGGCAGGGGCCTCGTCGTCCTCCCCACCGGCGCGCTCCGCCTCGACCAGCTCAAGGCCGTCTTCGCCACGCTGCCGGTGGACGTCACGTTCGTCGACGCGGAGGACCGGGTGCGCTTCTTCAGCGAGGGCCAGAACCGGGTCTTCGCGCGGCCGAAGGCGATCCTCGGGCGCCTGGTGCAGCACTGCCATCCGCCGGGGAGCGTGAACGTCGTCGAGCGCATCCTCGACGATTTCCGCTCCGGCCGGCAGGACGTCGCGGAGTTCTGGATCGACTTCAAGGGCCGCTTCGCCCACATCCGCTACTTCGCGCTGCGCGACGACAAGGGCGCGTATCTCGGCACGCTGGAGGTGACGCAGGACCTGACGCACGAGCGCGCGCTCCAGGGCGAGCGGCGCCTGCTCGAGTACGAGTCGTAGCCGTGGCGGCCGAACGCGTGCGCGTCCCGATCACGCCCGCCACGAAGGTGGCCGACCTGCTCGAGTCCTGGCCCGAGCTCGAGGAGGTGCTGATCGCGCAGGCCCCCGCCTTCCGTCGCCTGCGCAACCCCGTGCTGCGGCGGACGGTGGCGCGCGTCGCGACGCTCGAGCAGGCGGCCGGCGTGGGCGGGGTCCCGGTACGCGAGCTCGTGGCCGCGCTGCGCCGCGCCGCCGGGATCGACAGCGCGGCCCCACAGGGAGAGACTGCAGCCGAGAGCGCCAGCGAAGCCTCGACTCCACCTGAGTGGCTCGACCCTGGACGCGTCACGTCGACGCTGGACGCCGATGCGCTCCTGGACGCGGGCGTGGTGCCACTCGGCCGCGTCAACGACCAGGTGCGCGCGCTCGGCGCCGGCGAGCTCCTGCGGATCGACTCCGGCTTCCGTCCGGTCCCGCTCATCGAGGCGCTCGGGAAGCAAGGTCACCGCTGCTTCGTGCGCGAGACGGCCGCCGGCCGCTTCGAGACCTTCGTCGACCAGGCGCGCCAAGGCCCGGGACCGGGCCCGCTGCACCGCTTCTTCTCCGCCGACCACCTCCGCCTCGACGACCTGCTGAGGCGCGCGACGGAGGGCATGGGCCCCGTGGACCTCGCGCTCTTCGGAGCGTTCCGCGCGGGGCTCCTGCGACACATCGGCATGGAAGAGAAGGTCCTCTTCGCGGCCGCCCGCGAGGCCCGTGGCGGCGAGCCGCTGCCGATCGCCGAGCGGCTGCGCGTGGACCACGGCGCGATTGCCGCTCTGCTGGTTCCCACGCCGACCCGCGCGCTCGTCGCCCAGGTCCTCTCGATCCTCGGCCCGCACAATCGGCGCGAGGAGGAGCCGGACGGCGTCTACGACGCCTGCGACCGGGCACTGGGCCGCGCCGCGGCGGAGCGCCTCGCCTCCGAGCTGCGGGAGTTCCCCGAGCCGCCGCTCAAGCCCTACAACGACGGGCCTGCGGTCATGGGCCACATCGCGGCCAACCTCGAGCTGGCGCGCCGGCAGTGGATCGAATCAGACGCGGGCGAACGCTGAGGGGAGGGGCGTCGGGGGTCGCGGGCCATGGGGACTCGCGCTGCTCTCAGGAAGCAGCCGGTTGCCTCACGCCGCTCGTTTGGTCCATGGCCTCACGGGCGAGCATCCGGCGGAAGAGGAGACCCATGCCTCCGAGCACCGCAAGGCTCGCGGCCACGGCTGCGGTCGGGAAACCCGGCAGCGGGCCGGCCGCCGGGGCCACGAGCAGGAAGCAGTCCAGCCAGCGTCCGAGCAGCACCACGATCGCCACTGGCGCGAGCGTGGGCGCGTGACGCTTCGTGCCGGCCGAGAGCAGGACGACGAACGGCACGACCCAGTTCAGGATCGGGTTCAGATAGAAGAGCATCGACCAGCCGCCGGAGAGCCGCGCGGCGTAGTGGCCCGTCTCTTCCGGGAGATTGGCGTACCAGATCAGCATGTACTGGCAGAACCAGATGTAGGCCCAGAAGGTGGCGAAGGCGAACAGCAGCTTCCCGAGGTCGTGGAGGGCTGCGGGCTTTGGCTGCGTCGCGAGCTGTCCGCTGCGGTCCAGCGTCAGCACCAGCAGCGCGACGGCCGCAATCCCGCCGAGGAACGTCCCGGCGAAGACGTACACGGCGTACGTCGTGCTGAACCACTCGGGCTCGAGCGACATGCCCCAGTCCCAGGAGGCGACCGCGTTGGTGATGGCGTAGAGGACGAGGAAGCCCACGCCGGTGCGGCCGAGCGCTTTCCCGTTCGCCGCCGAGGCCTCGCGCGAGAAGGCGGCGAAGCGCCGCTGCAGCGCACCGATCGCGCCGGCAAGGGAGTATCGACACCTCAGCGGCGAGCTGCGACGGCGATACCGGATCGGGTCTTCGCCCGCGGCCGACCAGCAGCCGCGCGAATCGCCCCCAGTCCGACCGAATCCGGCGAGTTCCGGTGTGCAGTTGCCACGCCTCGGAGCCGGTGCTACAACCCCAAGCGATTGCTGTCCGAGACACGCGCGGAATGAACACGGGCGGCTGGCCGTCGCAGCTCCTGGTCGAGCGCAGCCTCGACCCGATCGTGCTCGAGGACGTCGGCGGCGCGGTCGATGCGGGTCTCACCGGGGCCCTCGGCGATCTGCGTTGGGCCGGCGATCGCATCGCCGTCGCCGCGGGGAGCCGCGGCATCGATCGCATCCCCGAGGTCGTCGCCGCGGTGGTTCGCTTCGTGCGCGCCCGCGGGGGCGCGCCCTTCGTCATGCCCGCGATGGGAAGCCATGGAGGCGCCACCGGAGAAGGGCAGGCGGCGGTCCTGCGCGCCCTCGGGGTCGAGGAGAGCACGGTGGGAGCGCCGGTCGTCTCGTCGGTCGAGGTCGTCGAGGTTGGTGCGACCGACGACGGCTTGCGTGTGCTCGCGGCTCGAGACGCCGTGCAGGCCGCGGGGATCATCCTCGTCAACCGGATCAAGCCCCACACCGATTTCACGAGCCCCATCGGCAGCGGCCTGCTCAAGATGGCCGCGATCGGGCTGGGAAAAGTGGAGGGCGCCTTCGCGTGCCATCGGGCGGCTTCGCGGCTGGGGCACGAGCGCGTGATCCGCGCTGTCGCGCGCTGGCAGATCGAACGCCTGCGCATCCTCGCCGGGGTGGCGCTCGTCGAGGGGCCCCGGCACGTTCTCGCGCGCTGTGCCGTCCTGCGGCCCTGCGACTTCGAAGCCCGCGAGCCCGAGCTGCTCGCGCAGGCCCGCGCGTGGATGCCCGGCCTGCCCGTGCCCGACATCGACGTCCTGGTCGTCGACGAGATCGGCAAAAACATCAGCGGCGCGGGGATGGACACGAACGTGATCGGCCGCGGGGTTGACGGCTTGGCCTTCGGCGAGGGGGCGCCGCGGATCGGCGCGATCTACGCGCGATCGCTCTCACCGGAAAGCAAGGGCAATGCCATCGGGCTGGGCCTTGCGGACGTCGTCTCCGCCCGGCTCGTGCGCGGCATGGACGCCCGGGCCACCTTCATGAACGCCCTGTCTGCGCTCACGCCTTCGACGGTGCGCGTGCCGATGCACTTCGAGAGCGACCGGGAATGCCTGGAAGCGGCGATCCGTCTCGCCCGTGTGGACGACCGCCTGCAAGCGAGAATCGTGCGTATCCCGAACACGCTGTGCATGGACAGGTTCCTCGTGTCCGCGGCCTGCGGGCCGGACGTCGCCGCGCGGACGGACATGCGCGTGCTGGGACCCCCCCGGCCCCTCACGTTCGACGATACGGGCAACCTCGACGGAGGGTCGGCCGGCTTCCTCGTCTCGGGCGAGGGTCACTGACGGCGAGGGGCGCCCGTGCCCCGAATCAGTTCCCTGAGATCCGGGCGGCGACGCGCTCCGCCTCCTCCATCACCCGGAGCGTGTTCTCGCCCAGCACCTTGCGGACGTTCCCCTCGCTGTAGCCGCGCTTGAGCAACTCGTAGGTGATCGCCTCGTACTTCGAGCAGTCCTCGAGGCCGACCGGTGCTCCTGCGGTGGGGCTGTAGTCCATTCCGATCCCCACGTGGTCGATCCCCGCCACCTGGATCGCGTGGTCGATGTGGTCGATGAAGACGGAGAGCGGAGTCTGACTGCGGGCCACGGGGTCGATGTACTTGAGCACGCCGTCGATCTGGATGACGCCCCCGTTCCTGGCGAGAGCGCGCAGCATGTCGTCCGACATGTTGCGGGGGTGCGCCTTGATCGCGTCGACCGCGGAGTGGGAGGCGATGACCGGAGCCTGGGTCACCTCGAGGATGTCGAAGAACGTATCGTCCGCGACGTGGCTCACGTCCACGAGGACGCCGAGGCGGTTCATCTCGCGCACGACCTCGCGACCGAAGAGGCTGAGGCCGCCGTGGGCGGGCACGACAGGCGGGCCGACTCCCGACGAATCGGCCCAGTGCGTGTTGAAGGAGTGGGTGGGCGCGAAGTAGCGCACCCCGAGGGCGGCGAACGCGCGCAGCACGTTCAGGTCGTCGTCGATCATGTGGCCGCCCTCGACGCCCATCAGCAGGGCCACGCGGCCCGAGCCGACGATGGAGCGGACGTCCTGGGCGGTGACGGCGAGCCCGACATCGCTCGCGTACTTCGCGGCCAGCGTGCGAATCGCCCCGATCTGGCTCAAGGCCGTCTTGACGGCCATCCCCGGCCGCTCGTCCTGCTCGGTGTAGACCGCGAAGAACTGCGCGTCGAGGCCGCCCTCGCGCATGCGGGGCAGGTCCATGTACCCGGTCGTGTGGCGTTCCAGGAAGCTCCAGGGGCCGGGGGGGAAGCCGTGGAGCCAATTGTTGTCGCGCCGCCGCCGGGAGGGCGCGTCGGCGGCGGCGTAGCCGGGGCCGGCCAGGCCCGGATCGTCGATCATCGCCGGCCGCACGTCCTTTTCGACGAGCGGGGTGAGGTCGGCGTGCGTGTCGACGACGATCGCGTCGCGATGGATGGCCCGGGCACGCTGGCGCAGGCCGTCGTCGGGCTGAAGCGGCCGGGAGGGGGACCCGAGGGCCACGGCCGAAGCGAGCGCCGCGATCCCCGGAACCAGCGGAACCGCGCGCAGTCTCATGCCGCTCCGGGGCCCGCCTCCTCGCCTTTCGCTAGAACTCGAATCGTACGCCCAGTCGGACCTGTCGTGGATCCTGGACCGCGGTGATGCCTCCGTAGTCCGGGTTCAAGCGGTGGCCGGAGAGCTCGTAGGTCGGATTGTAGGCGAGCACGCCGTCCAGGTTGAAGGTATTGAACACGTCGGCCATCAGCGTCAGCCGCCGGTCGCCGAACGCGAAGGAGTAGTCGGCGTGGAGATCGAAGGTGTACTGCGTGGGAGTCCGCTCCTTCTCGCCGTCGACCGTGGTGACGCCCGACCCTCGCGGCCCCATCGGGATCGTGCGCAAGGCGAACGTGGTCAAGGGAGATCCGGAGCCCACGATCGCTCCGACTCCGAGGTTGAGACCACGGAAAGGGCCGGCGCTCGCGTACACCTTGACCTGGTGGGTGCGGTCGTTGGGCAGGGGGCCCGCTCCCAGGCGACCCAAATAGCGGATGTCGCCGCGGTACCCGAACAGAGGCGCGCCGATCTCCGTGTAGCTCGGGTCGTTGATCGGCTGATCTGCGAGAGAGGTCAAGCCGGGGTCCGACTGGTTGTTGTCGTTGCGATAGAACCCTTCGTAGTCGCCGTAGAGCCGCGACCATCGGTAGGATGCCTGCATCGACCACTTGTTGGCCAGCCGCCTCTCAGCGATGAGCTCCACGGCGTCGTACTGACGGAAGAACGTCTCGTGCTCGCCCACGTTGTAGGGGGCCGTGGACGGATAGCCGTCTCTGGGATTGGCGATCGTGAAGACGATGTTCTGGGCGACTCCGAGGTCCAGGAGGACGCGGGCCGCGGGAGCCGTGTCCTCCACGATGTTCCGGAGGTCGCGATGGGTGTACCGGAGGCCCAGGGTGAAACCCGGCCGCAGCTCGTACTCACCCCCGAACAGCCACTCGTCGTTGTAGGTGTTCTTGGTTCCGGGAAGGGCCTGCGCCGGGTCGGAACCGCTCAGCACGAGGTGATTCAGCACGTCACCCGCGAGGACGCCGCTGGGAATCGGCTGCGTCAGCCCGGCGTCGAAGAAGTCGGCGCTATTGACGGCGGAAAGGGCGGAGAAGCCGCGCGTCGCGAGGTCTTGCGGGTACTGCGTGTAGAACCGGCCGAAGTTGCCGTAGATCTTGGCGTGACCGCTTCCCGTCGGGTCGAACGTCACGCCGATGCGGGGCGACCAGCTGCCGGTGAACGTGTATCCCGCGCCCACGCCCGTGAGCTTCTGCTGCTCCCAACGGATGCCGGGCCGGATCGTCAGCCGACTCGTGACCTGGAAGGTGTCCTGGAGGAAGGCCGACAGGTACGTCTGCGTGGTCTCGAGCTGGTTCGCCGTGTAGGCGCTCGTGACCCGGTAGATCTTGCCGTAGGTCGCATCGGGGATCGCGGAGTAGACGGCGCCCGTCACCGCCTGCTGTCCCCCGGGAAGCACGAAGTTCGCTCCGGTGACATCGGGGACGGAGAGGTAGCTGATGTCCTCCCAGAGGCCCCCCAGCCGGATGCTGTGCTTGCCGAGGTTGTACGTGGCCTTGGCCGAGTACTGGAGCCTCTCGCCTTGGCTCGCGCTCTCGTACCTGCCGACGCCGCCCGTCCGCACGTTGGGGACGACGGTCGTGTCCGTGAACGCCCACTCGTCGACGGATGCCACTTCGCGCAGGACGCCCGAGGCCCGTCCGATGCTCGCTTCGACGAAGAACTGCGGACTCAGGATGCCCGAGTAGCGCAGGGTCTGGTTGTTTCCGCCGTATTCGTCGAGCGCGCTGAAGCCCGCCGTGTTCGCGCCCATGAGCGATGTGGAACGCTGCGGCCCCTCGTCGCCGTGCGACGGATCGCCGAAGAAGGAGAGGTCGAAGCGGTGGCGGCCGGAGAGCTGGTACGTGAGCTTGGAGGAGTAGGACATGATGCGCCGGTCGCGGGGGACCTCGCCCAGCGAAGCGAGCGGAAAGCCGGGGGGCGCCACGAGGGTTGCGCGCTCCCACTGGGGATTGAAGGCGCCGAAGAAGAAGAGCCGATCCTTGACGATCGGTCCTCCCACCGTGAAGCCTACTTCCTTGACCGAGCTGCCCGTCGTGTTGACGGTGCCGTTCACCGACGAGAGCTGCGTGTACGACGCCTCCAGCCCGTCCGGCCGGAAATAGCCGAACACGCTGCCTCGGAAGTCGTTCGACCCGCTCTTGGTGATGACGTTCAGGCTGCCGCCGGTGGACTGGCCGAACTCGGCCTCGAACCCCGCGGTCTTCACCTGGATCTCCTGGACGAAGTCGAAGGTGATGGCGTTGCCGAGGGTCTTGAACGTCGTGGAGTACGAGCCGGCCGCACCGTATCCCGCGTCCGAGATGTTCACGCCGTCGATGATGAAGTTGTTCTCGAGGCCGCTGCCACCCGAGATCGAGGCGTTGGCGGCGCCGGTGCCGCCGCCGCTCGACACCCCGGGAGCGATGTAGAGGGCGTCCGTGAAGTGACGGCCGATCGGCACTCGTTCCAGAGTCTCGCTGTGGAGCGTGGCCCCCGCGGTGGTGGACGTGATATCGACCGTCGTCGCCGCCCCCAGGACGACCACGTCCTCCCGCAGGTCGCCGACCGTCAGGACGAACGCCAGGTCGAGCCGCTGCCCGAGTCGCAACTGGATGTTGCGCTGTTCGGCGGGCCTGAAGCCCTGCAGCTCGACCCGCACGGTGTAGATGCCGGGGGTCAAGTAGGGCGCGAAGAACCGGCCATCGGCGTCCGTCTGGTAGCCCTTCGTACCCTGGGCGGATGACAACGACACCATCGCGCCCGGGACCGCGAGGTTCTGCGGGTCCGCGACGCGTCCGCGAAGGGACCCGCTCGTGGTCTCCTGGGCGAGCGCCTGATGGCCGGCCAGAAGCAGGGCGAGCAGGAAGGAGAACAAGGACCAAACGCGGTGCGTCATCCCTCACCTCCAAGGACTGTAATGCGTTGCGCTATTCCTGACATAAAAATAGCGAACTACATTAATTTCAATGAGCTAGAAGCTGAAATCGACGCTATTATGCACAACCACTATGCGAAGTCAATCAAAAGATCGCGGATTCCGACCTGCTGCGTCAGGCGCTCGCCTGGATGCAGTAATGCCAGCTAAATCAATATGATAAGTGCTATTGCATTTGAGCTTGACACCGGGGCTGTGGCTCCCTTAGGCTCTGCAATCGATTGCGTCATGTACAAAGGGCCGGTGAACCCCTATCACTGGAGGCGGCTCCTGACCATGGACCTCGATCGCCGAACCGTCCTGCAGTTGGTGATCGGCTTGATGTCCAGCGCGGCGCTCGGGCAAGGCGCCGTCTTGGACCAGGTCGACGTTTCGACCCTTTCCAGCCTTCTCGGCCTCGAACCCGGGCAGGAGAAGTGGCTCTCTGACCTGACGCCTCCGGAGCAGGCCGAGCTGCGGCGCGCGCTGCGCGAAGGAGGACAGCGACCGGTGGCGCCCCGCACGGTCCAGTTGCTGGCCAGGGTGCTTGGACGGCGATCGCGTCTCTACGACTTTCTCGGCTATCCCGAGGTCCAGGACCGGAGGAGCGTGTGCGATGGCCTCATGCGCGAGTGAGCACGAGGCCGACCTCTGCATCCTCGGGACGGGCGTCGCGGGCATGCTGCTCGCGGAGCGCGCGCGCGCGGGCGGACGGCGGGTGACCATGGTCGAGCGCGGCACGCCGATGACGTTCGAAGAGCGGCTCCGCCAGCGCTCGCACAAGGACCCGCTGGCCTTCAACGCCTCACCGCCCAGGAGCCCCCACGACAGCCCCGAGAAGGAATACGAGTTCGACCCCGTCTACAACCTCGGCGGGTCCACCAATCACTTCTACGGCAACATGCCGCGCATCCATCCCGCGCACTTCGACGCCGAGCCGTTCGGCGGCGCGAGCCGGCGCTGGCCTTTCCGCTACTCCGAGCTCGAGCCCTACTACGTCCAGGCGGAGCAGCGGCTGCGCGTGTGCGGTGACTCCGAGCGCAAGCCGTTCCCGGGTCATTTCGACTATCCGCTGCCGCCCCACCGCTTGAGCCCCATGGACCGGAGCTGCGAGGCGATCTTCGGCGCGGAGAACGTGATGGCCATCCCGACCGTGCGGCTGTCCCGCCCGATCGACGGCCGCCCCGGCTGCTGCGGGACGAACACCTGCGGGCTGTGCCCGGTCGACGCCAAGGGCACCGCCCTCAACACCGTCTATCCGTCGATCCGCGACAGCGTCGAGATCAAGACGGGGCTGCTCGCCACCGAGATCCAGTGCAGGAACGGTCGCGTGGTGGGCGTCAGCGCCGTCGATCGTGACGGGCGCACCCACTGTGTGCGCGCCCGCCAGTTCGTGGTGGCGTGCAACGGCGTCGACTCCGTCCTCCTGCTGCAGCGCTCGCCGGACGTGCCCAAGCACCCGAGCCTGGGGCGCTACTACATGGACCATCCGGACTTCGACATCGTCGTCTACGACTCCGGGCTGGAGACGAAGCCCGGGTACGCCGACAGCGCCCAGACGGGGATGGTGACGGCCTTCTTCGAGAAGCTCGCCGCGGACCTGCCGGTCTCGCTGCTCGGCGAGATCAAGCCCGCCATCCTGGCCGGCAGCCTGGGGCAGAGCGGCCGCGACAAGGTGCTGAACGACCTGCTGGGCCGTTCGGTCGCGAGCGCCGACCCTCCCACCGAGGACCTGCGCGCGCGATTCCGCAGGGAGTGGCACTCTGTCGTCTACCTGCGCTTCCTCGTGGAGACCCAGCCCCTCGAAGACAACACGGTCTCGATCCAGAGCATCGACGCGTCCGGCCAGGCCGTTCCCCTCGTCCGCCTGCGCTATCCCGATTACATGGGGGAGTGCCTCGATCGGGTCATCAAGTACGTCCGCAAGCGCCTGCCTCGCGCCGACATCCGGCACGTCGTGAACGAAACGGGCGTGCAGCACTGGCTGGGAGCCACCCGCATGGCGGAGACGTCCCGCGAGGGTTGCGTGGACGGAAGCCTGCGCTATCACGGACTGGAGAACCTCTACATCCTGTCCGCGTCGACGTATCCGTCGAGCTCGAGCTCGAACCCCACGCTAACGCTGGCCGCACTCGCGTTGCGCCTGGGCGCTCACCTGAAAGCGACGTAGGCGGTGGAAGCGGCACGAGACCGCACCCGGGCGTCAGCGAGGACCGAGATGGTAGACGTCGCAGGATTCGCGCACGGTGAGCGCCGGCTGGAGCAGCACCTGCAGGGGGGGGGCACCGCCCTTGCCTGCCGCGATGCGCGAGATGAGCAGCTGGGCGGCGCGCGTCCCCATGAGGTAGGTCGGCTGTGTGACCGTGGTGAGTCGGGGGTGGAAGACGTCGTGCCACTCGTGGCTGTCGTACGCCACCACGCTGACGTCGGCCGGGCAACGAAGCCCGTGGCTCTCGATGGCGGCGACGACCCCGACCGCGACGCGGCTGTTGGTGACGAAGATGGCCGACGGCCGCTCGGGCAGGGCGAGCAGGCGGGCGGCCGCCGAGTAGCCGTCGGCCACGGTGGGTGCGGACTGGACCTCATACTCCGGGCGGTGGGGCAGCCCGGCCTCGGCGAGCACGTGCCGGTATCCCATGATCCGATCGCGGTGCACGCTGACGTCGAGGTCGACGGTCGCGGCCGCGATCCGCACGTGCCCGAGTCGCACCAGGTGGCGCACCGCCTCCTGGGCGCTGCGCATGTTGTCGACCGTGACGGTGTCGGCCGGGAAGTCGGGGGCGCGGTCCACGTATACGACAGGAAGGCTGAAGTGCTGGAGCTGCTGCCGGCGCTCCGCGTGGTGCCGGCCCTTGGGGGCCATGATCAGCAGGGCGCCGTCGCACCGCTGTCCGTGCACGGCCTGCAGGCACTCCCACTGCCGGTCTTCGTCTTCCCCCGTGTTGAAGAGCATGAGCGAGTACCCGGCGGCGCGCGCGGTGTCCTCCACGCCCTTCACGACCTCGGGGAAGAATGGATTCGTGATGTCGGGGATCACCATCCCGATCATCATGCTCTTCGTCAGCCGGAGGCTGCGAGCGAGGCGGTTCGGCGAGTACGACAGGTCCCGGATCGCGGCGAGGATTCGCTGCTCGGCCTCGGTGCCGACCGTCTTGTTGTTGATGTAGCGAGACACGGTCGCCGTCGACACCCGGGCCCTCGTCGCTACCGCCCTCATCGTCACCGCACGCTTCATGTGGCCGACTCTCATACCACAGCCTGCAAACGATTGCAGCCGGCCCTCGTGCGCACCTCCGTTCTCGCAGGCGTCGGCGCCTGTCGGCCGGAAGGCCTGCTACCACCAGTGAGGTCTCATGTTTGAGCGCGTCGGGTTCATCGGAACGGGGCTCATGGGGGCGGGAATGGCGAGGACGCTGGCCCGCAAGGGCCATCGAGTCACGGCCTACAACCGCACGCGGAGTCGCGTGGAAGCGCTGGCGGCCGACGGCATCGCGGTGGCCTCGAGCCCGGGGGCCGCGGTGGCCGAGGCCGACGCCGTCGTCTCGATGCTGCCGCAAGTGGGGACGCTCACGGGTCTGCTCGACGACGGGCTCGCGAGGGCCTTGCGGCCGGGAACCTACCTCATCGACTGCAGCACCGCCGCGCCCGCAGAGAGCCGCGCGGTCGCCCTGCGGCTGCGCGACGCCGGTGTGACGATGCTGGACGCGCCCGTGTTCGGGAGCAAGGATTCCGCGGAAACGGGCGAGCTGACGTTCGTGGTGGGCGGCGAGCGGCAGGCTTTCGAGGCGTGCCAGCCGCTCTTCGCGCAGATGGGTCGGCGCGCCTTCTACGTCGGCGACAACGGCTACGGGTGTTACGCGAAGCTGGGCTTCAATCTCGTCATCGCGGGCACCACGCAGGCCTTCGCGGAAGCGCTCGCGCTCGCCGAGTCGGCGGGGGTCGACCCGAAGCTGATGGTCGAGATCATCATGGCCGGACGCGCTCGATCCGGGATCATCGAGATGAAGGCGCCACCCATGCTCGCGCGCGATTTCACGCCGTTCTTCGCGCTGAAGCACATGCGGAAGGACATCGACCTCATGATCCAGGCGGCGCGCGACCTGCAGGTGGCTCTTCCGCTGACGGCCGCCCTCGCCACGCTGTATGCCGACGCAGTCGCCCACGGCCTGGGCGAGTTGGACTTCTCCGCGATCCTCGGGATGCTGGACGGGTTCGGCTCGAAGGCCCAGCCCGTCAAGCCCTCGATGTGATCAGGACCCTGACACGAGTGGCTGGCCGGCGACAGGCCGTCGCCAGGCGAGCGGGAAGGAGCCTCGAGTGACGAACCCGAGACGTGCCCTGATGCTGGTCGTGATCCTGGGGGTGACGGTCGCCCTTCCGGCCCAGACGAAACCGGGAGAGGATGCGCTGCGAGGCGTCAAGAGCAAGGCCGACCTGGAGACGATCGTCGCCGAGCTCCGCAGCGGCGAGCTGAAGGGCCCACAGGCGCTCTTCGAGGCCGCTCCGCGGGGACCCTATCGCGTCTACACCTCCTACATCGACAACCGCAAGGGACTCGCCGACATCCACACCACCGACGACGAGATCTTCGTGGTGCTGAGCGGCTCCGCGCAGTGCACGCTCGGTGGGGACATCCCAGGCAAGAAGCTCGAGGGCCGGGACTATCATGGCCCGCAGGTCGTGGGAGGCGTCACCCGCCCGGTGGCGGCTGGCGACATCGTGAGCGCACCCCGAGGCACGGCGCACCAGATGGATCCCGGATCCGGACACGTCCTCTACGTCGTGATCAAGATCTTCGGACAGCCGTAGCGACCAGGTCGCGGGCAGCGGAGGCTCGAGATGAAGTGGATCGTGGCGATAGGTGCGATGGCGATGGGGCTTCTCGTCCTTCCTGCCGCGCCGGCGACGCCGGACGGGATTCCCTCGATCCTTCCGCTGCGCGAGCGCAAGGCGATCATGGACGGATGGGTGAAGCTGCGGCTGGAACGGATGCTCCCCGAGGAGATGCGGCGCTACGGCTTCGACATGTGGCTCGTGATCTGCAACGAGAACGTCGAGGACCCGGTGTTTCGCGCGCTGGTGCCCGAGGACCCGTGGGCGGTGCGGCGGCTCGGGATCCTCGTCTTCTACGATCGCGGGGCCGAGGGCATCGAGCGCCTGATCGTCGCGCACCACCCGAGGCAGTTCTACACGAAGGACTGGAACGCCGAGCGGGAGAGCCAATGGGAGGCGCTGGCGCGGGTGATCCGCGCGCGGAATCCCCGCCGCATCGGCATCGACCAGGCCGTGCGCATCCCCTACGGGGACGGCTTGACCGCGGGCCTGAAGGACAAGCTGCTGAAGGCCATCGGGCCCGAGCTGGCCGCTCGGGTCCAGCCCGCGGAGGAATTGGCCGTGGCCATGCTCGAGCGGCGTCTCCCCGAGGAAATGGCCATCTACCCTCACGTGGTCGCCATCGCCAAGGCGATCATCGCCGAAGGGTTCTCGTCCCGCGTGATCACCCCCGAGGTCACGACGGAGGACGATCTCAACTGGTGGTTCAACCAGAAGGTCGTGGACCTCGGCTTGGAGCGCTGGTTCTTCAACGACGTCTCGCTCATCCGTGACGGCGGTCGCAAGCCCGAGGAGAAGGTGATCCGGCGCGGCGACGTGATCCACTGCGACATCGGGGTCAAGTACCTGGGCCTCACCACCGACACCCAGGAGCTCGCTTACGTGCTGCGGGAGGGCGAGACCGACGTGCCCGCAGGGCTCAAGCAGGCCCTGAAGCAGGGGAATCGGATGCAGGACATCCTGATGGGCGAGTTCAAGCTGGGGCGCACCGGAAACGAAGTGCAGGCGGCGGCCCTCGCCAAGGGCCGCGCCGAGGGCCTCAAGCCGCGGGTCTACACGCATCCCATCGGGCTGCACGGCCACGGGGCGGGCGCCTTCGTGGGGCTGCCCGATCGCCAGGACGGCGTCGTGGAAAAGGGCGAGTATCCGGTGCACGCGGAGACGGCGTACTCGATCGAGCTCAGCACGCAAGCGCAGATCCCGGAGTGGGGCGGCCAGGAGATCCGGGTCGGCCTGGAGCAGGAGGGATACTTCTCGGGCACCAGCGTGCGCTTCATCGGCGGCCGTCAGACCGAGTTCCATCTGGTGCGGTAGCCGGAGCCGAGGCTCGATGGACCCTGCGCAGCCCACGCCAATCGGCCGCTACCGCTGGGTCGTGGGCGGAGCACTGGCGGTCATCACCGCGATCAACTACTTCGACCGCCAGACGCTGCCGGTCGTGATCGGGGAGATCCAGAGGGACATCCCGGTCAGCAACTCGGACTTCTCCACGCTGCAGGCGCTATTCCTGCTCGCGTACGCCGTGATGTACGCGGGCGGCGGCTGGCTGGTCGACCGCGTGGGGACGAGGGTCGGCTATGCCGTGGTTGCGGGAACGTGGTCGGTCGCGTGCATGCTGCACGCGGCGGCCAGCAGCGTCCTGGGGTTGGGGGGCGCGCGCTTCCTTCTCGGCCTCGGCGAGGGCGGCGGCTTTCCCGCGTCCGCGAAGGCGGTGTCGGAGTGGTTCCCCGCCCGTGAGCGGTCGATGGCGGTGGGCCTCTTCAACACCGGCTCCGCGGTAGGGGCCGTGATCGCACCCCCGCTCGTCGCGGCCATCGTGCTCCGATGGCATTGGCGAGCAGTCTTCCTGGCCGCGGGCGCGGTAGGAGTGGCGTGGGCGCTCGCGTGGGCCCGGCTTTACGAGCCGGCGTCGACGAGTCGCGCCGTGGGCTCGGCCGAGCGGAAGTACCTTCTCGATTCGGGCGTGGGCCGGGTTGATCCTGCTCCGCGCGTGAAATGGGTGGACCTGCTGAAGATCCGCGACGTGTGGACGCTCATCGTCGCGAAGTTCCTGACCGACGGCGCATGGTTCTTCTTCGTCTTCTGGCTGCCGAAGTACCTGGGCGACGCCCGCGGCTTCAAGATGGCGGCGATCGGAAGCTACGCCTGGATCCCGTACGCTTTCGCCGGCATCGGCAGCTTCATCGGCGGCTGGTTCTCGGCCCACCTCATCCGTCGGGGCTTCTCCCTGGGCGCGTCCCGCAAGATCGCGCTCGCGGTGAGCGCTGCGCTGCTTCCGTCTTCCCTGCTCGTCGTGCAGGCGCCCGTCGAGTGGGCGATCCTCCTCGTCAGCATCGCCTTCCTGGGTCACCAGTTCTGGTCGGTGATCATTCAGACCCTCCCCACGGACCTCTTCCCCCCGCGCGCCGTGGGATCCGTCGCGGGGCTCATCGGGTGCGCGGGATCGTTCGGCGCGATGCTATTCAATCTCCTCGTGGGGTTCCTGCTGGACAGGTTCGGCAGCTACGCGCTGCCCTTCTTCCTCGGCGGCATCATGCATCCGATCGCATTCATGCTCGTGCTCCTGACCCTCAGGATCGATCCGGAGCCCGCGCACCGACGCTGACCGCGACCGTGCCTCACGGGCCGCCGGCCTCGCGGGCGAGGATGCGGCGGAAGAGCAGAGCCATGCCTCCGAGCACCGCCAGGCTCGCGGCCACGGCTGCGGTCGGGAAGCCCGGCAGGGGGCCGGCCGCGGGGGCCACGAGCAGGTAGCAGTCGAGCCAGCGTCCGAGCAGCACCAGGGTCGTCACCGGCGCAAGCGTCGGCGCGTGGCGCTTGGTGCCGGCGGGAAGCAGGACCACGAGCGGCACGACCCAGTTCAGGATCGGGTTCAGGTAGAAGAGCATCGACCAGCCGCCGGAGAGCCGCGCGGCGTAGTGGCCCGTCTCTTCCGGGAGATTGGCGTACCAGATCAGCATGTACTGGCAGAACCAGATGTAGGCCCAGAAGGTGGCGAACGCGAACAGCAGCTTCCCGAGGTCGTGGAGGGCTGCGGGCTTTGGCCGCCTCGCGAGTTGTCCGTTGCGTTCCAGCGTCAGCACCAGCAGCGCGACGGCCGCGATCCCGCCGAGGAACGTCCCGGCGAAGACGTACACGGCGTACATGGTGCTGAACCACTCGGGCTCGAGCGACATGCCCCAGTCCCAGGCGGCGACCGCGTTGGTGATGGCGTAGAGGACGAGGAAGCCCACGCCGGCGCGGCCGAGCGCTTTCCCGTTCGCCGCCGAGGCCTCGCGCGAGAAGGCGGCGAAGCGCCGCTGCAGCGCACCGATCAGCCAGAACCAGACGACGAGCACCACCAGCGCGCGCGCGAGGAACAGCGGCTCGTTGAGCCACGCTGCCTTCACCTGCAGCAGGAGGCTCGCCTCGATGGCACCCGGTCGCGCCCAGGGGTAGAGGGCCTGAAGCCCGAACAGCAAGCACAGTGCGAGCGCCAGCGCGGGCACGGGCAGGGTGCGCGCCAGCGCCAGCGGGATCGTGCCGATGGGCAGCCACCAGCGCGCGCTCGCGGCGGCCTGGATCGCGACGAAGAGAGCGCCGCCCAGGGCCAGCGTCGTCCCGAAGAGCGCGGCGGTCAGGATCCCGGGCCAGCCCTCCGCCGGCTGCAGGGCCAGGCTGAGGGTGGCGACGGCGCTTCCGCCAACCACGGCTGCCCACGCCAGGCTCAGGCGCGGCTCGACGACCCGCACGAGTGAGTGGCTGGTGCCCGTCGTGGTCATGGCGCGCCCTGGAGCTGACGCAGATGGAGGATCGCGCGCCAGCGGTCGTCGGGCAGGACCTGGGCCGCGTGCGAGGGCATGATGCCTTGGCCGCGGGAGATGATGTGGAAGACCTGGCCGTCGGGGAGGCCCCGGGCGCGATCCGCGAGCAGGCTCGGCGGGTTCGGGAAGCGGCCGAGGATCGGCCCGTCGCCCTGGCCCTGCGGTCCGTGGCACACGATGCAGGTGGTCTCGTAGACCTTGCGGCCGCGCTTCAGGTTGGCGGCGGTAGGCTCGATCGGGTTTCTGAGCTCACGGCCGGCGCGCAGCGCCTCCTCGGGCCCGGGCCCGTAGGGGAACGCGGCCTGCTCCATCGGCACGGCACCTTCAGGCGGGAGCTGCAGCGTCTGGCCCCGCGCAAGGATCGGGTTCGGGTCGTACGCCTTGTACGAGAGCGACGCGAACATGTCGGGGAACAGGACGCGGGTCGGGCGCTCCCCCGAGGCGCCGCAGCCGGCGAGGACCGCGAGCGCGAGAAAGGCGGCGGCGACACACGGCCATCGCGGGCTCATGCGGGAGCCCTCCACGCCTCGATCACTTCCTGCGCGCCGAGCGTCGACGACAGCGAGCGAAACCGAGCGGGCGAGAATGCCCCGTCGTGCTCCATCACCACGACCACGAAGCGGTCGTCGGTCACGCCGGGGTGCGGCTGGCGGGGAGCCCGCTCCGGGCGAGGGCGCGGGTAGAGCCGGCGCCTGACGAAGAGCGCGCCGAGGGTCGCGAAGGCGGCGACGAGCACGGTCAGCTCGAACGTCACCGGGACGAGCGCTGGCAGCGAGAAGTCGGGCTTGCCGCCGATGTTCATGGGCCAGTCGACGATGTGGACCCAGGACTGGAACAACAGCTTCAGCGAGCCGCCCGTGGGCCCGCCCACGAGCGTCGCCCAGGCGAGGCGCGTGGGCCGCATCCCGAGCGCCTCTTCCATGCCGTGGACCGGGAACGGGCTGTGGACGTCGCCCACGTCGAAGCCGGAGTCGCGCAGGCGCTTGACGGCCGCGAGCGTGCGAGCCGGGTCGTCGAAGACGAGAGCGTGGACCCGCCGCCTTTCGACGACCGCGGGATCGCGGTGCGGCACCGCCAGAGCGTGGGTGTCAATCGTGTGCATGGTCTCCCTCCCGCTGCAGCGCCAGGGTGTGCTTCACCTCGTGGAACGCCACGACCGGCGCCACGCGCACGAACAGCAGGAAGCAGGTGAAGAACAGCCCGAAGCTCCCGAGCAGGATCCCGAGCTCGACGGGCGTCGGGACGTAGACGCTCCACGACGACGGCAGGTAGTCGCGGTGCAGCGAGATCACCACGATGTTGAAGCGCTCGAACCACATCCCCACGTTGACCAGGATCGCGCCCGCGAACAGCAGCGGCAGCGAGCGGCGCGCCTTCGCGAACCAGAACATCTGCGGCACCACGATGTTGCAGAAGACCATCAGCCAGTAGGCTCAGGCGTACGGGCCGAAGGCGCGGTTCCAGAACGTGAAGCGCTCCCGCGCTGGCAGCCACGCGGCTCGTAGGGCGGGAGGCTCCGGTCGAGAAGAGGATAGTCGAGGGCCTGCATCTCCCAGGTGACGATCCCCTCCTTCACGTAGATGTTCCAGGAGCAGCCGCCGGTGCAGTTGACGCCGTGGGTCGAGCGCACGACCTTGTCGTGCTGCCAGCGGTTCCGATAGAACTCCTCCCACGCGCGCGTCTCGGGGCTCACCAGGTCCTTGATCCACTTCATCGGGGGCTCCTCCGGACCAGCGGCTGGCGGACGCCGCGCAGGCGCCGCGCCCAGGCGGCGTTGAGAGCGATCAGGGCGGCGACGGTCCCGACGAGCCCCGCGAGCGGGAGGCTCAGCGGGTCATCGGGCGCGGGCTCCTTGCGGTTCGCGTCGTGGAAGAAAGCCCGCAGCGCGAAAGCCTCGCCGGCCTGGAGCGGGTGGGCTGCGAAGACCTTGCCCATCACCGGAAATGCCGGGCTCTTGAGCGCCGCGTCGAGCCCCCGGTCGCCCAGCCGCCCGAACGCGTTCGTCAGGTCCTTCGCCAGCAGGCCGCCGGCAATCCAACCGCCGGAGCCGCGCACGGTGTGGCACGAGACGCACTGCGCGGCTCCCGCCGTGAGCGCCTCGCGCCCGAGGAACAGGTCGCGCCCGCGCGAGACGTCGGCCGCCGTGGCCGTCGTGACCGGCGTGAACTTCCCGGCCAGGTCGCACGGCTCGGCCGAGCAGCGCGCGACGAGGTCGACGAGCGCCGTCACCTCGGCGTCGGACAGGCCCAGGTCGGGCATCCGCACGCCCGCGAACTGCCCGACCAGCTGCCGCGCCACCGGGTCGCTGTCGAGCATGGTGGAGGGCGCCTTGACCAGGCGCTCCACCCAGGTGCGGTCACGCCGCTCGAGGGCGCCCTTCAGGTCCGGGCCGACGCGCTGGCCCTTGCCGACGGTGTGGCAGGACGCGCACTTGCGAACGAAGAGCTCGACAGCGGGGTCCTGCGGAGGCGGCGTGGCGAGGGCGGGAGCCGCGGGGGCCTGCGCGCCGCCCGCGACCGGGAGCATGAGACCGGCCAGGACCATCGCCGAGAGGGTGGGACTGCGCAACACGGGTCCTCCTGCCTGGAGGCCTGAATGAGCAGGAGGCGTGCCGGCGAAAGGCCCGGGCGAAGGCCCAGTCAGGCCAACGAGTTGGAGCCCAGCCGCCCGATCGCGACTCTCATGGCTGAGAAAACCGGGTCGCGCCTGACCTCAGGCTTGAGAGTGAGAGTCGCTGCCGCAGCCGGTACAACAAGAGTGCAGTAAGTCTTGCCAGATGATACTTCGCCGGCGTCGAGCTCCGTGTCGTGCATACGAGCGCGCGTCGCGTCAAGGCCGCTGGCTCCGTTTGGCGCGGTCCCGAGCGAGTGGCCGTTTCCGGCCGCGAGCAGACGCTGGCCGATGGGCTGGCGTCCCCCGAATGGGTGGGCGGTATCCGCCACCTCGCAGACATGCTCGCCACCTATCGGGCGAGTCGGGAGTGGAACCCTTCTCGACTCCTGAGCGAGGTTCGATCGCTACGCCGAGGCGCCGCGATGAAGCGCCTGGGCTATCTGGCCGAGACGCTCTGGCCTGGCGAGACCAAGATCCCCGAGGCGGCCTTGGAGGCGCGCTCGGCGGGCCTCGTGAGGCTCGACCCGGCCATACGTGCGGCCGGACGCATCAGCAAACGTTGGGGGCTACGCGTCAACGCCTCGATCGAACACGTGGCCACCGGATGATCCGCAAGCAGGACGTCCTGGACCGGGCCGCGGAATGGAGGCTCCGGAAGGACTATGCGCTCGGTTGGCGATGAACGCATCTTCCGGCGCCCGTCCGAGCTTGTCCCCTCGCCACAATCGCTCCTCACCCTGAGACCGGCGAGCCCACCACAGGCAGGAGGGCGGCCAACCACGCCAACCATCCGCGCGCGGCGGACCCCAGCCCCCGCCGAACCGCAGCGTGCCATCGATCGGTCGGTTCCCCGTTCATATCGGGAGATTGTCGGTCGGTTCGGCTGCCCCTCTGGGAACGTACCTGACCGCCACCCCTGTCCCTGCACCACGAGCACGGTTGGATCGACTCCAACGGCAGCGCGACCTCGATGAGCTTCTTCTTTGGCTCACTTTAGCTTCCTACAACTAGGCTCGCTCCATATAAGGACTTCACAGGCAAGCGCTTGCGTGGATATGGCTCTTGGCTATGGCCCAGATTCGGCATCAGTGCATCCCTTCGCCGGCGACATGCCACCTCGCCCCACGACGCGCGCCGACGAGCCGTGCTCGGCCATCTCTCCTCAACTCGTCGAGCAGACGCTTCAACTGCCCGCGCGCGACTGCCGGCAGCACCTGCTGAAGCTCGGAGACGGGCGAACCCGCCGCCCCGCTCTCGCGCAGGTGTTGCACTAAGAGCGCCTTGTTCGTCTCCCGATCGAGGCCGCGCTTCCGCGTATAGACGCCCGCCTTCCCCAGATGCCGGTAGAACCGACGCGAGAGGAGCAGACGGGTGCCTCGGCCGTGGCCGACGCGGTCCAAGACGCCCCTCTCAAGCAGCGGCTCGACGCGGGGGCGGAGCACGTCCGGAATCGGCTGGTCACGCCGGACGAGGTCCACGACCAGAAAGTCATCCGTGCCGAAGGACACGAGCCGCTCCTGGCCAATCTCCTCCAGGAATCGCAGGAACTCCGGGTCGGCGACCTCGCCGTGGAGGGTCACCCAGACCCAGTGGGCATCGGTACGGGCGAAGTCGGGCACGCGCTTGCCGTGTCGGATGCACTCGCGGTAGATGAGGTCGAAGCCTTGTCCCGCCCGCTCAACGAGGCCGCAACGGGCGAGCACGTCGGCGATCCGGCGGTTGCGGGGCTTCTGCTGCCACAGCACGTTCTCCGGCGTAATCCCGGACGGAAAGCCCCCCGGGCTGACGATCTCGATGCGCCGAGGGTACTGCCGCACGAAGATGGAGGCGCTGCTGCGGTAGTCGCGGTGGCTGGCCGCGTTCAGGACCGCCTCGCGCACCGCACGCTCGTCGAAGGTCGGGACGTCCCAGACGAAGAGGCGGTGCTGGAAGTGCTGGAGGTCGTTGCGCAGACTGATCCGCTCCCAGAGCGGATCGAGCACGGGAAGGAAGCCCTGACGGAACTCGCGCCGGTCGGCGGCGGGGCCCGGCGCATCGCTCGACCGGTACTCGAAGACGATCTCGGACTGGCTGAGATGCCGGCCGAGCGACTCGCGGGTGCCAAGCAGAGTCAGCGCGGCGTAGGCCAGCCGCCCCCCGACGAGAAGCTCTGCGTCGGCCAGCAGCCGATCGAGAGGGCGATCGAGAATGCCCTGGCCGGGCGACTTTCGATCCCACAGCCGGCGCAGCACGGCGACGGCCTCAGGGTCGAGGTCGTCGAGGCGCGCCTTCGCACACGGCTCCGCCGAGAAGTCCGGGCCGGCCTCTTCATGGATGCGGCGGAGCTGCTCGTCCGTCATTGGCACGAGCGCGTCACCCGTGCGCATCCAGAAGGAGCCCTTGTACTGCCAGGCGGTCCCGCTCAGCCGCGACGGCGCGTGGACAATGAGGACTCGCTTGCCATCGTGGTGGTGCTCCTCGACTGGGATTCGCTGATGCAGTTGCTCGTAGAGCCCCGCCTCGGTGCGCCCGGGCTCGGGAACGCTGTGGTGCCAACGACACGGCGCGGGCGGTTGTCTTCAGCTCCGAGGACGACCGAGCCACCGCCTTCGTTCGCCAGAGCGACGACGTACTTGACCAACTCCTCGAAGTGGAATCCGCCCCTCGCCGCCTTGCACTCGAGCCGTGCGCCCTCGGGCGCCGCCAGCAATGCCGCGAACTCCTCCGGCGTGGTCACGACGGCTCGCCCGCTCCCGCCAACCGTTCGCCGAGGTCGTGGTTGACGCTCGTGACGCCGAAGTAGGGTGCTCTGTGGAAGGGCCAGCGGAGGTACCGTGGGGCGCCGACCTCGTCGCCATTGACGAGCACGATGGCTACGACGAATGTCGCCACGACCTGCGTCCCCCTCGTGAGGTCCTCGGGACGGGCCATTGCACCCCCTGAGCTCAGCCGGGAAGTCTACATACAGGCCTTGCCGCAATGGGTCCGCAGTCGGCACTGGGTGCGCACCCTACCGAAGGTACTGGCGAACCAGGGGCAGCGGATCTATCCCTCCGAGGCGAGAATGACTGGATCGACCTCGGAGCCCGCGGGTCGTGACGCCCGTGTAGGGAGCACCCTCACCTTCCTGGTCGATGCGCACCAGCTCAAAGCCAGCTCTCAAAAGAAGGAGGGGCTCGCCGCCCCGAGACCGGCGCGCGCCGGGGATGAGGAGCTTCACCTCCATGCCGATGTGGCGGAGGATTCCGGCGCGGAAGTCGTACAGTCCTGCCGGGTCTAGGGTTCCTCGCCCTCCTCGATTCCCTGCACCAGGCGGTTGAAGCGCTCGCGCTCGTCGTTGCCGATGGGGCGGGCAGGCACTCCGCCCCAGGTCTCGCCCGCGCCCACGCGCGAGCCCGGGAGAACCACGGAGTGGGGCAGCACCACCGCTCCCGCCCCCACCTCTACGTTGCCCATGATGGTGGCCGCCAGGCCGATCGTAGCACCGCGGCAGATGCGCACGGGCGCGATGACGAGGTGGCCGCCGCCTCCCCAGTGGGCGAAGATCCGCACACTGCCTCCGAGCACCGCGTGGTCCTCGAGCGTGATCAGGCAAGGGTCGGAGATCAGCTCCGTGTTCACGAACACCCGGCGACCGATCTTCATGCCCATGGCCTTCAGGAACAGCAGACCAAAGGGCGTGAGGGTGAAGAAGGGGAGCACGGTGTAGCGGACCAGGTAGAAGAGGCCGTTGTGCAGGTAGAACGGCACCGCGGCGATCGTGAAATACCCGCCCTTGAACGGCCTGACCCGCGTCGGGAGCACGAAGTTGTAGACGGGGACCACGAGCAGCAGCGCGAAGCCGAACACGAAGAACGAGATGCCCGCGGCGGTGCCCAGCCAGGCGAGGCGCACGAGCGCCGGCCAGGTCTCACCCATCGAGCGCAGCTCCTGGAAGACGAGCAGGGCGGGCGCGAGGGCGAGCCCGAGGGCGGTCGCGGCCACCGCGTAGAGAAACAGGATGGCCACGACGTAGGCCGTGTAGTTGAACTGGCGGATGAAGCGGTCGAGGGCATTCCGCGCCGGCGGGTTGGGCACGTCGGGCGTTGCGCTCACCGGCCTATTCCAGCACAGGGCGAGCGGAAGCGAATCTTCGATGCTTGACGAAACCAAGAGGGCGGTGCGAGGGCAGGCTCAGACGGGTGTCGGCTCCATGGCGACCCAGCGGCAGGGGGTCAGGCAGGCGATGGTCCCTGCCGGCTTGGTGCCGGAGGATTGGAGTGACTATCCTCCTCGTGACATGCCGGGCTTGAACCTCCAACGCGCGCGCCAGTGCCTTGGCCAGATACGCAAAGCCGCGGGGCCTCCATGAGCTGGCTTACTATCATCTGCCGCGGCCACTGGTTCTGGATCGACGACCGCGACCAGAAGACCAAGCGCGCCTTCGCGTTCATGATGTTCCTCTTCACGCTGGCCGACACCGGCGAGAGGGAGAACCTGCCGCTCATCACGATCCCGGCGCGCTCTACGCGTCGAGGACCGCTCGCACCTTGCGGGCCAGCGCTTCGAGTGTGAACGGCTTCTGCAGGAATGCGACTTCCGCCATCAAGACTCCGTGTCGAACCACGGTGTCGTCCGTGTAGCCCGACATGTACAGCACGCGCATTGCGGGGCGCGACGCCTTGATCCGATCCGCCAGCTCGCGCCCGCCCAGACCCGGCATGACCGTATCGGAGACGAGGAGGTCGATCGGGCCTGCGTGCGATTCCGCGATCCGCAGGCCTTCCGCCCCATGGCGCGCCTCGAGCACACGGTATCCGCTGGCCAGCAGCGCTTCGCGGACGATCTCGCGGAGCATCTCTTCGTCCTCGACGACGAGCACGGTTTCGGATCCCCGCGGAACATCCGTCTCCGCGGCTGGAGCTGTCGAGGCCCCGACCGGCTCGTCCACGCAGGGCAGGTAGACCTTGAATGTGGTCCCGCGGCCAGGTTCGCTGTAGACCCAGATCGAGCCTCCGCTCTGCTTGACGATGCCGTAGACGGTTGCGAGACCCAGGCCGGTCCCCTTACTCCTCTCCTTCGTCGTGAAGAAAGGCTCGAAGATGCGGGCTTGCGTCCCCGCGTCCATGCCGTGGCCGGTGTCGCTCACCGCCAGCATCACGTGGGGGCCGGGCTCTGAGCCCGCGTGATGGCGCACGTACTCGTCGTCGAGGACGACGTTGCCGGTTTCGATTGTCAGCTTCCCGCCCTGAGGCATCGCGTCGCGTGCGTTGACGGCGAGGTTCATGAGTACCTGCTCGATCTGCCCCGCGTCAGCCTTGACTCTTCCGAGCCCGGGCTCCGTTCTCGCCACGAGCTCGACGTCCTCCCCGATCAGGCGGTGGAGCAGCTTCTCCATGTCCACGACCACGGCATTGAGATCGAGCACCTGGAGCTGCAGGATCTGTTTTCGGCTGAAGGCCAGCAGCTGGCGCGTCAGGGCCGCCGCGCGCTCCGCGGCTTTGCCGATCTCGGACGCGTATCTCACGGCGGGGTCGCCGCTCGCAAGGTGCTTCAGCAGCAGCTCGTCGTATCCCGTGATCACGCCGAGCAGGTTGTTGAAGTCGTGCGCCACGCCACCCGCGAGGCGCCCGATCGCGTCGATCCTCTGGGCCTGCCGCAGTTGGTCCTCCACCACCTTGCGTTCGGTGTTGTCGAGGAGGTACCCCTTGATCTCGGCGAGCTCGCCCGCCGCGTCGAACGACCCCACGACGTTCAGGATCACGCTCGCGGGCGTGCCGTCGGCGCGGCGCAGCTCGAGATCGAGCGCTTCCACCTTCCCGTCGCGCCGCAGCCGGTCGAGCACCGACTCGCTCTGCTCCGCCGCCAGGTAGAGCGACGTGGCGTCCGTGCCGATCGCCTGGTCGCGCGACGAGAAGCCGAGGATGCGCAGGAAGGCCGGATTGCAGTCGACGATGGTCCCGTCCGGCCTGGCGACGAACGCACCCGCCAAGTCCTCTTCGAAGAAACGCCGATAGCGCTCTTCACTCTGCTCCAGGGCCGCCTCCGTCCGCTTCTGGTGGCTCAGGTCGGAGACGAAGCCGCTCAACGAGTACGATCCGGCTTCGCGAACCGCGGTGACGGTCAGCTCGACCGGGAATTCCACGCCGTCGCGGCGGCAGGCCGTCATCTCGATCCTCCGTCCGAGGATCCGGCTTTCCCGGGTTTCCACGTAGCGCGCGAGGCCCCTCCTGTGAGCGTCCCGGCTCCGCTCGGGGATGATGAGATCGGCCAGGCTCCGTCCAACAGCCTCCTCGCGCGCCCAGCCGAAGACGCTTTCGGCCGCGCGGCTCCAGAAAGTGACCGTGCCGGCGGCATTCATGCTGATCACTGCGTCGAGCGCCGAGTCGAGGACACCCCGCATGTGCGCCTCGCTCTCGCGGAGGGCGTCGGCGGCGGCTCTGCGCGTTTCGTCGAGGCGGGAAAGCGACCGGGCGATGTGCCATGCCGAGGCGGCGAGCACGACGATCATAGCGACCACCATGCCGGCCAGGCCCAGCTCGGTGCCGTAGAGACCCGCACGCTGGCCCTGAAGGCGGACCCAGCCGAGAACGATCGGCGCGATCGCCACGACCGGCAGGAGTCGGCGCGCCATCAACCCCCCGCTGCCCTCGCTCGTGATGAGCGCGGTCACGCCACGCTCGGGATCGAGCGCCAGGAGGCCGAGCGCGAGCAGCTCAAAGGCGACGACCGTGAGTACGGCCATCTCGGTGTACGAGGCGATCGCCTGCGGACCGCCCAGGCTGTACAGGTAGCCGACCACCGCCACACCGGCCACGGCGGCCGCCGCGAGGGCGAGCAGCTGCGAAGGCCAGACTCGGCGGCCCGCGCCGCGTACGAGGAGCGCACTTCCGCAGGCGGCAAAACAGCACGCCGTCAGCGGCGACATCCGCCCGGGATGAGCCGTGACCGCGCTCGGCACGTCCTGGAAGACGAGCTCGTCGATTCCCGCGTCCCACGCCGCTGGGTACTCTGCGAGGGTCACGAGCGCCAAGAGCACCACGACCAGCCCAAGCGCCCGAGCCCCGAGACGCGCCGCACGGTGCCGCGGCCATTGCTGGGACAGCAGCAGTGAGGCGCCCGACAGGGCGAACCCCAATGCGGTGTTGGCCTTCATGGTGGCGAGGCCGGGCACGACCGACTTCAGCAGCGGTACGTCGAACGTCCAGCCGAGGAGCACGGCACAGCCGATGCCGAGGACGGCGAGCCCGAAGCCGGACGCGACCCTCCGCAGGGCCGCGACCACGCGCGGATCGCTGTACGGGCGCGCCTCCCTCTTCACCGGGTCCAGCATGGGGGCTCCCGATCGTCCGCCACAGACTCGCCGCTCGCGAGAGCGGCCGGGGAGCAGAGCACCAGCGCCCTCACGCCTTGCCTGGCTTGTTTGAGTCAGGGTATCACGTCTGTGTGCAGCGTCTTTCTCGAGCGGTCGCCCCGGGGCCTCGCCTCGGCACGTCCGTGAGCGGCGCCCGGCACCAGAAGGAGACGCGAAGATCCTTCATGCGGTCACCGCACGCCGCTCGAGCCGCATACCGATACGGGCGCCCGGTACGGCGCAGCGGGCCGCCAGCCCCAGTTCGAGAACGGATAGATGTGCTCCCAGTCCGTCTTCATGTCCACGACCGTCCAGCCTTTGGCGAGGGCCTCGTCGAGCTTGCCGATGTGCGACGGGCGGTCGTAGGCCCACTTGCGGTCGGCGTCGGTGTGATGGACGATCCCCACGAAGCGAAGCCCACCGCCCGCGGCCGTGTACTGCAGCATCTCGTGGTCGCCGTCGGAGTTGCCGAACGCGAGGACCGGCCGCCGGCCTCGGAGGCGCGCTGGATCGCCGTCACGCGCGCGCCAGGGGAGTGATGCGCATCGCGGTCCTGCAGCACGTCGGCTTCGAGGGTCCGGGCGCCATCGCCGACTGGGCGGCGTCCCGACGGCACGATCTCACCGCCGTGCGCCTCGATCGGGGGGATCACCTGCCGTCGCCGGAATCCCTGGACGCCCTCGTCGTCATGGGCGGTCCGATGGGTGTGGCCGACGAGGGCCGATTTCGCTGGCTTCGCGCCGAGAAGCACCTGCTCGCGACCGTGATCGCCGCCGAGGGTCGTCCCGTGCTCGGCGTCTGCCTCGGCGCGCAGCTCATCGCCGACGTGCTCGGCGCTCCCGTGACACGCAACCCGCAGCGGGAGATCGGCTGGCTCCCGATCCGCTGGACCCCGGGCGCGCGCGGCATGCCGGTCTTTGCCCGCGTGCCCCCGACCAGCGTGGTGTTCCACTGGCACGGCGACACTTTCGCGCTCCCGGCGGGGACGATTCACCTCGCCTCGAGCGAGGCGTGCCCGCACCAGGGGTTCTGCACGCCCGGCGGCCGCGTCGTGGCCCTGCAGTTCCACCTCGAGATGCGCCCGCAGGACGTCGCATCACTGGTCGAGGCGGGACAAGCCGAGTTGGC
>Ga0214472_10001099_pt1 | contig 31178 bp, 38 predicted proteins | sample RVTome_6_FD_207662 | JGI IMG/M metagenome (GOLD analysis project Ga0214472, IMG submission 207662) | Soil microbial communities from uranium-contaminated site in the Upper Colorado River Basin, Wyoming, United States - RVT140D175 | ecosystem: Environmental > Terrestrial > Soil > Contaminated >...
AGTCACCGATAAAGAATTAGAGGCGCTGAAGATAAAGCGTGAGAAATTCCATGGTGAATGGAACTATGCGATAATACCAGAAGGATAAAACGTCCAACTTATTATGGCTTGCTTCCTAAATCGACCACCGACGTCTCGAAGGGCAAGCTCATGAAAAATTACAATGGTATTAAGATCACCGAAGAATTCTATGATTTTTTTGCCCCTTATTTTGTCAATCTCATCTCCCATATCAGTGACCCGCGAGAATATGACAATGTCAACCTCAATTACACCTTATCCTCATACTTATCGACAATGATCTTAGGTATCTGTCAAGGTGCAACGACGATGAGACAGATCACCTTATTTAGTCAAGATGAAGCTGTGCGAGAGCAAATTGATTTTCTCTTTGGAGGAGGTGATACCCCACGATCACAAAATGCCTTCACGAGTCTTGCTCGCCAACTAAATCCTAAAGAATTCCAACAACAGTATCAGGTAATCTTTCATGATCTTCAAGAGAGTCGTGCTCTTGAGCCTTTTATGATCAATGATATGATGATTGGCGCCATCGATGGCATTGAGTTGCATAATCATCTCTATACGGATCTCCAGAATGTCACGCCTTGTTCTCACTGTCTTAAGCGTATCCATAAAAAAGGCACGGAGTCCGAACGAGAAGAATGTTTTCATCGTCATGTCGTGATGAGCCTGGTGGGACAGCCGGGCAGTCTCTTTATGGCCCAAGAAGCGATGTATCCAAGCGAAGACGGTCATGATAAAGGCTCAGAGAAGAAAGCCGCAAAACGCTTACTGTCACGACTCTGTGACAATGGTTTTTTAGACTTATTAGATGTCGTGGTATGCGATGCACTTTATGCCGATGCAGATTTTTTGAGAAGTGCTGCTTCGTATGGCCTCATACCAGTCATTCGTATCAAGCAAGAAAATTATAATATCATGAAAGAAGTCAATGAGCTTTGTGAGGATATTCCATTTTCAAAAGAAGAATACGATACAGAGAGAAAGCGACATTATCAATATCGCGTCTTTGAGCACCTAACCTCATGGAAATCTTACCAGGGAGAGCTCTGTATTGTTGAGATATATGAACGATTATCAAATGGTGTGATTCAGAAATCACGCTGGGTTTTCCCTCAGGAATATACAGCCACGCTTTTACCTCCATTGGTAAGAGAAGTGGGCCATCTACGATGGCAAGAAGAGATTAACGAATTTAAATTGGCCAATCAACATTTTGATATCAAGCATATTCTTCATCACGAGCCGAATTCGATCGAGGTATTTCTGTTTCTGAAGTTTTTTGTCCTCACCTTTCTTGCTCTTTTCCTATCGCAACGAGAGCCTAGACTTCAAAAAAAAACTGTTTTGTCAAGGACATCCTCAATGTGACGAAGCGCTGGTTTATTAATGGCATATACAGGCTCCGACACTACTGTCTCACATTAAATTATACACTCATCTGTTTTATAAGATTTATGTCAAAGTTAATCAAGATTCATGAAGAGATGAAGAGGCATGTCATTGACAGATATACGATGATTGACTTTTGTGATCGCGATCGACGATGTGATCCTAATCTCCCTCTATTCATCTATGATAGTGGATAGAATAGACATCATCGGAGTGAGCCGGCATTCTCCTCAAGAGATCGTACCCAAATGGTTTTAAGCTACATGTCATCTCGTATTATAGTTCGCATATCTCATTGAAAATAAAAGACAGAAAAGTTGTGCTTGTCAAAACCCATTTGGAAATCCTGCGATCCGATCGCGATTCGGCAAGGAGATCACCGATGACCTGGCGTCCACACCCGATCCCACCGGTTCCCGAGGCCACCGCGGCGGCTGTCAAGGCTGCTTTTCCTAAGGGGAATCTCTACGTCGACCTGCACACCGAGCTCGGTGCCATCTATGACGATAACCTCTTTGCCGATTTTTATGCAGACCGTGGCCATCCTGTTGAAGTGGCGCCCTGGCGTTTAGCCTTGGTCACCGTCATGCAGTATATCGAAGGGCTCACCGACCGCCAGAGCGCTGATGCCGTACGCCGCTGCATGGATTGGAAGTATGCTTTGAGCTTAGAGCTGACCGATCCCGGATTCGACTTCACCCTGCTGCACGACTTTCGTCAGCGTTTGCTCCTCCACGACGGCGCTCAAACCTTGCTCGACACGCTGTTGGGCACTTGTAAAACGCGGGGCTGGATCAAGACGCGGGGCAAACAGCGAACGGATTCCACCTATGTGGTCGCCGCAATCCGTCGCCTGTACTACCTCGAATGTGTACAGGAAGCGATGCATTATGCCCTCAACCAGCTCAGCGAGGCTGCGCCGCAGTGGGTGCAGGAGCGGGCGCCGCTGGAGTGGTATGAGCGCTACGGCCCGCGTGCCGACCTCTTTCGTATCCCGAAAGAAGCCAGCAAACGCCATGCTCTGGCTCTGACGATCGGAGCGGATGGCTACCAGCTCATGGACTGGCTCTGTCAAGACAGCACCGCGAAACCTCTATTCGAACTCCCTGCGGTTGAGATTCTCAGGCAGATTTGGGTTCAGCATTTTTACCGCTGTACGGCGCCAGGAATGGAAGACATCCGCTGGCGTGAGACGGCCGATCAGCCCCCCACCGCTCAGCTCATTCAATCGCCTTACGACCGGGCGCGTTCCCATATTTCCGGTTGACCTATGAGAGAGGTGACCTGCTGGCGTTGACCACCAAACAGGGGTGACAACACCACCCGAATCACCGATGATGCTCCAAAGAATCCATTGAGCCCAAAGGAGCATGACCATGACAAGTGATCCGGGTGTGACTCGTCAGGATAGCGATTACGCCTCCCAGATACAAGCAACCCTCGACGAGTTGCAACACATGCAGGAAGCGCCAAGGGTCGTGACGACCCCAGAGGAACTCGACACGTTGGAACGCGACATTCGAAGGCGTACCGATCGACTCAGCAGCCTCTTGCTCGGCCTTCACCTTCAGCACAGCTTGGATTCCGAGGAGTTGAAAGTGGAACAAGACCTGTTGGTAAGCCAATGGCCCAAGCCCCTGAAAAACGACGGTCGAGTGCAGGTATGGGTGCGTACGGTAGGAGGGCATGACGTGCCCGTGTGGGTGACCTACTACCGCCGCCAGGGCCAAAGGCGAGCCGGCAAGCGTTACGCGGGCCTCTATGCCGGCTTGGTGCTCTTAGGAGTATACGACCGCTGCACCCCGGCACTGGCGGCTGAGATCAGCCTGTTGGCAGCGATGTTGGGCTCGTTGGAGGAAGCGCACGACGTGTTGGCCCAGCGTGGTGTAGAGCTCGATATCAAAACGCTGCGGCTGATTGCTTACCGTTATGCCGCCCGTGCCCGGGTCGAGCCACAGATCGAGAGCACCGAGCTTGATGACAATGTATCGGGGCGTCGCGTGGTGATCAGCACCGATGGCGGCCGCCTTCGGCTGCGCGAGACCAAGCGGGGGCCGAAAACGAAAAAGGGGCGCCGTCGCTATACCGGGGTGGACTTGGCCGCATCACTGTGGACACATTTGGGAACGTGTAGTTCCACACCTTCTTTTTTGGCCATTTGAATTTAAAGGAGTTGCACGACCTTATTGTGCAGTTTCTTAATCAATCTACAAGCTATAGAATTTCATTTTCAAGTACTTATGAGTATATGGAGGGTGTGGAGATAGGGCTTCCCATATGTGTCTCATTTCATCTGGCCAAGTGCAACCGGGGCCTGGCGTGAACCCAAAGTGTTGATCATTTATGTCGTCGATGCCGAGGGCAAACGGGAAGCTAGCTTTGCCCCCGTCATTGACGCGATCTTGAAGGGGCCTGATGCCGTGTTTGCCCTGCTACGCAGCTATTTGCAACGGCTCAAGATCACCCAGGCCGATCAGGTTCTCTTTATCGCCGATGGTGCGCCCTGGATATGGAAACGGGTGCCTGTGTTGATACAGGCCTTGGGTCTATCACGTATTTCTGACACGATTTGAAATTATCGCGTGAATGGATTGATTTTACTGAAGTTAAAACTGGACCTTGACCTTGAAAGGACGACTGTGCAGACTGCATCCTGAAACTCTTTGAAGAAGGATGAAGCCATGCACCTCGCCCCGAACAAGCCTAATCTTAATGAGGCTTCAAGTCCACCCCCCTGTGCGGGCCGAAAGCTGGGTCGTGTTGAGAAATCTCTGTTGTGGATATGGCTCCACGAGGACCCACAGTGTCCGAGCCGGATGATCCTTGACAAAGCTCTCCAGGCTCAGGTCCCCATGCCGGTGAGCCTGCGCCATCTCAATCGGCTGCGAGCGCGGTGGGGCCTCAATCGACACCCCGGTCGCCCTCGCCAAGGCGATGCGTCCCGGTCGGTTGTCGGTGGGCAAGACCCGGTGCCACAGCCGTCTCATCTGTCATGTGTCGGCGTGCATCTTTTCGTCCTCTGGCTTGATCAACAGCATGCCTTGGACCCGGTTGTAAGCGGCTTGCAACAAGCCATTCAAGTGTATCAGCAAGCCCATCCGGACGAGGACTTTGCCTTGTTGCACCACCGCGAGCAGACCCTGTTGCGTCGCTTTGAGGCCTTATTGTTTGCCCCCTTGCTGGGAATCGAGCGTCTCACCGAGTTCGACACCCATGAGCATCCCTTGCCGACTCTCATTGGACGGGGCTATCAAAGCACCACCCTGAATCAGTTTCTGGGTCAGCTCGAGCGCGTCGATGCGGCCAAGATGCTGATGCCAGTGTTACGACCGGCCCAAGCCAGCCAGTATACGTACATCGATGGGCATATGATTGCTTACTGGGCTAGAACGCCGATGCACAAGGGCAAAATCACCATGCTCGGCCGCATCATGGCGGGTTCACAAGCCGTCATTGCCCATAACGAAGTGGGTCACGCCGTGTTCGTGGAATATCATCCGCCCGACATCCCGTTGTCTCAGTTGATCGTGGCGTACTGCCATCAGGTCGTCCAGGCCACTGGTAACACGATGTTTGTCATCGATCGAGCGGTCAATTCCGTGGCCATGGCCAGCGCCTTTGCTGAGCAGGGTTGGGGCCTGCTGTGTATGCTCGACGACAATGAGCATCACGGCTTGGCGAGCTTTGAGGCCACCGTGGTAGGGGAGCTTGACGATGGCACGCCGGTGTATAGCGGTGAGTGGCAAGTGCCGCGTCCAAAGGACCCTCGGCACTTTGTGATCGTGGACGCCGCTGAAGGCAAGACCTTGGTGTATTGGGGTACCGAGGCCTTCGAAAAGGCATTGGAGCCGCTCGAATGGCCTCGGGTGTACCGCGAACGCAACGAGATTCAGGAACTCAACTTCAAGGCGATGATCGATCATGGCGGGCTCGACATCAACTATGGCCGCAAGCTCATTGTCGGCCCTGACCGACATCAGCAACGCAAGCGCGAGCGCCTTGAGCAGTCCTTGGAAGGTGCCCGTCAGCGCGTCGACAAGAAGGCCGATGCGGTGCAGAATCAACAGGAGAAGGTCTCTGAATCGGAGTCGAAAGGGCATCCCAAACGTCTCGTGCAACGTCAGAATACCTTGGCGGTGTTGGAGCAAGAGTTGCAGGAGGCGCAGCACCAACATGACCAGCTCATGGATCAAGCCTCGGCCTTGGGTGAACCTGGGCAGCGGGCGGATCGGGATTTTCGCAAGCAGACGATCATGACCCTTCGCACCCTCTTGTTGGAGAATCTGCTGCATGCGTTCCTGGCTGTGGTGTTGGGCACCGTGCAAAGCCAGATCAGTTTGGACTGCCTGCTCAAACTCCTCTTTGAGCGCAGGGGAGCACGGCTTGAGACGAGTGCCGAGATCATCTATTGGGTGAACACGACTGGTTTATCCCTGTCTTATCGGCGCCTGTTGGCGGAGCTGGTTGAAGGGCTTTGTGCGATAAACTTGAGAGAGCAAGGCAAACCGATTCGGGTTTGCCTCAAGGATATGCCGCCTTAAAGGGGAGGTTTGAGGCATGGACAGCTCGAAGGTCCATTTTTTTGAAAGCTGTCAGAAATACGTAATAGGAATCGCAAGTGAAAAGTGTCCTTTACCGTCTCGCGTAGATTCGGGTCGGTTAGCTTTTTTTGTGCCTTCGGGTGCCCCAGCAGCGGGTCGAGAATCAAACATCGGCTGTACTGGTAGACCTCATCTTCATCGCCAATCACAAACAGCGTTCCGATCCTGCGTCCTTCACGGCCCTCACGAGCGATTTCGATCGCCAGGTCAATCAATTCCAGCATCACGTCACGCGGAATGTTTTGGTCTGACTTCTGACAGCTTTTGAAAAAAATGGACATTCTATTGCCCTCCCCCCAAAAGACCTTATGGGGGAAGGTCTTTGAGGCAAACGCGAACGGGTTTGCCTCTCTCCATTAACCCCATTGTGCTGAGTCCTTCCACGATCTCACCCAGTAGACGCCGATTGCCTTGAGACAATCCCGTGGCGTTGATCCAATACATCACTGTCTTGTCTCTCTCTATCCGGGACCCGCTACGTTCAAACAGCAGCTTCAGGACCTGCTCTAAGCTCACTTGTTTGGGTAAGACAGAGAGCAACACCGTCATAAAGGCTTGAAGCAGGTTCTCAAGAAATAGCGTGCGAATTGTCATGATCGTCTGCTTGCGAAAGTCCCGATCGGCTCGCTCTTTAGGGGCCTCAAAGCCATCAACTTGCTCCTGCAAGTGCGCCTCGTGCTGCTGTGCCTCACGGAGTTTGTCTTCCAACTCGGTGGCAGCACATTGACGCTGCTCAAGGCGTTTGCCATGTCCTTGAGTTTGCGACTGAGCCACTTGATCGCGCTTGGCCTCAAGCTCCACGCGTCTTTTCTCCACCCGACGGCTCGCCGCTTCAAGCGACGCCCTCACTTTTGCCTCAGCTCGCTGTTGGTGCCGGTCTGGACCCAGGATCGTCTTGCGACCCACATTGATATCCAGGGCACCATGATCAATCATCCGCTTAAAGGCGTTTTCCTGAAGCTCGGTGCGAGCACGGTATATCTCGGGCCACTGCCCTACCGCCAATTGCGCCTTCACTTTTGGGCTGCCCCAGTACACCAAGGTCTTGCTGTCTTGAGGCTCGACGATCATAAAGTGGCGATCATCGTCTTGTCGCGCCACTTTCCAGGGGCCCTCATAGAGCCTGGTGCCGTCGTCAAGCGTCTTGACTTCAGTGGCTTCAAAACTCTCTATGCCGTGATGCTCATGGTCATCGAGCATGCAAAGCAAGCCCAAACCCGCCTCGTCAAAATCCTGGGCCATCGCCTTCGAATTGACTGCCCGGTCAATGACGAACAGATCGACGCCAGTGGCCAAAGCGACCTGCTCGCAGTAGGCCAAAATAAGCTGCGACAGATGCACGTCAGGCGGATAATACGCCACATACACCGCTTGGCCGCTCTCGTCGTGACTGATCACCGCTTGCGACCCGGCCATGATGCGACCGCGCATGGTGATCTTGCCCTTGTGCATGGCTTTGCGACTCCAGTACGCCATCATGTGCCCATCGACATAGACGAGCTGGCCACTTTGGGCGGGCAGCAAGATCGGCATCAGCCAGGGCGCCGCCCCGATGCGCTCGAGCTGACCAAGAAATTGACTCAGCGTCGTCGATTGATAGCTTTGGCCAATGAGCGTCTCCATCGGATGTTCTTGCGTGTCGAAGGCGCTGAGACGTTCGAGCCCGAGTAACGGCGCCAATAGCAACGCTTCAAAACGATGTCTCAGGGTGTCGTCGCGATGATGCAACAAGGCAAAATCGTCGTCCGGGTGCGTGCCTTGATACGCGCTAATCGCCGCTTTGAGTCCCGCCAACACCGGCTCCAAAGCCTCTTGTTGATCGAGCCAACGGGCGAACAGGTGAGCCCCCACAAAGGACAGACGCGGCGTGACGCCGACCACCTTGGAGCTCGTGTGCCTGGCGACACCTGCTGAGCCGCCACGGGGACGCCCCTTGCCTCGGCTCCGTTGCCACTGGGCTCGCCAGCGGTTGAGATGTCTCAGGCTCACCCTTAGCCAAATCTGATGCGCAGCGGCTTTGGCAAGTAATTGTCGGCTGGTGCACTTTGGGTCTTGCTGAAGCAAGGTCCAAAGCACGGCCTGCTCGACTTCAGAGAATTTTCGACCTTCAAAAAACGATGGACTTGACGGCGCAGCCACAGTAGGCTGACTCAGGGCGGCTGACATGGCTTCCTCCTTTCAAATTGCTCAGGAAGAAGTCTGCACATTCGCCCTCAGAGATCAATGTCCATTTTTATATTAAATGAAATCAAATGGTTATAGAGAAAACTGCAAGATCCTGTCAGAAGTCAGTAGAACATCCCGATTCGCCAGATATTGACGCGGCCTCGGCGAAGGGATAAATTACCTTGGGCGAGTTGAACAACTCTCGCCAAGAGGGAGGTTATAAGAATGAGGGCGCAATCTGGGAACGTCGTGCTGATCGACGCGCTACTCCCAAGGAGGCACATCGACTCAATCGTGACGCGAGTCCTTACGGACGCCGCGCTCATGTTCGGATTCGCGTGGTTTGTCGCGCTGAGCGCGCAGATAGCGGTGCGTCTGCCGTGGACCACCGTGCCGGTCACGGGGCAAACGTTCGCTGTGCTCGTTACGGGCGGAGCTCTGGGAGCTCGCAGAGGCGCGGGCGCGCTGATACTTTACGCGCTAATGGGCATCTTCGCCATACCCGTGTTCGCGCCAAGCACAGGCGCATTGGGGCTGACTGGCGAGTGGGGATTCCGCTTCATCTTCCCTTGGCTCGGAACGTCCGGCGACATATGGAACCTGTCGAGCGGCGGCTACATCGTGGGGTTCATTCTCGCGGCGTACCTCGTGGGACGCTTCGCAGAGCGCGCATGGGACAGAAAGCCCTGGGGCGTGCTGGTAATGCTTGCTAGCAACGCGCTCGTGTACGTTCCCGGACTGCTGTGGCTGTTCTACCTCATATCGTCGGGGTGGGTCCCGCTGGGAGCGTCGCAGCCGATTGGCGAGTTCATCGCGGGGAGCGGCACGCTCGACAAGACGTTAAAGGGTGGACTGTACCCGTTTATTGCGGGCGACCTCATGAAGATCTACCTGGCGACGGTGACGCTGCCATTCGCGTGGACGCTGGTGGACCGATTCAAGCGGTCAGAGGAGTGAGTGTTAGGAGATGATCTCATTTCGATGCATGCTTTGCGGCGGGCGTTTGGAAAAAGGGACGGCAACGATCCCCTTTGTCTTCCCGGACACGGTAGTGCGGGTCAAGGATGTGCCCGCCGAAATTTGCGCGAGCTGCCAAGAGCCGTTTACCGATGGCGAGGTCACGGACAGGCTCACCGGACTTCTGAATCAGGCGCGTGGCATGGGCGCGGAGGTGCTAATCATATCGTACATGGACGCACAATCCGTTTCCGCGCCCGCGTAATCCACCGAATCAACTGCGCCTGTGTTGTAACCGCCGCTAGAGCTCGATCTCCCGTAAATCGGGCGCGATGATTAGGCGAGGTTCAGTTTCGGACTGCACTTCTTCGGGAGTCCAGCCGGGCGCGACTTCTCGCAGCACGAGGCCGTCGGGCGTGACGGCGATCACGGCGATGTCTGTCACGATTAGATTGACGCATCCCTTGCCCGTGAGAGGGTAGCTGCACTCCTTCACGATCTTGGGGCTACCGTTCCGGTCCACGTGCTCCATCGATACTATGACGCGCTTCGCGCCCACCGCGAGGTCCATCGCGCCGCCAACGTTTCCGACGCCGCGTTCCGGAAGCATCCAGTTGGCGAGGTCGCCCTTTTCTGACACCTGAAGCGCTCCAAGAACCGTCACGTCGATGTGGCCGCCGCGAATCATGGCGAAGGCGTCGGCGGAGTGGAAGAACGACATACCCAGCACATGGGCCAGAAAGTGACCGCTCGCGTTAATCAGGTCGACGTCTTCCTCGCCTTCCTCTGCTATTGGGCCGAAGTTGAGCACGCCGCTCTCGCTGTGATACAGTACCGTGCGGCCCTCCGGCACGAACTGCGAGCACAGCGACGGTATGCCGATGCCAAGGTTCACAACGTCGCCGTCCTGCAGCTCCTTTGCTCCCAGCGCCTTGGCGCCCAGCATCTCGTCCCGGGCGCGCGGTTCACAGCCGCCTGGCTGCCGGCACGGGCGCAGCAGCGGCGGCGCGGGGCAAAAAAGCGGCTTTGAAATGCCTATCCGTGGAAGACGTGCAGACCGGTGATATCCTCTGAGTCGTTCCCGGTGAAAAAGTGCCGGTTGATGGCCATGTGATATCGGGACACAGCATGGTGGATGAGTCGATGGTCACGGGCAAGTCCATTCCGGTTGTCACCTTTCCCTTCGGTCCGGGCGACCCCCAGCGCCTTGCGCCAGCGCCTCTCTCTGGGCACGCGGCACGCGGCTTGTCGGCCGAGGTTCCCGGCTAAGCGGCGGCGGCGCGGGAACAAAAAGGGCTTTTGGAGTGCCTATCCATTGCACTCGACTACTAGGAATGACACAATAGGCCACGAAAGTAGACGGTAAAACGTGGGTTTGGCAGCAGGGCGAACAAGGAGAGGGTCTATGATAGGCGATTACAAAGTTATCGACGCTGACGGACACATTCTGGAGCCAGTTGATATTTGGGATAATTATATGGATCCCAAGTACCGCGATCGCGCCCCCCGCATGTTTATGGATACGGACGGCAAAGAACGGCTTAACATCGACGGCAAGATCATCGGCGGCCCGCGCGGACTAGGCCGGCTCGGCGCCATTGGCCTGCGCGATGGCCGGGTGCCGGAAGACCTCAAATATCTCGAAGGCCGCAAAGGCGGGTTTGATCCCCACGAGCGCATCAAAGATCTCGACCTCGATAGCATCGACGCCGCGTTCTTATATCCCAGTATTGGCCTCTTTTCCGGCGCTATTGACGATCCGGAACTCGCCGCTGCCATGTGCCGGGCCTACAATCGCTGGCTCAACGACTACTGTGCGCCGTACCCAGACCGGTTGTTCCCGGTCGCCATGCTGCCGATGCAATCCATCGAGTACGCCATTGACGAAATGAAATTCGCCCGTAACGAACTCGGCATGCGCGGCGGATTTTTACGGCCCAATCCCTATAACGGCCGCATGGCGGGGCACCCGGACTACGATCCGTTCTGGGCCGAGGCGCAGGAGCTGGATTTCTGTATCGGGTTCCACGAAGGCGGCGCGAGTGGGATGCCGACGGTGGGGGTCGACCGGTTTGAGAGCCGCGGGGCCAAGCACATCATCTCCCATACCATGGAAATGATGCTGGTGGCGATGAGCGTCATCTGGGACGGGGTCTGTGATCGCTTTCCCAACATCCGCATTGCCTTTTTAGAATCCGGCGGGGGCTGGATCGCGCCGTGGTTAGACCGGATGGATCGCCACTTTGACGACAAGGGCTTTAACGACTCCGGACTCAGCATGCGCCCGAGCGAGCTCTTTCAGCGCAATTGCTGGATCTCGTTCGAGCCGGTTGAAGGCAGTTTAAATGTCTTGGCCGACTACATTGGCCCGAATAAGATTTTGTGGGCGACGGACTATCCGCATCCGGACGGCTTCTTCCCCGGGGCACCGCAGATGATTGCGAACCGCCCCGAACTCTCGGACCATGCCAAACGCGGCGTCTTGGCCGGCGGCGCCATGGCGCTCTACGGGCTAACCAACTAATCCAGGCGGTGCGGCCGCCACCCTGGAATGCCCCTGGCCTCAAACCGGCCGGGGCCGTTTTACTTAACCCAATCCCATCTTAAAATCAACAGGAGAGTCAGATGCCGCCAGCCGCCCTGCGCGTCGAAGGAGAAGTCGCCACCCCGCGTGAGTTCGGCTTCACCGATCTCGCCACCCTGCCCAATCAAGTTCCGGATGTGGGAACGCTAATTCCGGGCCGTGAGGGAGGTGCGGTCAGATTAAGGACCTTACTTGACGAGGCGGGTGTGCAGGACCGCGCTACCCACGTCACGCTGCACGCCACCGATGGGGACTACTCAGCGAGTGTGCCGCTCGAAGCGGTCATCGACCGCGCCCTCATTGTCTATCGCATCGGCGACGCCCCCCTGACGGAAGCGCAGGGGGGCCCCATGCGGTTTCTCATCACTGACGTCGATGCGTGCGGCGTAAGCGAGGTCGATGCCTGCGCCAATGTGAAGTTTCTCCGCACGGTTCAGCTCTCCCAGGGGCCGGGAACCGATACTCGACCGAGTGCAGCCTCATAAGCTAAGGTCAGGCCATTTAACCGTGTGGGATTGGCGAGTGGTGGAGGATTGGGAACTGGCCCCCACCGCCTTGCGCCAGCGCCTTCTCTCTGGTGCGCGGCCCGCCGCTGGCAAGCGGCGGTTACCGGCTAAGCGGCGGCGGCGCGGGGACGAAAAGGGCTTTTGGAAAGCCTATACGTCGCGGACGGATGGAGGGTTTCATCGTGCTCGACTATGCCCCCCAATTCGAGGAGGCGGTACAGGAACTCGCCAGTTGGGTCACAGCGGGCAAGGTCAAGTATAAGGAGGACATCCAGGAAGGCTTTGCGAACGCCCCCAAAACGTTCCTACGCCTATGCGAGGGCAAGAATTTTGGCAAACAGCTGCTGAAAATCGCGGATCCACCGCTCGGCGGTACCAGTTAGGCTCGGGTCTTGCCTGGTAACAAGCGCAAAGCACTGGGGCAAACTTGCCCATAAGGTATGAAAGATCCACGCTGAAGGCGGATGGGCAAAGCAAGTGGAGGCCAGTATAGAGCCACATTGACACCGAGCCAGTGCATCTAACTCGGCGCTGGAGCGGACGGTCCACAATATGCGCTTTTTGCTTTTCCCCTGGTCCGTGGGTGTGGGCCGCCGCTCACCTTCAGCGTTAGGCGTCCAGAGAGCTATTCAACTGGTTGCGAGTTTTAGGCACCACAGAAATGCCTCACATTGATCATGGTGTAGGCCATCAATTTCATCGCATAGTGCCGACGCTGGATGCGCTCAAACCGCATCAGTAGCCGCTTGAATTTGTCCTCCCACGCAAACGTCCGCTCCACTCGATCTCGTCACCGATGGATCGCTTGGTTGAACAACCGTTTGCGTCCCCGCTTGGTCGTTTTCCGGTTGCGAGGGTTCTCTTTGATGTTCGGAATCATGCCCGCATTAAAGATCACCTTGCGATTGTGCTTGGAATCAAAGCCACCATCGAGGTTGAGATACGACCCTTTGAGATCCCATCCCAGCAGCTTGGCCACTCGCTTCAGGACTCTGAGCGCATCGGGTAGCAGGACCATATCCGCTTCGTTGACCGGCGCCACCGGAAGCGGAGACAACACATAGCCATGGTTGTCGATAATGGCGATGACCTTCTTCTCTTTTTGGTGTTTGTAGCCCGAATAGCCAATGCCATCGCCGCCTTTTTTGGCTACCGTGTTGGTGCCATCGCCATGCAAGACGTTGAGATCGAGTCGGTGATGATCCGACAGATGCCCTACACTGGCGATGAAGGCGTGCTCAAGGGAGCCGTCACGGCCCATTTGGCGAAGACCTTGTAGACGGTGGTATAGTTGAATTTATCTCGATTTATGAATGTATGATATGATGTGCCTCTGAGCGAACAATCCCCCTAACAGAAGGCGTATGCCATGGCGGGTGTCCAGTTCATCGATGTGCAGTTTCGCCCTACCGAGTTGGGGTTACAGGCGTTATTGGCGGTTTTTGTACGGTAGTGGGTATGTCCATAAACATTACTTTTTGGCCAGGGCTTTGGCAGTTCCGTAAATGTTTTAAAATCAATGGTCGTATCTGACCGAATTTTAGGGGGTTTTTGGGCACCCTAATCACAACGACAAGAAGGGGGTTCCAGCAGCCACAAAACCCGTTCTGCAAACTGTTGTTTACAAATCAGTTAAAGCTTACCGTACATTTTCAGCCCGAAACGCCTGGAACCCCTACCGGGAATCCGAAGCCGAAACCCGCGACCTGTTCATCGACGTGCTGCTGCGGGAAGCGGGATGGGACCCGCAAGCGCCCAACGTTCGGGAGTACGAAGTCCGGGGCATGCCGAACCCGCAAGGGGTGGGCTACGTCGATTACGTGCTGTGGGGCGATGACGGGCTGCCGCTCGCCGTGGTGGAGGCCAAGCGCACCAAGCGCAGCCCCGCCGAGGGCCAGCGCCAGGCCGAGCTGTATGCCGATTGCCTGGAGACGATGACGGGCCGCCGTCCGGTGATCTACTACACCAACGGCTACGAGACCTGGCTGTGGGACGACACCTGGTACCCGCCGCGCGAGGTGCAAGGTTTCGCCAACAAGGACGAGTTGCAACTGATGGTCAACCGGCGCGCCGCCCGCCGCGACATCACCCGCGCCTCCTTCAACCGCGACATCGCCAGCTACTACTATCAGGAGGAAGCCATTCGCCGCGTGATGGAACGCTTCCAGACGGAGCGCGCGCGCGGCGCTGCTGGTGATGGCGACCGGCACCGGCAAGACGCGCGTCAGCGCCGCCATTGCCGACATGCTGATGCGCGCCGGTTGGGTACGCCGCACGCTGTTTCTGGCCGACCGCACCGCGCTGGTCAATCAGGCCAAAAACGCCTTCAATGCCCGTCTGCCGCATGCCTCCCTGGTCAACCTGGTGACCGAAAAAGAAGGGTAGTGATGTCCATGTAATGCTCGGCCTACACCTTAGCTTTCAACAGGTTATAGTTGCAAATGAAATACTTGATGGCGCCGACGTGATTGGACAGCTTCTTGGAAAACGACAACGCACTGCGCACCAGACGTGACACCCGCTGCCGTAGCGTATTGTTAAACCGCTCAATGGGGTTGGTTTTGCGGGCCAACTTACCAATGGGGTAGTGCTGAGCGGCGGGTATCACGCCTTTGTAGACCACATATTGATCCGTGTAAAACGTGGCGTGTTGACGGTACGCTTTCGGAATCATGGCCCACAGCTTCTTGAAGCTTTTACGGCTGCGATCACCCACATAGAACGCAATGATCTGGCGCGTTTTGGCGTCCATCGCCAGCCATATCCACTGCTTGTTGTCCTTGTTCTGCACAAAGCTGGCCATTTCATCGGCTTCGACCTCAAGGCGTTGAATCATGACATCCTGGTTACAGGAGACCGGCTGGAGATTCAAATGATCCGGCAGTGCCTCGAAACAGTTGACGATAAATCCCAATAGCCACTTGAGCCCTACGCCCACGGCACGGCAAATGCCGCGCAATGACAAGCGCTCGAGCAGCAGACGTTCAATCAGAGCCTGGGTGTCGTCCGGGATGAGGTATTGCTCGAAGCAGTCGACAAACTGTCGTCCGCAATCGTGACAGAGATGATTCTGTTTGCCGTTATGAATGTGACCATTCTTCTTGTATGTGGGGGATTTGCAACGCGGACAGACCTCTCGGATGATCATACCCATGGTAAACTCCCGGTGTTGAGTCAACGGTTTGAGTCCACCATAACACGGAATCGGGTGGTCAGCATTACATGGATTGCACTACCCCTCTGAGAGCAGGGCTTGGCAACCGTTCTCCCGGACACCCCTGGCGTTGAGCAGCCCCTGTAAATAGTGACGTTGTTTCGCACTCGCCGGCTCTGGCGCCATCGCGTGCTCTCCCAGATGTCCAGGGGCCCTTTCATCCATGCTCACCCATGCCACAAAAGTCCACCCAAAACCCTGGGGATGAGAGACATGCCCGCCGTGACCGCTCCCCGCGGCGGGCTCGACGGGCACTCACCTCTCCCAACTGACCCCCTGTGTTCGAGGCCAGGGCAGGCGGCCTCACAGCTCGTTCGCGGGCCGCTCGAATAGACCATGGGCCACCGCCAGCACGGCGTGAAGCGCGGGGTCGAGATTACCCACGCGCGGGTCTGTCGTCTCGACGCGCTCATGGGGCAGGGCCTCGTCCCAAGGCTCAAACTGCCCACCCATGGTGGGAGCGGGCAAGCTGGGATCACCGGTTCGCTTAGCTGGCGCCCGCCCATAGTTTTTGACTCGCGATACGCGCACCTTCCACCAGGGCGGCGAGTTTGGCCCATGCAATCGTCGGCGCCACCGTCGGGGCGCCGGCAAAGGTGGCCAAACCACAGTCGACGCCTGCAATGACATGCTCACGGCCCACCAGGGTGGCATAGCGCTCGATGCGCTGGGCCACGAGTTCCGGGTGCTCGATAAAATTGGTGGTCGAGTCAATGACGCCCGGGATGAGGCATTTGCCCTCCGGCAGCTTCACCTCTTCAAAGACCGTCCATTCGTGCTCATGGCGGGGGTTGACGCCCTCGAAAGCGATGGCCGCCGGTCTCGCCTTCAGGACCGGCTCAATGATCGCGCGCAGGGGAATGTCATGATGGTGCGGCCCCTCGTAGTTGCCCCAGCACACATGGAGTCGCATGCGCTCGGGCGCGATGTCCTGGGTCGCCGTGTTGAGCACGTCGAGGTGCAGCTCGACGATGTGGCCAAATGCCTCGAGGGTCAGCTCGCGAAACTGTCCATTCCAGCCGGAGCCCAGGTCCGGGCAATCGAGCTGAAGGATGAAGCCCGCATCGGTGATGGCCTTGTATTCGTCTTTGAGGACATCGGCAAGAGCCCATAGGTACGCCTCGTCAGACGGATAGTAGCTGTTACCCTGAAAACGCGCCACCTGACCGGGCGAAACGGCCGTCATGAACACCTCCGTGGCGTCTCCAGAAGCGGCCTTGAGGTTGTCAATGTCGCGCTGGACGGCATCGAAGTCTTTCCAGGCGATCGGGCCGTTGCACTTCGGACTGATTCGCTGCTGTGCGCCGGAGCGTCGATAGGCCGCGTACTCGGGAAAATCGAGTAGGTCCCGCCCGATGTCGGGCGTCGTCGGCTCACCCTCGAAGCCCGTGAACCGGTTCTTGACGTAGGTCGAATAGTCGGGTTTGCTCCACTCGCCGTCATTGACGATATCCAGGCCCGTATCGAGTTGCTTGCGGACGCACTCGCCAATGGCGTCGCGCACCCGCGTGTCGAAGGCCGACCTATCCGGCAAGTGCCCCTGGTCTCTGGCAATGAGCATCTCGAGCAAATCGTTGGGACGCGGTAGACTGCCGCAGTGGGTGGTCAGGATGCCGTGCGTGCTCTGTTTCATGATCGCCCTCCTTCAGGGCTGACTGCATGGCCTGGATGGAAACGCGGTTGGCTGTCGGGGTTGATCGTGTCAAACTATGACGATGGTCGCAACGGGTGTCAAGACCGACTCAAGTAGTCGTGCACCAAACCCCCTTGGAGACGGTTCGGTGCATCGCTTTGGCGCCGGCCATGTGACGCTGGCGGAAGCCCTCACGGGCAAGGGACATACCACGCGCGCTGTCGGCAGCCGGCCTCGCGTGACCACGACCCTCCACCTGGCCGATGCCTGAGGTTTCCCACCGGCCACGGCGGGTCGCAGCGGCAAACGGGGCGAACCGGACCTCATGGTCTTGCCCGTTACACCGACCGCCGCCCTTCTCGTCCGGGTAGGCCCGCACACTGCTTCAGGCTGAGGGGACCGAAAAGCCGGGAGGAGGCCAAGTCGGAACAAATCGTGTGTCGTCACGAAACAGTAACAACGCCTGGGCCATCGAGGCAAGGGAGGGAAAGGGATGGGTATTTTTAGAATGTATACGGGGGCGGATGGCCAAAGTGTGATCGAAGAACTCAGCCAGAACGACCCGGTACTCGAGACGCTCAAGAGCTGTACGGGATGCGCCTTACAGGTCAACGAACCTTCGGAGTTCTCCGACTTTCATCCCGCGCCGCGGCGTCGCTGGATGACGATGATCAGTGGCCAGATCGATATCCAGCTAGCCGATGGCACCATTCACAGCTTTGGACCTGAAGACCTGCGGCTGTGGGAAGACGTCACCGGGGAAGGGCACCGGACCCGTTTTCCGGTGCCGTCCGTCAGCATTTCCATGCCCCTGCCTGATTAACGCGATCGGGGGGATGTTGCAGACCGTATCTCGTGCCCACATGGGAGAAGGCCATGCTGCCAACGCCTCCTTGCATTGAGGGGTCTGTTTGCCGTTGTGAAGGTGACCGTTTTGCTTAGGCGCTTTCTGCAAAAAGATTTACCAGAATGGCGCAGGCTATTTGTGCAGGGACAAGACGGAGCGAAAGGCGCATAGCAACGCTATGTAACTGAAGCGACAACGCAGGCCCTGGGCAAATAGGCAAGCAAGACGGGAAATTCTTTTCAAGAAATCGCCTTATACTTGGATGACTGATACCGGACAGACGTCTCGGATGACTATAGCCGGGTGTTGACCTCGACGATCGAACAGAAGCTAATACCACCGAAGGAGCCGTTCGTTCGCTATGCACCGCCGACAAAGGTCGAACTACACCGGCAGCGGCGGCTTGGCCGTATTGGCTGGAATGCCCAGGTCCACCGCGTTAGCGTTGAAAGCCAACATGGCGTGAAACCCCATCAGCGTCGTCAATTCCACCAGACCCTGGGCACCGAGATGGGACAGAACCATGCCAAAGGTCTTCTGACTTACCCGATTGGTCCAGAAGAAGTCCATGCCCATCGCGATGACCGCCGCTCCCCCGCAAGCGACGGAGGGAGAGGGAAGGGCCAAATACACTGTTAGTTCGGATACACGATCGTCCGCAGCATGACCCGGCGCTCGTCGGGCTTATAGTCGCCGGCACCGCGATGCATCGTCCGCCGCTCGTCCCAGATCAGCAGATCGCCGACCTGCCAGGTTCGGTATGCCAATCGGTGGCACGTTTGACCCCGTACCAGTCGATCTTACCGGCATCATCGACATTGCGTAGCCACGAGACCTCGGGAACCCCGGGATAGCGGTAGTTGACCAGTGAGTGCATCCGCGGTGTGCCAAAGCGCCGACCGAACGCGGCCAGTTCCTCAGCGGTGAGATGCTGATGACGGAACACCAGCACAGGGTGCTCGGCAAAGGTGCGCTCGATCCAGGCAAAGGTGGTATCGTCGAGGTTGGACAAATCGACGCCGAGGGCTTCGGTGCCGAGCGACTTGCCAAGTGAGCGGAGTTGCAGTGAAGCGGTCATAAACGATCCTCTTCATGGGTTATCGAGGTCCACACGGGCCGCTGAGGTACACCCTATACCAGCGGACGCAGGGCCGCATGACCACGGGGGTGGAAAATGGGCGCCGTTGAAGCTCGCCGCCATCGTCTCGTCTTCCTCTTCATCCCCATTGGGTACGGAGTAAGAGCATATCCGAAAATGGCCGAGTGTAAAATTTGCAACAGAGCCCAAGAAACGCCCTTTCATGGCGTGGAGACAAATCGTTGCGGCGGATAGACAAAACCCGGATGAGATTTCTAGCCATGACAGGTCTCGTTTGACAAGGATTCCCAGGTGCGTTGTAGCTTATCGAGAGCCCCTGTTGGCAGCGGGCCTTTCGCGGCCGAGGCCAGCGCCTGCTCCAACTGCTCGATGCTGGCTATCCCCACCAGTGCTGTCGAGATGTCGGGATTGCTAATGACAAACCGGATCGACGCCTCCACCATCGAGTCGGCGTAACCGTCGTCGATCAGGAATCGGAAGGCCTTGGCCCGCTCCAGGTCGTCGTTGTACGTGTGGCTCGAAGCCATGGGCCTCGGCGCAGGCGAGGCATTCGGATGCCTGGCAGCCGTGCCGGTGAGCGCGCCGCCCGCCAGCACACGGATCACAAAGACACCGATGCCTCTCTCTGCGGCTGCATGAATCACGCCCTGGTAGTCCTCGAACGGGAAGCCCGCCGTCACCTTCATCGAGCCGGAGGGGTTCAGCAGGTTGTAGACCGCCTGTACGGCGAAGGGGTTGGCCGTCTCTAAGGCTTTGTGCACGATCTCGGTGTCGCCAACGGCGTTCATGCCCCAGTAGCGGATCTTGCCCTGCTCGACCAGCGTGGCGAACGCCTCGGCCGCCGAGGCCACGTCGTTCAAATCCAGTATCTGCCGGTCGAGGTCTCGACTCGCGCCCACCGGATGGTGGAGGGATACGACATCGACGCTCTCACGTCCGAGGCGCTTGAGGCTGCCCTCGACGTGCGCCACCACGGCGCCCTCAATGTCATGCATGTCCGGCGCTTCCAGCTTGACCTTGGTGCCCACAACCACATCGGCGCAAAGGTCGCGTAACACCTGACCCAAGTTGGTCTCGGATTGGCCATTGCCGTAAAGCCGGGCGGTGTCAAAGTAGTTGATGCCCGCGTCGATGGCCAGGGCCACCGCCCGCTTCATCTCGTCTCGGTCGCCTCTGACCATCAGGCCACCAACGGACCCGCAGCCGAAGCCGACTTCTGACACCCGTAGGTCGGTCCGACCCAAGTGTCGATATTCCATGGCGTCCCTCTTGATAGGTGAAGAGCCGGGCTTGGCGCACCTTGTGTGACTTCCCGACCGGCAACATCTCTCTCCCAGCTTTCCCAAATAGACCCTCCCGAGGCCCATGCCCTCGGGGAACCTTTGAGAGGAAATCTTATGTGATCACCAGCCGCATGTCCAGGGTAGTGCTATAGAGGTAATGCGGCTGCTTTCTCCAGATTACGCTCTTATTGGATTCCAGGGTCATGGAGCTGGGCGATGTCTTGCAACCCCAGGCGGATGATGGCCGCATCTCGTGCCTGCGCCGCCTCCTCCGGCGTGTCGTACCAGCCGAGGACCCGGTAGTGACCGCCGAGACTGAGGGTGGCCCGGTACCGGCCGGTGCGGCCCACGGCGTGCACCCCCCGGTAGCGCCGGGGATGGGGGCGCCGCAGGGTGACACCGCCCCGTGTGGTAATAATGAGATTGGTGCGGCGCAGGTCCAGCCGGTGACGGTGGACGTCGGCGGGCGTCTGGTACGCCACCGCTCCAGGCCGTAACCGCTTGCCGCTGTCGATGTCTTGCAACCCGGCGATCACCCGGGCCAACATGATGATCGTGCGCGATTTGCCCTGCTTGCGTTGGCGCTGCGCATAGACGTGCGGACCTTGCCTGGCCACGTACCAGTGATACCGCCGCACGTCGTCTTCCCACTCCGCATCGATCCAGGCCGTCCAGCCCTGCGTCAGGGGCAATATCACGCTGGCGTCGCGGCCCGGTTTGGGAGCGTGCAGCCGGTTCATCCGCCGCAGCACCTCGGCGCCGTGCTCCAGGCGCTGCTGGCGCTCGTGCGACGTCACCAGGTTGGCTTTGCGATAATCGAGCCGGTCGCCATTGTAAAAGGTAATATGGCTGGTGTGGGGCACAATCTCCTGGGACAGGACGAGGGCTGGGTATTCATGCGTAGCCCGCTCCCAGACGCAGCGTGCCCGATAGATCGAGCCTGGCACCTCGGGCGTGCCCTGCATGACCCAGCGGTAGGCCGCCAGATGCGCGTAGTCGTCATCGTCGACTCGGGCATAGGCGATGATCTCCTTACTGCGGCTCGCATAGATGGGCAGACGTTTGGTCAAGCTACTCTCCTTCTGCACAGCGCTGTTCCTTCCCCAGCGCCGCCGGTCCCAGCGCCAGTAACGCTGGCGCCACTACCGCCCCGCTTCGGCCTCGACCGTCTCCTCGCGGCACTGCCACACCACGATACCGTCCGCTGCCTGCCGCATGCCCATGTCCGGATGATGCTTCATCTTGTCAAGTTGACGACGGACCGCCTCCAGCCCTTTGCGATCACTCACCGGGTAGAAGGTCGGGTGCCTGAGGCCACCACACGCCGTGTCGAGGTCTTGCATCACACTGGTGACATGAACGCCTGCCTCCAGAAGTCGCTCGGCCAGAAATGGCGTTTTACTCCCAGCGTCTTGTGCCCAGTGTACCTTCCGAATCGTATGGAGATTCCCTACGAGCACCACGATGCGATCAAATTGACCAGTGGCGAGATGGGTTCGGATATGTCTGGTCATGGCTGCGTCCCGTACCCGCCCACGATTGCGAGCATCGATCGCCGCTATGGTGATGAACTGTCCATGTGCACGATAGAGTTCTGATAGCTCAACCAGAAGGTTCTGGAAAGAGGGTGAGTCGATGATCGGGTGAGTGATCCCTTCTGGTGACCGTTGGCCGATCATAACCGCGTCGAGCACATCTTGTTGGGCGGCCGAGACTTCCAGCCCGACGAGGACGCGCTCACCTTTGGTGATGAGTTGGGTCACGAGATCGATGAACAGCACCGGGCTCTCTGGCTTCTGGTGGGTCTCTCCAAGTATGAGCACCTGGCAGGTGTTACAGAGCGCAATGACTTGTAAGGCAGCGCTCGGGGTTGAGATGCTTGCCTGAGCATTCGAGGCAGGGACTAACCACAGAATGAGTAGGCAGCATGGGATCAATCGAAAGATTGCGGACGTACCGGCATGCAGCACGGGGGACTCCTACGTCGTATTGGGACCGTGAATTTCCTGTACCTCCATGATCACCTGGCGGTATTCGTCTAGCCACTGCTGCCATGTCTCAATATGGTCATACAGGGGCCGAGAGCGGTAATGCTCGTCCCAAATCCTCGTATTCTCACGGGCCAAAGCATCCCCATCCTGAAAATACCGCTGCTCCACCCGCGTCGTCTTGAAGCTTCGGGCGTTCACGATGAGGTGGTGAATCCAAGGCTGTTGCCATTCCCAGAGTTTGGGCGGTGCATGGGGGCTATGCAGATAGATGAGGCGGTAGGCACGCAGCATCAGGAGGTCCTCAACGGATTAACCATCACGTTAAGTAAGTCGCTCAATTTATCACGCTTTGTAGCAGCCTAAAAAATCAATCGTGAACTGAGAATCTCCGATCCGATTCAGAAATGAATTTGTGATCAGAGGAGAAACTCAGCCATGTCGATTGTGTCGCATCTCCATCACCTCTTCACCCTCGAAACGTGTCAAGCCTACATCCATACGTTGCGCTGGAAAGATCGGCCTCTCCAATGTCCTCGCTGTCAGAGCTGCAACGTCGGATCGTGGACTTCCTACCATTTGTCAATCCTCATTGAACAATTTTTTACCCCATCTGCACGACCGGCTCACGGCGAATCCGGCATGCATCATAGCAGGTACGATCCCGCAGCATGGCCATCAGGATACGCAACAGCCGGTCCGCAATAGTTCGCAACGCTTGGCCATGTTGTTGGCCTTTGGCCCGAAGCGCCGCATACACGCGGCTGAAATGAGCGTCGCGTTGCATGGCCACTCGCGCCATGTGATTGAGTTTATCCCGATTAAACCATAGGCTGCCACGGGCTCAGACGCACCCGGAAGTTGTGCAGGGCACGGTGGTGTACCTTGATCTAACGGATAATTCGGGAGTGGTCGAATGCGGTAAAATGAGGCTCTTTCATCCCCGTGGAGGAGGGCTTCATCATGACATCCAACCCGGTGTTTTACCAACTCCTACTGGCTGCGCTCGTGTTGATCTGCCTCATCATCCATGTCGGGTGGCCTGACCCGCGAAGGCCCGCATCCCAGACGCCCTTCGAGCCGGCCAAACCTCGGCGCAAACGCTCTAAAGAACCTAAAGCCTTTGCTGGATATATCCACAAACCGCTATGCGAGGCCTGTGAGCACGGCACCGATACGCGTCCCAAGGCCCCCGGCTCGCCACCTCCTATGATGATCTTTACGCGGGGACGCCGGCGCACGGTCGATACCTCTGGGCACTTCTGTCCCGATCCCGATTGCTCCTATCACGGCTGGCTCGGGCGCGGCAATATCCGTTCCAACGGCCATCCCGGTGGCCAGCCCTGGCGCCAGCTTCAGTGCGTCTCGTGCCAGGGATACTTTTATGGACCTCCAGTAGCAAATGGACAGTAATGTAACATGTGCCATTACTGTCCATTTGCTACTGGAGGTCCTTGTAGCGACGAATGAGCGAGCAACGCTCGGAGACTGGTTTGTTAAGAAAAGACACCAAGGAATTGATTTTAATGCACTTAGACTCACTGATAATTTGCGAGAGAAAACTCAAAATACCAGACAATCGGTGCTGTGACTGGATTTTACACGCATTCTCTATAAACCCCGAATCAGGCTGCTTTATCGATCCAAATCAATGATACACCCGAGCAGCGAGCGGCGTTCGACGATCTCCGCCGAGCGCTGCACCAATCGGTGGACGTGATCGCGGAGGTGGCGGGAAAGCGGCAAGAGGACTTGCCACGTGCGTCCAAGGGCGCCTCGCCAGCTCGCGACCGTGGGGCTAAGCACGCGGGGCGGACTGGGGCACGAGCTGCCCCGTCACATATTTATGGAGCACACTGCTGATCAAGGTGTGATAGGGCAATCCTTCTTTCGCCGCACACTGTTTGAGGGCTTGCAGGTCCGGCTTCGTGAGACGGATGGTAATCCGCTCCGATTTGGTCAGGGCGTGCCGGGCCGCCTCTTCCAGCTCGGCCTGATTCGGGATGGAACCCGGTGTTGGCGCCAACTTCCCCTCCTCGATGGCTTGTAACAGGTCGCGTTCGTAGTCATCGAAGGTCGCTTCGACTTCGGCTTGCTTATCGCGTGGCTCCAGGGACCTAGATGGTTGGGTCATGGGTTCTGCCTCCGTAAATAATCCCGGGTGGCTTTCCGACTCGGAAACAGGGTGATGAGTTCATACACCTCCCCCGTCACGACACAGGGCACCACGTAGGCGTAATCGTGGATGGCCACGATCAACACGCGCTGGTGCGGGTAGCGGTCGCGGTTCGGGTGCGGTTGGTTCGCCACCAGACCGCCGGCCTCAATCGCGGCCGCGATCTCCTCAAAACCGATCCCGCGGTCGCGTCGGAGGGCCGCATTTTTGTCGGGATTCCATGTGACTTCCATTCCCCCACGATACTATAATGATCATTTATTGGCAATACAAATAATGGTCGCTCAGTTTATCGCTGTTTGTAGAAGGTCGAAATGGTGGTCGCGTACCTGGGGCTTGCGGATATTATTTTGGAACCTCTCCCAAGCCTGTCGGTCCCGAAATCCTGTAGCCGTTGAAACCAGGGCATTTCGGAGACACCCTCTCACGCTGCTATCCGCTCATAATGGTGATGCAGACCACCCACTTCTGGCAACTTCCTGACCGGACCCACCTCAGGTCGCTGAACCGCTCGTGGCTCCGGCGCATCCATTTCCAACGACCGATGCGGACGCCAGGTGTGATAGTCGTCCACATAGGATTGCAGCATGCGTCGCAGATGCTGTTCATTGAGTATGATGACATCGTCTAGACACTCTCGCCGGAGACTTCCGATGACCCTCTCGCAGTATGGATTCTGCCAGGGCGATTGGGGCGCTATCTTCACTTCTTCAAGGCCCAGGTTGCCGACTCGGGTTGGGAACGCGGCGCCGTAGATCGAATCTCGGTCCCGCAGCAGGTAGCGGGGCGCGGTATCCCACGGAAACGCCTCGATGATTTGCTGCGCGGTCCACTGGGCGGTTGGATGCTCGGTGATGTTGAAATGCACAATGCGGCGTCGGTCGTGAGCCAGCATGATGAACACAAAGAGCACGCGGAAGTCAACCGTTGGTACGGTGAAGAAATCGCAGGCCACGATGTCTTTGACGTGGGTGTTCAGGAATGCCCTCCACGTGGGTGACGGCGGCTTAGGGTCGCGTGGCCGATACACCTCCACCGTGGATTTGGCCACGTCGATGCCGATCTTGTGGAGTTCACCGACAGTGCGTGGCGAGCCCCAGGTCGGATTGCAGCGCCACATATCCTGGATGAGTTCACGGACTTCTTTAGAGAGGGTCCGGACGACCCGGTCTGCCGCTTTCACTCAAGCGTCGCCAGTAGTCTCTAAAGCGTTTCTTCTGCCAGGCAATGACGGTGCGAGGCTGAACGACTTCGAGCACCTGTTGCCAACCCGACCAAAGCCGCGACAGCCAGGCCCAAAAGAGTCGATCGGCGGGTTGGAGCTGCGGGCGCTTGACGCTGTGCTGATAGACCGCGAGCTGGTGGCTCAAGGCGAGGATTTCCAGTTGCATGGCGTGACGCGATGGGAACCATGAGGTGAGGTAAGCCAGAGCGGCTGAGATCACAGATGACATGATTGGTGACCTTATCCTGAGCGATGAAGGGGCGACCGAAAACCTCGCTCAAAGATGATGACACCCGTCGGCATTGTCAAGGATTTCAACTGCTTTGTATATTCGGGACCCACAGGTCGCGGTGCACGAGGATCTGGCTCGAGCGCAGGTCGGCCAGCGGGGTTGAGCCCAGGCGCCGCCGCCACCACCGCAGATGCCCATCGTAGCTCTGCTGCGTGCCGGTGCCTTTGCGTGGCAGCACCTCGCGGCGGTAGCGCTCGATGGCCTCGGCCACCGTGTGCATGGCGACGCCCTCCGGCACCAGGCCGGCGCCGTGGGCTGCGGCGTAGCCCTCAACCATCCGCGCCCATTTGCGGGCCGCATCGCGGGTGGCAAAGGTGGCCGACTGGTGGATGCCGTGGCGGTGAATGCGCACTTGGTAGCGGACTCCGCGTTTGCCCTTGCGGGTGACAATCGTAGCCATAGAGTATACTCACAATGCTGTTGCAATACAGCAGTAGGGCTAAGCCTGGGGCGCCGTCGCATGGGGAAATGGGTCGGCGTCCAGGCGCCTGGGTTGTATGGGACGTCTCAGGACGCCCGAGAATCGACGATCGATCCGCTCCGAATAGATGGCACTTCTTCAACCTTCGACGGGTGCGTAGCTAGCCGCTGCTGCCGTTCCCGCAGGTCGCGCAGCAGGCGGGCAAAGACGGCTTGGTAGGCGTTGCGGTCTTTCCAATGCCTAAAGTCGGTGATATGTCGAGTTTGCCGAATCCGCGTTGCCCAGGCTAGCTCGGTGGAGACATAGCCGGGAAGCCCCGTCGTTTACGGCGGGGAGGACGTCCATCAAGAGCCATTTAACGAAATCAAAGGAGCGAGAGTCATACGTGCTTCTCTATGTTTTTGCATTAACCAACAGTACTCATGAGACGTGTCTCACCACCGCGAATGAAAATCGCACGGCTATTTTCAGGAGAGATACTCATGTGACTCTGTTGGTTAATTCCAAAACGCTCTGGCAATCGGCGTTGAAGACGACAGTCGAAGATCACGAGAGGCCAACAGATGCCTTGAATGAAACTAGCTCCCAGCGCTTGGAATCTGGGGCACGGCGCATTAACCAACAGAGTCTCATGTGGCCAGGTACAACACGTTTCAGCTCTCTCTTAGCCTCTTTGCAGGCCGAGTGGGTCTGACCTCTCAACTCCAGAGGCACGCTCGTCAGCCTCAAGGGCTGCTAGCGACGGACCGACAAAGACGCGACAGAAATGGCCATTTCGTAACCCAAAGCGTTCGGGAGGGGACCATGGGACGAACGCTTTCACAAGCGGCCTGACGGCGCACGGGTTCTCATAGACTTGAATACGCAGGTGGCGGGGAAAAGCGTCGTGTGTCTCATGAACCTTTACCAAGATAGGCCGGATACTCTCCGGGGTGCCAGATGATCCGGTTTCGTGCTGCAATTGAGCTACCCGGATTCTGAATCGCCGTAAGTTTTCATTGACATAACCCAAAACACAGATAGCACTGATCGTCGTGTTCTGTGGAGCGATCGCCTGTCCCTGCTTGTACCGGACCATCTTCCCACCCGACAGAAATTCCTGCGTTGCGCGCTCAGAATCGAAAGCACCGGCCTCCGGGTCAAATGGCAGTGAGATTCCGAGGTTCCCGAGCATAGCACCGTAGATGTTCATGGGTTCCAACTCGACGAAGGAGTTGCGAGGATCGGCGAGTACAATCCCGCACATTTCTCCTTTAAGACCACGAGACTGTAGTAAGGATACCGGGTTACATTCATCCTGCCCGCGCCTCATGCAAGGCCTGAAGGGTCTGCTCACGCCCTTCGCCTTGGGCTTCTCGCCACATGTCGAGTGCAATTCGGGCTTTGATTTGATCTTGGACCTGCGGTATTAAATGGCCGATTTTGAGCGGTCAGGTATCGTCAGGATTAGGACAAACTGCGCGAACCATTGATAATGCGGTGTGTTATCCAAATCACTGATCAGATACCAACTCCTTTTTGACTAAGGCAAACGACATAAACAGGGATTGATTTTAAAGGCGTTTCGAGGCTGGTTGCAGGCACCCTTTTTGATCACTTCCGTAGCGCAAGGCCATACAAATCAATTGATCTCGCGATATGGCTTTTTTTACTGCCTTGATCGACCGCTCAAAATCGGCCAGTTGCTACCAGAGGTCCCTATCACTCGATCCTCAAGTTTTTTGTCTTGACAGTTTCTGAAAGGCGTGAATACAAGCAAGGTCAATGATCTTCTTCTCGGGGTCGGCCGTCGTTCTGAGGTTACAGGGAAACCTCCCTGATGTGTAATGCCTTGAAAATCAATGGTGCTAAAATTGCAAGCAGAAAAAACTTGATCATCGAGTATCAATTCATTTGCAAACCACTATAAAGTCTGCATCAGCAATCTGGGCAAATTCCTAGATTCAGCACGCGTGTCACCGCATCAAGATCGCTGAAGTTAACCGAGCCATCGGCATTATGGGCAATGGCACTAAAGCCGGCGGCGATCACCTTATCATCGACAATGGTGACAAGTCGCAAGTCATCGGCACTGCTGTTCAGATCGAATTGGTCGACCCAGAGGGTGTCGCCGGTTGCTGCATCGAGGGCTTTGACCATCGCGTCTTCAATGGTCTCGTCCACATCGCTGGATCCCGCGATGACTACAACTCCGTGAGCGGTGGCGATGTCTTGGACAAAATCGCGTCCGCCGTCGAGATCAAATTGATGCTGCCAAAGAAAGCTGCCGTGCTCGGCATCCAACGCTCTGACATGCGCATCGATATTCGAGTCTATGACCGTGAAACCGCCGACAAAAACGCTGGATGCGCCCACCCTCAGTGTACTGGGACGCGTATCGCCCGGTATATGGTCATCCCAAAGCAATATCCCGTTTTGAATATTCAAGGCGCGCACAAAACCGTGATCGTGCTGGTCCTGGTGGCTGACGGCGACATACACTCGGTCCTGGTCTGCTGCGAGCGCCACTGTGTCAGCATCACTATTGTTGTCATAGCGGAATCGGTCTTCCCATAGCAATTGCCCGGTCGATGCGCTCAGGGCGCGCACGATGCCGTCCTCAGCAAAGTCGCCTGCCGCTAATACTTGCTCTCCGCGGACAATGATCTTGGTGACAAAACCGTCCGTTTCATCTTGGCGGAGTTCGTGCTGCCACAATAAGGCCCCGGTGGAGGCATCGAGCGCCAGTACGAGGAAGGCCTGGTGTTCTTCAAGGATCGGGCCATCTTCCTCGTCGATATAGATCGTTTGAAAAGCGCCGGAGCCGCCGACAAAGACGCGGCCGTCAGCCACGGCAAGCGTGGTCAGGTTCTCATTAAACGATAAATTATCGGGTGCATGGTCAAAGTCGAACTGATAGGTCCATAGGCGCTCGCCGGTGGAGGCATCGAGAGCGCGGACAAAGCCATCGCTTTGACTTCGGTCCTCGATATCGGGCAGCATGATTGACCCTATGAAAAAAAACCGTCCATCCTGCGCCCCAGCCTCATTAACTTTGATTTCCCGGCTCGGTTTTTTTTGCCAGAGCAATTCGCCGGAGTCCAGGGATAACGCCCGTACCGCCGACGCAGTCTCGCTCCCACTCACGACATACACCCGATTGTCTGCCACCGCTAGGGCATCGGGAAGATCGAAAGTGTGTTCCAGATCAAATTGATTCTTCCAGATCAGGGCGCCGCCGGACTGCTGACACATGGCGCCTCGAATCTCTACTTCATTGATCGCATTCCAGTTATTGTGATTGTTACCGTGTCCGACAATTTGCATATATCGAGCTGAAATGGCATTAAAGCGGTAATCTTCAAAACCTAACGTTTGGCCACTACTCTGTCCGCTAAACACACTGGTCCAATCCCCTGCGTCCATGGAGACCCGGATATCGAAAGCCGCTGTGCGCGAATCCCCTTGGCGCCAAGCCACGCTGATTTCGTCAACGCACTGTGCGGCACCCAGGTCATAGCCGATCCACTGGCCATCGCCTTGAGCAGCCCAGCGAGTGTGCAGATTGCCGTCGATGGTGTGCTCGGGCAGGTTTGAGTCCCGATGGCTACTCGCCCATACGGAGGCAATAGGCAATGCCCTAGGCGTCTGAGCCTGGAGTTGGCCCAGACCTAGGCCGAACGTCAACTCTGCCAATCCTGCTAGTATTGGAAACCATCTCATGAACATACTCCATATGTGAAAAATGAAATGTCTAGCTGCTGTTACCCGTACAAGATGAGTTCCCCAGCGCGGCAATACTTGACTGCTGTCATGGCTCACATCATATCCCATAGCGTTTCGCGGCTCGTTAAGTGGACCTGAGAAAGCAACTGGCCGATTTTGAGCAGTCGATATAGCCGATGAGAGACACCGCCCCGATAGACCTACTGTCTGTCTTGGGGGAATCTCTTTGATGACAATTAGTTGCGGGTATAATAGGGGTAAAATCGAGCAACACGTTGCGCAGTCATTCACGGCGTACGTAGCGACACAGAGAGGGCTCGCGAAATGTCCATAACTCCGCCATCCGCCGCGCGCTCAGCTCGTTGCATCCATGCGGTAGGGTCACGGCGGGCGTCCACGGCCGACCGCGAGCAGGGACACCCCGGTTGCTGCTCACGGGAGGAGAAAGGACCCAATCGCTTCAAAGTCCTCGTGATAAGCAACAACTCAGAAAGGCATATAAGATTTGCCATGACGCCTGGATCCTCGCTCTGGCTATGGTCTGTACAAGAATCGACAGGCAGAATTCTTATAGGGCATTCTGGGTCCTTGCTTATGATGCCCGCCCGCCGATCCTCTTTTCGCCTCCCAGCCATGGCCTCGTAGGACTGGATACTCGTCGGAAACTCTTGATATGACAGTATTCTAGCGGAATCGTTAGAGGGCAGACAGTAGGTTTATCCAGAATTCAGGTCATTAGAACCGCCCCGGAATTGCTACCTCGCGGGCGGGCTGCAGGGGGGCAGAGGCGACGCGGGCGGTGGAAAAGGCCGTTTGCATTGCCTATACTTCTGAATTCTGCATCGTCCGGACGCTGAGAAACAGGGGGGACCATGACAAACAACGACGTGCTGTACGGCCAGACCACCATCCCGGTTGGGATACGCTCGCGGCTGGTAGACAACAACAACGGCATCAAGATGCACATCCTGGAGGCAGGCTTCGAGGAGCCTGGGCGCCCGCTCATCCTGCTGATGCACGGCTACCCGGAGCTGGCGTTCAGTTGGCGCAAGAACCTGCTGTCGC
>Ga0214472_10001100_pt1 | contig 31178 bp, 27 predicted proteins | sample RVTome_6_FD_207662 | JGI IMG/M metagenome (GOLD analysis project Ga0214472, IMG submission 207662) | Soil microbial communities from uranium-contaminated site in the Upper Colorado River Basin, Wyoming, United States - RVT140D175 | ecosystem: Environmental > Terrestrial > Soil > Contaminated >...
GGCTGGCCCGAATTCGCTCGTGGGGGAACCGGCAAATTGAGAAATATGGATTGTCCGGTATGTGCGGATGATCGTTTGCGCCGATTGCCGGATCGACGCTGAGGGAGTAGCATTCGACATTGAGCCGCGTTCATGAATTTGCCAGATCGCGGCGCAAGAATGGGAGTCCGTGGAACCCGATGGAGATTTCGGCTTGAACGCATATGAGAAGGGCTTGTTGCCCGGTTCCGGTGCCGCCGATCACGAGCATTTCGTGCTCTCCTTCGAAAACAACCGACTTGCCACTCAGCTCTTCGGACAATTCGACGAACATCTGGCCATGATCGAGCGCCATTTCGGCGTCGACGCCGTGGCGCGCGGCAATACGGTCGAAATCCGCGGTCCGGGCTCGATGGCACGGCGCGCGCGCATCGCGCTCGAGCATTTGTATTCGCGACTGGAAACCGGCGCTCAGGTCGAGCGCGGCGATGTCGACGGCGCGATTCGCATGGCGCTCGCCGACGACCAGCTCGCCCTGCCCAATTTTGAAAAGGGCGGACGGCTGGCGCTGGCCCAAATCGGTACCCGCCGCAAAACCGTGCAGGCGCGCACCCCCAACCAGGATGCCTATATCCGGGCGATGGATCGCTGCCAGCTGATCTTCGGCGCCGGGCCGGCTGGCACCGGCAAGACCTATCTTGCCGTCGCCTATGCGGCCTCGCTCCTGGAGCGCGGCGCCGTCGACCGCATCATCCTGTCGCGGCCGGCCGTCGAGGCTGGCGAGCGGCTTGGGTTTCTGCCGGGCGACATGAAGGAGAAGGTCGATCCCTATTTGCGCCCGCTTTACGACGCGCTCTATGACATGATTCCGGGCGAAAAGGTCGAACGCGCGATTGCCGCCAATGTCATCGAGATCGCGCCGCTCGCCTTCATGCGCGGGCGCACCTTGGCCAATGCCGCCATTATTCTCGACGAGGCGCAGAACACAACGCCCATGCAGATGAAGATGTTCCTGACCCGGCTTGGCGAAGGTTCGCGCATGGTGGTCACCGGCGATCCGTCGCAGATCGATCTTCCCGGCGGCCAGGCGTCGGGATTGATCGAGGCGCTATCCATTCTGAAGGGTCTCGAAGGGATTTCGGTCATCCGCTTTACCGCACGCGACGTTGTCCGCCACAAGCTGGTCGAGGCGATCGTCGACGCCTACGACCAGGCCCGCGAAAAGCCGCGCGCCAAAGAACTTTGAAGCCGGTACCCGGAAAAAGTGATTGCTCCGCATATCGACATCGCCATCACCAGCGACGCCTGGGGCGCGAAACCGAAATGGTCCAGATTGATCGAGCAGGCGGTCGCCGCTGCGATCGCGGCAGCCCGGATGCGCGTTCCGCCGGATTGCGAACTCAGCATTCTACTGACGGATGATGAAGCCGTCCGCGCATTGAATGCCCGCTGGCGCGGAATCGACAAGCCGACCAACGTGCTGTCATTTCCGGCGTCCGATCGCAGTGACATCGGCCCGAACTCCCCGGCTCACGCGATGCTCGGCGATATCGCACTTGGCCGGGAGACGATCGAGCGTGAGGCCGCAATTGCCGCAAAGCCATTCGACCACCACTTGCAACATCTGGTGATACATGGATTTTTGCATCTGATCGGTTATGATCACCAGAATGACAGCGATGCGGAGCGGATGGAGGAACTGGAGCGGCAGGCATTGAAGCTACTGGCAGTGCCCGATCCCTATGCATCGGGGCGGTAACCGAGAAACCGCAGATTCGCCGCGCCACCGCTTCCCTTTCCCGATCCCGACGATGGAAGACTCAGCAAGTTCACAATCCGGCACTCCGTCAACGGAAGCCCAGTCCGCGACCGGTACCGCACTGATCACGGTCGGCCGCAATCCGTCGCAGCGCTATCGCGGTTCGCTAGGCTGGATTGCCCGGCTATTCGGTTTTGCCGAGGCGCATGGGCATTCCGGGGCTTCCGGATTGCCGGAATTGAATCAGCATACGGCCGAAGAAGTCGAAATGCTGAATAATATCCGGCGCTTGCGACATGTCAGGGTCGAGGACCTGATGGTGCCGCGCGCCGATATCGAAGCCGTCGAGATCAGCATCGAGCTTGGTGCGCTGCTCAAGCTGTTTGAAGAATCCGGACACTCCCGCATGCCGGTCTATGTCGAAACTCTCGACGATCCGCGCGGCATGGTGCACATCCGCGATATCGTGGCGCACATCACGCGCTCGGCCGCGCCGGCGCGGAACGCGCGCCGAAAGACGCCGAGCCGCGGCCTCGATCTGCGCAAGGTCGCGCTCGACAAGCCGCTGTCGTCGTTGAAGCTCGTGCGCCCGGTATTGTTCGTTCCAAATTCGATGCCGGCCGTCGCCCTGCTCGGGCGCATGCAGGCTTCACGAACGCAAATGGCGCTGGTTATCGACGAATACGGCGGCACGGAAGGCCTGGTGTCGCTCGAAGACATCGTCGAGGTGATCGTCGGCGATATCGAGGACGAGCATGACGAGATCGACGCTCCGGTAATTACCGAAAAGGCATCCGGCACCTTCATCGTCGACGCCAAGGCGGAACTGGAGGATGTCGCCGAGGCGCTCGGCTCCGACTTCCAGACCGGCGAGATGGGCGAGGATATCGACACGATCGGCGGCCTGGTCGTGGCACTCGCCGGCAGGGTTCCGGTGCGCGGCGAAGTCGTCGAAGGACTGGGCTACGAATTCCGGGTCATCGACGCCGATCCGCGCCGTCTCAAGCGTCTGGAGATCGCGCCTTCCGGGCGGCGTCGGCAACGCAAGGCCATGCAATGATTGCGGTGGTCGGCCGGTGATGCGGGCCGAGCAAGTGTTGCCGATTCAACGCCAGGCCATGATGGGGTATCGCTCCGCAATCTCGCAGCGGGGGTGATTCGGACATTGGGCGCAAGCCGGTTTCTCGAAACGACAACTGCCCATTTCATTTTGCTATGGGGCTGGAAGCGTGCCGTTTGGGCAGTCGCTGCCGGCGCGGCAACCGCGCTCGCCATGCCGCCGTTCGACCTGTTTGTCGTCCCGTTTCTAACCCTTCCGATTCTTGTCTGGCTTCTCGACGCCACGGCCGGCGACCCGGTTTCCGGAATCGTTGCAAGATTCCGGCGCGGCATTGCCACCGGTTTCTGGTTCGGTTTCGGCTTTTTCGCAGCAGGCCTGTGGTGGATTGGCTTCGCTCTGCTCGTCGAGGCCGACCGGTTCGCCGTGTTCCTGCCGCTGGCGGTGGTTGCGCTTCCAACCGGGCTCGCAGTGTTCTGGGGCATTGCCTGCGGAATTGCGATCACGATCTGGCGCGACGGCTGGCAGCGCATATTCTGGCTGGCCGCTTGGCTTGCCGCCGCCGAATACGCGCGCGGGTTTCTGTTTACCGGGTTTCCCTGGAACCAGTTGGGCATGGCGGCCATGCCGTTTTCATTTGCCATGCAAAGCGCGTCATTGATCGGATCGAATGGCGTTACGCTAGCCGCAATTCCGGTATTCGCAATCCTCGCTGCCGGTCCGTTCGACCGGCTCGGCGCGCGCGTGTTCGCTGGCCTGTGTGCCGCCGCGCTCGCGGCCCACCTCGGATTTGGAATATTCCGGATGGCGCAATTGCCCTTGTCGCCGAAGCCGGGGGTGATGCTGCGACTGGTGCAGCCGGCCATTTCGCAGGACGAAAAGTGGACTGCCGAATTCGCCGATCGCAGTTTTCGCAAACTGCTCGACCTTTCCGCGGGCGCGCCATCGGAATCGGGTTTGGCCGGCATCGACCTGCTCGCCTGGCCGGAATCGGCGTTCGCCTTCGTATTGACCGAGCGGGCCGACGCGTTGGCGGCAATCGCCGAGCTTCTTCCGGACGAGACCCTGCTGGCGACCGGCGCCCTGCGGCTCGACCGGACGGCAGGAAAGGAGCCGCCGCCGGCTTACAATTCGATCTACCTGATCGATGCCGATGGCGGGATCGCGGCGGCATCCGACAAGGCGCATCTCGTACCCTTCGGCGAGTATCTTCCGTTCGCCGAATTGCTTGCCGGGTTCGGAATCGAACAGATCGTGCATGCGCAGGGCGGATTCCAGGCGGGGCGATTGCCCGCTCCGGTCAAGGCCGGCCGGGCCGGGAATTTGCTTCCGCTGGTCTGTTATGAAGCGATTTTCCCCGGCCTGATCCGGCAATCGCCGCGGCCCGACTTCATCCTGAATCTGACCAATGACGCCTGGTTTGGCAAAACGCCCGGTCCTTACCAGCACTGGCGTCAAGCGATCCTGCGCGGCGTCGAATTCGGATTGCCGGTCGTTCGCGTCGCAAACAGCGGCGTCAGTTCGGTCAGCGATCCGCTTGGCCGCATCATCGCCAAACTGCCGCTGGGCGCAGCTGGCCATGTCGATTCGCCTTTGCCCGAAGCGGGTTTGCCGACTTTTTATGCCATTTATGGCGAGCGTCCCTTTCTGGCCATGCTTATATTGTTTGCGGCAATCGGATTGGCAGCGCCGTGGCATCCGCGTCGGCCGAAACTGTGATCCAAACCTGGGGCAGCGGCGCACCGCATTGACTAAGCATAGATTGTGGCCTCACTATAATCGCAACCGTGGACGTGCCGGGCGGATCCGCCAATTTCAAAGAATCGCCAGCACGGCTGCGGGGTTTGAAACCCACCGCGGGCAGAATCGCCGTTGCGCCATGCCCGTGCAAACCACCTCGCGGGGGCGAAGATCGCAACTGCGCAATAAGAAGTGAAATCCATGGCAGAAAAGAAAAAACCCAACCCGATCGACGTGCATGTCGGGAGCCGGGTGCGCCTGCGTCGCACGATGCTAGGAATGAGTCAGGAAAAACTGGGGGAAAGTCTGGGGATTACGTTTCAGCAGATCCAGAAATACGAAAAGGGAACGAATCGGGTCGGCGCCAGCCGCCTGCAACAAATCGCGCGCGTGCTGTCGACGCCGGTCTCGTTTTTCTTCGAGGATGCGCCGGGACAGCCGGAGGGCGGCCCGTCCGGTTTCGCCGAAGGCGATTCGACCAACTATGTGGTCGATTTCCTGTCCTCGTCGGAAGGGCTGCAACTCAATCGTGCCTTCATCAAGATCAAGGACCCGAAAGTGCGCCGCAAGATCATCGAAATGGTTCGCGCGCTGGCGAATGAAGACGACTAGCCGACGCGGCGATGCCGCCGGATCCAGGCCGGGACGAGGTACGCCTATTGACCCGGGTGGGGCCGTCTGCAATAGACGGCCCCGTTTTCAGCAAGGCGGCATTTCTGCAGTACGCAAATAGGCTTCCGCCTTTGGAATTCCGCGGAGGCTTCATGGCACGGCACAGCTATCTATTCACGAGCGAGTCCGTTTCCGAGGGACATCCCGACAAGGTTTGCGATCGGATTTCCGATGAGATCGTCGATCTCGTATATCGGGAAGCCAAGAAGACCGGCACTGATCCGTGGAGCGTAAGGGTCGCCTGCGAAACGCTCGCGACGACCAACCGCATCATCATCGCCGGCGAAGTGCGCGTTCCGCCTTCGCTGATCAAGAAGGACAAGAACGGCAAGGAAGTCATCAATCCTTCCAAATTCAAGTCGGCGGCGCGCAAGGCCATCCGCAATATCGGCTACGAACAGGATGGATTTCACTGGAAGCGAGTGCGCATCGACGTGCTGCTGCACTTCCAGTCCGCAAACATCGCCCAGGGCGTCGACAAAGCCTCCGATCAGCAAGGTGGCGAGGGCGCCGGCGATCAGGGCATCATGTTCGGCTATGCCTGCAACGAGACGCCGGATCTCATGCCGGCGCCGATTTACTATAGCCACAAGATTCTCGAACTGCTCGCCGATGCGCGCAAGTCTCGCGAAGGCGAAGCGGCGAAACTGGGCCCCGACGCAAAAAGCCAGGTGACCGTGCGTTATGTCGACGGCAAGCCCGCGGAAGTCGTCTCGATCGTGCTGTCGACGCAGCATCTCGACCCGAACTGGGATTCGGCCAAGGTCCGCGAGGTCGTCGAACCCTATATCCACAAGGCGATGGGCGATCTGAAAATCGCGGACGATTGCAGGTGGTACATCAACCCGACCGGGAAATTCGTCATTGGCGGACCCGACGGCGACGCCGGGCTGACCGGCCGCAAGATCATCGTGGACACCTATGGCGGCGCGGCCCCGCATGGCGGCGGCGCCTTTTCCGGCAAGGACACGACCAAGGTTGATCGCTCGGCCGCCTACGCCGCGCGCTATCTTGCCAAGAATATCGTCGCGGCCAAACTGGCCGACCGCTGCACCATCCAGCTTTCCTATGCCATCGGCGTCGCCCATCCGCTTTCGATCTATGTCGACACGCACGGCACCGGAAAGGTGCCGGATTCCGAAATTGAGACCGCGGTCGCAAAGGTCATGGATCTGACCCCACGCGGTATCCGCCTGCATCTCGATCTCAACAAGCCGATTTACGCGCGCACCTCCGCCTATGGCCATTTCGGCCGAAAGCCGGGCCGCGACGGCTCCTTTTCTTGGGAACGCCTCGATCTGGTGAAGCCGCTGCGCGAGGCGCTGAAACCTGCCTGACGGGCCGCGATGGCCAGCCGCGAAGCAGAAATCCGGCAGGCAAGGCGCAGGGCGGGCGGATTTTACGGCCGGCGCAAGGGCAAGACGCTGCGCCCGGCACAGCAAGCGCGATTGGAACGCCTGCTGCCGGGGCTGCTCCTCGATCTGGGCAAGCCGTGCCCGCAAAATCTCGGTGAACTGTTCCCCGTTGCGGTGTCCGAATTCCGTCTCGAAATCGGGTGCGGCGGCGGCGAACATCTGGTTGCCGAGGCATTGGCGAATCCGGCAACGGGCTTCATCGGCGTCGAACCGTTCATCAACGGTCTGGCGCATCTGCTGGCGCTGGTCGAAGAACACGCGCTCGCCAATCTTCGCCTGTTTGACGAAGACGCGGCGCTATTGCTCGACTGGTTGACGCCTTCGAGCCTTTCTCGCGTCGACCTGCTCTACCCGGACCCGTGGCCGAAGCGCCGGCATTGGAAGCGGCGCTTCATCAATCCCGCAAATCTCGACCGGATCGCGCGCGCGCTCAAGCCGGGAGGCGAGTTCCGGTTCGCGTCGGACATCGATACCTATGTCAACTGGACGTTGCGCCACGCAAACGCGAATCGGGCGCTCGCCTGGATGGCTGAACGTGCTCGCGATTGGCACGAACCCTGGCCCGGGTGGCGTGCCACGCGTTATGAGGCCAAGGCAGTCCGTGAAAGCCGGCGGCCGGCGTATTTGCGTTTTCGCAGGAATTGACGCCCGCCCGCATCCGATTGGCGTCTCGCCCCTTGCAAACTGGTGCCTCGAGGGATAGATAACAGTGAAATTCTCCGATCTGTCGCGAGAGTGGGCCCGCCGGACCCGCTCTTTTTTATTTCCGCGCGGATCGGTCGAATCATCAGGACGGAAGCAGACGCGTGGGCGAAATCGATGAACCGAGGATCATTGCCGAAACCGGCCAGGACGCCCGGATTGCGGCAGTCATTGAGCCGGTCCTGGCCGATCTCGGATTCCGCCTGGTCCGCATCCGCCTTTCGCAGCGCGACGGCATGACCCTGCAGATCATGGCCGAGCGCCCGGACGGAAGCATGAGCGTGGAAGATTGCGAGACGGCATCGCGGGCAATTTCGCCGGTACTCGATATCGAAGATCCATTGCCCATGGCGTATAATCTCGAACTGTCCTCGCCCGGCATCGATCGTCCGCTGGTGCGCCGTTCCGACTTCCTGACCTGGCAAGGTCACGAGGTACGGATCGAAACTTCCGTGCTCGTCGACGGCAGGAAACGGTTCAAGGGCGTGATCGCCGGCATTGCCGGCGATGCGCTTGAACTCGCGATCGACGGCGAAGCCGAACCTCGCGCCTTGCCGCTGGCGGCGCTCGGGTCGGCGCGGCTGGTCCTCAGCGATGCGCTGATCCGCGAAGCCCTACGCCGCGACAAGACCGCCCGCCAGCAAGCCAAGAAGCAGCGGGCAGCGGCCAAGAAGACCGATCAGGATACGCGCCGGTCGCACCGGCCGGCGCTCAAACACGGGAGATCAAGCCATGGCGGTTAGCGCTAACCGGCTGGAATTGCTGCAAATTGCCGATGCGGTCGCGCGCGAGAAATCGATCGATCGCGGCATCGTCATCCAGGCGATGGCCGATGCGATCGCCAAGGCCGCCAAGGCCCGCTACGGCATGGAAACCAATGTCCGGGCCGACATCGACGCCAAAAGCGGCGAGATCAAATTGCAGCGGTTGCTCGAGGTTGTCGAAAAGCCGGAGGATTACACGACCCAGATCGCGGTCGAACTGGCGCGGGACAAGAATCCCGGGGCCGAGATCGGCGATTTCGTCGCCGAATCGCTGCCGCCGATGGATTTCGGCCGCATCGCCGCGCAATCGGCAAAGCAGGTGATCGTCCAGAAGGTTAGAGACGCCGAGCGCGATCGCCAGTTCGAGGAATACAAGAACCGCGTCGGCGAAATCGCCAACGGCACGGTAAAACGCGTCGAGTATGGCAACGTGATCGTCGATCTCGGTCGGGCCGAGGCCATCATCCGGCGCGACGAGACGATTCCACGGGAAAACTTCCGCTACGGCGATCGCGTGCGCGCCTACATCTACGATGTCCGCCGCGAGGCGCGCGGCCCCCAGATTTTCCTGTCGCGTACGCGGCCGCAATTCATGGCCAAGCTGTTCACGATGGAAGTGCCCGAAATCTACGATGGCGTTATCGAGATCAAGTCGGTGGCGCGCGATCCGGGCTCGCGCGCCAAGATCGCCGTGATCAGCCGCGATTCCTCGATCGATCCGGTCGGCGCCTGCGTTGGCATGCGCGGTTCGCGTGTCCAGGCGGTCGTCGGCGAATTGCAGGGAGAAAAGATCGACATCATTCCCTGGTCGGCCGACGCCGCCAACTTCATCGTCAACGCATTGCAGCCCGCCGAAGTGACCAAGGTGGTTCTCGACGAAGACGCCGAACGCATCGAAGTCGTCGTGCCTGACGACCAACTCTCGTTGGCGATCGGCCGCAGGGGTCAGAACGTGCGGCTCGCCTCGCAACTGACCGGCTGGGCAATCGACATCATGACCGAGCAGGAGGAAAGCGAGCGCCGCCAGGCGGAGTTTTCGCGCAACTCCAAATCGTTCATGGAAAACCTCAATGTCGACGAGATGGTCGCCCAATTGCTCGCATCGGAGGGCTTCACCTCCATCGAGGAGGTTGCCTATGTCGAACCGAGCGAGATTTCCTCCATCGAGGGCTTCGACGAGGTGACGGCCGAGGACCTGCAGGCGCGCGCCCGCGAGTTTCTGGAGCGGCGCGAGGGCGAACTCGACGAGGAGCGCCGCAAGCTCGGCGTTGCCGACGAACTGCGCGAGATCGAGGGCCTGGAAACCGCGATGCTGGTCGCGCTCGGCAAGAACGAGATTTGCACGCTCGAGGATTTCGCCGGTTGCGCGGTAGATGACCTGATCGGTTGGACCGAGCGCAAGGACGGCGAGGTGAAACGCTTCCCCGGCTATCTGGACGGATTCGATGTTTCGCGCCCCGAAGCCGAAGCGATGATCCTGGCGGCGCGCGTCAATGCCGGCTGGATTACCGAGGCCGACCTGGCTGCTCCGCAAGTTGCGGAGGAAGGCGCAGCGGTCGACGAGGCTGAGGAGGCGACATCCTGATTGCCGCCGGAGCGCAAACGCCGAAAGCGCGCGAAACAATAGCGCCGGGCGCCGACGCGCCATCAGGTGACGATGTGGAAAGAACCTGCATCGTCAGCCGCGCACCGTTCGCGCCTGAAGCGCTGATCCGATTCGTGGCCTCGCCGCAGGGCGAGGTGGTGCCGGACCTTAAGGGCAGTTTGCCCGGCCGCGGCGCCTGGGTGGAGGGTCGCCGTTCGGTTGTCGAGAAAGCGGTCGCAAAGGCAGCGTTTGGCCGAGCCTTGAAACGGGAAGTATCCGTTTCGAAAGAACTGCCGGAACAAGTCGAGAGCCTGTTACGGCGCGCCGCCTTCGATGCGCTTTCGATGGCGCGCAAGGCTGGCCTTGCGTCGGCCGGCTTCGACAAGGTTGAAGCCGGATTGCGCAGCGGTTCCGCAATCGCCTGGATCAGCGCGTCCGATGCTGGCGCCGATGGAGTTCGCAAATTGCAAAACGCGGCAAAATCCGCGCAAACCGGATCGGAATTGTTGCGGGCGTTCAATTCCGGCGAAATTGGCGCTATTTTCGGCCGCGACCCGGTGATGCACGTCGCCTTGCGCGACGGTGGGGCGGCCCGAAACGCACTGGCCAAGATGCGGCGATGGCTTGCCTACCATGCCGGATAGCGACAGGAATTAGGGTTAGAGCCGGCTTTTTGCCGACCGGGGCTGGATTTTCTCCCGCCACCAGTCCAAATAGCCGCGGAACTTGAAGGCAAGCTTTCCGTATTGCGCGCGATACGCGCGCCGAAAGCTGGAAACCGGATTTGGAATGACGGATAAGGAACACGGCGACAAGACGATCGGCGCTCCGGCGCGCCGCCCGATGGGCATGCGACCGGGCGGTCGCGGACCCATGCGGCCCGGCGGCCCGAATCGCGGCGTCAAGCAGTATGTCGTCGAAACGAAGAAGCGCCGCTTCACCAAACCGGGCGAGGCAAGACCGGCATCGGCGGATTCTGCCGACGCGGACAAGGTCGCACCCCAGCTGAAACCGGTTGCCACGGAATTCGGCAAGCTTTCGGTCAACGAGATCGAGGCGCGGCGCCGGGCGCTCGATGAATCGCAGTCGCGCGACGCCGAGGACCGCAAGCGCCGCGACGAGGAAAGCGCACGGCGCGCCGAGGAGACTGCCCGCAGACTGGCCGAGCGCGAGGCGGAGGAACGCGGGCGCTCGGATACCCAGCCGGACAAGAAGGGCGAGCGCGGCCCGGTAGCCGAGAAGCGAGCCGCCGAAACAAAGCCTGTGCGCGAGGAATTGCGTGAAAAAACGCTCAAGCCATTCGAACGCAAGAAGACCGAAGACAGCGAACGGACATCGCGCGCGCGCACTGGTGACGAGCGCCGGCGCACCAAGCTGACGCTGACCAATGCGCTCGACGAGGACGGCAAGCTGCGCGGCATATCGGTTGCAGCCATGCGCCGGCGCCAGGAAAAGGCGCGTCGGCTGGCTGCGCAAAATAGCGGACCGCGCGAAAAGATTTCCCGCGAGGTCGTCCTGCCGGAGACGATTACGATCCAGGAACTCGCCGCGCGCATGTCGGAACGCGCCGTCGATGTCATCAAGTATCTGATGAAGCAGGGCCAGATCATGAAGCCCGGCGACGTGATCGATGCCGATACGGCCGAATTGATCACCGCCGATTTTGGCCACACCGTGAGGCGTGTTGCCGAAAGCGACATCGAGGAAGGCATATTTGGCGGCGAGGATTCGCCCGGCGATATGAAGCCGCGCCCGCCGGTGGTCACGATCATGGGCCATGTCGACCACGGCAAGACGTCGCTGCTCGACGCGATCCGCAGCGCCAATGTCGTGGCGGGCGAGGCCGGCGGCATCACCCAGCATATCGGCGCCTATCAGGTCGAGAAGAACGGTTCGAAGATCACCTTCATCGACACGCCAGGCCACGAGGCGTTCACCGCGATGCGCGCGCGCGGCGCCCAGGCGACCGATATTGCCATTCTCGTCGTGGCGGCCAATGACGGCGTGATGCCGCAGACGGTCGAATCCATCAACCATGTGCGCGCCGCCAAGGTGCCGGTCATCGTCGCGATCAACAAGATCGATCTGCCGGCGGCCGATCCGGTCAAGGTGCGCACGGCGCTGCTGCAGCACCAGGTATTCGTCGAATCCATGGGCGGCGAAACGCTCGATGTGGAGGTTTCCGCCAAGACCGGGAAAGGCATCGACAAGCTGCTCGAGACGATCCTGCTTCAATCCGAAGTGATGGAGCTGAGCGCGAACCCGCAACGCCCGGCCGAAGGCGTGATCATCGAAGCCGAGCTCGACAAGGGTCGCGGTCCGGTCGCCACGGTTCTCGTCAAGCGCGGCACGCTCCGGCCTGGCGACATCATCATCGCCGGCAGCGAATGGGGCCGGGTGCGCGCCCTGGTCGACGACAAGGGGCAGAATGTCGCCGATGCCGGGCCATCCATGCCGGTCGAAGTTCTGGGCCTTTCCGGTACGCCGATGGCGGGCGACCGCTTCGGCACGGTTGCCAGCGAGGCAAAGGCGCGCGAAATCGCCGAGTACCGCCAGCGCAAGGCCCGCGAAAGGGCGATCGCCAAGCATGTCGGCGCGCGCGGATCGCTCGAGCAGATGATGACGCAGTTGCAGACATCCGATTCGAAGGATGCGGCAGTCGTGGTCAAGGCCGATGTCGGCGGCTCGGCCGAGGCGATTGCGCAGGCGCTGGAGAAACTGTCGACAGAGGAAGTGCGCGCCCGCATTGTCCATTCCGGCGTCGGCGGCATCACCGAATCCGATGTCTCGCTGGCGGCAGCTTCGAACGCGCCGATCCTGGCTTTCAACGTGCGCGCCTCCAAACAGGCCCGCGACGCGGCGGAACGCGACGGTATCGAGATCCGCTATTATTCGATCATCTACGATCTCGTCGAAGATGTGAAATCGGTGATGAGCGGCCTGCTCGCGCCGGAACGCCGCGAGACCTTCCTCGGCTATGCCAGGATCCTGCAGGTCTTCAACGTGTCCAAGGTCGGCAAGGTCGCCGGTTGCCTGATCACCGAAGGCCGCGTCGAGCGCGGATCGGGCGTGCGCCTGCTGCGCGACAACGTCGTCATCCACGAAGGCAAATTGTCGACGCTCAAGCGCTTCAAGGACGAGGTCTCCGAAGTCCAGTCCGGCATGGAATGCGGCATGGCTTTCGAAAACTATCAGGATCTCCGCGAAGGCGACCAGATCGAGTGCTTCCGCGTCGAGCATGTGACGCGCAAGCTGTAGGGCGGTTTTCGCCGATGCGCCGGGCGGTCCGAATCCGCGTGGTGACCGGAAAACAGGGATGCCAACCAAGATCGTTCCGGTGCATTCGCTGCTTCGCCGCGAATCTCGGCCGCAGTTGTCGCCGGTTCCGTATCGAACAGGGAAAGCATGAGCGCAAAAGGACCATCGCAACGGCAATTGCGCGTCGGCGAAATCGTGCGCCATGCCCTCGTCGCATTGCTGCAGCGCGGTGACGTTACAGATCCGCAAATCGAGCACGGCATCGTCTCGATCAACCAGGTCGAGATGTCGCCCGACCTCAAGGTTGCGACCGTTTACCTGTCGCCGCTCGGCGGCGGCGACGCCGGCGCCCTGGTCAAGGCTTTTGCGCGCAATCACAAGTTGATCCGCGGCCGTATTTCTCCGGCATTGCGCCAGCTGCGCAACATGCCGGAGTTCCGGTTCCGGCCGGACACCAGTTTCGACAATTACGCCCGCATCGACGCCCTGCTGCACTCGCCCGAGGTCGCGCGCGATCTCGACGGCGACGACAAGGATGAAAAATGAATCGGCAGCGCAAGCAAAAGGGCCGCCCGGTATCGGGTTGGCTTGTGCTCGACAAGCCAGTCGCGATGGGGTCGACCGCCTGCGTGTCGAAGATCAAGTGGCTCTACCGCGCCGCCAAGGCCGGCCATGCCGGCACGCTCGACCCGCTCGCTTCCGGCATGCTTCCGATTGCGCTGGGCGATGCGACCAAGACCGTTCCCTTCGTGATGGACGGGATCAAGACCTACCGCTTCACCATCCGCTGGGGTGCCGAGACCACGACCGACGATCTCGAAGGCGAAATCGTCCGCACGTCGAGCACGCGTCCGTCTCGCGTCGAAATCGAGGCGGCGCTCGATCATTTCCGGGGTGAGATCGAGCAGGTTCCGCCCGCCTTTTCCGCCATCAAGATCGAAGGCGAGCGCGCCTACGATCTCGCCCGCGAAGGCCAGTCGGTTGATCTGGCGGCACGCCGCGTCCGCATCGAACGGCTTGAGATCGTCGATTCGCCTTCGGCCGACGATACTGAATTCGAGACCGAATGCGGCAAGGGGACCTATGTTCGCGCGATCGCCCGCGATCTTGGGCGGATGCTCGGCTGTTTCGGCCATGTCTCGCAATTGCGGCGCACCGGCGTAGGCCCGTTCCGGTCGGAGGACCTGGTGGAACTTGCCGCCCTGACGGAGCGCGAGGGCGATCTGGAAGCGCTCGATGCGCTACTGCTGCCGGCCGCGGCGGCGCTGGCCGACCTGCCGGAAATCGCCGTTACGCCGCCGCAGGCAACGCGGATATTGGCGGGTAACAGCCTGATTCTGCGTGGCAATCAGACCTGCGGCGAAACCGCGGACGCATTTGCTACGATTGGCGGCGAGTTGCTCGCCATTGGCGCAGTCGAACAGGGCGCGTTCCACCCGCGCCGGGTATTCTCGCGGGCGATGCGGGAGAAGGGCCGGATGACGCGCGCAGATGCTGCTTTGCCGTAATGTCGCGTGCGCAACTGGTTCTGAGCAGGCCGAACCCGGACAAGGTCTTTCCTTTTGGCTGAATTTGGATTATGAGCGCTGCGCGCACGAATGAGCGCCTACTGGCCCCCGCTGGACGACATCCCGGCCTGGGCGTCTTTTCCGGAAATTCGAAAGGAATGACGATGTCGATTACGGCCGAGCGCAAAGGCACGCTCATCAAGGAATATGCCACGAAGGATGGCGATACCGGCTCCCCGGAAGTACAGGTTGCTATCCTGTCGGAGCGGATTACCAATCTCACCGAGCACTTCAAGGAGCACAAGAAGGACAACCACTCCCGGCGTGGCCTTCTGAAGCTCGTCTCCCAGCGCCGCCGCCTGCTCGACTATCTGCGAGTGAGCGACGACAAGCGCTACCAGACGCTGATCGAACGACTCGGTCTGCGTCGCTGAGCCGACAAGCGGAACGGCAATCCGTTCCGCTTTTTTCGATTCCGCTCCGGTTATAGCCATGCGGCCGGCGCGGGATACGGGTAACTGGCGCCCTCGGCCGCAAGCCGGCCGAAAAAAGGGGGCAGGATTACCGTATGCCTGATACCGGACCGTTCCAGGCATCCTGTTGTCTTGCCCGCGGGCGTTTTTGAAAGCGCATGGCAATTGCGCGCCGCCAGATGCGGTCCGAACCGATTCGGATTCGCCCCGGCGCGCGGAAACGGACAAGACATGTTCAATAAACACACTATTGAAATCGAATGGGGCGGCAGGCCGCTGACGCTCGAAACCGGCAAGTTGGCACGCCAGGCCGATGGCTCGGTCGTCGCCACCTATGGCGAGACCGTGGTCCACGCCACTGTCGTTTCGGCAAGGGAACCAAAACCCGGTTTGGATTTCTTCCCCCTCACGGTCAACTACCAGGAAAAGACCTATGCGGCCGGCAAGATACCGGGCGGCTACTTCAAGCGCGAAGGGCGCCCGACCGAGAAGGAAACGCTGGTTTCCCGCCTGATCGACAGGCCGATCCGCCCGCTCTTTGCCGCGGGCTACAAGTGCGAGACGCAGGTCATCATCACGGTGCTCCAGCACGATCTCGAAAACGATCCGGACGTCGTTGCCATGGTTGCGGCTTCCGCCGCGCTGACCCTGTCGGGTGTGCCATTCCTGGGCCCGATCGGCGGCGCCCGTGTCGGCTACATCAACGGCGAGTACGTCCTCAATCCGAATGTCGACGAAATGCCGGAATCAAAGCTCGACCTGGTCGTGGCCGGTACCGCCGATGCCGTGCTGATGGTTGAATCGGAAGCCCAGCAGCTCGACGAGAAGACGATGCTCGACGCGGTCATGTTCGGCCATCGCGGCTTTCAGCCGGTGATCGACGCGATCATTCGCCTTGCCGAGAAGGCGGCCAAGGAGCCGCGCGCGCATGTGGCTCCGGATCATTCCGAAATGGCGACAAAGATGGCCAAGCTGGCCAGCGGGGATATCGCCGCCGCCTACACGATCACCGACAAGCAGGCTCGTTACACCGCGCTCGACGCGGCCAAGGCGAAGGTCAAGGAAGCCTTCCTCAAGGCCGAATCGAGCGTGGAGGAAGCGCAGGTCGTTTCCTCGGTCTTCAAGCAATTGCAGGCGGACGTGGTTCGCGGCGCGATCCTGAAGACGGGCAAGCGTATCGACGGGCGTGACACCAAGACCGTGCGTCCGATCGTCTCCGAGGTCGGCATCCTGCCGCGGACCCATGGCTCGGCGCTGTTCACCCGGGGCGAGACCCAGGCCTTGGTGGTCGCCACCCTCGGCACGTCCGACGACGAGCAATATGTCGACGCGCTAACCGGCACCTACAAGGAGCAGTTCCTGCTGCACTACAACTTCCCGCCCTTTTCGGTCGGCGAAACCGGCCGCCTGGGAACGCCCGGCCGCCGCGAAGTCGGCCATGGCAAGTTGGCCTGGCGGGCGATCCGTCCGATGCTGCCGAAGGCGGAAGAATTCCCCTATACCCTGCGCGTCGTCTCCGAGATCACCGAGTCGAACGGTTCTTCCTCGATGGCGACCGTCTGCGGCACTTCGCTGGCGCTGATGGATGCCGGCGTGCCGATCAAGGCGCCGGTGGCCGGCATCGCCATGGGCCTGATCAAGGACGGCGGCGAATTCGCGGTTCTGTCCGACATCCTCGGCGACGAGGATCACCTGGGCGACATGGATTTCAAGGTCGCCGGTACCTCCGAGGGTGTAACCTCGCTGCAGATGGACATCAAGATCACCGGCATCACCGAAGAGATCATGCGCATCGCGCTCGACCAGGCGCGCGACGGCCGCATGCACATTCTTTCCGAGATGGGCAAGGCGATTTCCCAATCGCGGCCGGAACTCGGTGAATTCGCGCCGCGCATCGAGCAGATGAACATCCCGGTCGACAAGATCCGCGATGTCATCGGTTCCGGCGGCAAAATCATTCGCGAGATCGTCGAAAAGACCGGCGCCAAGATCAATATCGAGGACGACGGTACGGTGCGGATCGCATCGGCCTCCGCCAAGGAAATCGAGGCGGCGCGCAAATGGATCCATTCCATCGTTGCCGAGCCGGAAGTCGGAGTGGTCTACGAGGGAACCGTGGTCAAGACCGTCGATTTCGGCGCCTTCGTCAATTTCTTCGGTTCGCGTGACGGCCTTGTCCATATTTCGCAGTTGGCCGAAGGACGCGTCGCCAAGACCACCGACGTGGTCAAGGAGGGCGACAAGGTCTTCGTCAAATTGATGGGCTTCGACGAGCGCGGCAAGGTGCGCCTGTCGATGAAGGTCGTCGACCAACAGACCGGCGCCGAGCTTGCCCGCGAGAGGAAGCCGCGCGAGGAAGCTGCCGAGGCTTGAAGCACCATTTCCAACCGACATTGGCGACATCGGGCCTGGCTTCGGCAGGCCCGATGTTCAAGCAGTAGCGCCTGCGTTTCTCGCGCGGCGCTCAATTCCGGTTGATCAGCCGCGAGACGATCTGGGCGGTGAAATCCACCATCGGCACAATGCGCGAATAGTTGAGCCGGGTCGGCCCGATGACGCCGAGTGCGCCGATGACGTTGTGATCGCCGTCGACATAAGGCGCGATCACGACCGAAGATCCGGATAGCGAGAACAGCTTGTTCTCGGAACCGATGAATATTTTCACGCCTTCGCCGGTTTCGGTCATTTCGAGCAGGCGCATCACGTTTTCCTTGGCGTCGAGTTCCTCGAACAGCCTCCGGATCCGTTCCAGATTTTCGGCGGTGCCAACATCCTCCAGCAGATTGGCGCGGCCGGAGACGATCAGCGTTCCGGGCTCGCGTTCGCCGGCGCCGGCCCAGACCGCGACGCCCGCCTCCACCATGCTCGCGGTGAGTTGGTCGATTTCCCGCCGCGCATCCTGGCGCAATTTGGCAAGTTCTGCCCTGGCCTCGGCGATGGTGCGCCCGGCAATCCGGGAATTGAGATAATTGGCGGCTTCAACCAGCGTCGACGGCGTGGCGTCGGCCGGCAACTCGATGATGCGGTTTTCGACCATGCCGTTCTGGCCGACGATCACGACCAGCGCGCGCGCCGGGTCAAGGCGGATGAATTCGATATGCTTCAGGCGCAAATCCGCTTTCGCCGCGATCACCAGCGAGGCGCTGCGGGCGAGGCCGGAAAGCAGGTTGCCGGCCTCGCTCAGCAGGTTCTCCAGTGTCGTGTCCTTGGCCGCCGCCTTGACCTTGGCTTCGATGGCTTCCTGCTCGTCGGCGGCGAGCGAATTCAGCTCCAGGAAACTGTCGACGAAAAAGCGCAGCCCGGCTTCGGTCGGCAGGCGCCCGGCGCTGGTATGCGGCGCGTAGATCAGGCCAAGCATTTCCAGATCCTGCATGACGTTGCGGATCGTCGCCGGCGACAGGTTGATCGACAGCGCGCGCGAAAGCGATCGCGATCCGGTCGGCTCGCCGGTTTCCAGATAGGAATCGACGATCGACCGGAAGATCTCGCGCGATCGCGCGTCGAGTGACTCCAGCGCCGTTTGCGGCCGTTCGCTGACAATGCCTCGTTGTTTCATCGTTTCAGATCTTTCGGTACGGCAAGGGAATATAGGCGAGGAAATCGTGATTCAAAATGGTCGCTGCGTTTGCGCCGGCTGGAACGGGCGGCTACAAGCGGCGGCGCGACAACCGACGACAATATCGGGAGAAACACAATGCGGCCATCGAAGCGGGCATCCGACGAGTTGCGTCCGGTCACGCTCGAACGCGCCTATTCGCGCCATGCCGAGGGTTCTTGCCTGGTCCGCTTCGGAAATACGCATGTGCTTTGCACCGCAAGCCTGGAAGACAAGGTCCCGCAATGGCTGCGCGGTGGCGGCAAAGGCTGGATATCGGCCGAATACGGCATGCTGCCGCGTTCGACGCACGAGCGTACGCGTCGGGAAGCGAGCGCCGGCAAGCAGTCCGGGCGGACCCTGGAAATTCAACGCCTGATCGGCAGGTCGCTGCGCGCGGTTGTCGATCTTGCCGTGCTTGGCGAACGCCAGATCATGATCGATTGCGACGTGCTGCAGGCCGATGGCGGCACCAGGACCGCGGCGATCACCGGCGGCTGGGTCGCGCTGCACGATTGCCTGCTGTGGATGAAGGGTCGCAACATGCTGAACGGCAGCGCCTTGCGCGATCACGTCGCGGCCGTCTCGTGCGGACTGGCTTCGGGCCAAGCCGTACTCGATCTCGACTACGCCGAGGATTCCACCGCCGGCGCCGATGCCAATTTCGTGCTGACCGGTTCCGGCGGCATCGTCGAGATCCAGGGCACTGCGGAGGGCCAACCATTCTCCGAGGCCCAGTTTGCCGAATTGTCGGAATTGGCCCGCCGGGGCATCGCGCAGTTGGTCGAGTTGCAGAAACTCGCCGTGCAGGCCTGATGCCGGTCCCGATCGCCGATACCCTGGTCGTCGCCACGCACAATCGCGGCAAGCTTGCCGAATTCGAGGCTTTGCTTGCGCCCTATCGCTTGAGATTGGTCTCGATTGCCGATTTCGGCGCGCCGGAACCGGAAGAGACGGGCGCAACTTTCGAGGACAACGCCCGCATCAAGGCGACCGCGGCGGCGAAAGTCTCGGGCTTGCCTGCGCTGGCGGACGATTCCGGATTGTGTGCGGATGCGCTCGGCGGCGCGCCGGGCGTCCACACCGCTGATTGGGCGCAGCTGCCGCAGGGCGGACGCGACTTCGGCATTGCGATGCGCCGGCTCGACCGCGAGTTGCAATCGGTTGGCGCGAGCAAGCCGGATCGGCGCCGCGGGCGCTTTGTTGCGGTGCTCTGCCTGGCGGCCTCCGAACACGCGCCGGAGTTCTATCGTGGCGAAGTGGATGGAACGCTGGTCTGGCCGCCGCGCGGCAAGGCCGGCTTCGGCTATGATCCGATGTTCCTGCCTGATGGATTCGACCAGACATTCGGCGAGATGCCAGCGTCGCAAAAGCACGGTTGGGAAGCCAGGCGCGGCGATCTCGGGCTTTCGCATCGCGCCCGCGCCTTCGCCCGGTTCGCCGAGGCACGGCTAGCCGATCGATTGAGGGAACGCCTGTGGGAACGGTCGTGAGCCGCGATCGCATCCTGCGCGGCGAGGCGTTCGGCGTCTATGTTCACTGGCCGTTTTGCGCGGCCAAATGCCCCTATTGCGACTTTAACAGTCATGTCCGCTATGGCGGCGTCGACCAGCAGATGTACGTCGAGGCCTATGAGCGCGAAATCGCCCATGCCGCGGAAACGACGCCCGGTCGGACCGTCGACACCATCTTCTTTGGCGGCGGCACGCCGTCGCTGATGCAACCATCGACGGTAGGGCGGATTCTCGACGCCATCTCCAGCCGCTGGTCGGTGGCGGCGGACGCCGAGATCACGCTGGAAGCCAATCCGTCGAGCGCAGATGCCGGGAATTTCGCCGGCTATCGGGCGGCAGGGGTGAACCGCCTGTCGTTGGGCGTTCAGTCTTTCGACAATTCGCAATTGCGCTTTCTCGGTCGCCTGCATGACGCTGGCGAGGCGGTTCGCGCCATTGCAATGGCGCGGCGCGAATTTCCGCGAATTTCCTTCGATATGATCTACGCGCGGCCGGGCCAGGACTGGCCGCAATGGCAAGCCGAACTCCAGCGCGCGCTCGAACTGGCTGCCGACCACCTGTCGCTCTACCAGCTGACGGTCGAACCGGGGACACCGTTCTTCGATTTGCAGGCGCGCGGACGATTGCGCGTCCCCGACCCGGATGCGGCCGCCGATCTCTACGAACGGACGTTGGAATTCACCGCGGCCAACCGGTTGCCTGCCTACGAGATTTCCAACCACGCCGCGCCAGGCGCCGAATGCCGGCACAATCTCGTCTATTGGCAATATTGCGACTATGCCGGGATCGGGCCGGGCGCACACGGTCGCCTGACCATGGATGGTAGGAAAATTGCAACCGTTGCCGAACGCAACCCGGAAAAATGGTGGCAGCAGGCCATGGTCGCGGGCCACGGCTGGTCCAAGCCGGAATCGCTTTCGGCAACCGAGACCGGCGACGAAATGCTGCTGATGGGGTTGCGGCTGGCCGAAGGCGTCGATCTTGCGCGTTATCAGGCCCTCAGCAACCGGGTCATCGATGCGGAACGGGTCCGGTTTCTGGTCGAAAAGGAACTGTTGCGCGTAAATGCGAACGGCAGACTGGCCGTCACCGGCGCCGGCTATCTCGTCCTTGACGCAATCGTCGCCGATCTCGCTGCCTGAACACCGATCAGGAATTGCTGCGATTAGCTGCCCGAGCGAGAAAACGTCGTCGGCGCCGGCGAAACCACGTCGTTCTTGCCGTTTCGGATCTGGTAGACCGCCAACCCGCGCTCTGAAGTGCCGTCGGTGCGGAACCGGAAGATGCCGTTGACGCCGGCAAATCCGCGCGCGCTTTCGAGCGCGTCACTGCGGAACGCTTCGCCCTGGCCGACGCCTTGCGCAAGATTGGCAACAAGCGTGACCGCGTCATATCCAAGCGCCGCCCAAACCCCCGGCTTTGCGCCGTTTTGTTCCTGGTAGCGCTGTTCGAACCCGGCGAGATTGGCGAGATCGCGTCCGGGATAAAGCGCGCCTTCCAGCAGCACCTGGCTTTGATCGATGCTCTCCCAGGTTCCTGAGCCGATAAGCTGCTTGCCGAAAGTCTTGACCCCGATGCGGCGGAATCCCTGAAGAATGGCATTGGGAATCTCGCCGCCCTCCGGAATGTAGATTGCATCCGAGACTTCGACCGAAGACGTCGCATCGCCGACAGCCTTCTCGATTGCCGCCGGGTTGCGGTCGTATTTGAAGACGGTGACGCGGACGCCGGCAGCGCCCGCCGATTGCCGCAGAATCGCCTCGCGCAACGTCCCCTCGGCATTGCTGGGCAGGAAAGCCAGGATCGAACGCATGCCGCGTGAGATCGCAAAATCGATGATGCGGCCCGTATCGGCTTGCGGCAGGAACCCGATCAGGTAAACGCCACGCCGTGCGACCGAGGTGTCGGTCGAAAACGCGATCATCACCCTGCCCGCCGGAGCGGTAATCGCGGAAGCGGCGCTGACATTGGCCGCGAATACCGGGCCGAGCACGGCGGCCGAGCCTTCCTGCACCGCTTCGCTGGCCGCAGATTGTGCACCGGCGGCCTGACCCTGGGTATCCTTGATCACCAGTTGAATCCGGCCCTGTCCGAATTCGTTCAGCGCCATGATTGCGCCCAGACGCAATTCCTCGGCGACGGATGCCGCATTTCCGGCCGCCCCGCGCGGCACCAGCAGCGCGATACGCACCGGCCCGGCGCCGACGATTTCACCACTGGCATTTGCCGTGGGTATTGGCGGCGGGTTGGTCTGGAAATTGTTTCCCTGCAATGTCGAGGTTTCGCAGGAACCAAGAGCCAACACGAGGGCCAACATCGCAAGCCGCACGAAAACAACCGGTTTGGCGCGCGTAAAATCCCGACGACGCGTTGTATATGCACTGGCCCGCATTACGCCTTTCCCGAAACCGATATCTGCCGCGGGCGTATCCATCGCACCGCGGGGCCGTCAGCCTTGCCAGCCGCCACTCGCGGCTTTACCCCGAAGCGAAAGTCTTGTTCGAAAATCCATCCCCGGAGACCATGCAAATGGCCCATTTTACGGTTGTCGGCAACCCAATTGCTGCCCGACCGTTGCAAAACGGCTTGTATCTGGTTGCTACCCCGATCGGCAATCTCGGCGACATCACGTTGCGGGCCCTGGAGACGCTGGCCGCGGCCGATCTGATCGCTTGCGAGGATACGCGCGTCACCGCGAAACTGTTGCGCCATTTTTCGATCGCGACGCCGATGACGTCCTATCACGAGCACAATGCGTCGCGCGCCGGCCCGAGGTTGATCGAAAGGCTGCGGCTGGGCGCCAGCATTGCGTTGGTGAGCGACGCCGGTTCGCCGCTGATTTCCGATCCCGGCATTCGCCTGGTCGAGAGCGCCCACGAGGCGGCGATCCCGGTTCATCCGATCCCGGGGCCGAGCGCGCCGGTGGCGGCGATCACGGCGTCCGGATTGGCGGGCACGGCATACCTGTTTGCGGGGTTCTTGCCCACGCGTGCCAAGGCGCGCAGAGACCGGCTTGCGGTTCTCGCCGCCATTCCCGCCGCGCTGGTGCTCTTCGAAAGTCCGAACCGCCTCTGCGCCGCGCTGCGCGATATCGGCGAGGTTCTCGGTGCCGGCCGCCAGATCTGTGTGGCCCGCGAAATCACGAAGCTGCATGAGGAATTCCGCAAGGGAACGGCGACCATGCTGCTCGATCATTACGCGTCGAGTGGTGTGCGCGGCGAGGTTGTTCTGGTTGTCGCCGCGCCGCAGGCTGCGGAAACGGAACCGGATCTCGATGGTGTATTGAAACGCCTGATGAAGTCGGAAACCGTCAGCCGCGCGGCGATGCTTGCGGCCAGCGAGACCGGAATCTCGCGCAAGACAGTCTATGCCCGGGCGCTGCAACTTTCCGAAAAAGCGACTACCGGCAGGCGATGATGCGGGCGGTTTCCGATCGAGGCATTCGCGCGAGCAAAAGCACGCCGCGCTGGCGCGCGGGCGCAGTGGCGAATGGCTGGCCGCATGGATGTTGCGGGCAAAGGGCTACCGGATCGTCGAGCGCAATTTTCGATGCAAGCTTGGCGAAATCGACATCATCGCCCGCAAGCGCGACGCGATCGTCTTCGTCGAAGTGAAGGCGCGAGACGAGATGGGCGACGCAGTCGACGCCGTCGGCGTCATGACGCAGCGCCGCATCGCCAATGCCGCCAATATATGGATCGGTCGTCAGCCCAATGCGCATCTTTTGTCCTGGCGATTCGACATCATCGCCGTGCCGCGCGTCGGCATCCCGCGCCATTTCCCGGACGCGTTCTAGGGCAATTCTGGGAATGGTGGATGCCGTTCGCCGGGAAATCGATTCACTGGTTCGATTTCCGTTCCGGCTCACTCCGTCCGGAATTGCGACGAAGCAACGAGAAAGATCGGTTCGTCCGTCGCGCAAAACGATGAACCGAGCCGGCGCCAGGTTTCAAACGCGCCATCGGCTGGCGCGATGTGACATTATTATGACAAGAATTCCGCAGTAGGTGTAAGCTGTTGGCGACGGATTCTTGGAATCCGCCACGCGAACGGAAGGAACCAAAAAGAAAATGCCGGGCGTGGTCTTGGCGCTGCATCTGGCCGGCGCCGTTGCGTTGCTGATTTGGGCAACGCGCATGGTTCGGACCGGCGTCGAGCGCGCCTTCGGTTCGAAGCTCCAGCGGTTTGCCCGGATCATGCTGACGTCGCGGCTTGCTTCCGCGTTTGCCGGTTTCCTCCTGGCGGCCGGCATGCAGAGTTCGACCGCCGCGGCGCTGTTGGTTGCTGCGTTCACCGGCAGCGGTGTCGTCGCTGCGGCCTTCGCGCTCGCCGCCATGCTCGGCGCCGATCTCGGCTCGGCCGTCGTCGCCAAGATCCTGACCTTTGACCTGTCGCTGCTGGTGCCGGTGTTCCTCGTCGCGGGAACCGCCGCATTTCTCGGCAGCAGCCGGCGCGAATGGCGCCAGGCCGGGCGCATCGCCTTTGGCCTCGGACTGATCCTGCTCTCGCTGCGCCTGATCGGGGAAGCCTCCGAACCGCTGCGCGAAGGCGGGGCGACGGTGTCGATCCTCAGCTATCTGCGCAGCGATCCGCTGACGGCTTTCTTCGCGGCGGCGGCATTCGCCTGGATGGTCCATTCGAGCATTGCCACCATCCTTCTGATCGCCGCCTTGGCGGCACGCGGCATGATCTCCCCTGACCTCGGCGTCGTACTCGTGCTTGGCGCCAATCTCGGCGGATCGCTGATCGCGTGCCTGTTGACGCGCGGCATGGCGCTGGAAGCCCGCCTCGCGCCGGTCGGCAATCTTGTGTTCCGCGGAGCGAGCGCCGTCGTCGTAATGCTGGCGCTGCAGTTCTCGATGATTCCGGTCGCTCCGTTGGGCTCGACCGATGTCGAGCGCATCATCAATTTCCATGTGCTGTTCAATGCCGCGCTCCTGGTGTTCCTGCCGTTCACGCCGGCGGCCGTGACGCTGGCGCGTCGCGCGCTGGCGAGCTGGCAGCCTACGCCGGCGCCCGATCCGCTGATGATCGCCGATGGCAGCGCGCTCGATCCCAAGCTCGTCGACAAGCCCGCCCAGGCGCTGGCCGGCGCGGCGCGCGAAGTGCTGCGCCTCGGCGAGATGATCGAGTTCATGTTGCGGCGCGTGTTCGTTCTCTACGACGGTGCAGAAAAGCAGGCGATCCAGCAATTGAAATCGGCCGATGACCGCGTCGATGCCGCGCATTCGCGCATCAAGCTCTATCTTGCCCGCATCGACCGGCACACGCTCGATTCGGCCGAGGCGGCGCGGCGCGAGGAACTGCTCGATGCTTGCATTCGCCTCGAGCAGGTCGGCGATATCATCGTCCACAACATGCTGGCGCATGTGCAGAAGAAACAGCAATACGGCATCGAGTTTTCCGACGACGGCCGCGCCGAAATCGCCGAACTGCACGCACGCGTACTTGCCAATGCCCAGCTCGCCCTCAACATTCTCGCTTCGCGCGACCGCGAATCGGCGATCCAGTTAATGCATGAGAAGGAAAGCCTGCGCGATCTGGAGACGCAGTCGCGCCAGCGCCATATCGAGCGATTGGCCAAGGGCTCCTCGACCAGCGTGCAGTCCAGCACCATCCATCTCGATACAGTGCGTGACCTGAAGCAGATCAACTCGCTATTGGCCTCGATCGCCTATCCGGTTCTGGACGAGGCGGGACTGCTCCGGCGCTCGCGCATGACGACGGCAAAAGCGACGCCGCGGGCGCCCGCTCGCGAGGCCGGCGCCCGCCAGAAGAACTTCCGCGACCGCCGCCCGACCCGCAAGCTGCGCTAGTGTCCTGATTCTGAAATTCGCGTCATTTCTCAGCGACCTCTGGGCTAGCCGCGACTGATTCGCTCACGAAGTCGGAGCATCCTTCTTCTTGTCGCAATGGCCGTCGCCCTGGCTGTTGGAGCGCGGCTCGGACTGGTCTTCCTCGGTGGCGGCGACGGCAGGAAGGACCTGGGCTGCGAACCAGATCGAGATCATCGCGACTGTCAGCTTGCGCATGGCGATTGCCTCCATTCGCCGCAGCCTATCACGCGGGCCGGCACGGCCGGAAGACGCAGCCGCGCCCGAACCGTCCTCACAGTGGCCAGAAATACAAAATAGCCGGCACCCCGACAGCGAGTACGAGGATCTCCAGCGGCAGGCCAAGCCGCCAGTAGTCCCCGAAGCGATATCCGCCAGGCCCCATGATGATCGTATTGTTCTTGTGCCCGATCGGCGTGAGGAAAGCGCAGGACGAAGCTACCGCCACCCCCATCAGGAACGGATCGGGCGCAGATCCGAAAGACCTGGCGATGTCGATTGCGATTGGCGCGGCAATCAGCGCGGTCGCCACGTTGTTCAGGAAATCCGAAAGCGTCATTGTCACCGCCATCAGCAGCAGCAAGACTACCCATAGTGGCCAGCCGCCGGTCTGGCCGACAATCAGATTGGCGATCAGTGCGGTTCCTCCCGACGTTTCCAGCGCGGTGCTGAGAGGAATAAGACAGGCTACCAATACGATTACCTTCCATTCGACGGCTTCGTAGATCTCCCGGCCCGATACGATCCCGAAAGCGGCATAGGCAGCCACGCATGCCAGCAGCATCACGGCCAGGCTGCCCCAGCCGACGATCGATCCCCCGATCGCGAGCGCAAACAGCAGGATTGCCAGCAGTGCCTTGGACCGCTGGACGACATTATGCGAACGGTTGGCCAAAGGCAGGATACCGAGCCGGTTGCCGATTTCCGCCAACCGGAAATCCGGCCCCAGCAGCAGCAACACGTCACCGGCGCTTATGCCAAGATGCTGGACGCGCTCGCGGAACCGCTTTCCCTGCCTGGAAATGCCGAGCAGGGTCACGCCGTGGCGGTATTGCAGGCGCAGATCGGCAGCGGTACGCCCTTCGACATCGGCGCCGTCAGGCACGATCATTTCCTGCAGCACCAGGCTCGAGCCGGCCAGACCGCCGTGCTTTTCCGATCCGGAATAATCGAGCTTGGCCGCGCCCATGAATTCCTCGATTGAGCGCGGATCGCCCTCGAGGACGAGCCGGTCGCTCTTGGCGATCTTCTCGGTGCGCGCGAAGCCCGGCAATCGCTTGCCGCGCCGGACCAGTCCCAGAATTACGATGTTGAATTCGTTGGCGCGCGGGTAGAGATCGGCGACGGGCTGCCCGATGAGGTCGGAGCCTGGCTTCGGCTTCGCCTCGGCGACGAACAGGGAGGATGTCTCCTCGTCCAGGGTCTTCGCCGGACTTGTATCGTACGGAATCAACCGCCAACCGATTGTTGCGACAAAAGCGATGCCGGCCAGCGTCACCAGCAGGCCGACTGGGGCAAAGTCGAACATGGCGTAAGGCGTGCCGAGCGCCTGCGCGCGATACTGGGCGATGACGATATTCGGCGGCGTGCCGATCAGCGTGATCATGCCGCCAAGGATGGTCGCAAACGACAACGCCATCAGTGTGCGGCCGGGCGGCCTGCCCGCCTTTCGCGCGGCCTCCATATCGATATTCATGAGGAGAGCGAGTGCGGCAACATTGTTGATCACCGCCGATAGCGCGGCGCCGGCAAGTGAGACGAGGCCGACATGCGTGCCCGTCGAGCGATCCGCCGAAATGAGCGCGCGCGCAAGTGCTTCGACCGCGCCCGAATTCAGCAGGCCCCTGGAAACGACCAGCACGAGACCGATGATGATCACAGCGGGATGGCCGAACCCCACGAATGCGTGTTCAGGCTCGATCAGTCCCGCCAGGACAGCGGTGGCCAGCGCGCCGGCGGCGACGAGATCATAGCGAATCCGCCCCCAGACAAGCAGCGCAAAGAACACAAACAGCAGCGCAAACAACAGGATCTGGTCATTTTGCATCCTGTGTATCTACGGGGATTGATGGGCAAGAAAAAGGGCGGGCTTGCGCCCGCCCCGAATGCAAAGCGGCAAGTTACCTTCAGCCTGCCGCGGCGACCGCACGTTTCGCCATCACCTTGACCAGGTTGGCGCGATAGGCGGCATCGCCATGGATGTCGCTCATCAGGTTCTTGGCGTCGACTTTTTCACCGGCGACCGCATCTGCCGACCATTTCCTGTCGAGTGCGGCTTCCATGCCCTCGTGGCGGAAAACTCCATCCGAGCCGGCGCCGGTGACCGCTACGCGCGCGCCGTTGGCGGTCTTTGCGACGAAGACTCCGGCCATGGCATAGCGCGAGGCCGGGTTCGGGAACTTCTGGTAGGCGGCCTTGGCCGGCGCTATGAACTCGACCGCCGTGATGATCTCGCCATCCTTCAACGCGGTCTCGAACAGTCCGGTAAAGAACTTGTCGGCGTCGATCTTGCGCTTGTTGGTGTGGATCCTGGCGTTGAGCGCCAGCAACGCGGCGGGGTAATCGGCGGCCGGGTCGTTGTTGGCGATCGAACCGCCGATCGTGCCCATTGCGCGCACCGCCGGATCGCCGATATGGGCGGCGAGATGGCAGATTGCCGGGCATGCTTTCTTCAGCTTGGCGCTGGTCGCGACTTCGGCATGCGTCGTCGCCGCGCCGATGGTCACCGTCTTGCCGGTGACCTTGATGCCCTTCAGTTCCTTGACCTTGCCGATGTCGACCAGATCGGAGGGCGCGGCGAGCCTCTGCTTCATCGTCGGCAGCAGGGTCTGGCCGCCGGCCAGCAATTTGCCGTCATCCGCCTTCTTCAGCAGGGCGACCGCCTCCTTCAGCGAGGAAGCGCGGTGGTAGTTGACTGCATACATCGTCGTTTCCTCCGAGTTCTAGCGGTGCATCGCCGACCACACCTTGGCGGGCGTGGCGGGCATCGTCAGCTTGTTGTTGCCGATGGCGTCGGTGATCGCATTGATCAGCGCCGGCGGCGATCCGATGGCGCCTGCTTCGCCGCAGCCCTTCATCCCGAGCGGGTTGTTCGGGCACAGCGTCTCGTGCGTCGACACGTTGAACGAGGGCAGATCGTCGGCGCGCGGCATGGCGTAATCCATGTAGCTCGCCGTCAGCAATTGTCCGGAATCGTCGTAGTGGGCGAGTTCCAGCAGCGCCTGGCCGAGACCCTGGGCGATGCCGCCATGGACCTGGCCTTCGACGATCATCGGGTTGATGATGCGTCCGAAATCGTCGGCGGCCACGAACTGCACGATCTGCGTTTTGCCGGTATCCGGATCGACCTCGACCTCGCAGACATAGGCGCCGGCCGGGAAGGTGAAGTTGACCGGGTCGTAGAACGCGCCTTCCTTCAGGCCCGGTTCCATGCCGGCCGGCAGGTTGTGGGCGGTATATGCGGCCAGGCAGATCATGTGCCAGTCGAGCTTCTTGTCGGTGCCGGCGACCTTGGCGACGCCGTTTTCGATGACGATGTCGCCTTCGGCGGCCTCCATCAGGTGGGCGGCGATCTTCTTAGCCTTGGCTTCGACCTTGTCGAGCGCCTTGACGATCGCGCTCATGCCGACCGCGCCGGAGCGCGAGCCGTAGGTGCCCATGCCGAATTGGACCTTGTCGGTGTCGCCATGGACGACCGAGACATTGGCGATCGGCAGTCCGAAGCGCTCGGCGATGAGCTGGGCGAAGGTCGTTTCGTGGCCCTGGCCATGGCTGTGACTACCGGTCAGGATTTCGATCGTGCCGACCGGATTAACCCGGACCTCGGCCGATTCCCACAGGCCGACACCGGCGCCGAGCGAGCCGACTGCCGCCGAAGGCGCGATCCCGCAGGCTTCGATGTAGCAGGATAGCCCGATGCCGCGCTTCCTGCCGCGCCGTTCCGCTTCCGCCTTGCGCGCGGCGAAACCGGTATAGTCCGCCGCCTTCAGCGCCGCGTTCAGCGTCGCGTCATAGTCGCCGGCGTCATAGGCCATGATCACAGGCGTCTGGTGCGGGAAACTCTTGATGAAGTTGCGCCGGCGCAGTTCCGCCGGATCTGTTCTCATCTCGCGCGCCGCCGTCTCCATCATCCGTTCGACCAGATAGGTCGCCTCGGGCCTCCCGGCGCCGCGATAGGCGTCAACCGGCGAGGTGTTGGTGTAGACGGCGCGAACGTTGCAGTGGATGTTGGCGATGTTGTACTGGCCCGACAACAAAGTCGCATAGAGATAAGTCGGCACCGCGCTTGAGAACAGCGACATGTAGGCGCCGAAATTGGCGATCGTGTCGACCTTGAAGGCGGTGATCCGTCCTTGCGCGTCGAAGCCCATCTTCGCCTTGGTGGCGTGGTCGCGGCCATTGGCGTCGGTCAGGAAGGCTTCGGTGCGATCCGCGGTCCACTTGACCGGCACGCCGGTTTTCTTCGACGCCCACAGGCAGACGATCTCTTCGGGATAGATGTAGATTTTCGAGCCGAAACCGCCGCCGACATCGGGCGCGATCACCCGCAATTTGTGTTCCGGCGCGACCTGGTAGAAGGCCGACAGCACCAGGCGCGCGACATGCGGGTTCTGGCTGGTCGTGTAGAGCGTGAAGTGGTCTTCCGCCGTATCATAGGCAGCGAGCGCGGCGCGTGGCTCCATCGCATTGGGGGCAAGACGGTTGTTTTCGATGGCCATTTCGGTGACATGGGCCGAAGAGGCCAGCGCTGCATCCACAGCCGCCTGGTCGCCCAGCGCCCAGTCGTAGATCAGATTGCCGGGCGCTTCCGGGTGCAATTGCGGCGCCCCCTTCTTCATTGCCGCGACCGCGTCGACCACCGCCGGCAATTCCTTGTAGGTAACATTGACCGCTTCGGCGGCGGCGCGGGCATTGGCCTGCGTGTCGGCAACGACGACCGCAACAGCATCGCCGACATAGCGGACGCGATCGGTCGCCAGCGCCGACCATGCCCCCATCTTCATCGGCGAACCGTCCTTGGAATGGATCATCCAGCCGCAGATGAGATTGCCGATGCCGTCGCCCTTCAGTTGCGCGCCATCGAGCACGGCGACGACACCGGGCATTTTCTCGGCCTTGGCCTTGCCGATCTTGACGATTTCGGCATGGGCATGCGGGCTGCGCACGAATGCGGCGAAATGCATGCCGACTATCTTGAAATCATCCGTGTAGCGGCCCTTGCCGGTGATGAACCGCTGGTCTTCCTTGCGCGCCACCCGGGCGCCTATGCCTTCCATACCCATCTGGGTCTCCTCCGAATTTCGTCGTTCGTGGATCGCGGATC
>Ga0214472_10001102_pt1 | contig 31145 bp, 29 predicted proteins | sample RVTome_6_FD_207662 | JGI IMG/M metagenome (GOLD analysis project Ga0214472, IMG submission 207662) | Soil microbial communities from uranium-contaminated site in the Upper Colorado River Basin, Wyoming, United States - RVT140D175 | ecosystem: Environmental > Terrestrial > Soil > Contaminated >...
TTGCCTCGTGGGCGGGCCAGTGTCCCGGCAACCATGAAAGCGCCGGCAAACGGCGCAGCGGCAAAACCCCCGCTGCCAACCGTCACCTCGACGCGGTGCTCACAGAGATGGCGCACGCCGCAGTGCGCACCAAGAACAGCTATTTCAAAGCGCAGTACCATCATCTGGCGGGGCGACGTGGAAAAAAGCGCGCCATCGGCGCGGTCAAGCACAGCCTTCTGGTTACCGTCTATTTCATGCTCCGCGATAACAAGCCCTACAAGGATCTCGGTGTCCACTACTTTGATAAACTCAATCCCCAACAACGTATTCGTTACCATGTCCGAAAACTCCAAGAACTCGGACAAGAAGTGGAGCTATCCCCTATGGCTGTTGCAGCTTGAACCCCACCCCCAGCCATATTTTCGAAGGAGGCACGAAGAACACGAAGTTAAGAAGTTTAGAAATATCATTCTCCGAAACCTTCGTGGCCTTCGTGTGCTTCGTGGTAAATACTCCCCTAACGACGCTCATTTGCCGAGATGGATTGCCACCGTGCCGGCGACGACGCTCAGGATGCCGAAGATGGTTTTGAGCGTAATCTTTTCTACGTTGCGTAAGAATATCTTGGCGCCGATCAGAGCCCAGACGGGATAGCTGGCTGCGATGGGCGCCACCACGACCACTCGTCCGAAGCTCAAGGAGGTCATGATGAACAGGATGGACAGGGTTTCAAATATCCCGGTGCAAAAAAAAGCCGCGAGCGCTCCGCGGCTCCATTCGAGCCGTTGCTTGCGCGGCGAGACCGTCCGATAGATGAGAAAGCCGGCCAAAGATACAATGCCCATGAAAGCTGAAAAGAATAACGGCTCGTTGGACAGACCGAAAGCGTAGCGCCGCAGCGGATGATTCATGCCGGTGAGACAGGCGGCGCCGACGGGCAGTAATAAATGCCACCAGCGAAAGCTCGGCAGCTCCCGTTCCGCCTTCCAGGAAACCAGGACAATGCCACCGACCACCAGCACCGTTCCGGCGATGATCAGCGGCGTGGCCGGTTCCCCGAGGATGGTAACCGCGATGGTAGCGCTGATCAGCGGGCTGACCGATTGAAGAGAACTGCTGCGCGACGCGCCGATCTTGAGCACGCCGGTGTAGGCGAACAGCCGGACGCCCATTTGAAACAGGCCGACGACGCAAAAAACCCCGACGGCCACGCCGGAAACTTTTGGCATACCACCGGTCCAGTAAACCGCAGACCACAGCGTGACGTTTTGCACCAGGATTGACACAAGCGTGACGGTGTCGGGCGTCGAATATCGCAGGCCGAGCCGAGAAGAAACCAGCGCGGCGGCATAGCAGATCGCGGTGGCGCAAGCGAAAAGCTGCGCCAATGCGTCGGAGGTCATATCGCATTCACAGGCGCGGCGGCGTGGATGAAGGATGTTTCGGGTCCCGGGACTCGACTTCAACGCGAGACTCGAGACGCCCGGCCCAAAACCGAATGTTAACTGCTTGCCAGCTTGCGCCGGAATTTTTCCCGGTGCTCGAGGCTGTAGAGCCGCGGAAAGTTTTCCGGATACGCCTCGCCGGCCTCGACTTTGAGGGTGACGAAGACGGGCCCTTCTTCCTTGAGAATGTTCGGCAGCTCGCGCTCCCACTCCCCCAGATCGGAGATCTCGAAGGTTTTTTTGTAGCCGGCCGTCTTGGCAAGATCGGCGAAACGAACCTGCCCGGCGCGCGGCGTCGGCACCGAGCCGTTGGTTTCGTAGCAGCCGTTCTCGCACAGGCAGTGAACGTAATTCTTCGGCGCTTGATTGGCGATGGTCACGAGAGTGCCGAGGTTCATCAGCAGGCTGCCGTCGCCGTCGAACACGACGACTTTTTTGTCCGGGCGGCCGAGCGCCAGGCCCAACGCGTGGGACGAACCTTGCCCCATGGCGCCGACGAAAGTGTAGTTCAAATCGTTGGGCGCAATATGCGTGATCTCCTGCGCCGCGGTGTAGACCGCCACGAGGATTTCGTCTTTGCGCTGGCGCGCGAACACTTTCAGCATTTCATCCCGTTTCATCATGGCTAGCGTGGCTCCCTTCCGATCAAAATGGCCGTGGGTGATGAGCTCGCGAACGCCTTATCAATGGCCGGCGCGATCGCTTGGGTATCGGCATTTCTCTCGATTAAATGGTGCTCGATGCCCAACACGTCGAGAATCGGCTCGGTGATCTTGACGCCCAATTTTTTCGATTTCGTCGGCGCCAGGTCGGGCTCCTTACCGAGCAAGCCGACGACTATGCAAACGGGGAAATGCCCTTCGACGGCGACGCCGCGGATGGCATTGATCGAATCGAGAAACCCCGTGTACTGCATCATGAACACTGACTTGTGGCCGGCGGCGTAAAGGCCGCTGCAGATCGAGATGCCCTCGTCTTCCTTGCAAACCTGCACGACCTTGAATTCCGGATCGGCCATCAACCCCTTGAGCAGATGATGGCTCGTCACGCGGTCGGGCAGCGCGACGACAAAATGGATGCCGGCGCGCTTGAATTCATTCTTGATCGCTTCCGCTGATAGTGGGTAATCCGTCATGGTTCCTCCAGATCGAAAATCAGTTCAACGTTCCAAGTTCAAGGTTCAAGGTTTTCGGTCAACAATCGGGATGGTGGCGGGGACTTTGAACATTTGAACCTTGAACTTTGAACAGGTCGCTACGCGACCTCCTGCACGAAATCCGCCAACCGCTCGCCGATCATGATCGACGTTAGATTGGTGTTGGCGCGGCTCACCACCGGCATGATCGACGCGTCGCCAACCCAGAGATTTTGCATGCCCTGGACGCGCAGTCTTTGATCGACCACCGCCATCGTGTCCGACGCCGGTCCCATCTTACAGGTGCCGACACCGTGGTGGTAACTGTCGTAAGTTTTCCGCGCGAACGCACCCCAATCTTCGCCGGGCCCGGGTTGGATCAACGGCCCGTAAAATTCCTTGCAGCCGTCCTTGTGCACCAGCTCATCGATGAACCGCATCGCCTCGACCATCGCTTTTAAGTCTTCGGGATGTTCGAGCATCCGCGAATCGATAGCGACTTGATCATGCGGATCGGCGCTCTGGAGAGAAACCCGCCCCCGATTGCGCTGTTCGAGCAGGTGCGCCGAGATCGGCATCATGCGTTTGAGCCCGGTGACTTCCGTGGGCGGCCGCATGTTGATGTGAAAGTTGGCCGCTTCGCCAATGGCGTTCTTGCGGATGATTAAACGGAAGCGTGGCACCACCCAATCTTCCTTCGATTCTTTCGGCCCCTCGAAGGTCATGAACACCACGGGATGATCCTGATAGTTTTCGCCCACACCGTTAAGTTCATGCGCGAGGGGAATGCCGTGCTTCTTCAATTCCGCCGACGGGCCGATTCCGGAAAGCATCAGAATCTGTGGCGAGCCATAGACGCCGGAGGTCAAAAGTATTTGACCGCCGAACGCCGTCTCCCTCTGGCCGCCCTTCTCGAAAGTCACCCCTTCGGCCTTTTTGCCGTTGAGATTCAGTGTGTGAACCGTCGCTTCATCGATGATCGTCAAATTCTTCCGCCCGCGCGCGGGATCGAGGTAAGCGACGACCGTCGATTGCCGTTTGCCGTTTTTTATATTGTACGGCGAGGCGCAGACGCCGTAGGGTTCCGGCACGTTGAGATCGGGGCACTTCGGGAGTCCCATGCTGTAGGCCGCGTCGAGAAACGCGCGCACCGGCGGCGACGCCGGCATGTCGAGAGTGTAATGGCGTTTGACGTAAAGCGGGCCGTCCTTGCCGTGAATCGGGCTATCGGGGAAATCTTGATCCGACTCGATCTTCTTCATGAACGGCAAACAACGCTCGTACGACCAGTCGGGATTGCCCGCGGCGACCCATTGGTCCAAGTCATAGCGCTGCGGCCGCAGCACCGACATCACGTTGACCGACGAGCCGCCGCCCATAATACGCCCAGCGAGCGCATAATAGGTACTGCCATCCAGATGGCGCTCTGTCGGAAACATGGCAACGAAATCCGATTCGAGCAAGAGCCGCGTCTGCTTGGACGAGTCGGCGACCAGGTCGGGCAAGGGCTGCGGGTCCGGTCCGGCTTCCAGCAACAAGACTTTGCGGCTCGGATCCTCCGACAGGCGGCTGGCCGCCACGCAGCCCGCCGATCCGCCACCGACGACGATCACATCATACTTGTCTGCCATTCCCAACTCCCTGATGCTTTCTGAAGCAGCACTGCCGGTGAAGAAAGATTTCTCGCCAGGCTCGAAATGACAGGCATTTGGCTGTCCCTTGGCGATCCCTTCTTGTCATTTCGACCGAAGGGAGAAATCTTCTCTTATCCCATACTAAACTCCCGCCTGTTCGCCAAGTCCTTTATGCAGACGGCGGGTGAACTCCTGGAGAATTAGCGTCGCGGTGGCGCGCAAGACCATGTCGCCGAGGATCGCCAGCCGTCCGGTTATTTTCACGTCCGCCTTGTAGTCCATTTCAGTTTTCGCTTCCGAAACCCGGCGCAGCTCCACCGTCATGTCCGCGTTGACCGTGCTTTTCGTCACCGAATCTTTCCCCTCGGTGCGCACCACCAACTGAGCCGGCGGCCGGCTTTCAAGGATCGTCGAGCGAAACGTAAACCTGCCGGAGATCGGCCCCACCGTCGCCGAGATGACGCCGTCGAACGTCTTGTCGTCGATCTGCTTCACCTCGTCGATACCCGGCAGGCAGGTGGAAAACTTGTTGATGTCGATCAAAAAGTCCCATGCCTTCTCGGCCGGAACGTCGAGATCGATTTTGCCGCCAAGAATCATCGCACTCCAAGTCTCAGAAGAATTTCACGCGCGATCTTATGCGACAAATATTATCCTGACAAGGCTTCGAGAACACTTTTCCGAACAAACCGCAATTGAGAAATAGAATCAGCGCAGCTCGAAGCGTGCAAGAAGACCGCGACCGCGCGGCTTGCCTCTCGAAATGTCTTGGATTTTACCCGGGAATCGCGATCCAATCTTGCGTAGAAGTTCAGCCGCTCTTGCCGCCGGTTCTTTTCGCCGCTGCTTGAATGGCCCGGGCGGCGTAAACCCGCGCAAGGTGGGCGCGGAAGGGCGCGGCGGCGTGAAGGTCCTCCAGTGGATCGATGCTTTCGGCGACTTGCGCCGCGCTGTCTGCGATGAGTTTCGGCGTCAACTTATTTCCGCGCAAGCGCGCCTCGACCGCGCGAGCGCGAAAGGGCTTGTCGCTCAAACCGGTCACGCCGATGGCGATTTCTTCACAGAATCCCTTGGCATCGACTTTGAGTGAGACAGCCACACCGACGATCGCGAAGCCGGAGGCTTGTTGCGCCATTTTTTGGTACGCGCTGCCGCAGCGCCTGGCAAACGCCGGCACGCGGATCTCCGTCAAGATTTCGTCCGGTGCGATCGCCGTGGTCAGCGGACCGACGAAGAACCCGTCTGCCGCGACTCGCCGCGCGCCTCTCGGCCCGCGCAACCTCAGCTCACCGCCAAGCGCGAGGATCGCCGCCGGCCAATCGGCGCTCGGATCGGCGTGCGCCAGGCTACCGCCGATGGTGCCCCGGTTGCGCACCTGAACATCGCCGATCTCCCGCGCCGTCTCCGGCAGCAACGGACATCTTTTCTTGAGCAGCTCGGAACTTTCGATCTGGGTGTGCGTGGCGAGCGCGCCGATGACAATCTGACCGTTCTGTTGGCTGATGGCGCTCAAGCCGGGAATTCTGGCGAGATCGATGAGCAGTTTCGGATTGGCGAGCCTGAGCTTGAGCAAAGGAAGCAGACTATGTCCGCCCGCCAGAAGCTTCGCATCCTCGCCGTGGACGGCGAGCGCGCGCATCGCCTCCTCCAAAGTCTGCGGCGCGAGGTAGTCGAAAGCCGCGGGGATCATTTTCCGCCTCCTGCCGCGGCTTTTTCCCCCTGGCACAGGCTCCAGATTTTCCGCGGCGTGAGCGGCATATCGATATGCGTGACGCCGAAGGGGGCGAGCGCGTCCACCACCGCGTTCACCACGGCGGGGGTGGAGCCGATGGTTCCCGCTTCGCCGATGCCTTTGATGCCGAGAGGATTTACCGGTGTCGGCGTTTCGGTGCGGGCAAGCTTCAAGCGCGGCAAGTCCGCCGCCCGCGGCAGCGCGTAATCCATCAAGCTGCCGGTAAGCAACTGGCCGTTTTCGTCGTAAACCACTTCCTCGAAAAGCGCCTGTCCCAAGCCCTGAACGATGCCTCCCTGGACTTGTCCGTCAACGAGCAGCGGATTGATCACTTTGCCGCAGTCGTCCACCGCGAAGTATTTTTTTATTTCCACTTTGCCGGTTTCGGGCTCGACTTCCGCCACGCAGATGTGCGTACCGAAGGGAAAGGTGAAATTGGCAGGCTCGAAAGTCGACTCCGCGGCGAGACCGGATTCCATCCCCTCGGGCAAGTCTTTCGCTCGGTGGGCTTGCTGCGCGATTTGTTGAATCGTGAGGGCCTTTCGCGGCACGCCTTTGACGTTGAATCGCCCGTCGGAAAACACCAGGTCGTCCGCGTCTACTTCCAAAAGATGGGAAGCCAGCTCGCGCGCCCGCTCCCTGACTTTTTCCGCCGCCTGGTAAACGGCGATGCCGCCCACTGCGGTGGCCCGGCTGCCAAAGGTGCCTATCCCTTTGGAAACGGCGGCGGTGTCGCCATGGATCACTTCGACATCGTCCAGCCCGACGGACAGTTGATCCGCGACGATCTGCGCAAACGATGTCTTCTGCCCCTGGCCGTGCGGCGACACGCCGGTGAGCACCTTAACTTTTCCCGTGGGCTCCACCTCGACCTTGCCGTACTCCCAATATCCCGGCCCCATGGCGCAGATCTCGACGTAGGTCGATAGCCCGATCCCCAGGTAGCGCCCGCGACTTCTCAGCCGCTTTTGCTCGCGCCGAAGCTTTGGATAACCGGCAAGCTTGAGCGCCTTGTTGAGCGCCCGTTGATAATTGCCGCTGTCGTACGCTAAGCCGGTTGCGGTCTTGAAGGGAAATTCCTTGGGTTGCGGAAAGTTTTTCCGCCGCGCTATCACCGGATCGATCTTCAGCTCTTGCGCCACCCGGTCCATCAGCCGTTCGATCACGTAAGTTGCCTCGGGCCGGCCCGCGCCGCGATAGGCGTCGGTGGACATTTTGTTGGTGAACGCCGCGGCGACCTCGATGCCGATCGCTGGGATTTTGTAGCAGCCGGAAAGCATCAGTCCGGTAAACGGCGGAATCGCCGGCGTGAAGAGCTGATGATAGGCGCCGATATCGGCGACGGCTTTGTAGCGCAAGCCTAAGATCGTCCCGTCTTTCTTCACCGCGGCTTCGACTTCTCCAACTTGGCCCCGGCCATGGATCGTCGCCTGCATGTTCTCGCTGCGTTCTTCGCTCCATTTAACCGGTCGGTCGAGCTTGAGCGCGAGGTAGCCGAGCAATGCCTCTTCGGCATAGACGTTGAGCTTGCTGCCGAATCCGCCGCCGACATCCGGCGCGATCACACGTACCTGACTCTCGGGGAGATTGAGCAGCTTGGCAAGATGGGTTTTCAGAATATGCGGTATCTGAGTCGACGACCAGACCGTGAGATCCCTTTCAGCGGCAAGATAGCGGGCCACCACGCCGCGCGCCTCGATGGCGTTGGGCGCCAAACGCTGATGCACGAGTCTCTGCTTGACGACTTTGTGCGCCTGCTTGAAAGCCTTTTCGACGTCGCCTTGCTTGTGCTCCCAGCGGAAGGCCGTGTTGTCGGGCCATTCCGAATGAATCACCGGCGACCCAGGCGTGAGCGCTCTTTCCGGGTCCGTGACCGCCGGCAGCGGCTCGTATTGCACGTTGATCAAGTCGAGCGCGTCGCGCGCCGTATAGCGATCTTCAGCGACGACCGCCGCCACTCCGTCGCCCACGTAACAAACCTTGTCGACCGCCAGGACGTAATGCTTGGGAATTCTTAGAGTCGGGTTGCCGGCGGTGGTCGGCAGTGCGCCGATCTGATCGCGCAATTCCGCGCCGGTAAAAACCGCGACGACTCCAGGATGTTGGCGCGCCGTGTTCGCGTCGAGGCTTTTGATCCTGGCATGCGCGTGCGGGCTGCGAAGAATCGCGACGTGGAGCATGCCCGGCAGCCTGACATCATCCACGAACCGGCCGAGCCCGCGAATCAAACTCGGGTCTTCGCGCCGCTTAACCTTCGCCCCAACAAGTTTACTGACCGGCATCGCTTCGCTCCAGTTTCGAGTTCCGGGTTCCGCGTCTCGCGTTCTTCAACTCGAAACACGAAACTCTAGACTCGAAACTGCTTCCTCGCCTTCCGCTTCATCCTCTTGGCCGCCATCTGCACCGCGTCGACGATATGCTGGTATCCCGTGCAGCGGCAGATATTTCCATCGAGAGCATGGCGAATCTCCGTCTCCGTCGGCTGCGGATTTCGCTTGAGCAGTTGGTACGCAGAGAGAATCATCCCCGGCGTGCAGAAACCGCACTGGAGTCCGTGGCACTCCCAAAAGGCCTCCTGGAGCGGATGAAGTTTCTCCCCCTGAGCCAGCCCTTCGATGGTGAGAAGGTCCGCGCCGGCCGCCTGCACCGTCAGCACCGTGCAAGACTTCACCGCGGTGCCATTGAGAATGACCGTGCACGCGCCGCAGATACTGGTATCGCAGCCGACATGCGTCCCCGTCAGCCCGGCCACGTCGCGCAGAAAATCGACCAGGAGCAGCCGGGGCTCCACTTCGCGGGTTTGCGCGACGCCGTTGATCTTGACGGAAACCTTTTTCTTGGACAGCGCCTCCATCACTTTTCCCTATAACCCAATCTCACCTCGCTGATCAAGGTATTTTATCTTAATGAAAATTTAGGTTGAATTTTATCCCTGCGGCCTTTACCATTGTCGTTATGAGGTCTCGAGCCACGTTTTGCAGGTGAGGATGTCAAAATTCTTGACCGAGGCAGGTGCCATAGAAAATGAAAAAAATTAACTTTTCCAACACATTACGGTGCATCGGACAGGACCTAAATCGGCGCGACTTCAAGGTTTTCGATATCTGCAGCGAAGGCGATCGCTTTCTTGTCCGGGGCGGCTACGAAGCTCCCACCGCCGCCTTCCCTGTAACGATCCATTACACGGCTGCGGATATCAAACAACTTGATTCGGCCGGCCCGGACAAGCGCGGCAAATTGCCCCCGGCTGAAGATTTCGTCAATCTGGAGCAGGTTCTCCGCACATTTGGCGGCTATCTGGATAAGCTAGAAGCCCGCCTCATTCGCCTGACAAATTCCGAATCCCAGGGGAGCGGCCATTCGTTCAGGTTGGAGTACGAAACCCTCGAAGGCGACCGCAAAATTGAGGAACACAATACTGCGGCCGTTTACGATATGTGCGTCGCGATGTATAAGCGCCGGGGCAGAATGACGGGCACGAATGGGATGTTTAGGCACCGGCGCAGTTGATGCCTCTTCGCCATGCCGGTAAGCCGTTGCTCTGTTGACATGGCTCAATTCCAGCGCGGCGAGCAGCAATCAAAATACTGTTTTCACCACTAACGCACGAAGGTCACGAAGTAAGATTTTTTGCGCAAGCCGACGCCAACTTTCAATTGTTGCAAAATGAAGCTCCCCTGAGGTGGATGGATTGGACTCAACCGTCGATTACTACTCGCTCCTCGGGGTAAAACGGGACGATTCGCCGGCTGAAATCAAGAACGCCTTTCGCAAGATGGCCTTTCAGTATCATCCGGATCGAAACCCAAATGACAGCGCCGCCGCAGAAAAGTTGAAACGCGTCCTCGAAGCGTATGGAGTCCTGTCAGATTCGGCCAAGCGGGCCGTCTATGATCGTGAAACGCGCCCGGCGTCAGAAGCAGAGGCACGGCAATCCGAAGAGCAATTTGGCAATCATGTCGGCGCCGGGTTCAAACAATCCCATGACTTCAAGCAAAAAACGGCGCCGGAGCCGAAGTGCCCCCAGTGTTCGGCCGTGGGGATCGACCAAATCGTGTCCCGCAAGGGCGGCGCCGGCACTTCCAAAGGCAAACAATTTGTTCTCTCGCCGTTCAATATTATTTTCTGCGGCGCCTGCGGCCATGTCTATGGAGTAACCGCGCAGTCTTCATAGGACTGACGAAACCGGGTGGCCGCTTTTGGCAATTGAAAGCAACCGGTCCGAGAGCCCAAGTTCCACGTTATTATACTCTCTTGGCTGCGGCCTAGCTCGTAGCTGGACGGGGCGACGAGGGACTTTCTCGTATTATATAGCGAAGGCTATCGGTACTCGAAGCAACTGGCGATCGCCTGTACGAAGCGGAGCTGTACCGATGCTCAAGAAACTTTACGGCTGGTTCACCGAGCGCTTTGACACTCCCGACCTCAAAGACACCAAGCAATTATTTTCAACGCTAAGAAAAACAAGGAATTGGCAATTCCGCGGTGGAAGAAAATGGTGGGCCGCCGGAGACTCGAACTCCGGACCCGCTGATTAAGAGTCAGCTGCTCTACCAACTGAGCTAGCGGCCCGCACCAAAACCTAAGGATGAAGTATGAAGGCGGAAGGATGAAACAAGATCGAACGGCATCGAGAAACTTAAAACCGCCGTTACTTCATCCTTCATCCCTCATCCTTCAGCCTTTCGTAAACTGGGGTGAGTGAAGGGATTTGAACCCTCAACCCCTGGAGCCACAGTCCAGTGCTCTAACCGTTGAGCTACACTCACCGCAAATTCAGACACCAGTGATTAGTGAATTAGGGATTAGTGCCCCCCCTTTTTTTGACGAACCTAATCACTAACTCACTAGCTACTGATCACTGTTTTTGTGGCGCGCCAGAAGGGATTCGAACCCCTGACCTACGGCTTAGAAGGCCGTTGCTCTATCCAACTGAGCTACTGGCGCCGTATTAAAAGCGATTAGTGAATTAGTGATCTAGTGAATTAGTAAATAAGCCGGCCCCAATGGAAAAGGGTTGGCGCCTCCAAATCACTTATTACTAATCACTAATTCCCTAACTCACTAACCACTATTGCTGTTGGTCGGGGCGAGAAGATTTGAACTTCCGACCCCCTGCGCCCAAGGCAGGTGCGCTACCAGGCTGCGCTACGCCCCGTCAAACGACCAGCGTCATTCTACACGGGCAGGGGTTGAAATCAAGGTTTTGCGTCCAGATCAACGAGAGACGGCAACATCTCGGCGAGTTTCTTAAGCGCTTTACCGCGGTGGCTCACCGTCGCCTTGGTTGCGCGGTCGATCTCACCGAATGTCTTGCCAAACGGAGGATAGAAAAACAGCGGATCGTAGCCGAAACCGTTTGGTCCCCTGAGCTCGAAGGCAATGCGACCCTCGCAGGATTCCCGCACGGTCCACTCTTCTATGCCGCGCGATTCAGGCGCGCAGAGCGCCAACGCGCAGACGAAGCGCGCGCTTCGTTTATCCTCCGCAATCCCTTGCAATTCGCGGAGCAGCTTCTCGTTGTTCTTGTCGTCGTTGCCCTCTTCGCCGGCATAGCGCGCCGAGTAGATGCCCGGCGCGCCGTTGAGCGCGTCAACTTCCAAACCGGAATCGTCGGCCAATGTGATCACGCCGGAATATTCCGCCAGCGCGCGCGCCTTCTTGAGCGCGTTTTCCTCGAAGGTCGCGCCGTCCTCGACGATGGCAGGCCAACTGCCGAGGCTCTTGAGCGAAAGAATGGTCAGTGGAAGATTCTTGAGAAAAGCCTGGACCTCGGCGAATTTCCCCAGATTGGTAGTTGCGACGAGCAGTTCGGTCACGGTCGACAATTCTAGGAGCGAGAAAGCAAAACCTGCTTTTGCGCCTTGATCAGTTCGCGAATGCCTGCTTGGGCGATCTCGGCCATATGTTCCATCTGCTTCCTGGTAAAGGGTACACTTTCCGCCGTGCCCTGCACTTCGATGAATTTGCCGGAGCCGGTCATGACGAAATTCATGTCGACTTCGGCCCGGGAGTCCTCTTCGTAGCAAAGATCCAAAAGAATTTTGCCATCGACGATGCCGATGCTCACGGCCGCGACCGAATCCCTGATGGGATCGCTCTTTATGATCCCCCGATCGAGCCAGCTCCGCACGGCTTCCACGAGCGCGACGTAAGCTCCGGTGATGGACGCCGTGCGCGTGCCGCCGTCGGCCTGGATCACGTCGCAATCGACCCAGATCGTGCGCTCGCCGAGGCCTTTGAGATCGGCGACCGCGCGCAGGCTGCGGCCGATGAGTCGCTGGATCTCGTGGGTGCGCCCGCCGATCCTGCCGCGCGCCGACTCGCGCCCGATGCGCTCCCGCGACGATCCCGGCAACATGCCGTACTCGGCCGTGATCCAGCCTTTGCCGCTATTGCGCAAAAACTGTGGCACACGCTCTTCGAGTTTCGCCGTGCAAATGACTTTCGTGTCGCCCACCTCGATCAACACCGAGCCGTCGGCTGTCTTCAGATAGCCCGGCGTAATTTTTATCGGCCGCAGTTGCTTCAGTTTTCGTCCATCGGTTCTCATTCGTCGTCCGATCCGTAAGCGTTCAATTTAAGATTTATTAACCGCAAAGAACGCAAAGGTCGCATAGAAATACTCCGGAGCCCTTTTGCGTTCTATGCGTTCTTTGCGGTTAATTTCTCCGTCTCTGCGGCAATGTTAACTGTTCAGATGAAACACAACCATCTTAAGCTCCGTCATCTCCTCCACCGCGTAGCGCGGCCCTTCCTTGCCGAATCCCGAATTCTTGAGGCCGCCGTAGGGCATCAAATCGACGCGCCACTGCGAGCCCCAGTTGATATGCAGGTTTCCCGCTTCCGCTTCGCGCGCGAACTTCATCGCCCATTCGACGTTCTCGGTGAATATGCCGGCCGCCAGTCCGTAAATGCTGTCGTTCGCCAGCGCAATGGCTTCCTCAATCGTATCGAAGGACGTCACCGCCACCGCCGGCCCGAACAACTCGTCGCGGGAAATGCGCATATCCGGGTGCACGTCGGCGACCACCGCAGGCATATAGAACGCGCCGCGTCTGCCACCGCCGGCGACCAGGCGCGCGCCGCCCGCCACCGCTTCGTTAATCCAACTGTCGACGCGTACGGCCTCGCTCTCCTTCACCATCGGTCCGACTTTTGATTTCTCGTCGAGCTGATCGCCCGTGGTCAGCGCTTCGACTTTGGGCTTGAGTGATCCCAGTAGGTCGCCGTAGACCTTTTTTGCCGCCAGTACTCTCTGCGTAGAAATACAGGTTTGACCGGCATTGCCGTACCCGGTCATCGCCAAGACCGTCGCAACCTTGTCCAGATCGGCGTCGGGCATGATGATGACCGGACTGTTGGAGCCGAGTTCCATCGTCACTTTCTTGATACCCGCGGTGCGGCAAATGCGGTCGCCGATCTCCCGGCTGCCGGTAAAAGTTATCTTGCGCACGCGGCGGTCGGCGACCAGAGCATCGCCGATCTCGCCGCCCGGGCCGGGGATGCACTGAATGCCTTCCGGCGGCAGCCCGGCTTCGAGCAAGATCTCAGTGAGCTTCAAGGCCGAGAGCGGCGTGTCCGAAGCGGGCTTGATGATGACGGTGTTGCCCGCGGCCAGGGCCGGACCGACTTTATGGGTCACCAAATTCAACGGGAAATTAAACGGCGCAATCGCCGCCACCACGCCGCAAGGGATGCGCAAAGTGAAGCCGAGCTTCTTGCTGCCCGTGGGGTCGGCGTCCAACGGAACCGTCTCGCCGTGGAGCCGCTTGGCCTCCTCCGCCGATCCCATCATGGTTTCGACGGCCCGGCTCGCTTCGCCGCGCCCTTCGGCGATGATTTTTCCTTCTTCCTTTGAGATAATCTGCCCCAACTCCTCTTTGCGCGCGGCCATCATGTCGGCCGCCTTGCGCAAAATCTTCCAGCGCTCGTAGCTGGAAAGTTTCGCCATCACCTTGGCGCCGCGCTCGGCGAACGCCAACGCTTTCTCCAAATCAGCAGCATCGGCGCGGGGCACGGCATCGATGATCGAATTATCAAAGGGATTTTTGACTTCGATTTTCTTCGGTTTATCGACCCAATTACCGGCAAGAAATATCTTCACCTTATGAACCCTCCCTTGTGATCAATACAGATTGCAGAATGCAAATTGCAGACTTCAGAAGTTTCGTTTTAGATTCTGCATTTTGCAATCTACATTCTCCAATATTCATTCATTCTCGCTTCCGCCAATATTACCTCTAAAGAAGCTTCGCCCATACGCCCGATGAAAAACCGTCCACTTCGAGCCGATCTCTTTCTCCGGCAGATTCTGAATCGCCTGGATCTTGCCGTCGAGATCGTCCAGCGCGTGCAACATGATCGCTTCCACGGTTTGCGGCAGTTTCGGCGAGCCGAATTCATAGGCACCGTGATGGCTGACCAGCAGATGCTTGACGAGCATGGCCAGCTCGTCGGGAAAATCCGGGATCGTGGAAATCTTTTTGTTCACCATCTCCACTTCCATCACCAGATGGCCCAAGAGCTGGCCTGCGTCGGTATATTCGACCGCGCGGTCGAAAGAAAATTCGTAGACCTTGCCGATGTCATGCAGGAAGCCGCCGATGAGCAACAGATCGACATCGATCCGCTGGTAGTTTTCCACTACTTTTAGAATCAGCTTGAGCAGCGACAACGTGTGCTCCAGGAGACCGCTCAGATACGGATGGTGGATGGTCTTGGCGCCGGGTGCCCGTTTGAGCAATTCCATCAGCTCGTGATCGGCGAAGCAGGCCTCGGCGAGCGCAAGCAGGTGAGGATTTTTTATGCCGCGCAGGATCGTTTGCAACTCCCCCAGCATGGCGTCGGGGTCGAACGGGCTTTTGGGCAGAAAATCTTCCGCTGCGATGTTTTTCTCTTCGACGCGCATGACATCCTGCACCCGGATCTGCACTTTGCCTTGATAGAGCGTCGCCTGCCCGCGCACGCGCACGAAATCGTTCCTATCAAATCCCCGCCCTAGATCGTCCGCACGGTCCCACACCCGCCCCTCGATCTCGCCGCTGCGGTCGAGGAGTTTTAGCACCAGGTAACTATTGCCGCCTTTGGTCACGCCGTGATTCTTCGACGAGACCAAGAACAACGAATCCACGGGCTGATTGTCATGAATATCGGCAGCGTAAAGAGACTTCATATCACCACTCCATCCCTCATTATTCATGACCCAAGGACATCTATAGACACACTGTAGACATCGGAGCGAGCCCGGAGAGGCGAAGGCACCCAGACGTCCAGGTTCAATGACATTTTCGGTGCTTGGCTGGATTTCTGAACTCTTTCCCGGCTTTCTCTATACCAGCGCCAGCTCGCAGGCGGTTTCAAGGCACATCTGCATTGCCTTCGACTCGGAGGGCTCGCTCCGATGTCATCGGCACAGTGTGAATAATCCGCACCATGTCCCTTATCGTAACGCATTAGCCAAATCATAAAGCGACCGGATAAGAAAGCGCTGGAGGAATATCACCGCGATCCAAACGACGATCGGCGACAAGTCGAAACCGCCGGCATATAGCGGCAGCCGGCGGCGCACACGGGCGAGCACCGGCTCCGTCGCGCTATACAGAAACCGCACGATTGGATTGTAACGGTCGGCATTGACCCAGGAAACGATCACCCGTCCGACGATGATCCACAGATAAGCCCACAAAATATAGTCCAGGACCTGGGCGACGGCGACCAGTAAATTCGCGATAACGACCACTTTGCCTCTTAAGCTTCGCGCGGGCCGAAGAGCCCGGTGCCGATGCGCACGATCGTCGCGCCTTCTCCGATCGCCACCGGGTAATCATGGGTCATGCCCATAGACAGCTCTTGCAGATCGACATGGGGAATTCGTTGCGCATTAAACTTGTCCCTCAGCTCGCGCAATTCGCAAAAATAGGGACGGCTCTCTTCCGGCTCTTCCCGGAACGGCGGAACCGTCATCAACCCCTCCACGGCGACGTGATCGAGCGTGGCAATCGATTCCAACAACGATGCGAGGTCGTCTTTGGCGATACCGCTCTTTGACTCCTCGCCCGCCAAGTTGACTTCGACGAAAGCGCGGATCTTTTTCCCTCTTTGCCGGCCCTGCTTCTCCAGCTCCAGCGCCAACGCCACGCTATCCAATGTTTCGATGAGATCAAATATGTCCACCGCCGCTTTCGCCTTATTGCGCTGCAAGTGACCGATCATATGCCACTCGACGGATTCCGGAACTTGCGCTTTTTTCGCCTCCGCCTCTTGAACGTAGTTCTCCCCGATTAGAGTCACGCCTGCCGCGATTGCCAAGCGAATCGACTCGACGCTCTGTGACTTGGCGGCTCCCAGCACCTTGATTTCGCGCGGATGGCGGCCGCATTTCGCGGCGGTCTCGCTGATGCGATCGAGAATCTTGTGATAATTGCCAGCAACATCGACCATGCGGTGAATTGCTTACCACATTCAAACTTATAATTCACTCTGGGGATTCAGATATCTAGCACAAACGTCTTTATCGATGTTACGTTTGGATTTTGGCGAGGGGAAGGAAGACTGAGGAACCGGGAGCGTAGGAACCTGAAGATCATCCCAGGCCCAGACCGTCGGAGTAAGCAGCCTAAGGGGTTGGCGCGGGTGGCCTTCGAGGTAGAGGCCCATCGCTCCCGGTCCGAAGGCTCTCTTCCCCGAGCAGGATACGTTAGTTAATACGGTTGTATTAGTTGAAGCGCAGCAGAGATTCGACTAAGTGTATATCCACGGGTTCACCGCCGGATTCGTTGCCAATGGAGATCTCAAGCCGTGCCTCTTGAATACCTGCCGATCATGGCGCGGAATTCCGCGCCGAAACCACCACGGGTCCTAGCCGTGCCGTCCAAGCCGTCATGGTGCCCGATCACGAAGCCGTTAGCACGGTCGCGCGTCGCGATTTTAACCAGCGCGGCGCTGCGGCTGGCCGGCCAGCCACGGTTCGTCCCGCGCGAAGACTTGAGTTACCGGCGCGTACCCTCCGATCCGGCAGCGGGCGAAATTATTATCGACCACCACTCCGGCATCGGCCGGGTGCCGAAGCAGGACCCCGAGATCGTCTTTCCGCGCACCGCGCTGGCGGCAGTGGTAAAGCAAGGAATCGTCGGCGGGCTTTCGCCTTGCCATTTTTCGTTCATGGGCGGGCCGCGCAAGCATAAGGAGATTGAAAACGAGCTCGCTACGGCCATCGCCGGTGAGCTGGCAACGGCAGAAGTCGACTTGGCCTTACTAGTCCCCTACTGACCCTTTTGCCACGAGACCGTCGGTCTCATTGCCCATGTCGTCGAGGCTCAAGGCATTCCGACGCTCGTCATCGGCACGGCGATGGACATCATGAGCAGAGTCAGGCCGCCACGCGCCGTTTTCGTCGATCATCCGGTCGGGCGCACTTTCGGCCCGCCCCACGACCGCGCGCGCAACGAAGAAGTCTTGAGAACGGCGTTGGCCGAGCTTGCGAACTTTGTTCGACCCGGCGGGATTCGTGATCCCGGCTTCCGGTGGTCACCTGACGGCAGCCGCGCTTGGGAAGAAGAACTGCGCGCGGAAATGCTCCACGACCATTGACAGAGTGGACCAACTTGGTGTTAATAACGATCTAAAGACCGCCAGCAGGACCAAAAGGAGCGATCCATGTCTACACCGCGGGTGAAGCTTTTCCTTGTTTCCATTTTTTGCGCCGCGCTCGTTGCCCCAGCCTACGGTGCCGCCCCGTACTACGAAGGGAAAACGATCAAGCTTATCGTCGGCTTCTCCGCCGGCGGAGGTTTCGATACTTACTCTCGGCTGATCGGTCGCCATCTGAGCAAGCATATTCCGGGAAATCCCTCCATCGTGGTGGAGAACATGACCGGCGCCGCCAGCCTGGTCGCCGCCAATCATGTATATAGAGTCGCCAAGCCCGATGGCCTGACGATCCTTAACTTCCACGGCAATCAGGTCATCAACCAAGTCATCGGCAAACCGGGCATCGAATTCGATGCGCGCAAATTCGAGTACATCGGCATCCCCACCCAGGACAATGTCGCCTGCGCTTTCACAAAGTCAAGCAGCATTACCAGTTTTGACACGCTTCGCGGCGCAAAGACGCCGGTGAAGATCGGCGGCGTCGCGCCGGGCGACACGACCTATAATACCGGCAAGCTCTTGCTCGCCGCCCTCAAGCTGCCCATTCAACTGGTCGCCGGTTACAAAGGCACGGCCGAGGTTCGACTCGCCGCCGAGGCCGGTGAAGTGGCCGGCGGCTGTTGGCAGTGGGAATCGATCAAGTCGATCTGGCGCCAGGGCCTCGACTCCGGCAACGTCACAATCGTCTTGCAGGTCAACCCCAAGCCTCACCGGGAGCTGCCCAACGTGCCGAATGCCGTCGACTTCGCGCCCAACGAAAACGCCAGGCAAATCCTCAAATTCGGCGGCCACGTTCCGGCGGCGATCACGCGCCCCTACGCCGTCGCACCAGGGACGCCGAAAGAGCGCGTCCAATTGCTGCGCAAGGCGTTCGCCGACACTCTCAAGGACCCCGAGTTCATCGCCGACGCGAAGCGCTCGAGGCTAGATACCGACCCATTGACCGGTGAGGAGATCGAAAAAATCGTCCTGCAGCTTTTCAAAATCGATGCGGCGCTCGTCAATCAACTCGCGGAGATTTTGAAGTAGAAGGATTGATGCGCGAGCGCTGCCAAGAATTTATAATAAAGGAGTAGTCATGAAAAGAGCGATGATAAAATTACTGGCGTGTTTATTTCTGGCGCTGACCTTCCCGGCAAGCGCCGCGCGCGCCCAGCAACCCTTCTACCAAGACAAGACCGTCAGAATCATCGTCGGCGCCTCCGCCGGCGGCGGCTACGACACCTATTCGCGCATGATCGCGCGCCATATGGGTAAGCATATCCCCGGCAACCCGACGTTTGTGGTCGAAAACATGCCGGGAGCCGGGTTTCTCATCGCAGCAAACCATATCTACAAGGTGGCGAAGCCCGACGGCCTTACCATCGGTCATTTCATCGGCGGGCTATTTCTCCAACAGCTTCTTGGTAGGCCCGCGGTTGAGTTCGAGGGCGTGAAATTCGGCTTCATCGGCGTCCCGACCCAAGACAACTACGTCATCGGCATTTCCAAGAAAACCGGCATCACCAGCATGGATCAATGGATGTCTACCAAGACGGTAGTCAAGCTGGGCGGCGTAGGCCCCGGTTCGGCCACGGACGATATTCCCAAAGTCTACATGGCGACCATCGGGTTGCCCGTGCAACTGGTCTCGGGTTTCAAGGGAACAGCGGACGTAAGATTGGCTTACAATAGCGGCGAGGTTCAAGGGGTATGCAACGCTTGGGAGTCTTTCAGAGCGACCTGGCCGAACGAGCTGAAATCCGGCGACTTGACAATTATCCTGCAGACGACCGCCAAGTCGCACCCAGAGCTTCCCAATGTTCCGCTGTCGATCAACTACGCCAAAACTGACGAAGCCCGGAAACTGATCCAGGCCTTGGTTCACAGCGTAGGACCCGCGGCCAGACCCTATGTGCTGCCTCCCGGCACGCCGAAAGACCGCGTGCAGATCCTGCGCCGGGCGTTCATGGACACCATGAAGGATCCCGAGCTGCTCGCCGAGGCGGTGAAAGCGAAGCTTGACATCAATCCGCTCGATGGCACCGAGCTCGAACGCAACGTGCGCGAGGTTTTTAATCTCGATGCCGCGCTGCTCCCGCGCGCCAAGGAGATTCTCAAGTGACAGTCTGTTTCAGACTGTCATCCCGAACGAAGTGAGGGATCTTTGACTCGCAGCGACTGTCGGCGCGAACCCTTCGTGTCTCACTCTGAACGCAGTGGCGACTCTTAGGGCAGACTCGGTGAGGGATCTTTCTCTAATTCACCCACCGCGTCGCGACGTCTTTAGAACCCGCAATCCGCTGGCGTCACATCGACGGTGGCGATATGTTGCTTGTCCTTGTCGAAGTAGGAGTAACGCAGCGTCACGCCTTTCTTGAGAAATTCGTCGCGGGTCTCGGGACGCCCACAGGCACCCTGGGTGACTCTTTGTTTTGCGCCTGCGGCGAATTTCTGGTGATCCAATTTCGTGACGGAATAGCCGACCAAACGATAGTTGTATATGAGCATGCCCGGCGCGCCCGCCACAGGCATGAGCTCGGTCTCCTGGTCGATCATCACAGGCACGGAGCGGTTGATCTCCGCGGCGATCCGACTTAAGTATTCCTGCGACCGCGGATCTTCTTCCTTTTTGAAATAACTCGGCGCCACCCACCAGACCAGGTAGGTCACGATCACGCCCGCCGCCACCCACATCATCGCTTTCGTCATAGAAGATCGGTTCATTTAGACTTTGATCTTTCCGACTTTCTATTTTGCCCAGCTTACGCAAATTTCAAAAGCCGAAGACTCTGATTCTATTTATCGCGCCAAGACGCCAAGAACGCAAAGTGACGGGCCGAGGCCTGTCATCCTGGGAGCGAATGCGAGAGATCTAAGAAAGATTTCTCCCTTCGGTCGAAATGACAATTCATTTTTTCTTTGCGCCTTTGCGCGAGACACTCCGACTCGATCGCCGCTCAGCCACGCTGACCCCTCAGCGGTGAGCTTTCTATGACACCCGCAACTTGGGGTCCAAGGCGTCGCGTAGTGAATCGCCGAAGAGATTGAATGCGAACACCGAGAGGCTGATGGCGACACCGGGGTAAATCGCCATCCAGGGCGCTTGTTCGGCGAATTCCACCGCCGCGCCGCGCAGCATCAAGCCCCAGGCGGCTTCTGGTTCGGTTACGCCCAGCCCGAGAAAGGAAAGCGAGGCTTCCAAAAGAATGGCCTGTCCGAGAAATGCCGTGAGCATGATCAGGTACGGCGCCATGACGTTAGGCAGCATGTGACGGCAAATAATCCGCACATGGCCGGTGCCGAGGGCGCGCGAGGCTTCCACGAAGGGAGTTTCGCGCAACGAAAGCGCGCTGCTGCGCAGGACTAGGGCGCAGCGCGGGATCATCGGCACGGTAATCGCCAGAATGACGTTCGTGCTCCCGGTGCCGAGCACTGCGACCACCACCAGGGCCAAAACAATCAGGGGAAAAGAAAGCAGCATATCCATGAAGCGCTGAATGATCAGGTCGGCCTTACCCCCGAAGTAAGCGCTGGCGACACCGATGATCGCGCCGATGGTCGCGCCCATAAAGGATGAGGCAAAACCAACCCACAAAGCGGTGCGCGAGCCGTAGATGATGCGGGTCATGACATCGCGGCCGAAGGCATCCGTCCCGAACCAATGGGCGGCACCTGGGGCTTGCAGCATGGCGCCGTAGTTGGTCGCCAGCGGGTTAAAAGGGGAAATGAGCTCGGCGAGAGCGGCCATCAAAACCATCAGAACTACAATAGCCGCTCCGGCGGCGCCCAGGGGACGATGTCGGGTGAAGCGAAGCGAAACATCAAGCCAGCGCTTGGAGCGCGTGGCGGCCAGAAGTGCCATCGAATCGACGCGAGCGTTTACCATGCGCTCATCCGTTCAAATAGTTCAATTCGTTCAAGCCGTTCAAGCCCCCTCGATACAGCCCTCCCCTCGCTACGGCCCTTTGGGCCTACTCGGGGAAACGGATACTTCAAACCGTTCATCCTGAGTAGCGCAAAGCGCGTATCGAAGGATGGAACGTTTTGAACGGCTGGAACGGTTTCTTGTCATTGATACCGTATGCGCGGATCCAGCCAGGCGTTGACGAGGTCGGTGATGAAATTGACAAAAATAAAGACGAAGGACGTCAACAGAACCAAGCTTTGCACCATTATATAGTCCCGTTGACTGATCGCTTCGACGAACAGCTTGCCGATGCCGTTGAGATTGAATACCTGCTCGGTAACGACCAAACCGCCGACGAGAAAAGCGAACTCTAGGCCGATCACGGTGATGATCGGCAACAGGGCGTTCTTGAGCGCGTGACGGATGAGCACCGCCTGCTCCCAGAGCCCCTTCGCCCGCGCGGTCCGGATGTAGTCCTCGCGCAGAACTTCGAGGACGGTTGAGCGCGTCATGCGGGTCGCCACGGCGGAATAACGATAACCGACCGCCAGAGCCGGCCAGATGAGTTGCATCAGATTGGCCTTGGGATCGACCAAAAAGGAAGTGAAGGTGAGCGGCGGGAGCCACTTAAAAAAAATAAGAAAGCCCAGGATAATGAGGATCCCCAGCCAGAAGGAAGGCATGGCTAGCCCTGCTATGGAAAAGACTCGAACGAAGTAATCGATCCAGGTGTCCTGCTTGACCGCCGCCAGGGTTCCAAGAGGTATTGAGAGGAGAATCGCCACGAACGTGGCCATCAGGGCCAATTGGAGACTTAACTCCAGACGGATGGCAACCTCATGAATGACCGGCCGACCTGTCCACATGGAGTTGCCAAAATCCAGGCGGGCGATTCCCCACATCCAGTAAATGAACTGGTGCCAGAGGGGCTTATCCAGGCCAAGCTGAGCCCGTTCCCGATCCAGCATTTCTTTTGGGGCATAAGTCCCGGTCCCGGCATACTTCAATTCCACGATGTCTCCCGGGGCAACGCGGAGCATGAGAAATACCAGGACCGCCACCCCCAGAAGCGTGGGAATCATAAGCAACAGCCGGTTGAGGACGTACTGCCGCATGACGTTGAACAAGGATGAAGGCGAAAGGATGGAGGATAAGACTTATCCTTCATTCCGCATCCTTTGTCCTTCCGATCATTCCGCCAGCCAGATGTCGTTCAGATGCATGAAATAGTGGCTGGGCACGCCCTTGAAGCCCTTGACCTTGGCCCAATGGGGATTGATTTTCTGCCACCAGAGAACGTGAAACTGATAGGCCTGCTCATCCAGGGCCCGCTTCTCAAACTGCCGCAGAAGTTTAAGCCGCTCCTTCGGATTGGCCGCGCGGCCCTGCTTTGCGTACAGCTCGTCTAGGACAGGGTCCTTGTAGCGCGCATAGTTGAGTGGGCTCTTGTCGGTGCTCAAAAACTTTATCAGCTGGAGATCCGGCTCATCCATGAAATCACAGTTGAAGTCAATACCAATGTCGTAATTCCCCTGCCTGAAATCGTTGAAATAGGCTCCTTCTTCCTGCTGGACGTGACTCACGTTCAAGCCCACCTGGCGCCACTGATCGATCAGAAATACTCCCGTGACCTCATAGGGTTCTTTGATGTTCCTGTTCTTGAGCGTGAAGGACATGCCTTCCGGCACTCCCGCCTCTTTCAGAAGGCGCCTTGCCTCCTTGCGCGACGCTTCGATGTTCTTGCCAAACCCGGCGAGCTTGGTCAGCTCCGCCTCAGGGGTTGCGAACTCCGATCCGGGCCGGAACAACCCGCCGACATATTTCATAAGCGAAATCTTGGAAAGGGCCTTGGAGGCCTCCCAACGATCAATGGCAAGGGTGAGCGCGCGTCTGACGCGCGGGTCATCGAAGGGCTTCTTCTCGTTGTTGATGACCGCGGTGAGATTGCAGATCCAGGAACTCTCCTGAACTACGATTTTATTGCCCAAGGCCTTCACGAGGTCACCCCTGCCTGCCGGATTGAATCCCCGGAACTCGATCAGGGCCTGGCCACTCCGGATCGCTGCCACCCGCGGAGCAGTGTCGCGAATAAAGATCGCTCTGTAGCCATCCAAGTATGGCCGACCCTTCACAAAGTAGTTTGGGTTCTTTTTCCCGACCCAATGGGAACCCGGCACATGCTCGACGAAAACGAATGGGCCGGTCCCCATGATGTTTTTCTCATACCAGCGGGGGTCCTTTTCCAGGATGTCGGCCTTGTAAATGAAGTTCCAGGGGGATGCCATGTTGGCCAGAAAAGAGGCCGATGGCTGCTTGAGGTGAAAGACGACGGTGTAGATGTCCGGAGTTTCGATCTTGTCCACCACCGCGGCGTAGGATGCCTTTCGCGCGCTGGCCACTCCCTGAGGAGGAAAAATGATCTTATCGTAAGTCGCCTTTACGTCTTTCGATGTCAGCCCGCTGCCGTCATGGAATTGGATCCCTTTGCGGATCTTGAAGGTATAGGTCAAACCGTCCTTGGAGACAGACCAGCTTTCCGCTACATCCGGGACCACTTTGGGATAATTCAAAAGATCGAAGCGCAAAAGCGTGCTGTAGTGCGGCGCCACGGGATGGAGCATCGCGAACGTCGTTTCCCGGTGTCCGTCGAAGGACGGCGGGGTGCCGCCCACGGCGAAGACCAACTCGCCGCCGCTGCGCGGAGTTTGCGCTTGGGCCGCCATGAGCCGCGGAGCATGGAAAAACAACGCTACCACACCGGCAACGACCATGGCCATCGCCGCGCGATTTCCGACCTGCATGAGTTTCATAGGACCTCCTGTAACTCTGAATTTTAGCAGGCGTCTGCCCGCTCTTAGTGTCCTACAGCTAAGTCAAATTTCATGCAAGTGCTGGAGCCAGCCCATAAGATTTTACCGTCGAAACTCAACATCCGCGAGGGACACCAGATACCAGGTCTTGCCGCCGACGGATTGGCTGAGCAAAACCCTGTCGTCGGGCAATAGATGGAATCTTTGCAGATCCCGGTCCCTGATCAGAAGAAAACCAGCGCCGGCGGGTAACGCCTGCGCGCGCTTGCCCGCCCGTTCCGTAACGACTGGAATGATGTCCCGTCCCGTGTAGAAATTGTAATCGTTCATCGTGTCGGCATAAATATAGAGTGGGGCATCTCGCGGAACTTTGTTGTTGATTGCCAGGGCGAACGGCCGGGGCGACTTGAAGCGGTCGAGATAGGGCAGAACCCAGACCGAGGCGGCCAACCCGCTGACCGCCATCATCAAAGCCGTCGCGAGAAAAAGTTGCCACGGCGCGCGGCGCCAAAGGAAGTAAACGGCGATGAGCGCTCCTAGGCCAATCGCCAGGGCGACGGGAATGCTGATTCCGACGGCGTCTCTGCGCAGCATCCAAGTCGCCACGGGAAGCGCCAGGCAACCCAGTGCGAGCAAACCAAAGAACGCAAACGCCGGGCTGCTTTGCAACCAACCCAGCGGAAGCTTCCCGCTCATGAGGTCATCAAAGTAGACCGAGACAAAGAGCGCCGCTACCGGCAACAGTGGAAGCAGATAAAGATCGCGCTTCGAATCGGAAAGGCTGAAGAAAATAAAAATGACGAAGAACCAGAGCGTGAAGAAAAGTGACGCCGGCTCAGCAAACAGTTTCTTGCTCGGTTTATATGCAAACAGCGCGGGCAAAGCGAAAACCGTCCACGGCAGCAGGTCCACCGGCAACGTCGTAAAGTAATAGTAGAATGGCTCGCGGTGACCCAAGGGGTCGGTAAAACGCCGAACATGGTGAAGGTAGATGAAATCCCCCAGCCATTTCCCGCCGGTCGCTTGATCGACCAAGAAAAACCACGGCGCCGCGACCAATAGAAAAAACAGTATTCCCAACGACAGCCGCGCTTCGCGGAGCAAGCGCCAATCCCGTCTGATGACGACGAACGTCAGAAGAATAAGCGCAGGGAGTACGACGCCGATCAGCCCCTTGGTCAAGATGGCGAGGGCCATGAAAACATATGCCGCAATCATTTCGTTCCGGTTTTCCTTAACGAGAATCGCCCCCGCGGCGAAAAGCATCGAAAGGAGAAATAGGAACGCAAAGAGCATGTCCACGTGGGCCCACCGGGCTTCCAAGATAACCCGAACTGAGGTGGCAAGAACCACGGCGGCCATGAAGCCGATTTTGGGGCCGAAAAAATCTTTGCCGAGCTTATAGGTGGCGACAACCGCCCCGAGGGCGCCAAGCGCCGCCGGCAAGCGCACGGTCCATTCGTTCACGCTTCCAGCAAGTTTAGAAAAAATCAGGACCAACCAAAAGAATAGAATCGGCTTGTCGGTATAGAGATCACCGTTGACCGTCGGCACAATCCACTCGCCCTTCATGAACATCACGCGGGCGATCTCCGCGTAGCGCGGTTCCACCGGCGCCCAAAAATCGCGCGAGCCAAGCGCGGGAAAGAAAATCAATGCGCCAAGAACGAACAGAAAGACGGGGTAACGCTGTTGCTCGCTCATAGAGTGTGATTTCCAGAATTAGACCACGACGCATAAAGTGTAACAAAACATTAAGAGAAGAGTACAGCTCTGCCTTCGGTCACGGATGATCTTCAAGTCTGCCGTCCCGGATGTGGAGGACCTTATCCGCCATCTGAGCCAACGGTTCAGCGTGCGTCACGACCAAAACCGTCCTTTCACCTGAGATCTGTTTCAGTAGCTCATAGATCATCTGCCCTGCGTGTGAGTCCAAGTTCCCCGTGGGTTCATCTGCCAAGACGAGCGGAGGATTGTTTGCTAAAGCTCTTGCGATGGCCACGCGCTGCATCTCCCCGCCACTCAGCTCGCTTGGCTGGTGTTTAAGCCGTTGTCCTAATCCGAGCCGTTCGAGCAAAGACTTCGCCCGCCGAACCCTCTCAGGCTTTAGCACATGGGCAAATTCCATAGGAAGCATGACGTTTTCTAGGGCTGTGAGATTGGGAATCAGGTTGAAAGTCTGGAACACAAAGCCCACCGTCTGTCTTCGAAAGCGAGTCAGCTCCCTTTCGGGAAGGCCGTTCAATGTCCTACCGGCCACGATGACTTCTCCTCGTGTCGGCCGATCCATTGCGCCAATAATATGCAGCAGAGTGGATTTGCCGCTCCCGCTCGGACCGACGATGGGACCATGCCTATCGTTGGGACCTCCTCATTGATCCCATCCACGGCCTTTACGACCTCACCGCCTTTCTTATAGTGCTTCGCTATGTCTCTAAGGGCGATTAACGCTTTTTTCTCACTCATGTTTCATTGCCTCTAGCGGAGAGAGTTTAATGACCTGCCACAGGCCATAGGCGCTTCCGATAGCCGATGCGAGAACTGCACCCAAAATCAGAACACCCAGACCCGACACGGAAATCTGATTGCTGACGCTTAGGCTTTGCACAAGCGGCTTGTAATGGCTGGGAAGGAAAGGGGTGATGCCGAAGGCAAAAACTGGTCCGGTAATCGTCTCGCCAAGGATCCTGAACGAAATGAGTGCAACCAAACCGCCTAGGATTGTCAGCGCGATCGCCTCGGTAAGAACCTCAACGGTGACGCCGCCATCACTTGCGCCAATGGCCTTCAACGTACCTATCTCTTTTGTTCGCTCCCGAACCTGCATGAGTGTCACAAAAAAGATGACGGTGATCATCAAAACCAGCGCGAGAACGCCACCGACCTGTAAAGGCTCTTCATTAAGAGCGATTTTCTTTTCTTTGAGAGCGGATGCATCCATCTCCGTAGTTCCCGCCCGCTCCTTTGCGTACAGTCGGCCAACAACAGCCACATTTTCACTCGCATTCTTCTCGTCCAATCCCCGGCCGGCTATGATCTTGGCGTTTTCATAATCAACCTCGCCGATGGCCCGCATTGGCGCGCCGGGTCTGAGACCTATAATCATCGCGTAGGCGTTCTGTTTCGTGGCGTCCATTTGAGGGATATGCACGTACTCATCGATCTTGGTAATGTGCTTCGCATTGGGAATCCGCTTGATCATTTCCAGAGTTGCGACCGAGAACTCCTCCGCTCCGGCTGGCTTGTCTCCGCCAAACCCTCCGGTCCCGAACGCTCCGGCTTCCCGAAGCTCGATGAGCGTGCGCAGGCGAGCCTGAAGATTTTCCAACTGCTCTTGGGTTTGGAACGCGGCCTGAACCATCACCGCAAAGAGGCCGATGACGACGGACAACAAAAGCAAGACGACTGTCGTCCTCACCTTGTTCCTAAAAGGGTTCCTAAGACCTCGCTGAATGGCGCTTATAGGCTTCCCATCCTCAGCGCATCGTTCACATGGGCATCCATTGCATGGTGAACCGGGCGAAGTTATCGTAGAGAAGGAGCAGGCCAACGCTCGCAGCGAGAATGAGAATGCCACTTGCCCATTCGAGGTATTGAGATGAGCGGGCAATATTGAAGCACTTGAGAAACCCGACAGAAACTGCAACGGCTGTAAGAATGATGCCCCGCCCGAGCGCATAGGCCACCATGAGAAGGCTACCGTGCAGCATGCTGGCCTGAAACGCCACAAATGCAACAATGGCGAAAAAGATCGGAATAGTGCAGGGAGTTACGACCAGGCCGAAGGGCAGTCCCAAGAAAAATGAGCCCCAACCCGTGTCGGGCCTTTGGGCCCAACGGAATATCGGCATGACGGGCATCTTCAGCTTTAAAATCCCGAGAATCTGAAGGCCCATCGCTAGACCCACAATGCCTGGAATCCACCGGTCCAGCTCGTAACCGCTGAAGATACCCAACGCGGATTTTCCAATTACAGCGGCTGCTGCTCCCACTACCGCAAGAGTCGCTGCATTCCCCAAAACGAAGGGTAGAGCGAGAAGAAGTCCTCCCGTCTTGTTTATGGAAGCATAACCGCCCACGTAACCGCCGAACATAATGAGCACGGGGACATAGCAGGGGCTAAGCGCGCTGGCGACGCCGCCCAGCATGACTAAAAAATATACCCAAGGCGAAAGCTGAGTCGTGGAACCCAGCGCCTCATAAAGCTCTTGCATCCAGTGGAAGATGGTCTCGATCATTTCGGAAGTTCCTCGATCCCTCTGACTTGAAAGCCGGCTTCTGCGATGGCCTGTTTCAGTCGCTCGGTGGTCACTTGAGCCGGATCGTAAAGGACCGTTGCACTATCGGTCTTTAAATCTACATCGTACGCAATGACCCCCGTAACTTGCTTTAATTTTGCCGCAACTGCGGCCCTGCAGAGTACTCAGGTCATGCCGAGATTTTTGAGAACAACTTTTTTCTGACCCACCCCTGGAGCCGGGACGGTTCCACTCGCATGACTGGTCGAACTATTTACTTGAGCAGTTGGAGGGGCATCGAGCGAGAAGTAACCTACTGCACCGATCCCAAGCCCAAGAATCAACAATGCCCAGTTTTTGCTCGCGTTCTTCATAAATGGAAAGTAGGGGACTCCTAATAGAATTCTCCCGAGGTAACGGAACGCCTCTCAGCTCGCACTTACCAGCATTCGAGGTTGTGGGCGACCCACGCTCATTACGGCGTTGAAGAAAAGAGATGGCTTCCCCCATAGCGAGTTAAAGAAGATCGCAGTGACGCTTCCCGCCATTGCTGCCATCGCCCATACGGGATAGATAAGGCCAGTCGCGGCGACCGGAATGCCGATACCGTTGAAGCAGAACGCCAGCACCACGTTCTGCACCATCTTGCGATAGCCGCGCCGGCTGATGTCATGGGCGACGAGGATCGCTTCGAGGCGGTTTCCCAGGATAATGATATCGGCCGACTCGATCGCGATATCGGTACCGCTGCCCATGGCGATGCCGACGTCCGCCTGCATGAGCGCCGGCGCGTCGTTTATACCATCGCCAACCATCGCAACTTTTCCGGCTCGCTGGAGCTGGCGAATGACATCCGCTTTCCGGTCAGGCAGCACACCGGCATACACTTCGTCAATGCCCGCTTCCCCAGCCATTCGCTTGGCCGCGCGCTCGTTGTCGCCGGTGAGAAGAACCGGTTTGATACCGATTTTGCGAAGCGCTGTGACCGTCTTCGCCGCGTCGGGCCGCAACCGGTCGCCTAGAGCGATAACGCCTAACGCGTTACGGTTTCGAGCGACGGCGATGACGGTGCGCCCCGCTTCTTCCAATTCGTGAATGCGTGCCGCGAGAGGCGCAAGGTCGATGTCTTCTTCCTCCAAAAACTTCGGACTCCCAACCAGAACCTTTGCGCCCTCGATAACGGCGGACACACCACGGCCCGGAACCGCCAGGAAATTTTCCACAGCATGAGGCGTTATCTTGCGTTCGAACGCAGCGTTCGTGATCGCCTGGGCAAGTGGGTGCTCGGAAGAAATTTCTGCGGCCGCCGAAAATCCAAGCAGTTCTTCTTCAGTCGATCCCAGGGGCAATATTTCTTGCACCAGCGGCTGGCCCTCGGTCAGCGTCCCCGTTTTGTCCAACACGACATGCTTCACCAGCCGATATGCCTGAAACGCTTCGCCGGTGCGCATCAGAATGCCGCGCTCCGCCGCTTCGCCTGCACCGCGCACGATCGAAAGAGGCGCCGAGATGCCGACAGCGCAGGGATAACCCATAACCAGCACGCTCAACCCGGCGAACACCGCGCGTTCGATATCTACATGCCCACTCACAAGCCACGACCCCGCCACCCAGCCGATCACCGCGAGCGCGGCAATCACGAGCACCGTGGGCGTGTAGACCCGCAGCACACGATCAACCAGGTGGAGTAATCCCGGCTTTAAGGCGCGCGCGTCCTCCACGTGACGGATTACTTGTTGCAGGAAGGTCTCCTCTCCAATTGTGGTTACGCGCACCAGTAATGTCCCCATCCTATTGATCGATCCGCCGACGACTTTGCTACCTTCTGTTTTCTCGACTGGTACAGGCTCCCCGGTAATAAAGGACTCGTCGACCGCCGAGTGGCCACTGATTACCTCGCCATCGACCGGGATACGCTCGCCGGGTCTGATGCGCACGCGGTCTCCGACTCTTACTCGCTCGATCGGAGTTTCTTCCTCGCGGTTGTCGCGCACCACTCGGGCGGTGTTAGGCTGCAGGTCCAACAGTTTCTTGACCGCCTGTGAGCTTCGCGTCTTGACGATCAACGAGAGCCACTCCGAAAAGATGTGATAGGTAGCAACCATCACCGCGACGGCGAAGAAAGAGGCCGTGGGATAACCCGAGGGTTGCAGGGTAAGACCGATAAGGCCACCAACAATCCCTGCAAAGGCGCCTGTCTCAAGCAACACGTGTTGATTCAAAATCCCGCGCCTCAGCGCCTGGATCGCCATAATCAGAATGTGATTCCCGATACCGAAAACCAGTGCAAAGGCCAGGGCGCCGGTGATCCAGGGAGTTGCTTCAAGCAGCCAACCGTGGGATTTGGCGAAATACAACGCCAACCCAAGCATACCCAGGCCGGTTGCGCTACCTAATGCGATGGCAAGCCCACGGGCTCTCAGAGCGACAAAAACGAATACCACCAGGCTTACGAAGACGACCAGAGATAACAGCGTTAACCAAAACCCCTCTGGGTTGGCCACTAGCCTGGATTTCCACGGAGCGCAATTCCCCTAAGAACTGACCGGGATCGGCCTCCGGTTGGCCTTCTCCCCGACGCGGTTTAAGCCTGGACCGAGTGCGGTGTCGGCAGCCGCCGTTCCCTCG
>Ga0214472_10001103_pt1 | contig 31130 bp, 25 predicted proteins | sample RVTome_6_FD_207662 | JGI IMG/M metagenome (GOLD analysis project Ga0214472, IMG submission 207662) | Soil microbial communities from uranium-contaminated site in the Upper Colorado River Basin, Wyoming, United States - RVT140D175 | ecosystem: Environmental > Terrestrial > Soil > Contaminated >...
CGTCGGCGAAGACCAGCGCCACGGCCTGAGTTTCCTGCTCCTGTCCCGTCACGGTCGAAGGCGTGATGAAGGCGACGCCGCCTGACTCCAGATCGCCGCGCGCGAGCGAGATGCGCTGCTCCTGCAAGGCCGGGTAGATCTGCGTGCCGTAGCAGCCCGCGAGCGCGAGGCCGAGCGCCAGCAGCGCCGGCCTCATAGGTTGAGCGCGCGCCTGTCGACCGCCAGGGCCGCCTCCTTTATCGCCTCCGAGAGCGCGGGACGAGCACTGCCGCGGTGTTGCACCCCCTCGAATTCATGCATAAGCATCGGTCCGCGTACCACGTCGCCCATCGCCAAGGTTTTAGATGAATTATCACCCACATTACACTGAATCGTAAGGTACTCAGCCGTCTTGCCGAGCGCGTTCAGTAAGACGTCGGAATCGTCAAAATTTGTCTCGGCTGGGCGATTGGCGACGCGCAAACGCATGCGTGGTTGCCAACTTATCAGGAAACGCTTAAAAGATTATGCTTTGTTCGCCAACCGTTCTCGGGGCGCAAGCGGCAACGGGAGCCGTGGCGGGCGTCGAAGCCGGAGCAGAACTGGACAAAAAAGAAGCCGGCGAGTTACGTGCGGTCCCTAGTTGAGCTTGCGGATGTTTTTTGGGGAGGGACATCCAGTGTCCGCGTCGAAGGTGCATAAGCGTCTCTCGGAGAATGGTGAGTCGCGAACGCGATTCGTTCACGATCGTTCTGCGGCGACACGTCCTCGGTCCGATAGTCAGCGCCTCAATTTTCAGCCTGCGCGCCAAGCAACCGCACGTTCGGAACTCCGAGCACCATGCTGTACCACAACGTTCAGGTAACGGCGCGTTCACTCCGTTTCATCGACGCGCTAACCCTCGCGGCGACGGCGGCAGGCTCGTGGTGCGTCATTTCCGGCGCGGCGCAATGGCCAACGTTGGAGTTCGACTCGTTGCTCGTCTACGTTGCGGCGGTCCTCATTGCATTTTTCGTACTGAGCGCGCGGCTGCGCATCTACCACGCCAGGCGAATGGAGGAGCTCGCGCAAGAGCTCTTCGTGCTCTGCGAGGTCGCCCTTTATTCGGCGGCACTTGCCTGCCTCGCGACCCAAGTCCTGACGCGAGGTCTACCGGGCACTTTCTACGTAGGGATGCTCGGCACTGGCCTGCTGGCGCTGGTAGCGCTGCGGCTCGTCATGCGGCTCACCATCCGGCGCCTTCGCCGCGCAGGCGGCGATGCGCGCATCTGGCTTATCGTCGGCTACAACAGCCGTGCCCGGGACATTGCAGACGAAATACTAGGCAATCCCCAGTACGGTATCCGCATCGAAGAGATCATCGATCTTGCGAGTCCGCCGCGCGGCCTTTCGTCTGAGCGTCGGTCCTTCGAAGCGAACCCGCCCGCGGGCGTTAAGTTGAATGTAATCGACGACGTCGAGGATCTGCGCCGAATCGTGAGCGAGCGGGTGATTGACGAGGTGATTGTCACGCTTCCCGTGCGCACCTATTACGACGCGGTAAGCCGCATCCTGGAAATCTGCGGCGGCGCAGGAATCTCGGTAAGGCTGCGCCCGCAAGTTTTCGAGGCGATGGGCTGCGCCACCGAGGTATCGTATGTCGGCAAGATCCCGATGATCACCCACTACAGCGGACCGTCGAATTATGGTCACTTGCTGATAAAGCGAGTGACCGACGTGCTTGGCGCCGCGGTCGGGCTGGTCTTGCTCGCGCCCTGGATGGCCATCGTTGCAATGGCCATTAAGTGGGATTCGCCCGGACCGGTGGTTTTTCGCCAGACCCGCGTGGGGTTGCACGGACGCCACTTCGAGCTGATCAAGTTCCGCACTATGGTAAGGGATGCGCATGCGCAGCGCGAGGCGCTAGCCGGGCAGAACCAGCGCGACGGCACCGCGTTTAAGATTCGGAACGACGCACGCATCACTCGCGTAGGCAAGTGGCTGCGCAAATATCACATCGACGAGTTGCCGCAGCTCTGGAACGTGCTGGTGGGGGACATGAGTCTGGTGGGTCCGCGTCCACTACCGGTGAAGGAAGCGCATGGAAACGAATGGTGGCAGCGCCGCCGCCTCACGATGCCACCAGGCCTCACCTGCTTCTGGCAGCTTGAGGACGACCCGAGCATGCCGTTTCTGGAGTGGATGCAACTCGACATGGCCTACATCGACCGCTGGTCTGTGTGGCTGGATTTCAAGCTCATCATCCGGACGTTCGCGACGGTGATGCGGGGAAACGGCTGGTAGAAGGGGAAACCGGGAAATGGAATGCATCAAAGTCGTAATACTGTGCGGAGGCAAGGGGACTCGGTCTTACCCGTTCACCGAGTACTTCCCAAAGGTAATGATGCCGATCAACGGCACGCCGATTCTTGTCCATCTCATGCGGACCTACGCGTCACAGGGCTTCGTCGACTTCGTACTGGCGGGCGGTCATCGCGTCGAAATGCTTCACGACTACTTCAATGGGCGATTCTCCGAGTGGAACGTAAAGATCGCCGACACCGGCAATGATGCGGACACCGGTGACCGTATCTTCCGCTGCGGCGACTTCGTCGGCGAGCGCTTCTTTGCCACCTATGGCGACGGGCTGGGAGACCTGGACCTGCATGCGCTTCTCGATGCGCACAAGCGGTCCGGGGGGCTCGCAACGCTCACCACGGTACCGTTACGCTCGCAGTACGGCCACGTGGTCTTCGATGAAGCCGGCAAGGTCCAGCGGTTCGAGGAAAAGCCGCTCGTCCGCGACTACTGGATCAACGCCGGTTTCTTCGTCTTCGAGAAGCTCGCCTTCGAGCACTGGCACGGGCACAATCTCGAGCAGGAGGTCCTGCCGGATTTCGCCCGCCGCGGGCGCCTGCATGTCAACCGCCATCTTGGCTTCTGGAAGTCGATGGATACAAGCAAGGATCAGCAGGAACTTGAAAGACTCTGCGTCGGCGGCCGTGCGCCGTGGGAATCGGGGCGCACCGTGGCGGCGAATCCTAACGCGGTGGACCTCGGGAGATAGAGCCATCAGCTCGTTTTCGTGGAAAGCGCGCCCGGTCTTCGTGACCGGTGCGACCGGGTTCCTGGGCAGCTGGGTCGTGCCCGAACTCGTGCGTCGCGGAGCGTTGGTGGTTGTGCTTATTCGCGACGGCGCGCCCCGCAGCCTTCTGGTACGCGACGGTTGGCTCGATAAGATATCCGTGGTCCGGGGCTCTCTCACCGATGACGGACTCCTGCGCCGGGCGTTCGCAGAATACGCCGTCGACACCGTGGTTCACCTCGGGGCTCAGACCCTGGTCGGTGTGGCAAAGGTCGATCCGGTCGGTACACTTGAAGCGAACGTCCGCGGCACGTGGATGCTGCTTGAGGCGGCCAGACAGACGGCCGTGCGGCAGGTGCTGGTTGCTTCCTCCGACAAGGCCTATGGGGATTCGACCAACTTGCCGTATCGTGAGGAGCACCCCGTGCAGGGCCGTTTCCCGTATGACGTCTCCAAGAGCTGCGCCGACCTCATTACCACGATGTACGCCCGCACGTTCGGCTTGCGCGCCGCGATCGTCCGCTGCGGCAACCTTTTCGGCGGCGGCGATCTCAATTTCAGCCGCCTCATCCCGGGGGTCATTCAGGCAACTCTGCGCGGCCAGCCCTTCCTGATCCGCAGCGACGGCAAATTCGTTCGGGATTTCCTGTACGTCGAGGACGCCGCAGAGGCCTACGTCACGCTTGCCGAGAAGCTCGCGAACGACGATTCGCTCGTGGGCGAGGCGTTCAACTTCGGGCTGGGGCTTCGCCCGACGATGCTTGAACTCACGGAAAAGGTGCTGGCGATAATGGGCCGGACGGATCTGCGCCCCGTCGTGCAGGGCATCGCGTCGGCGGAGATCCGGGAGCAATACATCGACGCAAGCAAAGCGCGCGCAAAGCTGGGCTGGTCGCCGCGCTACGCCATGGATAAGGGATTGCAGCGCACTATCGCGTGGTACCGGAAGTTTCTCTCGGTCGAAGAAGCCGGCGTACCGCTGCTCGTCAAAGAGGACGTCCGGCAATAGGAGAGATTGTGCCAATGCGCGTTTATCTGGGTGATCTTCGCTACAACTATTCCGGAGTTCTCGCCAACGACTGCACGCCGCTCGGGGTGGCGTACATGAAGGCGGTCATGGACAAGGAGGACACCGGCCGCGAGATCGATTCGCGCATCTTCGTCTACGCGGAGAATCTGCTCGAAGCGATCAAGGTCGACCCGCCGGACGTGCTGATGCTCAGCAATTACGTCTGGAACGAGGCACTCAGCCACTTCTTCTTCCGGGCCGCCAAGGCGATCAACCCGGACATCCTTACGGTGATGGGCGGGCCGAACATCTCGCTGGAGCCCGAGAGGCAACTCGCCTACCTGAACAGGTACCCCTTCATCGACGTGTATGCGCTGGGCGAGGGCGACTTCCTTGCGCATGCGATCGTCAGGACCTTCATGGATGCGGGCAAATCGGTCAGGCGCCTTGGGGCGATCGGGCTTCCCTCATCCGTTTTCCGCAATGCCGAAGGCCAGGCTGCGATGGATGAAACCAAGCCGCGGCACAAGGAGGTGGAAGACATTCCATCGCCGTGGCTCACCGGCATCCAGGACGAGTTCTTCGACGGCAAGCTCGCGCCGATGATCGAGACGAACCGCGGCTGCCCTTTCACCTGCACCTTCTGCGTGCAGGGCACCAAGTACTACTCCAAGATCCACAACTTCTCGGTGGACCGGATCAAGGAGGAGATCACCTACATCGCCCGGCGCATTAAGAGCCATTCGCCGAACATGGGGACGCTGCGCATCGCCGATTCCAACTACGGCATGTACGAGCGCGACATCGAGATCTCCGCCCACATCGGCCAGATGCAGCGCGACTACGGCTGGCCCACGTTCATCGACGCGACCACCGGCAAGAACAAGCCGGAGCGCATCATCAAGTCCTTGGAGAAGGTGAGCGGCGCCCTCGTGCTTTACCAGGCGGTGCAGTCCCTCGACGAGGAAGTGCTGCGCAAGGTGAAACGCGAGAGCATCAAGCTCGAGGCGTATAAGGCGCTGGAAGTCCACATGCGCGGCCGGGGCCTGCGCTCGGTGTCCGACCTGATCCTCGGACTGCCGGGCGAGTCCCTCGCAAGCCACCTCCGCGGCCTGCATTCGCTGCTCGACAGCAACATCCACCAGATGCACAACTTCCAGGCGATGATGCTGAAGGGCGCGGAGCTGGAATCGCTCGAGTCCCGGAAGATGTTCAGGTTCGACACCCGGTTCCGGGTCCTGCCGAAGAACTACGGCGTGTACAACGATGAAAAAGTCTTCGACGTCGAGGAGATCGTCGTCGCCACCGATACGCTCTCCTTCGACGACTACATCACCTGCCGCAAGTGGCACCTGGTGAGCAGCGTCTTCTGGAACGACGGCTGGTTCGAGCACGTCGCGAAGCTGGCGCGCGCCTTCGGGATCAAGAACTCCGAGTGGTGGTCGCGCATGCTGCCGGCGATGGAGAACGGCGGCGCGGTGATCAGGGACTTCCTCGAGAGCTTCGTGGGCGAGACGAAGGGCGAGCTGTTCCCGACGCCGGAATCGTGCGTCGAGTTCTACTCGAGGGCGGAGAGCTTCGAGAAGCTGCAGAGCGGCGAGATCGGTGACAACCTCATGTACCGCTACCGCGCCATCGCCTCCTTCCACATTTGGGACGACGTGTGCGACGCTGCGATGAACGCCACGCGGGTGCTGTTCGAGGAGCACGGGGTCGACCGCAAGATTCCGGATTTCGACACGTTCTGGAAGGATTTCCACGCCTACACCCGGCTGCTGCACGCCTCCGGCCGCGAACGGAACGCGATCCTGTCCTCCGCCACCGCGGTGTTGCACTACGACTTCCCGTCGTGGCTCGCCGGCGGGGACCTCGCCGACCCGGGCGCGTACCGCTTGCCCGAGGCGACCGAAGTCCGGTTCCGCCTGAGCGAGGAAGGCCGCCGCGAGCTGGAAAGCGCCCTGGAGGTGTGGACGACGCACATCAAGGCCCTCTCGAAGTTGGTCACGCGGATCAAGGTCGACTGGCAGGTCCGCGAATGCCTGCCGACGAGGGCACGCGAAGCCGCCACCGCCTGAACGTGCGGCAACAGGCGGGCCTGGTGCCCTCCAGCCGCGAGCCGCGACTTCCGGGATGCCCTTCGATTTACGAGCACCGCAGACCGCAATGAATCCAAACGAAAAGCATCCGCCGCCGCCGGCGCCCGTGACGGTCGTCATCCCCACCTTCAACCGCGCGGTTGACCTGGAACGCGGGCTGGGCCATCTCGCCCGGCAAGCCGTGGGCATGCCGCGCGTGATTGTGGTCGACAACAGCTCGACCGACCGTACCCCGGAGATGATCCGCGCGCTGATGCCGGCTTGGGCGGGGCGCCTCAGCTACATCCGGCGCGAGCCCAACGGCCCTGCGAGCGCCCGCAACACGGGTCTGGCGGCGACGACCACGCCGTATGTTCTTTTCCTCGACAGCGACATCGACTTGCCGGCAGACTGGGTCGAGCGCGCTCTGGCGCACCTCGTGCACGATCCCGGGCTAGGCGCGGTGGGCGGGTACATTCTCTACGCGTTCGATCCCGCCGGCGTGAACGCTTACGGCGGCGACCTGGGCCGCATGGGCCTCGGCTGGGACGTCGGCGAGGGCACCGTGCTCGACCCGGCGAACGGGTCGGCGCAGCGCATCTGGATTAACTGTTCCGCGATGCTCGCGCGCGCCAACGCGGTTCGCGAGGCCGGGGGATTCGACGAGAGCTTTTTCTACGGCTACGAGGATTCCGACCTCGGCTGGCGCCTGAACCTCATGGGGCAGCGCATCGCCGTGTTTCCAGATCTGCGAGCAAGGCACAACGTGAGCGCGGATCCCGGGCCTGCCCATCCCGCGATCGTGTTCCACTACTGCAAGAACCGCTTGCGCTCGGTGCTCAAGAACGCCTCGGCCGGTAACCTCGCCGTGATGCTCGCGGGCTACGCGCTGTACTCGCTTGCGGACCTGCTCGTGCGCCCGCCGCGCGGGGCCAAGCTGCGGGCCGTGGCCTGGAACCTGGCGCGACTCCGGGAAACCCTTGCCATGCGCCGCGCAGTGCAGCAGCAGCGGACCGTGCCGGATTCCGTGGTCTTCGGCCTCGGTTCGCGCCGATGGCTGCCGCCGACGGCCCTGGCAGGCCGCCGGCGCAGGCGAGCAGGCGAGACGCGCCGACCGGGTTCCGCACCCTTGAACCAGTCGGCGGATGACCGGCTCTAGCGCGGCACAGGGCGGCGCCGCGCAGGGTGGCGGTGGCGCGCGCCCTGCCATCGACGCCGCTTCGTTCCTGCACGTCGCCATCACCAGCCCGTTCGTCTGGCCCTGGGTGCGCCGCGGCTCGGAGCGCTTGCTGCACGAGCTCTCGCGCCATCTCGCCGGGCGGGGACACCGGGTCACGGTTTTCTCCACCGGACCGAACGATCGCGTGGAGGATCGCGACGGCATCGCATACCACCTGCTCCGCCAGAGGTTCGGCATGCGGCTGCGGCAGTTCAACTGCTGCCACGACTTCGCCTTCCGGTTGCAGCATGCGCTGGGCCGCTGCGACCCCGACGTCGTGCTCAGCCTGAACTACTTCGATGCCTACGCGGCGATCAGGGCCCGGCAGCGGACCGGCGCGCGCTACAAGGTCGTGTTCCACTCGCCGGGCATCCTGTCGCGCCGGCACTTCCGGGCGGTGCCCCTGGACGCCTGGCTCTTCCGCACCGTGTGCCGGAAAGCGAACCTCACGCTGGCCGTGAGCCGACTCGCGGGCGAGGTATTCAAGCGCGATTTCGGCAAGAATGCCGTGGTGCTGCCTCCCCCCGTCGCGATCGAGCAGTTTTCCCCCACCGGCGCCGGTGCCGCGCCCGCGCCGGGGCCCCGCATCATGTTCGTCGGCGACGCCGACGAGCGCCGCAAGGGCGCCCGCGCGCTGTGCCGCGCCTTCGGGCTGGTCAGGCAGCGCCATCCCCAGGCGCAACTGCTGTTTGCGGGGCACGCCGGTGAGGCGACGCGGCAGGCGCTGATCGAGGAATCCTTGCGAGCCGGGACCGCGGGCCACGTGAAGTTCCTGGGCGTAGGCCGCGTCGAGGATCTTCCGGCCCTGTACCGAAGCGCTTCGGTGACGGTGCTGCCCTCGCTGGGCGAGTCCTTCGGCATGGTGCTGGCCGAATCGCTGGCCGCGGGCACGCCGGTCGTCGGCGCGCGGCATGGGGGCATCCCGGAGCTCATCGACGAAGACCTTGTCGGCCGGCTGTTCGACCCGGGCGATCGCGTCCACGAGGCCAACAACGTCCGCGGCCTGGCCGACGCGATCCATGATGTGTTGGCCCGCGGCAAGCCGCCCGAGGTGGTCGCGGCCTGCCGCGCTAGGGCGCAGCGGTACAGTTGGGCCGTGCTCGGACCTGAATACGAGAGAATCCTGCGGCGCGTCGTCGCAGCCGGGGACAAGTCGCCCCTGGGGCCCGACCCGCTGCAGGTGTGAATCCGAATTCCGTCCCTTCCCGGATGCGTCGATAACTCGCCCATGCGCCGGACACATCGACCGCTGAAGGTCCTGCTGGCCCACGAGCTGTTCCCGCCCGATTTCGCGGGGGGCGGCGAATACGTCGTCAGCGAGATCGCGCGGCATCTGCAGGCCGTCGGCCACACCGTCACCGTGGTCACCACGGGGAATCCTTCGATTACCGAGTACCAAGGCATGCGGACTGTCCGGCTGCCGGTGTCCCGCTACCGGCTGAATCTCGCCTGGCGGCAAATCATGGAGCTGGCCAAGGATGCCGACGTGATCCACGCGTTCACCTACCACGCGATATATCCTTCCGTGCGCGCCGGCAAGGCCCTCGGCAAGCCTGTGGTTGGGGGCGTGCTGGCACTCTTCGGAGACGTCTGGCTGGAGATGCGCGGCCCGGTCGCCGGCCGCCTTTGGCGGCGCATCGAGCGCTACCTGCTGGGCCTGCCCGTCGACGTGAAGCTGCACCTGAGCGATTTCTCCCTGGCCTTGTCGCGCGAGATCGGCGTGGACCGGCCCGGCGACCGGGTCGTGGTCCCCGGCATCACGCACGGCCAGTACTACGCGAGCGACGACAAGGCGTACGTGCTCTATACCGGCAAGATCGACGTCCGCAAGGGAATCCACGTCGTGCTGGAAATCGCCCGACGGTTGCCCGACATCGCCTTCCGCGTGGTCGGTTGGGGAGCGGGCTACGACACGGTCGCCGCCGCCGCGCCGCCCAACGTGCGGATGCAAAGGCGGCCCGAGCGTCGGGAAGACTACCTGGCGGCCTTGGCTGGCGCGCGCATTTTCCTCTTCCCTACGAAGGTGGAGACATTCGGGCTTGTGCTGCCCGAGGCCATGGCGGCCGGATGTGCGATCGTATCCACCTCGCCGCTGCCTTTCGAGGGCGTGCGCATCGGGCAGGATGACGTCGACGGAGCGACCGCGGCAGTGCGGGCGTTGTGGGACGATCGGGCGATTTGCGCGCGCCACGGGAAGGCCAACCAACAGATCGCGCGGCAATACGGCTGGGAGCGCCATGTTGACGCACTCGAACAGGTCTACTGGCGGGTGATCGACGCGCGCGCGGGGCGGGTCTGAGATGCGCCTTGCGATCTACCATCCCTGGATCTACTTGAAGAGCGGCTTGGAGCGGACGATTCTCGAGATTGCTCGCCGCAGCCGGCACCAGTGGGACATCCACACGAGCCACTACGACGCCGACGGAACTTATCCGGAACTCAAGAGATTCGCCATCAGGCAAACGTCAAGGGTGTCCGTAAAGCGGGATTATGGGGCGGTGCTGGCTGCCTCGGCCCGCATTGCAGGCACCCGCCTCGACATTGAAGGAGCAGCTGCGCTGGTGGTGTGCTGCGATGGCGTGGGCACTTTCATTACGGTGAGGAACGCACGCTTGCCCATCGTGAACCTCTGTTTCACGCCACTGCGCGCCGTCTACGACCTCGAGTATCGCAAGCGCCACCTCGCGCGCCGCGGTCCGTGGCGCTGGCTTGCGCTGGCGCTGGAGAAGGGCTTCAGAATGATCGACCGGCACCTCTGGCGACGCTACCGCAAGGTGGTTTGCATCAGCGAAACCGTACGCGATCGCGTGGCGCGCGGTGGACTGCGCGCGCGCGAGGACATGGTCGTACTCTATCCGGGGGTGGACGGCGCGAAGATCGCGGTCAGCGACCGGCTGGAGCGGTTCTTTTTCCTGCCGGGCCGTATCATCTGGACCAAGAACATCGAACTCGGCATCGAAGCGTTTCTGGCGTTCAGGCGCGCGACGGGTGCGGACTACCGGCTCATTGTTGCGGGGATGGTCGACGAAAAGAGCCGGGAGTACTTTGCGTGGCTGCGCTCAATCGCGGGAAACGACGGGCGAATCGTGTTCCACATCGCGCCGACGGACGCGGAAATGCAGGATTTTTACGCGCGTTGCGCCGCTGTCCTGTTCACCGCTTTCAACGAGGACCTCGGCTTGACGCCCATGGAGGCGATGGCGCACGGCAAGCCCGTCATAGCGGTAAACCGGGGCGGTCCGCGGGAAGTTGTCGAGCACGAGGTGACCGGGTATCTGGCGCATGCGAACCCCGGGAGTTTCTGCGCCGCGATGCAACTGTTAACCGCTGACGACGCGCGCCTCCGGGCGATGGGACGGGCCGGGTGCGAGCGGGTGAAGCGCTTCACTTGGGAGAAGTTCGTGAACGACCTGGACGACCTCCTGGAGGCCACTCTCGAGGAGGTCAAGCGATGAGGCGCCCGGACTTCGGTGGCTGTTCAGCGCCCGCGTCGCAATTCGAGGCTGACCACGGAGTGCGGCGGCACGCGGTAAGCGATCGATTCGCTGACGCCCAGCAGCGGGGTCGATGCGTAGGTCACCTCCGACGGCGCACCGCGGTCAAAATGGCGGGCGGTCGCATCGACGTTGACCTGCTTCGCCCAGCGAATGCCGGGCACTTTGGGTAGCTCGGTGCCGGTGTTCGAGTCGGGGGATGCGCCCGTCAGCAAGTGTGCGATGCCCGAAGCGGCTTCGAAGCCGCTGATTCCCAGGGCCACGTCGGCGGAGCGGTCGAGCGACTTGTTGATCAGCATCACGTACAGGCGGCTTGCATCGACCGACAGGCTCGCCACCGACTCGAGCAGCGGCACGCGTTTCATCGCCGGTACGATGCCGGCCTGCACGCTGTCGTAGGTCGGTGCCTCGGCGCGCGAGGCCACGACCGTCGTGCCGAAGTGCTCAGTGTAGAGCTGGAACGCGTAATACGAGGCGTTGGGGATCCACTTGCCGCGGCGCGCTGCAAACAGCCCCAGGAAAGACGCCTCGTTCAGCTTGAAGAAGGTCGCCGCGGCGACGCGATCGTCCTGGATGAACACACGCAGTACGTCAGCCATGTAAAGCGCCGAGCCGAGGGTCTTCGAGTGGTCTATCCACGCGCTCGACGGCAGGATGTGGAACAGGGGCGCCCATTCAGTCACCGCGATGCGGATGCGCTCGGCGCGATCGCGCGGGGTGAATCGGCGGATCTGCTCGCCCACGGTGCGCAGGTTCTCGGCCACCATCAGCGGGGCTGCCCACAACGCCCGATAGACGTCGCGCGGATTGGCGCGGTTGTCGAAGACCACCGGCGCATAGCCGTTGTGAAGAGCGAAGAAGTCGATGTCGCCGCCCGTGCGCTTGAGCACGATCTCGTTCCAGCCGGGGTAGGAGTTGAACTGGAACGCGGCGTAGTTCTCCATGCCGATTGCGCCGAGGCGAATGGATGGGTCCACGGCGCGCATCTCGCGCGCGAACGCGAGAAGCTTGTCGGCGTAGGCTTCCGGCGCGAGCGAGACGCCCGAGGCGTCGCCCTTGTGGTAGAGCTCGTTGCCCATCTCCCACCATTGCACGCGCGGGCCGGCCGGATTGCGCTGCTGCTGGTCCTTCATGTAGCGGACCCAGTCGGCCGCCATCTTCGCCGTGCCGGTGCCCAGGTTGGCCTGGAGCATCAGGTCGGCGCCCACCGCCCCGGCGAACTGGAGGAGCTCCTCGGTGCCGAAGTTGGGCATGCCCTTCTCGCCGCTGCCGGGGTTCGCGACGATCGCCCGCCGGTTCTTGCGCGGGCCCGTGGCTTCGCGCCAGTCGTACGCGTCCCCCAAAAACCCGCCGGGGAACCGGATGAGGGTCGTCCGCAGCGCCTTCGAGAGCTTCAATGCCTCTGGATCGAAACGGTCGCCGCCATCGTCCCAGAGCCCGTTGGCATTGCGCCACCATTCGATGTTGACGCCGTACAGCCCGCGCGGAATTTCCCGCCCGCGGGCGGCGGCGTCGACTGCTACTTTCGCTGCGTAGACGGCCCCGCTGCCCTGTGCCGCCCTGGCCTGAACCGCCGCCCGGGTATCGGTCGTCACGCTGATTGCGCTGAACTGCGCCAGCCCGCCCAGCCCCTCGGCGACCAGGAAGAGAATCAGCAGTTTCGGCTTCTCTCCAGGCGCAATGGAGAGCGTGCCCGTTTCTGTTTCCAGTCCAGCGCCGACCGACGAGCGCCTCAGGTGCACCTTGCCGATCTCGCTACCATCGGCGCGCAGCGCATGCAGGCCGAGGACGGCACCGGTCGCCGGAGCACGCAGACCAAGCCGTGCAGAGACGGCGAGGGTCTTGCCGGCCATCGAGGAGGCGTCAATCGCCTGTCCAATGCCGAGCGGCTTGGCCGAGGGCGTGTTCGACGGGTTGGGCGCGAGCTCCAGCATTCCGTCTGCGATGCGTAGCGTGCCCTTGCCCGCTGTTTGCGGTTCCCTCACCCAGCCTGAAGGTGGATCGCCGCGCTGCGCAAAGTCGCCGTTCACTACAAGGTTCTGCGCTGCCGCGGCGAAGCCGCTGGCCGCCAGCCAGAATCCGGCGAGGAGGGCGAGGAGGGCGCGCGGCCGGCAATCCATCTGGCTGTGGGGGAGTTCGCGTCCGACTATACATGAAGAGCGACGCGGCCAACAACCTCCGGCGGGGTTTGCCCTGCCCTCCCCGCGACATTATCCTGCTGCTCTTATCCTCGTACCTTGTACACTCCCCCCCGATGTCGGATTTGCACGCGCATGCTCGGTTGCGCGCTCGGAGTCCCGAATACCATATTTGAGTGTTACGGGAGCATTCGGTGGCCATCAAGAGAATAGTTGTCCACTCGGGCGACTTGCTCCTGCACCTGAACAGCCCGGTCAAGGCCCTTCAGAACATGGCCCAAGTCTGTTCCGATTACGCGCTGATCTCCGATGTGTATTTCCCCGACCTGGACCATATCGGCTCGCGAAGACTCGAGGAGTATTGGGGTGGCCGCGACGGGCCCACCTGGTGGAGGATCGGCTTGCGCGCACTCGAAGAGATGGTCCTCGACGCCGGATTTTCACGGGTCGAGCGGCTCAGTACGTTCACCTACGGATACCGGGCGAAGCCAGGCAAGTGGCACCACGCCGTGCTCAAGGCGTACAAGTAGCGGCGGTGCTGTCGCGCCGCGGGGGGCGGGGGGCGTTCTGCATACCCGAAGTCGCGGGCTGCCCAGGCGGCCTACCGCGCCTTTACGCGAACGACGGATGTGTCGAGAAGCAAGCGGCGGCCGACCCACCTCCAGGCGATCAGCGACGAGACGATCAATCCGATCGCTGTCGCCAGGGCTGCGCCGTTTGCAGCCAGCACGGGCACCAGCAGGATGTTGAGCGCGGCGTTTACGATGGCGCCGATCGCGAGAGCCACGACCGCGACGCGCGGCTCGCCAGCCAGGGTGGCGAAAGCCACCGCCGGTCCGGCCAGTGCCCCTATCGCTTGGCCAATCGCGAGCAACACCAGGGGCACATAGGCTTGCTCGTAGTGTGGACCAAACAGCTTGAGGAACAGCTGGCCCAGCGCCGTGAATCCGGCGAGCGCGAGCAGCGTGACGTAAAATGCGGTCCGGGCGTTCTTGCGCACCAGCAATTGCAGTTCCTCGCGACGGCTTGCTCGCAGGTCATGGAGGCGTTCCACCACGTGCGGCGCTATGGCCGAGCCGACGGCGCTGACGGCGATGGCGACGGTCTGGGAGAATCGCACCGCGACGGCATAGGCGGCGACGTCGGGGGGCGAGGCGAACATGCCCATGAGCAGCAAGTCGATGCGCTCGTGGATCGCCGACATGATCAGCACCACGGTGAATGCGGCGGCCGAGTGCGTCCATTCACGGTAGGCGTAGGCGGGCCTGGCGAGGGCCATTTCTCGAGGCAGGATCGCAACGGCGTACGCGAGGCAGGCCAGCATCGTGGTGACGCTCGCCGCCAGATATATTGCGACGACGGTCGGGGCCGGAATCGGAGGCCGCACCACAAACCAAACCACCCAAAGGCCCGCCAGCATCAGCGCAGAGCGAAGCACGTTCACCAGCATTTCGGCGGTGGCGGGCCTCTTCAGGCTCACGAAAAGTCCGAGCACGTTCGCCAGCAGCACGCTGGGCAACAGCAGCGCCGCCCCGACAAGCGTGCTTTGCGAGAGGTCGCGTGGCTGCCCGATCGCGCCGGACAGAACCGCAGCGGCGGCAAGGCCTCCGAGCGCCGCGGCAAAGGCGGTTGTCGCCACGATAGAGAACTGCACCACGCCTCGGGCGAGATTTGCACGGCCTGTGGCCAGGTAGTCCGGGACGAAGCGCAGCAGGACGAGCGGGGCGCTGAAGCACGCGAGCGCCGAGGCGATGGCAAGCCAGGCCAGGATTACGGCGACATCGGCGAATGCCTCCGGCGTCATGATGCGCGCCAACACGATGTAGAGGACGAAGGAAATGCCTGCGCCGGCGATCTTCGCCGCGACATTCAGCCAGGCGGTCCTCTGGCGCGGTGAGGCATTCGGCTGAACGCTCGGTCGATTCATGGAAGAACAGCGATCATTGGAGGTGTGCCTCGGCGGTGTCGCGGGACACAATGCCACAAAACCAAAATCGCAGTGGGAACTCGACTGAAGGCCTTTGCAAGGAGCCTATAGCGGCGATTGCCGAGGCGACGGTTTACAGATGTTTACAGACGCGAAAGACGTGCACGCCGCCGGCGTTCTGCCTTGGCGGACCTGTCTCGACACGCGCCAAACTCGAGGCGCGGGAGGTGACGCACGCGCCGGAAGCGACGGTTGCGCCCGCGCAATTGGTGCTGGATGAATTATGATAGCGGTCTACTGATTGCAAATGGTGCCGCCGTGGGTGGAATCGGAGCAGGGGCCGGGGCGCAATGCCGCGATGAATCTGCGCCACGCGCAAATCTGGCCGGCCGCGGCCGGCATAGGGGTGTGTCGCCAGGAACGCCATGCGTAGTGTGACTCTATGGGCGCTTCATTGCATCGTGCTCGGCCTCCTTCTTGCGGCGTGCGCGCCGATGACGACCGAAGCGGAATTGAAGGTCAAGGTGCAGGTGCTCGATGCCCTCACCCGGTATGAGATTGCCTACGTGCTCCAGGCGGGAGACCAGTTCGAGGTTTTCGTCTACCGCCACCCGGAGTTTTCGCGCAAGTCCACTATTCGGCCGGACGGCTTCATCTCGCTGCCTCTGTTGGGCGAGGTTAAGGCGGCTGGCATGACGCCGCGCGAGCTCAGCGCGAAGCTGACCGGGCTGTTCGCGGCGCGCGTCAAGGATCCAGAAGTCACCGTCATCGTGGAGAACCCGCCAGAACCGATGGTCTACGTTCTCGGGCACGTCGGCGGGCCGCAGGCACTGCCTCTGCGCAAGGCGCAGACTGCAGCCCAGGCGATGGCGCTGTCCGGCGATGCGAAGAAGAGCGGCGACCTTTTCGGGGTGTCGGTTGTGCGACTCAACAAAAAAGGGCTGCTTGAGGCCCACGCGGTCGAGACCGCAGGTTACAGCCAGCCCGAAGTCTACATGGCGCTGCAGAACATCGTCCTGTTGCCGAACGACCTCGTGGTGGTCCCCGAGAGCTACCGGAGCCAGTTCGTGCGGCTGATCGCCGATGTAAATGCCGCGTTGCTCCCGTACTTCCAAATCAGAATCCTTTCGATCGTAACGGAGTGAAATGGGAGCTCGCGCATGAACATCGTCGAGGCAATCCCCCACCGGCCGGAGGCTGACAGCTTCCAGTTCCAGGTTTCTCTCGGCAACCTCAAGCAGGCCGTCGTGGCGCGCGTATGGGTTGTCGTGCTTACAACGGTGGTTACCACCGCACTAGTCATCGCCTACATCTGGATCTGGCCGCCGACCTATCAAGTCGAGGTCATGGTCGCGTTTGACTCCGAGGAGGACGTTCCACGCAACACCTTCTACGACGGATGGAACGTCTTCCGGATGGAGGGCTTGTCGAGCGAGGGAGCGCTGCTGACCTCCCCGCCGGTCCTGAGGGAAACGGTTCGCCGGCTCGACCTGAAGTACGCGGACGTCTACCACCCCTTCTTCAGCTACGTCACGCACCTCTGGGGTGAATCCTGGATCGGAAAGACTTATCGGAAGGTCAAGCACTGGATCTTCCCGAAGCAGCCCGGCCCGTACGAGCCCACCCCCGAGGAGATCGAACAATACAAGGTGCTCGCGGACTTCCGACAGGGAGTGGCCGCAGAGCGTGTGAGGACCTCGAACGTCGGCCTTCTGATCGTGAAGGCATCGAGTCAGCGGGTGGCCGAGATCGCGAACACGATTGCGGATGTCTATCTTGATCAGCGGCGGGAGCGCCAGGTGCGCGAGGCCGACCAGGCGCATGCGAGCCTCACCGAGGAGGTAAAGAAGATAGAGCGGGAGGTCGATGCCCTCGACCAGGAGATCGCAAAGTTCCGCTCGGAAAACGGCGTGCTGCTGCAGTTCGAGAAAGACAAGGTGCAGATCGTACAGTTCCAGGGCCAGCGCCAGGCCGTGGCGGAACTCGAGGCCCAGATCGCCGACAAGACCGATGCGCTCGAGGTCATCAATCGAAGCCTTGCGGCCGAGAGCACGTTCATGAACAGCAGCCGCGTTTTCAAGGATACGGTAGCGCAGGACCGGGTGACGAGGCTGGAAGCGCAGCTGGCCCAGGCGAGGCAGTTGTTCCAGCCCGATTCGCGGGAAGTCCGCGAGATCGAGGAGCAAATCCGAATCGCGATGGCAAACATTGAAGGCAAGCAAAGCTCCGTCGTGGTACGCAACGCGGCGAGCGTAGGACTGTCCTACGAGCAGTTGCGCGCCCGAAAGGTTGCCCTAGAGTCGCAACTGGCCGGCGATAGGGCCGCCTTGCAGAAGAAGCGCGAGGAACTGGAGCGGTTGCGGGTCCTACTGGAGGACCTCCCGGAAAAGATGAGGATCAGCCGTGATTACGAGCGCAAGCAGTCGGCTCAGGAAAATAGGCTCATGACCTTGTACCAGAAGCTGGCCGTGGTGACCGTTTCGCTGGCCACGGCGCGGTCCGCGCCACCCGCGTTGCGCGTTGTCGATTACGCCGTCCCGCCGGAAAAGCCGGTCTGGCCCAAGACGAAACTGTTTCTGCTGGCAGCCGTCCTGTTCGGCCTGCTGTTGGGGGTAATGGCCGCCCTGCTTCTGGAACTCGCCTTCGTGCGGGTGAGCCGGTACCGGCTGTGGGAAAGGGGTGTGGAGTACCGCGTGTTCGCGGTTGTCGACCAGGACGAGAAATTCCTCAAGGCCCTTTATGCATGGCCGGCCGAGCCGAAGCTGATAGGCAGGGCGGGACGGTCTTGATGCCATCGCCGGTGCATCCATGATGCGCGATCGGAAGCTCGGCTTCATGCCGCAGGAATCGTCGAAAGCGTACGGAGGCGATCGGTTGCTTGGGGCCTGGTATGAGCGCCTGCGCGAGATCGTCCTGCGAAGTCCCGAGCCCGCGTCGCGCGCCTTCCGGTTCATGTCACGCCTTATCGAGCAGGAGTTCGTGCGTTCGGATGGCGGGGTGTGCCTTGCCTTTTCCTCGCCGGAAGCCGACTCGGCGAGTGCGCACGCGCTGTTGATGCTCGCCTACTGCCTTCGCAGCGAGCTTGACAGCCGCGTACTCATGGTGGACGCCCGCCTCATGAACCAGAGCGTCGGCGTCACGGGCCGGCTCGGTCTCACGCGCGCGCAGGGCTTCGCGGAGATTCTGCGCGAGGGTTTCGACGACCGCGAGCATCTGGTCCATGCAACCCCGGTACCGGGCGTGGACGTGCTGCCCGCTGGAGACCCGACGGGAGAGGGCAAGACGCCCTTGGACCGCGTAAGGCTCGCCCAACTGCTCGCTGTGGCCCGGGTCAGGTACCCCTATGTGCTCCTGCAAGTCGGTTCGCCCCTGCGCGATACACGCAACGTGATGATTGCGACGGAGTGCGACGCGGTGTTTCTTCTCGCCGAGGAGAACCAGACGTTCATGAAGATGCTTGACGCTTGCCGCAACGTGCTTCTCAGTAACGGGGTGAAAGACGTGCGCGTGGTCGTCACGGGCGCGAAGCCCTGAGCGGCCCTGGCGTGAGACGGCGGGCATGGCCTGGCCGCTGAGACTCACGCCCTTCGCCGGCCAAGCGGTCCTCCTCGTCAGCGCTGCGTCGCTCTACGGCGCGGCCGTGACCATCCTGTTGTTCCAAACGCATTGGGTCTTTTCCGTGCCGTTGGTGGTGGCCAGCGTGTTCCCGCTGCTCCTTTACGCCAGCCGCAATCCACGGCTGATTTTTCTGCTTGGCATGGTGTTCACCGCGCCGTTGGCCCTGTCCATCAACATGCGAGGGTATGCGCACATGGGTGGGGCGCACGCCCTGTCCATCAACCTGATGGATTTCTTTCTGGCCCCCCTGATCGTGTACCTGCTCAGGGACTTTTACCTGGGCTACCGACGCGGTTTCCGGTTCTCCACGATCTCATTGTGGTGGCTCGGATTGATCGCGCTCGGCACCTATTCCGTCGTGGTCGGCCCGTATCGCGAATTGGCCGCGTTCGATGTCGTGCGCATGTTCAAGGAATGGCTGCTCTTCCTGGTGATCGTCAATGAATGCGTCCGCGAGAAGCACTTTCACTTCGTCGTCGGCGCCCTGGCCGCCAATGCGGCGGTCAACTCCGTGGTGGCATTCATGCAGTTCGCCGTCAAGGGAACTCTTGGGCTGGGGCCGCTGGGCGAGGTCGCCGTGGCTTCCAGCTTGGGTGCCAATGTGGGCGTCTACGCCACCGTCGGCGAAGTGTTCCGTGTCTCTGGCCTCGCGGGCCACGCGAACTTGTTCGGGCCCTATCTGGCAATGTTGCTGCCGGTTTTCATCAGCCAGCTTTTCACGAATACGCGCATCTCCACGAAGGTGCTGCTGGCGGCGGTATCGGCGGGCGGTCTCGTCAGCCTCGGCCTTACGCTGTCGCGGTCGGGGTGGTTGTCGTTCGTGGTATCGGGCGGCATCTTGATGATCGCGCTGTTCGCCTTGCCGGATCTGCGCAAGCGCTACCTGGCGACAAAGGCGCTGATGCTGGGGGTGGGGAGCGCGGTGCTGGTGGCCGGATCGGGGATCATCCTCAGGCGCCTCACCGAGAGCGATCCCGGCGCGGTCAATTTCCGCCTCGAATGGATCGAGATTGCCTGGAGAATGGTCAAGGAAAAGCCCGTTCTCGGTTTCGGACTGAACTCCTGGATCTACCAATTCAGCAGCTATTCGCGTCACTCCGTCTTGGATTTGTACGATATGTTCAGGGACGTATTTCCGGTCGTGCATAACGTCTACCTGATTGTCTGGTCGGAGCAGGGCACGATCGGCCTGCTGTTGTTCCTGGGCCTGCACGCAAACATCCTGTGGATTGCAATCAAGAATCTTCGCTACCGAGGCTTGAGCGACAGAATCTACCTGCTCAGCATCGCGCTTGGGTGCGGTGTGCTCGCGATCATGGTGGATGGCATGTCGAGCTTCTTCGTGAAGGTCCAAGCGTTCGGGAGGGTGTTCTGGATCGTGGTCGGGATGCTGGTGGCCGCGCACTACTGGAACCTGGGAAATGAAGCATTGCGACGTCAGGCGGGTGGCAGGGCGAGTCCAGGCACGCGGGCCGGCAGCGCAACGGGTCTTGCCAGCAGGTCGACGTAGAATTCGGCGCCGTCGGCAATCTCGATAATGGCCTTCTTGATCAGACGCATGTTCGTGATCCCTTAGACAATGTACGGATCCGGCGGGCGGCGAACGCGATCAGGATGACGAGCGAGTCTGCGGCCGGACCAGTGGCGCGTCGAGATCACGTAAAGGTGGGTCGTCTCGCACCCTTGTAGAACGCGTACCGCCCGGCACGTCGCAGCCAGCGATAGCCGAGGGCGAAGGGTCGGGAAAACAGGTACGGTACCGAGCCGTCCCTGAGGATGCGCGCGAGGCCCCCAGCGTGGTCACTGCCCGAAGCGACCTCCCGCAGACCGATTATCGTACTCTGAATGCGGTAGCGCCTGCGATAGATGGCCGGATCCAGGTGGCCTCGCCAACGCTCGATGATGCGCATGGTCTCCCAGTGCACCTGCATGGTGTACTCGTTCGACATGGCATTGCCGTGCACGCGATACCAGCAGATGACGTCGGCGACGCACGCGGCCTCGTGCTTGCGGGCGAGTTCGGTCAGGAGGAAATAGTCGTGGCAGAAATGGACATCGGCAGGAACCGGGCCTACATCCCTCACGCAGGCGGTCCGCAGGCAGGTGGAGCTCTGGCAGACGTAGCAGGAGTCGACGAACAGGCTGTCGAAGATGTCGCCTTCGGGCATATCGCGGAACTCATGCCGGTGGTCGAAGTCCCGAACCATCCCGAGGTCGCCGAATTTCATCGTGCGGCCGTATACGATAGCGATCGAGCTCGATCCGCGCGCATCGATGAGGCGCGCCTGCTTCTCTAGCTTGTCCGCGGTCCAGATGTCGTCCTGGTCGAGGAAGGCGAGCCATTCGCCTCTCGCCTCGGCGATGGCCAGGTCGCGGGCCGGGCCGAGCGGTGTGTGCACGGGAGCGCCGAAATAGCGCACCCGATCGTCCGGCGCGAAGCTATCCAGGACTTGCGCGCTGCGGTCGGTCGACTGGTCATCCCAGAAAATGAGCTCCCAGTCGCGATGTGTCTGGGCGAACACGCTGGCGAGCGCCTCGCGCAGGAAGCGCTCCCCGTTATAGACGTTCATGATGATGCTGAAGCGCGGCGCCGTCATTGCGGCGCGCCGGGGTCATGTTCGGCAAACACCTCAGGACGGTACACGTCAGCAATCGCGAGCTTCGCGATCCGGGCCCCTGCCCGGCGGGCCTCGACGAGTCGGGTGAAGAATTCCGCGTATCCCGCGGCGACCGCGTCCCAGCGATAGTACTTTCTCGCCCGCTCGCGCGCGCGTGCGCCGAGGTCGGCCGTGCCCGCGTCATCGGCTTCCATCTCCTCGATGATCGTCGCGAGGCAGCCCGGATCCTTGCTGAAGAACCGCGCGTGCGCTCCCAGGACCTCGCGATGGAACACCACGTCGATCGCCATGCAGGCCGCGCCTGTTCCCATCGCGCGCAGCAGGCTGGGGTTGGTCCCGCCGACCTGGTGCCCGTGAATGTAAGTCCTGCAGTGTCTGTACAGTCCGTTGAGGATCTCGCTGTCATAAACCGGACCCAGGCATTTCACCCGATCGCCCGCCTCGGCCATGATGCGCCGCGAGTAGTCCGACTCGTAGCGGGCTCCGCCCACGTAAACCAGCGGGAAGCGCGCCTTCGAGGCCTTGTATTCGTGCATGATGAAATCGACGTTGTTTTCGGGTTCGAGCCGCGCGACCACGAGATGGTAACTGCCCGCTACCAGCCCGAAAAGCGCGGGAGCCGAGTCGCTGGGCGGGTCCCCGACGATGCCGCCGTACGGGATGTACGCGCTCGCCGCACCGTAGGTGCGCAGGTAGTAATCGCGCATCGCCTGGGAGTCGCAAACCAGCCCCGTCGCAAGCCGTGCGGATACCCGCTCCGACCAGCGGTAGTAGCGGCGCTGGAGGGCGCTCCACTTCTCGCGCTGCCAGCCCAGTCCGTCCGTGTGAATCACGAATGGCATCCGGCGCAGCACGAGCGGAAAGGTGAGCAGGCTGTTGCCGGGATCGACGACGAAGGCGAGGTCGAAGCGCTGGAGGGCGGCGTGCAGGATCGCGCGCTGGCTGTGCAGCAGGCTCTCGAAGCTCTTGCCTCCCGGGGCGGACAGGTGGACGAGGCGCACGCCCTTGAACTCGGGCGGGTGTGAGGCGAGGGAATGCGTGCGGCAGTAGACGGTCACGTCCATGCCGTAATACGCTACGAGCCTCGTCGAGACTTCCTCGACCAGCGTGCTAAAGCCGCTGTACCGCGCGGGGATGCCGCGGTCGCCGATCATGGCGATTCGCATGGCGGTGCGGCTTGCGCTAAGTACGGCCGGCGCGACGCCCCGTGAGGCGCGCGGCATCGGATCGCGTACCATCGGCCGTCATCAGGAATGGAATTCGAACGACCGTGGAATACTCCCTTTCGCCGGCCGACGCGTTGTCGCTCACGATCGCCTGCCCACCCGCGAATTCCCGTGTCGCGACGCTCCGAACCGCGTCCTTCACGTGCTCCTGCCGGTGCAAGGTCGGGATTCCCATGAGCGCACGTTGCATCCGGATCAACCCGCCTCCACCGAACGATACCCCCTGAAATGCGCGAAGTTTCGCATATGCGCGTATTGCACACCAATAACGCCCATCGCGGCCTGGGGGGCGCGAGCCTGGCGTACGCCGCGACGATCGACGTCCTCCGGCGGGGCGGCATCGAGGTCGACGTTTTCGCCCGCGACAGCAAGGATCTTCCCAACAACCTCGCGGGAAAGATGACCGCCTTCTTCGGCGGACTCTACGCCGCGCGCGCCGTCCGGGAGTTCGAGGCCGTGCTGCGGGATCGCCGCCCCGACTTGGTCCACATCCACGAGTTGTATCCCCTGATCTCGCCGTGGATCCTGCCGCGCTGCGCCCGGGCCGGGATCCCGGTTGTCATGAGTTGCCACGACTATCGCCTTTCCTGCCCCATCGCGACGCACTATACCCGCGGCGCCGACTGCCACCGGTGCCTGGGGGGGCGCGAGTACTGGTGCGTCCTGCGCAACTGCCGGGCAAGCATTCCGGAGTCCGTCGCCTACGCCTTGCGCAACGCCTCCGCGCGGCGCTTCGACCTGTTCCATCGGCACGTGAATCTCTTCATGGTGCCCAGCGGCCACCTGCGCGATTTCCTGACCGGACGGCTGGGGATCGACCCCCGGCGCGTCGTGGTGAACTACCCCCCGATCCGAGTGCCGCCGCAGCCGGTGGCGGACCCCTCGGAAGGAGGGTACGTGGCCTACGCAGGCCGCTTCGTTCACGAGAAAGGGGTGGAAGTCATGGTGGATGCCTGCCGGCGCGCGGGGCTGCCGATGCGTTTCGCGGGCGATGCCCCGAGCCATCCCGCCGTGGGCCCCGGCGACGACGCTTCCTTCGTCATGACGAAGTCGCCCGCGGATCTGGCGCAGTTCTACCGTGGCGCGCGCGTGCTCGCCATGCCGAGCATCTGGCCGGAGACTTTCGGGGTCGTGGCGGCCGAAGCAATGAGCCACGGGGTGCCCGTCGTAGCGTCGCGGATCGGGGCGCTGCAGGAGACGGTACGAGATGGCGAGACGGGCCTGCTCGCCGAGCCTGGAAACGCGGCGGATCTGGCGGAGAAGCTGGGTCGCGTCTGGGCGGACGCCGACCTCGCGCGCCGCCTGGGCCGCAACGCGCGCCTTCGCGTCGAGGAGGAGTTCGCCGAGAGCGCGCATTTCACGCGTCTCGTGCAGGTGTATGAGGACCTCGCTGCCTACCAGAACTCGCGCACGGATGGCGCATTGTCCTGCGCGGCGAGCGACGCCTCCAGGTGCGGAAGGTAGGTCTGCGGCGAGTTGGTCGCGTTGATCCGGTGGCGCATGAAGATCTGGCGCACTTCAGACTTGCGAAAGCCCGCTGTAAGGACTCGCTTCTCGATATCGGTAAGGTCGGGGTGCCAAAAATCCACGATCAGGACGGTGCGCCGCTCCCGCGAGCGGTTCCAGACTTCATGTTCGAAGGAGTCCTCGAATAGCAGGCACTTGCCGTCACTCCACTGGCGCGTCTCGCGCCCGACGCGGATGCCGGTGCCCCCCGGGATCCGGATTCCGAGGTGGCAGCGCAGCCGCAAATTGTCGATGCTGCAGTGTGCCGGCAACCAGCTTCCGGGCCCTTGCACCGAGAAGACGGCGTCGCCCCAAGGGTAGTCCACGCAAAGATCCGGAAGCGCGTTGATGATCGCGAGAGTGCGCGGGCAGCGACGGGTCACCGCCTCCACATCAACGCCCATGTAGTAGAACGGATAGATAGTCCACGCCCGCGCCGGCGCGCCGCGCCTGAACCACGTCCACGGGCGCAGCGGGTCGCGAAAGGGTCTCGAGGCGATGGTGTAGTCGAGCTCGGCGGCCTCCTCGAGCGCTTGCGCTTCCTCGCGGATTTTCTCCCAGGCCTCTTCGAGCATCGCCACAGCCGGAGACGCCGCCGGGTCATGGAATGGCCGGTGCCCAAGACCGGGGAAGCATGGATAGGTGGGGTTCTGTGCCGAGTCGCCGCCGGCCGGGCTGCGCTCGCCCGCGAAGGCACGCAGGTAGTCCTTCACCCGGTCGAGCTCCGCGCCGCCAGCCATCACGCGGTCATAGTAGTTCCCAGCCTTCATGGCGGCGACGATCTTGGGCCAGTCGGATCGATCCATCACGGGGGAATCGTGCGTTGCTCGCCAGCAGCGGCCGGCGAGAGAGGGGCAGATGGTAGCATTTCTCGCCAATTGTCCTGCCACCCGGAACTCGAGCCTTGACGACGTCGCGCACGACCTTGCGGGAAACGCGCCGTCGCTTGGCCGAGGACGAAGCGCGCATCCGGGCGATGCTGCGCAGGCGCTTCGGAACCGCGCCCCGGTCCCTTCTCTTTGAGGCTTCGTGGCGCTGCGTTCTGCTGCATCGCCTCGCGCACTATTTCTGGCAGCGCGACGCACGCAAGACGGCGCGCCTCTTCATGCAGCTCAATTCGTTTGTCACCGGCACGGACATCCACCCAAATTGCGACTTCGGCGGGGGTCTACTGATTCCGCATCCCGCGGCGCTCACGGCGTCCGGTAATGCCGGACGAAATCTCACGATGATGCCGAACTCGGGCATCGGTTTGCTGCCGCGCGAGGAGGACGTGGGCGCAGGTCCAGGGCTTCCGCTCCTGGGCGACAACGTCTGGCTGGGCGCCGGCTGCGGTGTCATTGGCGCCCTGAGGGTGGGCAGTGGAACGCGCGTGCAGCCGGGCGCCATCCTCACGCGCGACGTGCCGCCGCAAAGCTTCGTGGAGATAACAGCGCACCCGGCGAGGCGCGATCCCGAGCGGCCCGCCGCGACCTCGCAGCGGTTGAGCGATGTGCGCCCCTGCGACCACGGCACGTGGCACGCCACGCGGCGCGACCTGGGCCGGGATATCGTGCGCTACCTGGCTGCGCGCGAGCCAGCGCTCGCACACTCGCCGGGGACGCTGCGAAAGCTGAGCGCCGCGGTGTCCACCGAAGTGATGGGTGTGGCACTTCACCGCATCTCGCACTTCCTGCACTGCGCGGGTTGGCGGCGGCTCGCGCGGCTTGCATGCGGGGCTAACGTCCTGCTGAACCGGCTCACCATCAGCCCCGCGAGCTGCCTCGGCGGCGGCATTTTCCTGCCGCACCCGGCGGGTGTGGTGATCAATGCGAGCGTCGGGTGCGATGTCACGATGTACGCGCGCAGCTTCTGCACCTCACTCGGTCCGGCACGCACTACGGACGTGCGCGAGGGGCCGGTGATCGGCGATCGCGTGGTGATTGCGGGCATGGCGGCGGTACTGGGCCCGATCGTGGTGGGCGACGATGCGCGCGTCGGCTTTAACGTGCAATTGTGCGGGGACGCGCCGGCTGCACATTCCGTGGCGAGTACGGCCATGGGAACGCGCGTGACGCCGCTCGCCGCGCAGCTGTCGCCGGGCGAGCAGCGCGAGGCCTGGCTGTCGGCGGTGAGCCCGGCAATCGCAAGCGTCACCTGGACCGAGACTTGGCAGCGGCTGCGTGAGGACCGCGCGCGCCTCCGCGCGATGCACGGCGGAGAGGCGCCTTGGGCCGCCCGGGCCTGCGCGTTCCTTTTCCGCCATTCGCGATATTTCATGGGCCGCGGGCACGTCTGGCTCGCACGCTGGTGCTGGCGTCTCAACGCGCGCCTCACCGGCGCCGATATCGACCCACGGTGCGATATCGGCGGCGGCCTCGCGATCCCGAACCCGGCGGGGATCGCGATCCACGCCACCGTGGGCCGCAACCTCACGGTGCTGGCGCTCGCAGGCGTCGGCGGAGAGGTGGCGAGCAATCCGTTTGCGTGGGACGTGCGCGCCCGCCCGGTCCTGGGCGACGACGTCGTGGTGTGCGAGCACGCGGCATTACACGGAAAGATCCGCGTGGGTTCGCGCGCGCGCATCGGTCCCGGCTGCAAGGTCACCCAGGACGTGGAGGAAGGGGCCAATCTCGGGATGCCCGTCCCGCGAATGCGCCCTTACGCGGCACCCCGGCCCAAGGAGGATGCATGACGGTCGGCGGACGGACCCTCTGGCGCAAGATCCTTCCCGATGCCCCGCGACGGCGCTACACCGTGCACGCGGGCACCAACCACTGGCGCGAGTGGTTCGCCGCGTGGCCCGCGCTCCTTTCCCCGGCGGGGTCGGAGGAAACCGTGCGCGCCTTCGAGGCCGAGGCCGCGCGCCGCTGCGGTTGCCGGCACGCCGTCGCCTTCGGGGCGGGGCGAATGGCGCTCTACGCGATCCTGGAGGTGCTCGACCTCGCCCCGGGAGACGAGATCGTCGTTCCGGGCTTCACGTGTACGGTGGTGCCCAACGCGATGCTCTACCGCGGCCTTCGACCGGTGTACGCCGACATCGACCCGGTCACCTTCAACGTCGATCCGGATTGCGTCGAGCGGGCGATCACGCCGCGCACGCGCGCCATCTGCCTGCAGCATACCTTCGGCGTCGCTTGCGACGTCGCGGCGCTGCGCGCCATCGCCGAGCGCCACCGTCTGCGCGTCATCGAGGACGCGGCCCACTCCTTCGGAGCCCGCCACGACGGGCGCGCCCACGGCTCGCTGGGCGACGTGGCGTTTTTCTCGACCGACCGCACCAAGGTGGTGAACACGCACCTCGGCGGCTGCGCCGTCACCAACGACGAAGCGATCGCGAAGCGGCTGGCGGCTGCGCAACAGCGCGCGATGGCGCTCGATCCGCTCACCGCCCGGCGCGTGGTAGCGAGTTTCCTCGCGGAGTTCTTGTGGCGGGATCCGGCGCTGTTCTGGATCGGGCGACCGGTGCTGGGGGTCCTGCGCCGCGCGGGCGTCATCTTCACGTGGTCCGACGAGGAGCTGGACACCATCCCGCGCGATTATCCCTACCCCAGCCGGCTCACGCCGGCGCTCGCGGCAATCGGCGTGTCGCAGCTCAGGAACCTGGACCAGAACCTGCGCCACCGCCGCGAGATCGCGCGCTGGCTGGAGGCGCGCATCGGCTGGTACGGGGAGCGCCTGGCCGGCCGGTTCGACGACCAGGGCTGGCTTCGCTACTCGTTCCTCGTGCGCGAGCCCGCGGCGTTCGAGGCGCGCTTCGGCGGGCGCATCGATCTCGGCCTCTGGTTCCCGCACAACATCTTCGGGCGCGAGCGCAACCCGGAGGCCGTGGGCTACGCGAAGGGTAGCTGCCCGGTGGCGGAGCGCACCTCGCGCCACATCGTCAACTTCCCCACGCACGAACGCCTTCCGCTCGCGTTCATCGCCTCGCTGTGGGAACGGCACGGCGATTGGCTCGCGGGACAGCGCGTGGACGCTCGGGAGTGAACCCGGGGGTCCCTGACGCGGTCACGGGCCGGGCGTATCCTTCGCCACTTCGTCGCCCAACGGACGGGGGCTCGGCCATGGCCAGAGGGAAAATCGGCATCGCCGGTTTCGAACTGTCGATCGTCGCCAACAAGGCGGGATGCGCGCTTACCGCGTCGGTGCGCAACCGACTGTGGCGCGGCGTGCACGCCGGCCTCAAGCGCCTGCTCTCGCGCCGCAGGCACTTCGCCGAAGGGCAGCGCAGCGTTCCGGCCGACGCGCCGGTCGACGCCACGCCCGAGGCCCGCGAGATCCTGCGCAGGATCGAGGGCGTGCAGTGGTACCACTCCATCGATCTCGGGCATGGCATCGTAACACCGGGCGAGTTTGACCATCGCCCGCTTCTCCACCGGTACAGGCTTCCCACGCGCCTCGACGGCCTTCGCGTGCTGGACATCGGCACCTGGGACGGCTTCTGGGCCTTCGAGTTCGAGCGCCGGGGCGCCGCGGAGGTGGTTGCGACCGATGTGGCGCGCCGTTCGGATGTCGACCTCACCGGCGTGCTTCGCGCGGGCCTCGATTCCTCGCAGTTGGCGGCGCCCACGGGAAGGGGTTTCGCTCTCGCGAAGGAGATCCTCGGCTCGTCGGTGAGGCGCGAGACGGTGAACGTCTACGACCTCTCCCCCGAGCGCCTCGGCACCTTCGACATCGTCCACATCGGCGACATCCTGGTGCACTTGCGCGACCCGGTGCGTGCGCTGGAGCGCGTCCTCGCCGTGACGCGCGGCTACGCGCTCGTCTCCGACGTCTATTTCCCGGACCTCGACTGCGCGGGCGGCGCAACGCTCGCCGAGTACGGCGGGGGCGGTCTCGTGCCGGTGTGGTGGAGGCTGAGCTTTTCCGCGCTCGAATCCATGATCCGCGACGCGGGCTTCGGAGAGGTGGAATGCCTGTCCCGCTTCCGCTACGGAGTCGCCTCCGAGCGCGGGAGCCTCATGCATCATGCGGTGTTCCGGGCGCGCCCCGGCTCGGCGGCCGCGCCCGTCGTCGTCCCATGAATCCCCGGCAAGCCGCCATTCCCATGAAGTTCCAGATCATCCGTGCCATCCGTGCCACGAGGCTGCTCAAGTTCGCGGACAGGTGCAAGTTTCATCTGGGACAGGCGCGCGCACGCGCGCGCAACGAGCGTTTCGCGCGCGAGTTCGCGGGCTTCGCCACGCCCCCGCGCCATCTCGCCTTCGACGCGCTCAACCACATGGACTGGTACAGCTACCGCGACAGCGGCCTCGTGCACGCGGGCCTGTTCGCGCGCGTGATCGGGGAAGCGTTTCCCGGGAACACGCCCATTGACGTGCTGGAATGGGGCTGCGGGCCGGGGCGGCTCGTCCGGCACATGCCGGCGCTGCTGGGCGCACGCATGCGCTCGATCACCGGCTCGGACTACAACCCGGAGAGCATCGCCTGGTGCCGCGCCAACCTGCCTGGGATCGACTTCGTGGAGAACGGGCTCAACCCGCCACTGCCGTTCCCGGACGGCGCTTTCGATGCGGTCTACAACTTCTCGGTATTCACCCATCTCTCGGAAGGCGTGCAGCTCGAGTGGGCGCGGGAACTCGCTCGGGTGCTCAGGCCCGGTGGGCTCCTCGTGTGCACCACCCACGGCGAATCCTACCGCTACCTGCTCGCGAGCCAGGCAGAGCGCGACCGGTTCGAGTGGGGCGAGCTCGTGGTGCAGGGCAACTACGAGGAAGGCAAGAAGTGGTTCTTCGCGATCCACCCCGAGGCCTTCGTGAGCAATCGCCTGCTGGCGGGGTTTTCCGGCGTGCGTCGCCACCCGACCATGGAAGGAGACGGGATCCTGCAGGACGTCTGGCTGGCGAGGAAACCCGGCGTCTAGCGACGCCCACCTCCTGCGCCGGGGCCCTTTTCACCTAGACCGGTGCGCGCCGCACCGTGACAGTGTTCCCGCGCTTCCTAGGCGAGAATCTCGCGCATTGCCGCTACTACCTCGCGCGCGTCGGCATCGGTGACGCAGGCGCCGATCGGCAACGTGATGATGTTGCGCGCGATTCGCTCGGTCTGGGGCAGGCTCGGCGGGGCAGAGTCGCCGTTGTAGAGGGGCATGAGGTGCAGCGGCTCGTAGTGAATGGTGGCGCCGAGGTTCCGCTCGCGCAGCGCTACGAGGACTTGGTCCCGGTTCAATCGCGCGCCGTCCTGAAGCACTACGATGAACATGTGGCGGGAATGGCGCGAATGGGTGCAATCGCGCTGGAACGTCAGCGGCAAGCCCTCGAGGCCGTCGCGGTAGATCCCCGCCGCGGCCGCGCGACGGGCCGCGAACTCGCCTTGACGAACGAGCTGTACGCGGCCGATCGCCGCCTGCAAGTCCGTGTAGTTGGCCTTGTAGCCCAGTTGCGTGAGACCCGCGTTGAGCAAGGTCTTGGGGTGCGTAAACCGCTTCCACGCGTCCACCGCGAGCCCGTGCTGGCGCAGCGAGCGGATCTGCTCGGCCTTCTCGGCGTCGAAGAGCGCCACGGCCCCACCCTCCCCCGTGGAGAGCGTCTTGTTCGCGTAGAAGCTAAAGCAGCAGAAGTTGCCCGAGGCGCCGACGGCACGCCCGTCCGGATAGCGGGAGCCGAAGGCGTGTGCCGCGTCCTCGATGATCGCCACATGGCCGGGAAGCGCTCGACGCAGCGCCGCCATGTCGATGCCAAAACCAGCGAAATGCACGGCCATCACGACGCGCGTTCGCGGCGTAAGAGCCTGCGCCACAGTTTCGGGGGTGAGGCACAGGGTTTCCGGGTCGACGTCGCAAAAAACCGGCGTCGCACCGAGATAGAGCGCGGCGTTGGCAGTGCTGCACCACGTAAGGCTCGGGCATATCACTTCGTCGCCCGATTTCACGCCGTTCAGGCGCAGCGATATGAGCAGGCCCGAGGTGCAGGAGTTGACGGTGACGGCATGCGGCACCCCGAGGCTCTCGGCCAGCTCGCACTCAAAGGCGATGGTTTCCGGGCCCATGCCAATCCAGCCCGAGCGCAGCACGCGCGCCACAGCCTCGATTTCGCGATCCGAAAAATCCGGCTTTCCAAAGGGCAGGTACTCTCGCAAAGCGTCCTCGATTCTTTCGGGTGCGCGCCTGCGCTCGCACCCCGTCAACGGACTTGACGCCTCAGATGTTCAGCGCGCGCTTGTCCACCGCCAGGGCCGCGTCCTTCATCGCTTCCGACAACGACGGATGGGCGTGGCAGATCATGCCGATGTCCTCGCTCGAGCCGCGGAACTCCATCGCCACCACCGCCTCGGCGATCA
>Ga0214472_10001105_pt1 | contig 31118 bp, 19 predicted proteins | sample RVTome_6_FD_207662 | JGI IMG/M metagenome (GOLD analysis project Ga0214472, IMG submission 207662) | Soil microbial communities from uranium-contaminated site in the Upper Colorado River Basin, Wyoming, United States - RVT140D175 | ecosystem: Environmental > Terrestrial > Soil > Contaminated >...
CTGGCCTGTCGAACGTCCCGGACGCCGAGCTGCGGCGGGGCTGGCTCGCCCAAGCCGAGGAGCGCGCCGGACCGAAGCCCCGACGCTCAGCGAGCGGGAGCCGGGAACCGCGAACCGGGAACCGGGAACCGGGAACCGTTCCGCCGCACGTCGCGCAGGTTCACGAACAGCAGCTCCCAGGTGTCGAGCTGGAGGCCGCCGGTGACGCGGTCGATCGTCAGGCGCGTGGCCAGCGACAGACGGCCCGTCCCGCGATCGCTCCCGTCGAGCTGCAACTGGAGGGCGACGAACCGGTACTCGAGCGCGCGCCGGTCGAACACGCCCCAGCTCGCCGACTCCCACAGGACGGGCCGATCGCCGATGAGCGTGATGGCCCGTACGCCGCCCCGGCCCGGCTGCGCGAGGGCGATGTGGAACTTCACGGACGAGTCGTTCTCGATGCGCAGCGATCCCAGCTCGGCGAGCCTCGGCAGCAGCGCGAGCAGTCCGTCGGTGCCGTCCGCTCGAAGCGCGGCCACGACCTCTTCGCGCTCGCCGGCGGTGGACCAGCGCGCGATGTCGATCGCCATCGTCGTCCGCGCGGCCATGCCGATCACGTCGCTGAAGTTGATGCCGACGGCGCCGAGCCGGAGCGGCGGCTCGCTCGACTGCGCGGCGGGCGCCGGCGCGGTGGCGACGACGCCCGCCAGCACGGCGGCGCCGAGTGTGCGGGCTGCGGGTGTCATGAGGTCCTCGAATTCGGGCTAGCGGCCTCCGGCAAATGCCCGCTTCAGCTCGTCGAACCATGGCGCGATGAGCGTCACGAGGCCGGCGCGCTCTTCCCCGGTCGCCACTCCCTGAGGGAACATCACGAAGCGCTTCCCGTCGCGCGTGACGTCGTAGTCGGCAAACGTCGAGCCGGCGATCGCGATGCCGCCGGTGCCGCCCCGGAAGGATCCGGTGAACAGCGGGCGCGGGCGGCCCGTGCGCAGGCTGTCGCCCACCGCCTCGATCGACGCCGCCATCAGGCCGTCGTCCGATCGGTAGTACAGCTCGCGGCCGTCGCCCGACCACCGCGGGTACCCGCCGCCGGCATCGGAGATCTGCCAGCGGCCGCCGCCCGACGGAAACGGCCGCACGTAGATCTCCCCGCGCCCGGATTCGTTCGACGTGTAGGCCACCCAGCGCCCGTCGGGCGAGAGCACGGCGTCCGTCTCGCCGAACGAGCTGTTCACCACCATCGCGGGTGAGGGATCGTCACCCAGGGTCAGCACCCCCACGTCGAAGTTGGGGCTCGTCGTCGTGTAGAGGACCTGGCGCCCATCAGGCGACCAGGAGCTCGCCCACATCGGCGTGGCGATCTTGCCGATCTGGACCTCCTCACCCGAACCGTCGGCGGGCTTGCGGTACAGGCTGTCGGCGCCGTCCCGCGTCGAGCTGAAGATGAGCTCCCGGCCGTCCGGCGACCAGATCTGCTCGGTGTCCGAGCCCTCGTCGAACGTCAGCCGGGTGGACACCTCGCGCTCGAGGTCGTAGACCCAGATGTCCCAGTTGCCGTCGCGCAGCACGGTCAGCGACAGGCGCTTGCCGTCGGGCGACAGCCTCGGGTTGGCGTAGGCGCCATCCTCGTCGAGCAGCCGCGACGTCCGGCCGTCCCGCTCGACCCAGGCGATGGGATAGCTGGGGATGAGCGGACCGCCGCGGACGTAGGCCATGACACCGGTGCTCGAAAAGGCGAACTGCGCGGTGCCTTCGTCGTCGCTCGTCGTGACGTTCTGCACGACGGGCGCGGGGTTGCCCGTGATCTCGAGGCGGTCCGCGTCGAACGGCACGGCGAAGAGCGTCCCGCGGTTGGCGTAGACGAGGTGGCCGGACGGCACGTAGCGGGCGTAGGACCCGCCGCTGTGCACGACCTTGCGCTCGCCGGTGGCCAGCACGACGACCTCGATGCTCGCGTCGTTGAAGTTGCCGACCGTCTGGGTGTGAGACGTGAAGACGACCGCCTTGCCGCCGGGCAGGATCTGCGGCCATCGATGCGTCACTTCCTTTCGCTCGGCGTCGAGCGTCGTGATCGGCTGCGGCTCGCCACCCGCCGCCGAGACGCGGAACAGGCCGCTGTCGGGGCTCGGCGCGATGATGATCGTGTCGTCGGCCGCCCAGGTGGCGCCGCGGCTCCGGCTCACCTTGCTGAGCGTCAGCGGCGTGCCGCCCGAGACCGGCAGCTTGCGCAGCTCCGCGGCGGTGACGAAGCCAATCCACTGCCCGTCGGGGGAGAAGAACGGGTGGTACGGCGCGGACGCCCCGCGTTCGCCATCGGCGAGGCGCGTGCCGTCGAGCTGATCCAGCGGCCGGATGAACAGGGCGGTGTCCGTGACGTAGATGATCCGCGTGCCGTCGGGCGAGAGCTCGAGCGACGATCCGAGCTGGGTCCAGAGCCGTTCGTCGGCGATCTTGACGTCGAAGTGCATCCGGGTCGCGGCAGCCTCCGTCGGGCGCAGCCACGACACGGACGCGGCCGCCACGATGGCGGCGGCCGCCAGCGCCCACGGCAGGGCGCGTCGCCACGACGGGGTTGCCGGTGCGGTCGCCCCCGCGGCGTGTGCCGCCGGTGCGCTCGCGGATCCCGCCAGCTGCTCTTCAATCAGGATGCGCGCCTCGCCGATGTCGCGCAGCCGCCGTTTGACGTCGCGTTCGAGACATCGGCGCAGCAGCCGGATCACGCCCGCCGGCGTCCTCGGCGGAAGGAGGCCCCAGTCGATGTCGGCGCGGAGCACGTCGGCCAGCGTGTGCGACACCGTCTCGCCTTCGAACAGCCGGCGGCCCGTAAGCATCTCGAAGAGGACGACGCCGAAGGACCAGACGTCGGCACGCTTGTCCGCGACGCGTCCGCTCGCCTGCTCCGGGCTCATGTAGGCGGCGGTGCCGAGGATGAGCCCCGCCTGCGTGGCGGCGAGGCTGAGCGTCGGCGACTGGCCGGCGTCGGAGGCCGTAGCCGCCGGCGATCCCTCGAGCGCCTTCGCCAGGCCGAAGTCGAGAATCTTCACGCGCCCGTCGGGCGTCAGCTTGATGTTGGCCGGCTTGAGGTCGCGGTGGATGACGCCACGCTCGTGCGCCGCCTCGAGGCCCTCGGCAATCGCCAGCGCGAATCGAAGCGCCTCGTCCACCGGCACCGCGCCGCGCGCGAGGCGCGCCGACAGGTCCTCGCCTTCGACGAGCTCCATCACGAGCGCGAGCCGGCCGCCGGACTCTTCGATCCCGAAGATCGACGCGATCGACGGGTGGCTCAGCGCGGCGAGCACCTGTGCCTCGCGCTGGAACCTCGCCATCCGCTCGCGATCGGTGGCGAGCGTTTCCGGCAGGACCTTGATGGCCACGTCGCGGTTGAGCCTGGAATCGGTGGCGCGGTACACCTCGCCCATGCCGCCCGCACCCAGCTTCTCGCGGACGTGGTAGTGCCCGATGGCATCGCTCGTCATAAGGGGCGGATTATATGCTTTCGCGACCGGCGCGACGCACCGCGCACCGCGCACCGCGAACCGCGCACCGCGAACCGCTATCGCAGTATCCGCACCGTCTCGATCACGTCACCTTCCAGGATCCGATCGACGACGTCCATGCCCTCGCTGACGCGGGCCCAGACCGTGTACTGGTGATCGAGGCGGAAGTTGTCCACGAGGTTGACGAAGATCTGGCCGTCGCCGGTGTCGCGGCCGCGCGTCGAGATGCCGAGCGTGCCCCGCAGGTGCCGGACGAGGCCCAGTTCGTCGCGCATGAACGGCCCCACGGCGCCGTCGTATTCGTTCGCGCCGTGGCTGCCGCCCTGGAGCACGAAGTTGGGCACGACGCGGTGGAACGTCGTCCCGTCGTATCCGCCGGCCTCGGCGTGCCGCGCGAACACGCCGACCGTGGCCGGCGCCTCGTCGGTCAGGAGCTCCATCGTGAACGTGCCGAGGCCCCGCATCGTGACGACGGCCATGGCGCCGCGGAGGCCGGCGATGAATGCCTCGTCGGGCAGCGCCTCGTCGGCGTAGCGCGTGGTGACGGGTGCAACCGGGCTGCCCGTCAGCGTCGACATCAGGGCCGCCACACGCGCCGCGACCGCCGGATCGCGATCGGCCAGCGACGGGCGCAGCGCGTCGAGCGCCGAGGCCCGGGCGCCATCGTCCAGCGGCGCCTCCGCCAGACGCTCGAGCAGCGCGAGGCGCGCGTCGCGCGACGTCGGGCGATCCTCGCGCGACAGGCGCACGAAGGCCGCGAGCAGGCGCGGCACGGCGCCGGCGAGCTCGGGGGCGCCCCCGAGGCCGCGCGCGGCGGCCATCAACAGGCCCCGGTGAGTGCTGTCGAGCGCGCGCGCCGCTTCGGTCGGGTGCGTCAGGGCCTCGATCGCGACGTTCGGCTCGGCGTCAGCCGCGAGCGCGGCGCGCACGTCCTCGGCGCCCGCCAGTTTCGCCGCGCGGGCCGCGTAGGCGCGCGCCTGCCACACGGGATCGGCGGCGGCCGCCGGCAGATGCCGCCGCGCGGCCTCGGGCGACACCCGCGCGAGCGAGACGATGGCGTGCGCCCGGACACGCCACGGCCGGTCCGGGGCGAGCAGCGGCTCGATCGACGCCGCCGGGCAGGGCAGCGTCCCCAGCAGGTCCACGGCGAGCAGGGCGACGTGTCCGCTCTCGTCGCCAAGCGACGCGACCGCGCGCTCGCAGGTCGGCGCCACCCGCAGAGCTTCGTACCGGACCATCGGTGACGGATCGTCCACCCACTCGCGCAGCCCCATCACCGCCAGCCGTCGCACCTGTGGCTCGGCGTCGGACAGCGCGAGGGCGAGCGTGTCGCGATCGCGATCGCCCGCGGCGCTGAGCGCGAGCAGCACCAGTTCCCGCAGTTCGGCCTCCGGGCGATCGCGCAGCGCCCGTCGCAGCGCCGCGACGGTTTCCGCGGCGGGCTTTCGCGACCGCGCGTTCAGCCGCACGTACGCTTCGAGTCCGTGCGCGGCGCCGAGCCGGGCGCGCGGGTCGCCATCGGCGAGCCCTTCGATGAGGAGGCGTTCGGTGACGCCCTCGATGGGCGTGACCCGGCCGACTGTGTGGTAGAGCGCCGCGCGCACCTGCGCGTCCGTTTCCCGGGCCAGCCACGACGACACGTCCGCCGTCGCGCGCATCTGGCCCAGCGCGGTGGCCGCCTCCCGTCGAGCCTCGGCGGAGGGCGACGCCGCCAGCGCAAGAACGGCCTCGGCATGCTCGAGGCGCTCGATCCGGCCGATCGCGCGCGCGGCCAGCCGCTGAATGCGGTCATCGGGGTCCGACAGGGCCGCGACGAGCGGCCCGACGTCGGCGATGCGGGCGTCCTCGAGCTCGAGGATCGTCCGATCCGGGCCTGGCGCCTGCGGTCCACACCCGTGGATCAGCAGGAGGACGCCGCCGGCCGCGAGGAGCACGCCGGCGCCAGCGGCTCGTGAGAGGACGGATCGCGCGCCCATAGATGACGGATTCTAGTCTGTCCTCCCGCTTACGAGACCGTGATCGGGCCGGCTGGCGCCGGCACCCCGCGGCCCGGCTCCGGCGAAAACCGGGTGGAAACCCTTCAAGAATCGCCTGTCTGTCGGGGAATCGTCCGGGCGTCGTGGCACCTGCCTTGCACCGCCGTGCGGGTAGGCCTCGGTCTGTCCGTCGGACCCGGTGGGAGTCTCGATCAGTGTGGGAAGAGGAAGACAAACCAGGACTCGTTGACACGATGCGCCGCCAGACGACGGCGGCGATGGCGGGGCTGCGCCGCCGGCTGTCGCCGCCCGTCGAGGGCCCGACCGTGGCGATCGCGTTCAACCTGCTGCCCGACGCCGTGCCGGGGAGTCCCGGAGGCCGAATCGGCGAGCAGCGGCTGTTGCTCGTGCAGTACTGGCGGCAGATGCAGTCCGACATCGCGAGCAAGGCCGGGCGCGACGCCGATGACGCCTCTGCGCCGGTTCCCGTCGTTGACGTCGCCGTGGTGACGGAAGCGGCGACGTTCGCGCCGGCCGCCACGACCCACGATCGCCCCACCCGCAATGCCGGCGGCGACGCCGCGTGGGTACCCGCCAGCGTGCTGTTCGCGAAGCCCTCCGAGCCGGCGGCGGCCGCATCCGCGCCGCTCAAAGATGCGGCGCCTCCTGATGCGGTTCGCGCGCGACCGTCGTTCGCCGAGATCCTGGCGCAGGAGGCCGCAGACGCCGTTGCCTATGAAGAGCCCCTGGTGCGGCCGGAAGCCCCAACGGTCGTCGCTCACCCGAGCGCCGACGCCGACGCGCACGACTCCACCGATTCACGCGCTGGCTTCGAGCTCGTGGCGCACTCGGAGGCGGACTTCCCGCTCGTCGAAGCGTCCGCCGATGACGAGGATGCCCCGGTCGAGCGCCCGATCGATCACGCGGTGCTGCCGTTCGAGGCAGCCGTCGATGATCCGCTGGTCGAGCCGATCGCGGCCGTGGCCGACGCTGCGATGGTCGAGTTGCTCGTCGGCGCGGTTGACGACCCGGTGATCGAGCCGCTGGTTGACGCTATCGTCGATCCGATCGTCGAGCCCCTGGTCGAACCGGTCGAAGACCCGATCGTCGAGCCGGAGCCGGCGATGGTGATTGCGCTCGATGCCGCGTCGCCCGCGCTCGAAACCGCCGTCCCGGAGCCCGCCGAGGCGCCGCACGAACTGGCCGACGAATCGCAGATCGAGGATTTGATCGCGGAGTTGTCGGCCTCCGCGTTTCCGAAGCCCGATATCGCGGACGTCCCGATCGAGCTGGCGACCGACGAGCAAATCGACCGGCTCATCGCTCAACTCGCGAGCGTGCCTTCGCCCGCCTTCGAGCCCGTTGACGCCGAAGTGGCCCTGCCCGAGCCGGAAGCGCTGCCCGAGCCCGTTGCGGCCGCCGCGAACGAATTCGCCGAGCACGCCATCGAGGCTGCGCGCGAGGCATTTGTCGAGCCCCTCGTCGAGGAAACCGCCGCGCTCGAGACGCCCTCCGAGGTCGCCGAGTCCGTCCCGGAGCTGCCCATGTCGGCGATGCCGAGCGGACACCTGGCGGAGCCGGAGGTGCTTGAGGCGTTCGAGGAGCCGGAGCCGGCGCGGATCGAGCCGGCTGTCGCCGCGATCGAAGTGGAAATGCCCGCGGTGGTCGCCGAGGCCGCGTTCGCCGATCTGATCTCGGCCGACGACGCGCCGGAACCGGTCGCCGAGGCCGTCCCGGAACTGTCGGTGCCGGCGATGCCGAGCGGACACCTGGCGGAGCCGGAGGTGCTTGAGGCGTTCGAGGAGCCGGAGGCGTCGGACGACGTCGTGCCGGCCTTCGAGCCCACGCTGGATGAAGCCTTCCTGGCGGCGGCCGACCTCGATCCGTTTGGCGCGCACGCCGGCGTCGCACTCGATGGCCCCGACGCCATCGAGGCGGCCGACGTTGAAGCCGAGGTGCCGTTCGCACCGCACGCGGTGGCATTTGCGGCGCCGCTGACGCCTGAAGTTGCCGACGAGGCCGACGACGAACCGGCGCAGGCCGCGAGCGGGCCGGGGCCGGCCTTCAAGTCCGACCCGGCCTGGACCGACGCGGTGGCGGAGTGGACGCGAACCGCGCAGGAACGCCCCGCGCGCCGCGCCGACGTCGTGCCGCTCGTCAGGCCGAAGCCCGCCGTGCGCCTGCCGAAGGGCCATGCCTCCCTGCCCGCGCTCGAGCGGTTCCTGCGATCCGCGCAGGCGCGCCGCCGGCACGTGACCACCGAATCGGTCGCATAGGACTCGGTTCGCGGTTCGCGGTGCTCGGTTCTTGGTTCGCGGTCCCTGTACCGATCCCGGCGCCGGTCCTCCGGGTATGATCGGCCCGGTATGCGCCTGCCGTTTACTGCGCTCACAGCCGCCGCGCTGTCGGCGGCCGCGCTCGCGTGCGCCCGAACACCTCCGGCCCTGCTCATCCGAAACGCCGTTGTCGTGGACGGCACCGGAGCACCCGGGCGTCCCGCCGACGTGCGCGTCGTCGGCGACCGAATCGCCGACGTGGGCGCGCTCGAGCCGACCTCGGGCGATCGCATCGTGGACGGCCGCGGGCTCACGCTGGCGCCAGGGTTCATCGACACCCACAGTCATCACGACCGCGGCCTCATGGACGACGGCGGCGCGCTCGCCCTCCTCAGCCAGGGCATCACGACCATCGTCGCCGGGCAGGACGGGTCGTCCACGCTGCCGCTCGCCGAGTTCTTCGCCCGCGTGGAGGCGAGCCCGCCGCCGGTCAACGTCGCGTCGTACGTCGGCCACGGCAGCGTGCGGCGCCAGGTGCTGGGCACCGACTTCCGGCGCGCGGCAACGGACGACGAGATCGCCCGCATGCAGTCGCTGGTCGAGCGCGAGATGGCCGCCGGCGCGCTCGGTCTCTCGACCGGCCTCGAGTACGACCCCGGGATCTACTCCACGACCGAAGAGGTGGTGGCACTCGCCCGGGCCGTCGCGCCAGTCGGCGGACGCTACATCAGCCACATCCGGAGCGAGGACCGCGCCATCTGGGAGGCGATCGACGAGGTTGTCGAGATCGGCCGGGCAGCCGGGATTCCCGTGCAGGTGTCGCACGCGAAGCTCGCGATGCGCGGGCTTTGGGGCGAGGCCGGCCGGCTCGTGGACGTGCTGGATCGCGCCCGGGCCTCGGGCGTTGCGGTGACGGCGGACGTCTATCCGTACACCTACTGGCAATCGGGCATGACCGTGCTCTTTCCCGAGCGCGACTTCGCCAACCGGGCCGCCGCCGAGTTCGCGCTTCGCGAGCTCGTCGCGCCCGAGGACCTGCTCGTGGTCGGCTTCGCCCCCGATCGTTCGTACGAAGGCAAGACGCTCGCCGAGATTGCCGCGCTCCGCGCCACCGATCCGGCCGTGACGATGATGGACCTGCTCCGCGAGGCCGGCGATCGGCCGCCACGGATCGTCGCGACGAGCATGCACGAGGACGACGTGGCGCGACTGATTGCCTGGCCCTTCGCCAACATCTGCAGCGACGGGGAAATGGCCGGCGCCCACCCGCGCGGGTTCGGCTCGTTCCCCCGCGTGCTGGGGCGATACGTGCGCGAGCGCGGCCTGCTGGCGCTGGAAGAGGCCGTGCGGAAGATGACCTCGCTCGCGGCGGGCAACGTCGGGATCGCCGATCGCGGCACGATCGCGCCCGGCCTTCACGCCGATCTCGTGCTGTTCGACGCGGCGTCGGTGGTCGATCGGGCGACCACCGCCGAGCCCCATCGCCCGTCGGACGGGATCCGGATCGTCGTAGTCAACGGCGAGATCGTCTACGACCGGGGCGCGCCGACGGGCGCCCGGCCCGGGCGCGTGCTTCGCCGGGAAGGAAGCGGAAGGTGACGGTCCGAGGGTCCGGGGGTCCGAAGGTCCTTTTGGAGCTGGTTGCCGCGCTCACGCTGGCTGCCGCCTGCGGCCGCGGCGAGGCGCCGGCCGATCTGGTTTTTCGGGGCGGCGCGATCTACACGGTCGATGCGGCTCGTCCGTCGGCCGAGGCCGTGGCGGTTCGCGACGGTCGAATTGTTTTCGTGGGCGACGCGGCCGGCGCCGCCGACTGGATTGGCGCGGACACCGAGGTCGTCGAGCTGGCCGGCCGGCTGCTGCTGCCCGGCTTCCACGACACGCACGTGCATCCGGTCTCGGGGGGCGTCGAGCTGGGCGAGTGCGATCTGAACCCGGCGTCGTCGATCGAGGACGTCGAGCGCATCATCCAAGCGTGCGTGGCGCGCGAGCCGGACGCGCCCTGGCTGCGCGGCGGCGGGTTTCAGCTGCCGCTCTTTCCCGACGGCGCGCCGTCGAAGGAACTGCTCGATCGGCTCGTGCCGGACCGGCCGGCGTTCGTCACGTCGGCCGACGGCCACACGGGATGGGCCAACAGCCGGGCGCTGGCGCTCGCGGGTGTCACGCGCGCGACGGCCGATCCGCCGCCCGATGGCGTCATCGTGCGCGACGCGGCGGGCGAGCCGCAGGGCACGCTGCGCGAGCGCGCGATGGATCTGGTGGGGCGCCGAATGCCGCCCTACAACCACGTTCAGACCCGGGCGGGGCTCGAACGGGCCCTCGAGATGGCGGCGTCGTTCGGCCTCACCACCCTGCACGAGGCCAGCGCCGGGGAAGCGTACCTCCGAGCCTACCAGGCGGCGGAGTCGGCCGGCACGCTCACCGCGCGGGTGATCGTCGCGCTGGCGACGGACCCGGACAAGGGCGCCGCGCAGGTGACGGATCTCGTGGCGCTGCGCGATCGGTTCCGCGGGACGCTGGTGCGGCCGTCGGCCGTGAAGATCTTCGCCGATGGCGTGATCGAAGGCGGAACGGCCGCGCTCCTCGAGCCGTACCTCGATCGGCCGGGCTTTCGCGGGGAGCTGCGGTGGCCGCCCGAGGAGCTGGCGGCAATGGTCGCGGCGCTCGACCAGGCGGGGTTCGCCGCGCACATTCACGCGATCGGCGACCGCGCCATCCGCGTGTCGCTCGATGCGATCGAGGCGGCGCGCCGGTCGCGCGGCCGTGCCGGAGGGCCGCGCCACATCCTGGCTCACATCCAACTGTTCGATCCTGCCGACATCCCGCGCCTTCAGGGGCTCGACGTCGTCGCGAGCTTCCAGCCGCTGTGGGCGTACGCCGACACCTACATCACCGAGCTCACCGAGCCGCGCCTCGGCCCGGCGCGCTCGCGCTGGCTGTACCCGATCCGCAGCGTGGTCGAGACGGGCGCGGTCGTGGCGGGCGGCAGCGACTGGTCGGTGACCACGATGAACCCGCTGCCCGCGATCGAGGTCGGCATCCGGCGGCGCGATCCGGACGAGGACGACGGCCAGGCCTGGATTCCGGAGGAGCAGGTCGATCTCGAGACGATGATCCGGCTCTACACGATGGGCGGCGCGACGGCCGGAGGCCTCGACGCGGAGACCGGATCGATCACGTCGGGCAAGGCCGCCGATCTCGTCGTCCTCGACCGGAACCTGTTCGAGATTCCGCCGCACGAGGTCGGCGACGCGCGCGTCGTCCTCACGGTCTTCGGCGGGCGGGTCGTGTTTCGTCGTGACGCCGGGCGCTGACGTCGTGATCGTCGGCGGCGGGTGCATGGGCGCGAGCGTTGCCTGGCATCTCGCGCGGCTCGGGATCACGCGGGTGGTGCTCGTCGAGCGCGAGCCGGTGCTCGGCGCCGGCTCGACCGGGCGGAATGCCGGCGGCGTGCGGCATCAGTTCTCCCACGAGGCCAACGTCCGGCTGTCGATCGAGTCCATCCGGCTGTTCGAGCAGTTCGCCGATGTCGTCGGCGCGCCGCTCGACTTCTGGCAGGCCGGGTATCTGTTTCTGCTGGCGGAGGCATCGAACGTCGGCGCATTCCGCGGCCACGTCGAGATGCAGCGGCGGCTCGGCGTCGACGTCGTCTGGCTCGAGCCCCGCGACGCCGCGCGGCTCGCGCCGGGACTCGACGTCACCGGTGTCCGCGCGGCCACGTTCTGCGCGCGCGACGGCATCGCCGATCCCTCGGGTGTCACGCACGGCTTCGCGTCGGCGGCGCGCGGGCTCGGCGTCGAGATCCTGCGGAAGACGGAGGTCACGCGCATCGCGTCCGAGCGCGGCCGCGTGACGGGCGTCGAGACCGACCAGGGCTTCATCGCGGCCCCGGTCGTCGTCAACGCCGCCGGGCCGTGGGCCGGCCAGGTCGGCGCGATGGCCGGCGTCACGCTGCCGGTCTCGCCGCTCCGCCGGCACATCTTCATCGCGGCGCCGCCCGACGGCGGGTGGGCCGGCCGCGCGCCCGACTCGCGCCTCATGGTGATCGACTTCGAGACGACGTTCTACTTCCACCGCGAGGGCGTGGGCATGCTGTTCGGCATGGGCGAGAAGGAGGAGCAAGCCGGATTCGACACGACGGTGCAGTGGGACTTCCTCGAGCGGCTCACCCCGGTCGCCACGACGCGGCTGCCCGTGCTCGCCGATGCCGCGATCACGCAGGCCTGGGCCGGCCTCTACGAGATGACGCCCGACGCGATGCCGATCATCGGCGCCGTGCCGGAGCTCGAGGGGCTCTTCGTCATCGCCGGCTTCAGCGGCCACGGCTTCCAGCATTCACCCGCCGCCGGCCGCATCCTCGCCGATCTCGTCGCCGGCCGCGACCCGGCATTCGACCTGACGCCGTTCTCGCCGACGAGATTCGCGGCCGGCCCGACCGCGGCGGAGGCGAACGTGATCTGAAGATCACATTGCGGTTCGCGGTTCGCGGTTCTCGGTTCGCGGTTCTCGGTTTCCGGTGCGCGGTTTGCGGTTCTCGGTCCGCGCCCCGTGAACCGCGCCCCGCGAACCGCGCCCCGTGAACCGCGCCCCGTGAACCGCGCCCCGTGAACCGCGAACCGTGAACCGCGCCCCGTGAACCGCGCCCCGCGAACCGCGAACCGTCGTGTAGTATTCCCCCGAGGAGTCCCGCATGCCCGCCAACACCGTGACGCTGTATCGCTGGGACGACATGCCCAGGGAGCGCGTGAACGAAGGCTTCGAGCGCCGCCTGGTGACGGGCGAGCGCGTGATGCTCGCGCACATCTACCTCAAGAAGGGCTTCGTCGTGCCGCGCCACCAGCATGACAACGAGCAGCTGACCTACGTCGTCGAGGGCGCGCTCAAGTTCTGGATCGGCGAGGAGGAGTCGCAGGAGCTGGTCGTGAACGCCGGCGAGGTGCTGCACCTGCCGTCGTGGATCTGGCACAAGGCGGAGGCGCTGGCCGACACGCTCGACGTGGACATCTTTTGCCCGCCGCGCGCCGACTGGCTGAACAAGACCGACAGGTATCTGCGGACGTAACCCCGGTGGATCTGGGACTTGGGAACAAGGTGGCGGTCGTCGCGGCCGCCAGCAAGGGGCTCGGACGGGCCATCGCCGAGGAACTGGCGGCCGAAGGCGCCGCGGTGGTCATCTGCGCGCGCGGCCGCGAGGCCCTGGAGGCCGCGGCGGACCAGATCCGCAGGGCTGGCGGAGAAGTCCGGTCGGTCGTCGCCGACGTGGCCGTGCCTGCCGACGTGACGCGGGTCGTCGGCGAAGCCATCCGCGCCTTCGGGCGGGTGGACATTCTCGTGACGAACTCCGGCGGGCCGAAGCCCGGCCGCGTCGAGACCTTGACGCCGGCCGACTGGGATCATGCCGCGCGGGTCCTGCTCACGAGCGCCGTGGGGTTCGCGCAGGCGGTGCTGCCCGGCATGCGCGAGCGACGGTGGGGCCGCATCATCAACATCACGTCGATCGCCGCGAAGCAGCCGGTCAACAACCTGATGTTGTCGAACAGCCTGCGCGCGGCCGTCACCGCATTCGCGCGGACACTCGCCAACGAGGTCGCCGCTGACGGGGTGACCGTCAACAACCTCATGCCCGGCTACACGCGCACCGAGCGCGTCGTCGAGCTCTCCGAGCACATCGCCGAGACCGAGCACACGACCGTCGAGGCCGCTGTCGGCCGGTGGGAACGCGAGATTCCGATGGGCCGGCTCGGCGAGCCGCGCGAGCTGGCCGCGCTTGCGGCGTTTCTCGCCTCCGAACGCGCCAGCTTCATCACGGCGCAGTCGATTGCCGTCGACGGGGGCTGGATACGGGGCCTCTTCTAGCCTGCGACGTCCTCGTCATCGGCACCGGCCCGGCCGGGTCGGCGGCCGCGCGGCTGCTCGCCGCCTGGGGCCACCGTACCGTCGTCGTCGGTCGGCCCGCCGGCAGCGCCGGGCGGCTCGCGGAGTCCATTCCGCCGAGCGCGCAGAAGGTGCTGGCCGTGCTCGGCGCGCTGCCCGCGATCGAAGACGCGGGTTTCGTCCGCTGGACCGGCAACACGGTATGGTGGGCCGGCGAGGACGCGCGTGTCGAGGCGTTCGCGTCCGGCACCGCCGGCTATCAGGTCGAACGGCACGCGTTCGACGACCGTCTTCGCGCGCTCGCGGCCGAATCGGGCGCACGCATGCTTTCCGGCGTCGTGCGACGGGTCGAGCCGGGCGCGACGTCGACGGCCGACGTCGACGCGGACACGGGCGCGACGCGCATCGAGGCCCGCTTCGTCCTCGACTGCTCCGGCCGCGCGGGCGTGGTCGCACGGCACGACCTCCGGATTGCCGGCGACGCGCCGCGCACAATCGCGCTGGCCGCCGTGTGGCATGACGACGGGGCGTGGCGCGGTTGCGAGCCCGGGCACACGCTGGTGGCGTCGTACGAGGACGGCTGGTCGTGGTCCGTGCCGACCGGACCGGCGACGCGCCACTTTACGGTGATGGTCGATCCCGAGCGAACCGGCCTCGCGCGCGGTGCGGCGTCGCGCGACGTCTATCTGAACGAGCTGGCAAAGGTGCGGCCGTTCGAGCCGTTCCTCTCGCGGGCCTCGATGGCCGAGGGCCCGTGGGGCGCCGACGCTTCGATCTACCACGCGCGGACGTACGCCGGGCCGGGGTTCCTGCTCGTCGGCGACGCCGCCTCGTCGATCGACCCGCTGTCGTCGTTCGGCGTGAAGAAGGCGCTGGCGTCGGCGTGGCTCGCGGCCATCGTGGTGCACACCGCGCTCGCCTCGCCCGATCGGCAGCCGCTCGCGCTCGAGTTCTTCGATCGGCGCGAGCGCGAGCTCTTCGCGGCGTCGCTCCGCCGGAGCGCCGGGTTCGCCGCCGAGGCGGCAAAACGGAGCGAGCATCCGTTCTGGCTCTCGCGCGCCACCGTGAGCGAGTCGCTCGAGGAGAGCGGGGGAGCCGCGGCCGAGGCGCTCGTCCGCGACCCGGCGGTCCGGGCGGCGTTCGAGAAACTGCGCAACCAGCCGGCGCTGTCGGTGCGGCACGGTGGAGAGGTCCGCGTCGAACCCCGACCCGCCGTGCGCGGCCGCGAGATCGTCCTCGACGAGCACCTCGTGCTGCCCGGCTGGTCCCATGGTCTGCGCTACATCCGCAGCGTCGATCTGCTCTTGCTCTACCGGCTGGCTCCCGCGCACACGGACGTGGGCGAGCTCTTCGAGGCGTTCGGCAGGGACTACCGGCACGTCGTGCTGCCGGATTTTCTGGGCGCGCTCTCGGTGCTCGTCGCACTCGGGGCGCTTCGGGACAGGACATAGAAGGTCCGAAGGTCCGAGGGTCCGAGGGTCCGAGGGTCCGAAGGTCCGAAGGTCCGAGGGTCCCGCGGAAGCGCGGCCCGGTATACACTCTCCTGAATTCATGCGCCTTGCCCGCCGGCTCGTCGTCAGTGCCGTTGCCGTTTCGACCGCCGTCGTGTTGCGCGCCGCCCAGGCGCCGGCGTCGAAGCCCGCCGCCTCCGACGAGACCGCTGCCGGCATACCCGTGACGAACGAGACCGTGAAGCGCGTCTGCGGCGACTGCCACGCGTCGGATGCCGAGGGCCGCATGTCGCGGATTTCCTATCGGCGAACCACGCCGGAAGGGTGGCAGGAGACGATTCGCCGGATGGCGACGCTGAACAGCGCGTCGATCGATCCCGCTGACGCGAGGGTCATCGTGAAGTACCTCGCCGATCGCCACGGCCTCGCGCCGGAGGAAGCGGCGCCGGGCGCGTTCGAAGTGGAACGCCGGATGATCGACTGGAGCTACGAGGCGCACAAGGACACCAACGATCTCTGCTCGAGCTGCCACTCGATGGGCCGCGTGGTCCTGCAGCGCCGCACCGGCGAGGAATGGGATCTGCTCGTCGCGATGCATCGCGGCTGGTATCCGCTCGTGGACAGCCAGGGCTTCCGCCGGTTCGGCCCGCCGTCGAGCGAGCCCGGCCCCGACGGGCGACCGCCGGACAATCGACATCCGATGGACAAGGCGCTCGGCCACCTCAAGTCCGCCTTCCCGCTCGAGTCGAAGGACTGGTCCGCCTGGGCGGCGACGATGCGCAGCCCGCAGCTTGCGGGCGTGTGGGCCATCGACGGCTACGAAGTCGGCGAGGGCCCGTTTTTCGGCCGCATGACGATCGCGGCCGGCGCGTCGGCCGATGAGTTCACGACTGACGTCGCGTACACGTATCCACGCACCGGGCGGGCCGTGCGCCGGGCGGGCCGGTCGGTCGTGTACACGGGGTTCCAGTGGCGCGGTCGCACGACGGTCGGCGGCAGCGACGAGACGTCGCTGCGCGAGGTCATGGCCGTCGGCCGCGACTGGCAGACGATGAGGGGCCGCTGGTTCGCCGGTGCGTACGACGAGCTTGGCCTCGATGTGACGCTGCGCCGCGCCGGCGCCGGCCCGCTCATCGCCGGACTCGACCGGGCCGCGCTCCAGGCCGGGACGTCGGGCCAGCGCGTGCGGATCTTCGGTGAGAACCTGCCGGCCGCGCTCGCGCCGGGCGACATCGATTTCGGCCCGGGCGTGACGGTGTCGCGCGTGGCCGGCGCGACGCCGACGCTCGCGACGGTCGAGGTCACTGTCGCGGCGGACGCGACGCCAGGCATGCGCGACCTGTTCGTGGCGGGTGTCTTCGAGCCGGCCGCCGTCGCCGTCTACGGCCGGCTCGACTACGTGAAGGTGACGCCGGCCTGGAGCATGTCGCGCGTCGGCGGCGTGATGTACCCGAAGATGTTCTCGCGCTTCGAGGCCACCGCGTTCAGCCACGGCCCCGACGGCAAGCCCGACACCGCGGACGACCTGAACCTGGGCGCGGTCGATGCGGTCTGGACGCTCGAGGAATACACCGCCACGTACGAGGACGACGACATCCGCTTCGTGGGGGAGATCGACGGCTCGCGCGGCTTCTTCACGCCGGCGCAGGACGGGCCCAACCCTCAGCGCTCCGGCAACCGGAACAACGTCGGCGATGTGTGGGTCGTCGCGACGCACCCGCCGGCCGGCGGCGGGCCGCCGATGCGCGCGCGGGCCCACCTCGTGGTCACCGTCCCGCTCTACCTGCGCTGGGACTTCCTCACGGCGATTACCCGATGAGCGTGCTGCATCCCGGCGACTGTCATCGCTTCGAAGCCGCGGGCCGGCGGTTCATGTACCTGGCGCCGAGCGCCGCCGTCGTCGCGATCGACGACGTGTCGGCGGCGGTGCTGGCTGCGGTGGACGATCGGCCGCGGACCGGCGACGACCTGGTGGCGGCGCTGACCGGCGCGCACGGCGCCGACGGCGTCGCGGAGAGCATCGCCGAGCTCGTCCGCGTGCGCGCGATCCTGCCGAAGGTCGCGGCCCCGCCGAAACGGCCGCGCGTGCTGCCCCTCACGCCGGTTCCGCTCAGCACGATGGTGCTCAACGTCACCAACCAGTGCAACCTGAGCTGCGCGTACTGCTACGAGTACGGCGAGGACAAGATCGTCCAGACCGACAACGGCCGGCAGCCCAAGTGGATGAGCGAGGAGACCGCGCGCGAAAGCGTGGACTTCCTGCTCCGCGAGTCGGGCTCGTCGGCGCACCTGACGTTCTTCGGCGGCGAGACGCTGATGAACTTCAAGATCCTGCAGTTTGCCGTCGGCTACGCGACCGCGCGCGCGGCCGCGCTGGGCAAGGCCATCGACTTCAGCCTGACGACCAACGCGACGCTCCTGAAGCCCGACGTCATCGAGTTCCTCGCCGAGCACCGGTTCGGCGTCACGATCTCGATCGACGGCCCGAAGGAGATCCAGAACAAGTTCCGCGTGTTCCACAACGGCGCCGGCAGCTACGACCTGGTCGCGCCGAAGATCAAAGCGCTCATCGCGCGGCACCGGTCGCGCCCGATCGGCGCGCGGGTGACGCTCACCCGCGAGACGCTTGACGTCCGCCGAATCTACGAGCACCTGACCGACGAGCTGGGCTTCTGGGAGGTCGGGTTCGCCCCGGTCACGTCCGCGCCGGGCCGCGACCACGCGTTCGGCGACGAGGGCTTCGACCACGTGCTCGAGGCGTTCCGGGATCTGGCCGTCGACTATCGCGACGCGGCGATCGCCGGCCGGCACCACGGGTTCAGCAACGTCCGCGAAACGCTCGAGGAGATCCACAAGGGCGCGAGCAAGGCGTGGCCGTGCGGCGCGGGCTTCGGCCTGCTCGGCGTGTCCACCGCCGGCGACGTCAATCTCTGCCACCGCTTCGCCGGGTCCGACGACCACAAGCTCGGCACGGTGCGCGACGGCATCGACCGCGAGGCCCAGCGCGCGTTCCTCGACGCGCACCACGTGGACGACAAGACCGACTGCCAGACGTGCTGGGCGCGCCCGCTCTGCGCCGGCGGCTGCTATCACGAGGCGCACACCCGGCAGGGCAGCACCGTGCGCCCGAACCTGCACTACTGCGAGTGGATCCGCGGATGGACCGACACGTGCCTGCGCATCTACGGCGAGATCGCCGAGCGCAATCCCGCGTTCCTGGAACAGTTCGAGGGACATCATGAAGCACCTCAGCCCAGTTAACGAGAAGGCCCGGCGCCTCGCGCGCGCCGTGGACGAGGCCGACGCTGAGGCCGCCACGGCCTCGGCGCCCGAGCGTCCGGCGGGCGACATCGTCGCGCTCCAGCAGATGTCGGCCGCCCACATTCCGCTCGGCTGCTCGACGGTGTTTTCACCCGGCTGGGAGGTCGATCGCACGGGCGGCACGGCGGGGTTGTGCCAGCCGGTCGAGCGCGACCTGTTCGACTGCCACTTCGGCTGCTTCTGGCCGGTGCAGGTCCCCGACCAGCTCAACCACGCGCCCGACTGGACGAAGAAGTGCGCCGCGGCCCAGAAGGACTGGCGCAAGATTGACGTGATCTTTCCATGAGGTTCGCGGTTCGCGGTTCGCGGTTCGCGGAGCACGGTGCCCGGTTCGCGGAGCACGGTGCTCGGTTCGCGGTTCTCGCGTCCGCCACGGCGCTCGCGCTGTCGGCCGTCGTAGTGGCGCAGGCGCCCGTGCCGCCGCCAGGTAACGGCACCTTCTACGTCGGCACCTACAAGGGCGTCATCACGATCCTCGACGAAGCGTCGGGCGCGGTCATCGGCGAGATTCCGGTGTCGACCGGCATTCCCGGCTTCAACATGGAGATGTCGGCGGACCGCTCGCGCATCTACCTCGTCGATTCCACGACCGAGAAGATCGAGATCCTCGACCGCCTGAAGCGGACGACGATCGACACGTTCACGCTCAGCGAGGGTTCGACGAAGACGCGCATCTGGGACCTGACGCCCGACCCGCGCGATCGGTTCCTCATCCTGACCATCAAGAACTACACGCTGAAGACCGACCGCTGGGAGATCGGGCCGCCGACGCTCGTGCAGGTCGATCTGGCCACGAAGAAGATCGCCCGGACGATTCCGTGGCCGAAGGGCGAGGAGCGGGAGGGCGCCGGCGTGCTGTTCTCGCCGGACGGCTCGCTGATGTACCTGCTCGGCGAGGACGTGCTCATCTACGACACCGAGACCTTCACCGAGGTGGACCGCTGGGACGTGTCGCGGCCCTTCGAGGTCGGCGCCGGCCGCGTCAGTTTCGGCGGTCTCGATCCCGACAGCGACGAGCCCGGGTTCTTCACGGGGCTGTTCTCGATGCAGGACCCGCTGCAGAACCGGCGCATCATGGGCATCGGCCGTATCGACCTGGCGAACAAGAAGATCGACTTCCACCCGATCGGGCCCGCCCGAGGCCTCCGCTTCGCCACTTCGCCCGACCGCAAGCGGGGCTACGGCCTGTTCCAGGACATCGGCGACTACGAGCTGTGGACGTTCGACCTCGAGAACTACCGGCTCCTGTCGAGGACGAGGTTCAAGGGTCGTCCGCGGATGGGGGTCAAGGTCAGCAGCAGCGGCGAACTGCTGTACATCTACGTCGCCGGCAACACGATCGACGTCTACGACGCGGCGACGTTCACGCACCTCCGGACCATCACGCTCGACGGGGACATGATCGGGTTCACGCTCCTGCGGTCCAGGTGATCGAGGGTCCGAAGGTCCGAGGGTCCGAAGGTCCGAAGGTCCGAAGGTCCGAAGGTCCGAGGGTCCGAAGGTCCGAGGGTCCGCGAACCGATAACCGCGAACCGCGAACCGAGAACCGATCATGCGCTTCCTTCCCTTCCGCTACCTGGTCCCGTACCGGCGGCGGCTGGCGATCGTCGTCGCGATCAGCTTGCTGAGCACCGCGCTCTCGCTGTGGCTGCCGTACCTCACGAAAATCCTCGTCGACGACGCGCTGATCGCGCAGAGCGGAGCCGCGCTGCGCGAAACGGTGCTGCTGTTCGTCGCGGCGGCGGCCGTCTCGTTCGTGCTCGGCGTCGTGAGCGGCCTCGTCTACACGCGGCTGTCGGCGGAGGTCCTGTTCGACATGCGGCGCGATCTCTACGCGCACCTGCAACGGCTCTCGCCCCGGTTTTGGGCGACGACGCGGCTCGGCGACGTGGTCTCGCGGATCAACGGCGACATCGGCGAGATTCAGCGAATCGTCGCCGAGACCGCGCTGGCCTGGTTCGGCAACATCGTGTTCCTCCTCGGCAGCGTCGCGGTGCTCGTGTGGCTCGACTGGCGGCTGTTCCTCGTCGGAGCGGCCGCCCTGCCGCCGGCCGCCTGGGGGCTCCACGTCTACCGGCGGCGGCTCGAGCCGCAGACCAAGGAGCTGCGCGAGCGCAGTGCGGATCTCGGCAGCTTCCTGATCGAGACCTTGCAGGGCATGCGGACCGTGACCACGTCGGGCGCCGGCCTCAGGGAGGTCAGCCGGTTCGGCCGGCTGAACGACGCGTTCATCGCGACGCTGATGGGCGTCCAGCGGACGCATTACCTCGTGGGGAGCCTGCCGTCGCTCTTCATCGCGGCCGGCACCGGCGCCGTGTTCATTTATGGCGGCACGCGGGTCATCGACGGCTCGCTCACGCTCGGCACGCTGGCGGCGTTTCTCGCCTACCAGGCCCGCGTCATCGCGCCCGTCCAGGCCCTGATGGGCCTCTATGGCGCGCTCGCCACCGCGCGCGTGTCGTGGCACCGCGTGGCTGGGCTCCTCGACACCCCGCCCGAGGTCGTCGAGCGCCCGGACGCGATCCCGCTCACGTCGGTCAGCGGCGAGCTCGAGTTCGACGGAGTGTCGCTTACACACGGCCGCGGGCCGGTGCTCGACGGCGTGAGCTTCCGCGCCGGGCCCGGCCGGGCGCTGGCGATCGTCGGGGCCAGCGGCAGCGGCAAGTCCACGATCGTCGATCTGGCGGTGCGCCTGCTCGATCCGGACGCCGGCGCCGTCCGGCTCGACGGACACGACCTCCGCGACCTGCGGCTCTGCGACGTGCGCCGGTTCGTCCACGTCGTGCCGCAGGACGCCGTGCTCTTCCATGGATCCGTGGACGACAACGTCCGCTACGCGCGCCCGGACGCCACCGACGACGACGTCGCGCGGGCCATCGAGGCGGCCGGCATCGGACCGTTCGTCGCCGGGCTGGCGCTCGGTCGCCGCACGCTCGTTGGCGAGCGCGGACTGGCGCTGTCGGCGGGGGAGCGGCAGCGGCTGGCGCTCGCGCGCGCGTTCCTCGCCGACCCGTCGGTGCTCGTACTCGACGAGCCGAGCGCGGCGCTCGACCCGGCCGCGGAGCGGCAGGTCGTCGAAGGCTACCGCCGCGTGATGCGCGGCCGGACCGTGGTGCTCATCACCCACCGGCTCGAGCTCGTGCGGGCGGCCGACGAAGTCGTCGTGCTCGAGGGCGCGCGCATCGTCGAACGCGGCGCGCCGGCCGACGTCGTCGAGCGGAGCCACGGGCCGTTTGCCGCGCTGTTTCAGTCGCCGGCGCCCTCGACGGTCGCGCCGTGACGACTGTGAGTCTGTCGCTCGCGCGTCTGGCCGGGCGGACGGGGCGCGGTGTCACGGTGGCCGTCGTGGATAGCGGCGTGCACGGCGGGCATCCGCACGTCGGCGTGGTGCAGGCCGCTGTGTCGTTCGACGAGGAGGGCCGGCGGACGGATGGCGTGGGGGATCGCCTGGGCCACGGCACGGCGGTGGCGGCGGCCATCCGCGAGAAAGCGCCCGACGTCACGCTTGTGTCGGCCCGCGTCTTCGACCGGTCGCTCGCGACCACGAACCGCGCGCTGGTCGCGGCGATTCGATGGGCCGCCGAGAACCGGGCCACGCTCATCAACCTGAGCCTCGGCACGACGAACGGCGCGCACCGGGACGCCCTGGCCGCCGCGGTGGCGGACGCGGCCGCGATGGGTGCGCTCGTCGTGGCGGCGGCGCCCGACGGGGAGGTGTGGCTGCCCGGCGCGCTGGATGGCGTCGTGGCGGTCGAGCTGGACTGGGAGTGCCCGCGCGATCGGTGCCTGGTGCGCCGCGAGGGCTCGTCCGTGCGCGCGCGGGCCTCGGGCTTTCCGAGGCCGATCGCCGGTGTGACGCCCGAGCGCAACGTGCGGGGCGCGAGCTTCGCGGTGGCCAACGCCTGCGGTTTTCTGGCGCTGGCGTTCGACCAGGGCCGCGGCGCGCCTCCAGCCGACCCGTGGTCGATACTGATGGCGAGTATGGGGATTAGTGTGTAGGATCGCATGATGACAACCCAACCCCAGCGTCGCGTGAAATACGTACGCGATATCGGCAAGGTCGCCGAGTTGTCGCCGTCCGAACGGGACCGCCTGAAGGCCGTCGGCGAGAAGTACGTCTTTCGGGCGAATGACTACTATCTCGGGCTCATCGACTGGGACGATCCGGCCGACCCCATCCGGCAACTCATCATTCCGCGCGAGGAGGAGCTCAGCGACTGGGGCGCGCTCGACGCGAGCAACGAGCGGGCGTACACGGTCGATCGGGGCGTCCAGCACAAGTACCCTCACACGGTCCTGCTGCTCTGCAACGAGGTGTGCGGCGCCTACTGCCGGTACTGCTTCCGCAAGCGCCTCTTCATGGACGAGAACGACGAGGTCACGAAGGACGTGTCGGCGGGCATCGCCTACATCCGCGAGCACCCGGAAGTGACCAACGTGCTGCTGACCGGCGGCGATCCGCTGCTGATGAGCACGCGCCGGCTGGTCGAGATCTTCGACGAGCTGCGTGGCATTCCACATGTGCGCATCATCCGCGTCGGCTCGAAGATGCCGGCGTTCGATCCGTTCAGAATCCTGAACGATCGGGCCCTGCAGGACGCGTTCCGGAAGTACTCGACGCCGACGAAGCGCATCTACCTGATGGCGCACTTCGATCATCCGCGCGAGCTGACCGAAGAGGCGATCGAGGGCATCGACGTCTGCATCAGGAGCGGCGTGATCTGCGTCAATCAGTGCCCGCTCATCCGCGGCGTCAACGACGATCCCCGGGTACTGTCCGATCTCTACCGGACGCTGTCGTGGATTGGCTGTCCGCCGTACTACCTGTTCCAGGGGCGTCCGACGGCGGGCAACGAGCCCTACGAGGTGCCCATCGTCCGCGGCTGGGAGATCTTCCGCGAGGCGCTGCGACGGGGGTCGGGCCTGGCGCGCCGCGCGCGGTTCGTGATGTCGCACGAGACGGGGAAGATCGAGATTCTCGCGGTCGACGACCGGCACATCTACCTGCGGTATCATCGGGCGCGCAGCGCCGAGAATCGGGGCCGCTTCATGATCTACAAGCGGCATGACGAGGCGTACTGGCTCGACCAGCTCGAGCCGGCCGCCTTCGACGGCGCGCCGGTCTTCCCGCCGCCGTCGCTGCTCGAGGTGGGCGAGGGCCCTGAATGACCGCGCGCGGCGGCCCGCTCGTCGGACAGCAGATCAGCCTCAACCTCAACGTCCGCGGCATGGGCCATTCGGCCACGCTGGCCATCAGGGCCCGCTGCCGGGCCCTGCGAGCCGAGGGCCGCGACATCGTCGACTTCGGCCTCGGGCAGTCCCCGTTTCCGGTGCCGCGGCCCGTCGTGGAGGCGCTCCGTGCGGCCGCGCACGAGAAAGACTACCTGCCGGTCGAAGGGCTGCCGGCCCTGCGCGAGGCCGTCGCCGGCTTCCATCGCCGCAACGACCGGATCGTCGTCCGACCCGAGGACGTGCTGGTCGGTCCGGGGTCGAAGGAGCTGATGTTCCTGCTCCAGCTCGTCTACTACGGCGAGATCATCCTGCGGACGCCCTGCTGGGTGTCGTACCTGCCCCAGGCCCGGATCATCGGGCGCCGCGTCACGGTCATCCACACGCGATTCGAGGACGGGTGGAAGATCACGCCGGAACTGCTGCACGAGTCTCTCAAGGGGGCCGGCGACGACCATCGCCCGCGGCTGCTCGTGATGAACTACCCGAGCAATCCGACCGGGCACACCTACAGCGCCGACGAGCTGACGGCACTGGCGGCGGTCGCACGCGAGTACGAGATGGTCGTGCTGTCCGACGAGATTTACGGCCAGACACATTTCACGGGCGGGCACATCTCGATTGCGCGGTTCTATCCCGAGCGAACCATCGTCAGCTCAGGCCTGTCGAAATGGTGCGGCGCCGGGGGCTGGCGGCTCGGGACGTTCAGTTTTCCGCCCGAGCTCGACTGGCTGAAGCACGCGATGGCCGCCGTGGCGAGCGAGACGTATACCTCGGTGTCGGCGCCGATCCAGCACGCCGCGGTGGCGGCCTTCGGCGACGACGACGAGATCGCGCGTTATCTGGCGCGCGCGCGAGAGGTCCTGTCGCTGGTGGCCGGGCGCGCGGTGGACACCCTGCGCGGCGCGGGCCTCCGCGTCCATCCCCCGGCGGGCGGCTTCTATCTGTTCCTGGACTTCTCGCCCCTCGAAGACCGACTCCGCGCCCGAGGTGTCCGTGGCGGCGCCGACCTCTGCGAGCGCCTGCTCGTCGAGGCCGGCGTGGCCATCCTCCCCGGCGTGCATTTCGGACGCCCGGCGGGCGAGCTGACCGCCAGATTGTCCTACCTGGACTTCGACGGCGGACTGGTCCTGGCCGCGTGCGAGGCGCAGGGAGGCGGCCGGGAGGCCGCAGCCCGGGCCGTGGACGCCCATGGCGGCCGTCTCATCCAGGGCCTCGAGCGACTTGCCCAATGGGCCCGTGGGGGTTGATACTAGGCGCTGAACAATCTGCTGCTTGCGCGACCGCGGGCGATTAAGCCCTGCGTACGCGGTCAACGTGGGCGGCTGATGTAAGGAGGAGGACCGATGCGTTGTCACGCACGTCAGGCGCTCCATGCTCTGCATGTTTCGCTCATGTGCATTATGTTTCTCATGCTGTCCGGGATCGCGCCGACCGAGGCGCTCGCCCAGGGCAGCACTGCCACCGTCAGCGGTCGCGTGACCGACCCGCAGGGCCTCGCCCTGCCGGGCGTGACGGTCACAGCGACCAACCCCGCCACGGGCGACACCCGGCGAGTGGTGACCAACGAGGCCGGCCGGTACCAGATCACGGCGCTGCAGGCTGGCCGGTACAACCTCTCGCTCGACCTGACGGGATTCCGCTCCGTCATTTTCGAAGGCGTCGTGCTCCCGCTCGGCGGCGACGTCCGGCAGGACGCGCAGCTGCAGATTGGCGGCGTCACCGAGTCGGTGACCGTCGCGGGCGACGTGACGGTGCTCAACACGTCCAACGCCGCGGTCGGCAACAACATGAACGAGTTCACGATCAGGAACCTGCCGATCGAGGCGGCCAACGTCGTTCAGTTGCTCAGCTTGCAGCCGGGCGCGGTGTTCATTCCCGTGACGAACTCGAACACGACCGACCCGCGCTACGGTGCGGTGTCCGGCGCGCGGTCCGACCAGCAGAACGTCACGCTCGACGGCGTGGACGTGAACGACCCGCAGCTCCAGGCCGCGTTCACGTCGGCGGTCCGCGTCACGCAGGAAGCGCTCCAGGAGTTCCGCGTCAGCACGACCAACTACGGCGCCGAAGTGGGCCGGTCGAGCGGTCCGCAGGTCTCGCTCATCACGAAGAGCGGCACCAACACGTTCGACGGTTCCGGCTACTGGCTGCTGCGCCGCACGGCGACCTCGACCAACGAGTACTTCCTCGAAATCGCCCAGCTCGACGCCGGCGACGAGAGCAAGCCGCCGCAGCTCGACAAGGACATCTTCGGCGGGGCGATCGGCGGGCCGATCCGGCGCGACAAGATGTTCTTCTTCGCCAACTACGAGTTCCTGACCGAGAAAAGCGAGGCGCCGGTGACGCGCGGCGTGCCGTCCAACTCCTTCCGTGACGGCATCCTGCAGTATCGCTGCGCCGTGGCGTCGGAGTGCCCCGGCGGGAACGTCCAGGGCTTTTCGAACAGCCACTCGATCGAGCCCGGCTGGTTCGGCCTGACGCCGGCCCAGATCGCCACCTTGGACCCGCTCGGCATCGGCCCGAGCCTGGCGGCGTCGAACTACTTCAAGCAGTATCCCTCGCCGAACGGCCCCGGCCTCGACGGGAAGAACATCATGGACTTCCTGTTCTCGGCGCCGATCGAGGACGAGTTCAAGACCTTCATCGCGCGCGTGGACTTCAAGCCGTCCACCAACCGGAGCATCTTCGGCCGCGTGAACGTCCAGGACGACGTCACGAATGGCGCCCCGACGTTCACGGGACAGCCGTCGTCGAGCCAGACGGTGTTCAACAACAGCGGCATGGCGATCGGCTGGGACGAGGTCCTCGGACCGAGCCTGGTCAACAGCTTCCGGTACGGCTTCACGCAGATCGACACCGGGTCGATCGGCCTGACGAAGTCGAACTTCACGACGTTCCGCTTCATCTCGTCGTTTGACGCGGTGACGTTCACGACGACGCGCCAGACGCCGACGCACAACATCGTCAACGATATGTCGTGGCTCCGGGGCGAGCACGCGATCAAGGTCGGGACGAACCTCCGGTTCACGCGGATTCCCAGCACCCGCGACAGCAGTTCCTACCTGAGCGCCTCGGTCAACCCGTCGTGGGTCTCCGGCATCGGGCGGACGTTCCGGCCGCAGGGCCCGAATTGCACGACGCCCGGCTGCACGCTCTATCCGGCCGTGTCGTCCACGTTCCAGTCGGGCTACGCCGACGCCTGGCTGAACTCGCTGGGCGTGCTGTCGCAGTCGACGGTCCGCGCCAATTACGATCGAGACGGCAACGTGCTGCCGGTGGGCACGCCGGTCTCACGCCGCTACGCGTCGAACGAGTACGAGTTCTACCTCCAGGACACGTGGCAGGCGGCTTCGAACCTGACCGTGACGTTCGGCGTGCGGTACTCGCTTGACTCGCCGCCCTATGAAGTCAACGGGCTGCAGGTCGCGCCGGCGATCAGCATGGGCGACTGGATCGCCGAGCGCGAGCAGAACGGCCGGAACGGGATCCCGTCCAACCAGAGCCCGACCGTGACGTTCGACCTGGCCGGACCGGCCAATGGCGGCGTCGGCTTCTACGACTGGGACAAGAACAACTTCGCGCCGCGCCTCGCGGTGGCGTGGACGCCGACCGACGACTGGGTGGTCCGCGGCGGCTACTCGAAGGTGTTCGACCGCATCGGGCAGGGCATCGCCGCCAACTTCGACTCGGGCGCGTCGTTCGGCATGTCCACGTCGCTCTCGAGCCCGTTCGGCCTCGCCTACGAACAGAACCCCGGCGTCCGCTTCATCAACACGAGCACGATGCCCGTGACGATTCCCGCGGCGCCTCCCGGCGGATTCCCGCAGACCCCGCCGAAGTTCGCGGGCGTCATCACGTCGACGATCGACAACACGATCGTCACGCCGTCGGCCCACATGGTCAACGCCATCGTCGGCCGCAACCTGGGCCGCAACTACACGGTCGAGGCCGGCTTCGTCGGCCGGTACAGCCGCGACATGCTGATCCGGCGCGACATCGCGATGCCGCTGAACCTGGTGGACACGGCGTCGGGCATGGACTACTTCACCGCCGCCCAGACGCTGATCAAGGCCTTCGAGGCCGCCGGCATTCCGTCGGGGTCTCCGGCCAGCGCCTACGCCGGCCTCGCGCCCATCCCGTACTGGGAGAACCTGTTCCCCGATGCAGCGCTCGGCGGGTTCTCGGCCACGGCGAACATCGCCCGGCGCTACAACAACGACGGGCCCGACTACATCACGTCGCTCTGGCTGATGGACCAGTTCTGCTTCCCGGCGTGCAGCAAGTTCGGCGAGTTCGCGTACTTCTCCGAACAGTACGACTCGCTGGCCGCGCTCTCCTCGCTCGGACGCGCGAACTACAACGCGCTGGTCGTCACGCTGCGCAAGCGCTACAGCGACGGCTACCAGTTCGACCTGAACTACACGCTGTCCCAGTCGAAGGACATGGGCTCGAACGCCGAACGCGGCGGCGCCTTTGGCAACTACGGCGCCGGCGGCTACTCCGGGTTCCTGATCAACACCTGGGAGCCGGAGCTGAACTACGGGATCTCGGATTTCGACGTCACGCATCTGGTGAACGCCAGCGGAATCTGGGACCTGCCGTTCGGTCAGGGCCGCAAGTTCGCGCCGAACGCAAACCCCGCGCTCGACGCGCTCATCGGCAGCTGGTCGGTGGCCTCCGTCGTCCGCTGGAACAGCGGCTTCCCGTTCAGCGTCATCAACTGCCGCTCGTGCTGGGCGACCAACTGGAACCTGCAGGGCAACGCTGTCCTGAAGGACCCGAACAACAAGCCGGAGATCAAGATCGTCCGCGACGTCGAGTCCCTCGACGGGCGCCCCTCGGTGTTCGCGGATCCGGAAGGCGCGCTCGACTTCTTCCGGTTCCAGCTGCCGGGCGAAGCCGGCGACCGCAACCCGTTCCGCGGCGACGGCTACTTCGTGCTGGACTTCAGCCTGAGCAAGTCGTGGCAGCTGCCGTACGGCAACCACCGCCTGCGGTTCCGCTGGGACGTGTTCAACATCACCGACCACGTCAGCTTCGACGTCGACAGCCTGAACGTCTTCCCGGATCGCTCCGGGTTCGGGCGCTACGACGGCTCGCTGGCCACGTGCGACGCCCGCGCCGGGCGCTGCATGCAGTTCGCGTTCAGGTATGAATTCTGAGGGCTTAGGGCTTAAGGCTTAAGGCTTAGGCCGGACGCACAACAGGGCCGGAGGGGACAATCCTTCCGGCCCTGTTTTTGTACGACGGGTCGGCAGCGGGTACGATCAAGTCGGCAGCGGGTACGACAGGTACGACAGGTGCGACGGGTACGACAGGGACCAGGAACGAACTGACGCTGGCCAGCATCTTTGGTTCTTTCCAAGCAAGCTGACAATCGCCAGCGCGCTCCTCCGGCCCTCGGCCCCTCGGCCCCTCGGCCCTTCGGACCTTCGGACCCTCGGACCCTCGGACCCTCGGACCTTCGGACCTTCGGCCCCTCGGCCCCTCGGACCTTCGGACCCTCGGACCCTCGGACCTTCGGACCTTCGGACCTTCGGACCCTCGGACCCTCGGACCCTCGCTATCTCGCTACCGCGAACGTCCGCTCGACAAACCCCACGCTCTTGCCGTCGTCGGTGACCTCGGCGCGGACGACGTAGCGGCCGGGCTCGAGGTGCTGGATTGGCAGGATGGCCCGGGCGATGCCGTGGCGCTCGCTGCGAGTGGAAATCGCCGCCAGCCGGGTGAGCACCGTGGCGCTGCGGGCCGCGGGGCGCACGGTGATGGTCACGTCAACCGCCCGCAACGACGTGCCGGCTTCAGGGTACAGCTCGAGGTGCGCGAGCACGGCGTCGTCGCCCGTCCGATCGACGACGGGGTCGAGCGGGACGTTCGGGCCGGGCGGAACGCGGGCGACCATCAGTTCGCTCGTCGGGATCGCCGAGTCGGACACGCCTGCGAGCACGGCGCGGGGCAGGCTGCCCGGCCGGCCGAACCGGTCGATGGCGGCGACCTTCAGCGTGTACACGCCCGGATCCACGAGCGCGGCCGCGGCGAACCGCCGCGACGACGTCTCCTGGACCTGGCTGGCCGCGATGACGCCCTTCGAGTCGAGCAGCACGAAACCGAACAGGACGCTGGCGGCGAGGTCCTCGGCCGGCTCCGTCTCGGCCCCGACCTCGACGCGCACCTTGCCCGACGCCGGGTCGTAAAACGAGTAGCTCACGGCCCGCAGGGGCAGTTCGCTGGCCACCGACGGTGCGCGCAGCAGCTCGACCAGCCGCTCCTCGGTGATCCGCTTCGCCCAGGAGGCCGATTCGAACCGGAAGGCCTGCCGCGACCGGAGCGTGGCGCCGCCACGCTTGAGCGAGACGCCGATGCGATGCGGGCGGCCGTCGCGATCCGTTTCGGTCGCCTCGAACGCGAGCAGGTAGTAGCCCGAGAGCTCGCGGAGGATCCGGGTGAACGGCGCCGGGGAGCTGCCGGCGACGCGGAACAGGGCGCCGCCAGCGGCGCCGGCGAGCATCGCGAGGCCCTCGGAACGGATCTGGAGGTCCTCGACGAGCGTCGGCGACATGGTCTGGGTCGTCACGTCCATGATCGGCACTTCGAGCTGGAGCACGTAGACGGTGACCCGGGCCTCCTGAGCGGCCGCGCTGAGCGGCGTCAGATCCACGAGGCGCGGCTCGGCGACAAGGCCTTCGGAGAGCAGCGCCACGGTCTTGGGCCCATCGATGGTCTTGAGCCGGCCGATCATGTCGATGATCGCGTTGAGCGAGAGGCTGGCCTCCGTCCGGACCTGCTGGGCCGTCATCCGCGCCTCCTGCTCGAGCTGCGTCGGGCACGGATCGCGCGCGAAGCTGTCGTCGCCGGTGGCACGCTCCGGGCTGTTGGCACGGGCGAGCGACTGGCCGCACTCGCGGCGGACGGCGGTCTCGAGGCGGCTCTTGTTGCCGTCGGCGATCCAGAGCGCCTCGGTGAGGCCGAGGTTGAAGTTGGGCTGGATGAGCCCCGGCATCGCCTCGCCCGTCATCGCCGAGAGCTGCCGCTTCGCCTGGGCCCGGTCCTTGTTGAACTCGATGTCGCCCGCGTAGTTGATGGCCGCGACGGCCACCCGATCGGAGGGGCCGAGCGAGTCCACGAACCGCTCGGCGGCGCGAAGGGCCAGCCGCCCCTCGAGGCGCCGGATGTTGGACTGGTCCACCGCCACGAGCACCAGCCGGCCGTCGGCCACGATCTCGTTGGAGCTGAACGACGTCGGGGCGGCCGGGCCGGCCGTGGCCGCGCCGGCCGGCCGCGCGCGCGACACGAACTGGACCGACGCGATGGGCCGGAGCTGGCCGTCGACTTTGAGCTCGAAGTCGTCCCGGTCCAGGCCGGGGATCGGGTTGCCGTCGCCGTCGACGACGGTGGCGTCGACCGTGACGAGGTCGACGCCCGTGCGGAACACGGGGGATTGCTGGGCGCCCGTCACGGGAAACGCCGCAGCAACCGCGACGAGGAGCGCGGTCAGAGAGACGCGTGCAGTCATGT
>Ga0214472_10001106_pt1 | contig 31064 bp, 27 predicted proteins | sample RVTome_6_FD_207662 | JGI IMG/M metagenome (GOLD analysis project Ga0214472, IMG submission 207662) | Soil microbial communities from uranium-contaminated site in the Upper Colorado River Basin, Wyoming, United States - RVT140D175 | ecosystem: Environmental > Terrestrial > Soil > Contaminated >...
CCACCCGCTCTCCTCGGTGAACAAGGCTGCGACCAGCAGTCCGATACCGAGTACAAGACCCGCGCCGGAGCCGAGATCCACGCGACGTATCCGACGCAGCGTGCCGTCTGAGGCGGGGAGTTCGACGGTCACCTTGCGCCGAGCGAAACCAGCCGCGATCAAGAACGGGATCAAACCCCAGAAGAAAAGCAGCAATGTCCAGCCGGGAATGTCCCCGAACTCCTGACTCTTTGCCGTCTCTGTCGGCACACCCGTTTTGGCGCACAAACGGGGGAGCTCGTCCAGAAGTTGGGTATCGATGACTGCACTTGCCACGGCAGAAATCCTAAGACGATTTCTGACCCGTCACAGAGAATCGCTGGGTGGGCCGAGCACTAGATGCGACAACCGGGGACGTTGTCCTTGGCGGAGTGGTGTGAATGGTTGAGCCCTCCGCCCAGGTTGGCGTTCAGCCGACGCGGGAAGGGTGGCCTCGGAATGAGGCCACCCTTTCCCGCGTGACATGTCTGTCACTGGTCGGTCAACCGGATCCTCCGCCTTGCTCTTTGAATATGTACAAGCCACCGTTGCGGTCGGATCCGTAGATCCATGGCGACTTCGGCTCCTTGTACACACCCCAGAAGTCATGGGGGTTGCCCCCATTCGAGGCGAGGAACTCCTCTGAGTTGTCGAAGTATCTGGCGATCTCGACCGGGTTGTACGGGTCGGTCACATCCAACACCAACATCCCGTCCCAGTACCAGGAGACATAGGCTCTCACCTTGTTGCCTCTGGTCTCGACGACCACGTTGTGCACCGAGTAGGTGCCCAGCGGGTCACATTCCGGCAAGGGCTCCGGCGAAGCACTGCACGTGGTGTCGAACAGTGACGCCAACACCGGATTCTCAGGATCCGAGTAGTCCCAGATCCGGAGCCCACCCCAAGGGGTGTCGCCGGTCACGTTGTTGCCTATCACGATCCCGATCGCCCCTGCGGCCTGGGCCGCGCCGAGCTTGCTCGAGAAGGAGCAACCGCCACGACGAACGACCGCGATCTTGCCAGCCGGGTCGTTCAGGTGTGGATCCACGACGCCGGCCGTATCGGTGCCGGGGACGAAGAAGTTGTCGGTGTCACATCCTTGGCCCACCCAGACGGCCTCGGCCTCGATCGGGCCTGTGTCAGCGAGTTTGGGCTGATTGCCGGCGAGCTCGCTCGCGGGATATACATTCCCGGCAAGCGGACCCGTGGTTACCTCGATGCTGGATGCGTCGAGTATCACTGTGTTCCCGGTTTGATTGTCTTCGAAGTCGTCGCCAGCCGACGTGCTGACGGCTACACCTGGAATTGTGTTCCAGGTTTGCTCACCGAACGTGAGGTTGGTGGGAGGCTGCACCGACACCCATGCGGCGAAGTCTTCCTCTGTCTCGACGACGATCGACCCATCTTCACTGGGCCAGGCCGCGTGGCTGTTGACTTCCCCGTCACGTGACCCATTGTCCGGGTCGAGAGCCACGGACACCAACCTGTCGTTGGGCAGGCTGACCGATGACAACGACGCCAGATCACTGATGTCCAACAGCACCAGACCCGCGTCCCAGTTGGACAGATAGGCCTGTGTGCCGTCCGCATTGATCGTGATGTCATGCAGGAAGCGGTTCGCCGACGCTCCGAATCCGGTGGTCAGCCAAATTGCTGCATCCAGAACTCGGTTCACGTCGACCGTCTCGTCGCCGACACCGGGATCGAAGATCTCCTCCGCTCCCCAGGCAGCCGCCAGGGTCGGGTTGGTCGGGTCGGTGATGTCGAACACCATGAACGTGTCGAATGCCGTCTCGGCGACGACAGCCACATAGTCGTTGCTTCCCTGGGTGAACAACCACTGGTTGTGGACACCCACGTCCTGAATCCCACCGAACAGAGCGTCCGAGATCGGGTTGAGCTCGTCGATGGTGATCGAGGCAAGCTTGACCGGATTGGTGGGGTCATTGACGTCGTAGATCTCGATTCCACCATCACCATCGGTGCATGCCTCATTGCTCATCACGAGGATGTCGCCCGAATTCATGGTGGCCACCTTGACGTCGTTGGTCCGGTCGCCGGGCTCAGACTCGATTGTCGTCACGAAGCTGGGTTTGTTCTTGTTGTGAACATCCCACACCCATACACCTGCATCGGGATCCGGCGGGCAAGGGGTGTTGAAGGTGCCGGTGTACGCGAACCCGTCGTGGGCCCACACATCAGTGGTGGCATCCTGTACCAGCCTCTCCCCGCGACCTCTGAGCTGGAGGTCTTTGATTACCTTGGCGAACGGGGCGTTACTGACTACGTCTCCCGACTCTGCGGCGTCCATGCTCTCCAACTCCGCATTTGGGTCCGGCCGATCCAGGTGGTCCCCTTCTTCGAGATGGTCGGCCCCAGCCGCAGGGGCAAGGAGGCTCAACGCAAGCAGCAGAGCCACGATGATCGAGAGGTTTCTTCGCGCCATAAGGACCTCCTCCGTCGACAGCGCTCTGGCACCCTACCCGGCCGGTCCGATCGCTAAACGAGCGACCCGGGGGCGGTCGAGACGTGGAACACCGGATGGCGGTGTGCTTCGGCAAGGAAGGCCGCCAGGTCACTGCCGGCGACGGCGGTGAAGGCTGGTGGTACGAAGGGCACCAGCCGAAATCCATGGAAGAAGGTTTGTAGGACCGGTGCTGCGGTGTCAGGGTCGACTTCGGTCAGATGGACGGCTTGTCTCCTCCGGAGGCGAATCAGGTGGACGTTGGGTTGGGTCCGCACGTTGCGTACCCAGTCGGTGTCACCGAACGGCGACACCAGCCAGTCTTCGTCCTGGTGCCTGGTCAGGACGACCGGTGTTGTTCTTGGTTGGCGGCTGATCCGGCCGGTCGTTTCCAGAATGCGAAGTGGGCCCATGGGGAGTCCCAGGCGAAGCAGTCGTGCTACGAACCGGCCGGTGCGGAGCAAGGCAGGGGTCAGGGCTGCGTTCCTCATTCGCCGTTCCTCTCGGAGAGGGCGGCGACAGCTTTGCCCAGCATGCGACCGTTCATCTTGATCGAGACCGTACGGGGGGTGAGGCGGGACAAAAGACGCATTGCCCGACCGCTCACCAGCGTGGCTCGACCTTTCTGCAGCGCCTTCAGTGTCTCGTCGACACAGTCCTCGACGGACTGTGGCTTGAGTGGCAGGGAGTCGCGGTCGACCCCGTACTGGTCGATGATCGGGGTGTCGACCGCGAAGGGGAGAAGGACGGTCACGTCGACACCGGCTGGAGCGAGCTCGTAGTGGAGCCCTTCACCAAGGTTGAGAACGTAGGCCCTGGAGGCGCTGTCGTTGACCATATGCGGCAACCCGTGGAGCGCGCCGCCCGCGGAGACCAACACAATCCCACCTCTGCCTCGTTCGACGAGACGCTTGCCGAAGTGATGCGCCAGCTCCAGGTGCGCGGTGCTGTTGAGACGGACGATCCGGTGGAGGTCGGCCAGGTCATGGGTGAGGATGTCCCCGGGCAGCCCGGTGCCGGCGTTGGACACCAGCAGCCCGACGTCGAGGTCGAGGGTCGCTTGGATCAGCTTGGAGGGTCCGTCCGGCTCAGCGAGGTCGACCGTCACCACGCGATGTTCGACCCCGTGGACCGTCGACAGCTCGCTGCCCAGTGCGCTGAGGTCAGCCGTGCGGCGTGCAGCCAAAACGACATCGAAGCCCGATGAGGCCAGACGGTGTGCGAACCCGCGACCGATTCCCGACGAAGCGCCGGTGACGACTGCCCACGGTCCAGATCGGTCGGCGTCTAGCGATCGGACGTCTGCTCTTCTCCTGGCATGGGGGAGGTTTGTCTGGATCATGTTCTAGATTGTCATCCAAGCTGAATTCTAGACGCAATTCGAGTACCGTACGGGTATGAAGACACCTCCCGACCATCTAGCGGCGCGTCTCTACGACGAAAGCGCGCAGATCCTGCGACTGGATGGCGAGGTCAAGCTCGACGAGGTCGCCACCACGATCGGGGTGCCCCGGGCAACCCTCTACTACTACTTCTCAGGCCGTGACGATCTGACCGCGTACCTGCTGACCCGACACCTCGAAGCAGGGAGTGAAGTCTTCGCACCGGTTCTATCCGGCGAGAGCGGCGCCGGTGACAAGCTCCGGGCACTGCTGGAGGCGATGATCGGGTTCCTCGCCGAACACCCCGGCGTGTGCGGTGGGCTGTTGTCCGCCCTTGGCTCCGGGATCGGAATGCAGGAGGTCATGACTGCCAACGATCGAGTCATCGCTGCTCCGTTGCGTGACCTGCTCAGCCAAGGCCGGGAAAGCGGAGAATTCACCTTCGACGATGCGGGAGACACCGCCAACATCCTGCTCGGCGCCATGCTCATCACGGTCCTGGGCCGAGCCGTGGAAGGACGCAGCCTCGACGACGGCGAGTTTCGCGAATCAACCGCCGACCAGCTGCTACGAACCGCGACCACCTCACCCTGACCGTGCCCCCGTCGCCCTGCCACGCTGTCGTCGGCCCCGACCGCACACGGTTTCGGAGCGAAGCGACACTCTCACGCGACTGAGGCTTGCGTCAGCCGCTGGTCAACACGCATGCGCGACGTTGAGTGCGCTCGGGGCAGACACGGTTTTCAACGATCGTGGCATCAAAGCGTTGGAGGTCTAGTTCGCTCCTCTCGGGGAAGTTCATCTGTGGGTGCAGGTGTAGCCCATGGTCCCTTTGAGCGCCCGCCTCCCGACCGGTAGGTTGCCCCATGGATTCGTCCCAGTCGTCCTCCCACGGCAGAGCGGTGCTGCAGGCATTGTTCGTGACGTTCCTGTGGTCCACGTCGTTTGTACTGATCATCGTCGGTTTGGAGGACATTCCCCCGCTCACCTTTGCCGGGCTCCGTTATGGGCTGGCTTCGATCCTGTTGGCCGCGGTTCTCTTGGGACACGCGACGGCGCGGCAGCAGCTTCGCACTCTCGGGCTGGTTGGCTATGGCAGGCTAATGGCCCTGGGGGTGGTGTTCTACGCGGTCACCCAGGGTGCGCAGTTCGTGGCGTTGCACCACCTCCCGGCGGCCACCTTGAGCCTGGTGCTCAGCTTCACACCGATTCTCGTGATCCTCGCCGCGTCGTCACTCCTCGATGAGCGCCAAACGACCCAGCAATGGGCAGGCACCGCGCTATCCGTCGGAGGCGCCGTCGTCTACTTCTGGCCCGCTGCCACCGCCACCCAGGCGGCGGTAGGGTTTGCTGCTGCCCTGATTGGTCTGGTGGCCAACACGACATCCACTCTTCTCGGGAGATCCGTCAACCGGACAGGCCACCTCCACCCGTTGGCGGTCACAGTGGTCAGTATGGGTGTCGGCTCGCTCCTGCTCGTCGCCGCCGGGGTGGCAACCGAGCCAACACCGGAGATCCCGGCATCGGGCTGGCTCATCATCGTCTGGCTGGCGGTGGTCAACACGGCTCTCGCCTTCGTGCTGTGGAACCGATCACTCCAGCGGCTCACCGCCAACGAGGCCAGCATCATCAACAACACGATGCTGATCCAGGTCGCCATTCTTGCCTGGCTCTTCCTCGACCAGGGTTTGACGCCACTCGAGATTGGCGGTGTCTCCGTGGTCGCCGTCGGCACAGTCCTCGTCCAACTACGCCAGAGAACCACACGGTGAGAACGGCCCACTTGTGGGTCTCGCGTTTGCCGAGCTTTACACTGTCTCCCTCACGCCAGAGCAGGCCATCGCAGACGTCGATGGTCTTCACTTTGCCTGAGGGGAGTTGACTTGGATTCCGCAGCCATCAGCGAGGCATTGCGCCGTCTCGCAGCCAATCATCGTTGGACCTGGACCCCTTCCTGTCAACGGTTGTTGTCATCCTTGCCTGGCGCCGCCCCCAGGCGGCACCACGCCCAGGTGGTTGGCGAGTTGAGCCTCGAACAGCTGGAGACCCTGGCGGGCGACGACGAGTTCATCGCCCGGTTGTCCGACGAGCTGGCCGATCTGGAGCGGGCACTCGACGACCCCGTCGAGCCCGAGGTCGCCTACTGCTCGCCCGAGTTCGGCATCAGCGCCTCGCTCCCCCAGTACTCCGGTGGACTAGGTGTTCTCGCCGGTGATCATCTCAAGGCGGCCAGCGACCAACGAGCCCCGCTGGTTGGAGTCGGCGTCTTCTACCGGCACGGCTACTTCACCCAAGCCATCGCCGAAGGCGAGCAGACCGAGACCTACCCGGTAGTCACCCCGGAAGGGATCGGAGCCCACGACACGGGCACGGTGGTCGAGATCCCCCTTCCCGGCCGGACGGTCGAAGCCCGGGTGTGGCGCATCGACGTCGGGCGCGTTCCGCTTCTCGTCCTCGACACCGACCTCGACATCAACAGCGACGGGGACCGGTTGATCGGTGACCGTCTCTACGGAGGCGACCGCCAACACCGTCTCGACCAGGAGATGTTGCTCGGAGTGGGGGGAGCACGAGCACTCGGGGCTCTCGGGTTCCAAATCCCGGTGCATCATCTCAACGAAGGTCACGCCGGTTTCATCGCACTCGAGCTGATCGACCGGGTGATCGAAGACGCCGACCTGGATGGCGCCTTGGACCGGATCAGGCGAGGTCTGGTGTTCACCACTCACACCCCGGTCCCAGCGGGCATCGACCGTTTCGACCGGAACATGATCCTTCCTTATCTCGAACCGTGGGCCGATCGCTGGGGGACGCCGCTCGACAGTCTGTGGGCCCTGGGTGAGGACCCCGAGTACCCGGATCAGTTCAACATGGCCGCGCTCAGCCTTCGCCTCAGCAGTGCGGCCAACGGTGTCTCACGGCTTCACGGTGAGGTGAGCCGCTCGCTGTTCACCGGTGTCGGCATCGGGGAACGAATCACATCGATCACCAACGGCGTCCATGGTCGAACCTGGGTCGGTGAAGAGACCCAGCATCTCTTCGACGAGGTGCTCGGCTCCACCTGGGACAACGGAGATCCTGATGCATGGGACCACGCCGACGCCATCGACGACGACCGCTTGGCACAGGTGAGACGCAACGCCTCGCTACGCCTCGCCGACCTTGTCGCCTCCAAAACAGCCCAGTCTCTCGACCCCGATTCGCTCATCGTCGGGTTTGCCCGGCGGTTCGCCCCCTACAAGAGGGCCACCCTGCTGCTTCACCACCGCGATCGTCTTGGAGAGCTCTTGGACAACGACCAGAGACCATTGTGCTTCGTCTTCGCCGGGAAGGCTCACCCCGAGGACATGGCAGGAAAGGCAATGCTTGCCGAGATCGTCGATTTCTCGACGTCTGAGGCTGCCAACAACCGACTGGTATTCCTTCCCGGATACGACATGGACGTCGCCGCCACCCTGGTCCAGGGATGCGACATCTGGCTCAACAACCCGATTCGGCCCCGAGAAGCGTCGGGGACCAGCGGAGAGAAAGCCGCCCTGAACGGGGGGTTGAACTGCTCGATCCTCGACGGTTGGTGGGCGGAGATGTTCGACGGGCACAACGGTTGGGCGATCGCTTCGAGCGACGAGCCCGATCCCGCGCTGAGAGACCAGGTGGAAGCGTCCTCGATGTATGAGACCCTATCCTCGATTCGTGACGAGTACCACGATGACCGACGCCGATTCAACGACCGGATTCGCCACGCATGGAGGACACTTGGGCCCCAGGTGACCGCGGGACGGATGGTTGGCGACTACGTGGAGAAGGTTTACGGACCGGCCCTGGAACGGACCTGATCCAACTCACCTGACTCCGAGCCCGGCTAGCGGAGTGACACGAAATCGCGGTCATGTCGTGGCGAATAGGGACTTCTGACCCTTGCACCACCCTCCCAGCAGGGAACGACAATAGGTCATGACCTACCAGGACGTCGGAATCGAGATCCCCGCCAGGCGACTGGCGTCGGCCAACTCCCGCCGACGAGTGCTCAACGAGACGATGGTGGAGTTGGAGCACGCAGTCGCCCGCCCCATTTCAGCCCCCGGGTGGCTGGATCGGGTCCAGAACTGCCTGGTGATGGTGCACGACGCGCTCAGGGTGCACATCGAGGACGTCGAGGGTGATGACGGGCTGCTGGAGGAGATCCTCAATGAAGCCCCTCGGCTGGCGCCGATGGCCCAAGACCTCGAGAGGGAGCACATTGCGCTGCTCGATGCTTACACCCGTACCGAGCAGCGGCTGCGAGCCGCCCGTGAGCATGGGCCAGGTGATTATTCGGCGGTACGCCGCCGGGTGACCTCGCTGCTCGGTCGATTGACTCTGCATCGCCAGCACGGCTCGGATCTCGTCTACGAGGCATACAACGTCGACATCGACGCTGCCGACTGAGGCTTTGTCCTAAAAAGGAGCGGGCGACCGGTGGGTCGCCCGCTTTTTTCATCGCTCCGAGGGGGTTAGGGAGAACCTGGTCACTTGTTGTGACCCGGAGCGGAACCTGAGTTGCCGGGCCCATCGGTGTGGTCGGGCTTGCCGGCAGGGTCGTGCTTACCCGCCGTGTCCGGCTTACCGGCACTTTCGGGCTTGCCGCTGATGTCGTCGGGAGAGCTCTTGTCGGGATTCAGGCAGCGAGTCTCGACCGTGGTGAGATCCACGACCCCCGGCGCCGTCAAATCGGCGTCCGAAGTGTCACCAGGCTTGACCTGTTGGTCGTCCTTGCCGAGATCGGACTGAGCGAGATGACGGACCACGCACCCTCGACCCTGGCCCTGCCAGAGGCTGTTGAAGAGTTTCATGAACATCCCGTGATTCACCTGCCCATTGGGGCCGGAGACCTCGAGACCACTCGTCCCACACTCGGTGTCTGAAGACTCGACACCAGGGGTCCCTTCCACCAACGGACAGTCGAGGCTGCCATCCAGCGCGGAAAGGTTGAATACGAACATGCGATTGATCAGGTCGTAACCGAAGCTGAACAAGGTGTCGGCCACCTGACCGAGCTCGACGATCTCATCGGCCTCGTCGTCCGCCGCCCAAGCCACACCCGAGCCGGCCAAGAGCCCAATGACGATGAAAGTGGCAAAGGCCGATCTCTTCAGTTTTGGCATGAGTCGCTCCGGTTTGGTCCGAGTTGTCACCTCCTGTAATCGTCATAGCGGTGATTTGGGTTACGGGCGAAGACGTCTGATCTTGTTCCCACCTGGTTCCCAGCAAACTCACAGGAAGTGGGTCTAGTTTGACCTCGATGCCCACCACCATCGACCGCGATGCGACAGTCCTGGTCGTCGACGATGAAGAGGCCCTCACCGATCTGGTCTCCAGCGCACTTCGATTTGCCGGCTATGCGGTCAGGACCGCGGCCGATGGGTTCGAGGCACTGCGCAGCATCAAGGCGGACCCACCCGACCTGATTGTCCTCGACGTCAACATGCCCGAGCTCGACGGGTTCGAGGTGTGCCGGAGGATCAGGCGTGACGGGATTCAGGTACCGGTGATCTTCCTAACCGCTCGGGATGGCATCGACGACCTCAGGGTCGGGTTCCGCCAGGGCGGTGACGATTACTTGACGAAGCCTTTCAGTCTCGAAGAGCTTGGCCTGCGCATCGAAGCCCTGCTTCGTCGTTCCGGTGGCATGACCGACTCCCGCCCGAGAATTGCGGTCGGCGAGGTGGTCGTCGATGAAGACGCGCATCAGGTGTTCCACGGCGACGCCGAAGTTCAGCTCTCCCCGACCGAGTTCCGTCTCCTTCGCTTCCTCCTCCTCAACCGGGGACGGGTCATGTCCAAGACACAAATCGTCGACCACGTCTGGGAGTACGACTTCGACGGCAATTACGGCATCGTCGAGACCTACGTCTCCTACTTGCGAAAGAAGCTGGGCGACTCCGACGGGAGCCTGATCCAGACGGTGCGCGGGGTGGGATACGTGGTTCGCCCCGCCCGGGACGAGGAATGAGTCTCCGCACCAGACTCGTCATCTCGTTTACGGTCCTCTTGCTGGTGGTGGTGGTAACGGTCGGCTTTGTTGCCTCCCGCTCCATCGAAGGCATCCTCATCGCACAGATCGATCGACTCCTGGTCGGTTTCGTCGAGCGGGGCCCGTTCCCCGGCCAGCTCATCCCCGGGCCCGACGAAGTCGAGCGAGGCCCGTTCCATCGCGACGTCGCCGAGGTGGTTCTCAACAAAGACGGCGTGGAGATCTTCGCCGCCCCCTCCGGGTTCGCCGACGACCCCGACCCGTTGCCCGACGTCTCCGAGCTCCCCGACCGCACCGAGCCGGTGTTCCTCGCCGCGGTCGACAACAGCCTTCGGTACCGGGCCGTTGTCATCCGTTTTCCCGACGGCTTCGAGCTACCCGGCGGAGTGAGCATCGCCGAGGGCATCACCGTGGTCCGGGCCGCCCCCCTGACCGACGTCGAAGCGGCGGGCAATCGGCTGTTCCAGAGCGTTGCCCTCGCAGGCGCCGGGGTGCTGTTCCTCGGCGGGGCCGGCACCTGGTGGACGGTGAAACGCTCGATGCGCCCCGTCGAGCAGATGGTGGAGACGGCCGAGGCAATCGCGTCGGGCGATCTATCCCGTCGTGTCCCTGAGTTGGAGCCGGGAACCGAGCTCGGCAGGCTGGGCGGCTCCCTCAACGTGATGCTGACCCACATCGAGGAAGCGGTCGAGGTGGAGATGGAGGCCCAAGACCGGCTGCGCCGCTTCGTCGCCGATGCATCCCACGAGCTGCGAACCCCGGTTACCGCCATCTCCGGCTACGCCGAGCTGCGTCGGAGAGGGGGGCTGACCACCCCCGAGGAGGAGGAAAAGGCCTGGTCCCGTATCGAAAGCGAAGGACGGCGGATGGGGTCCTTGGTCGAGGATCTGCTCACCCTGACCCGACTCGGGCAGGGCAAACCGCTCGACCTCGCCCAGGTCGACCTGGCCCGAGTCGCCCGCAACGCCGCCCAGGACCATCAAGTGATCGACCCGGAACGGCCGATCACGGTCATCGCGACCGACGCCCTGGTCATCGAGGCCGACGAGGAGCGGCTCCACCAGGTGATCAGCAACCTCTTGAGCAACGTCCGGGTCCACACCCCACCGTGGACCAAGGTGGAGATCGCCCTGGTCGAGCGGAACGACGACATCGTGATCGTGGTCGCCGACGATGGGATCGGCTTTCCCGAAGCCGATCTGGACCATGTCTTCGACCGCTTTTACCGGGCAGACCCCTCCCGCTCTCGTCGGTCTGGGGGCAGCGGACTGGGCCTCGCCATCGTCGCCGCGATCGTGACCGCACACGGGGGCACGGTCGAGGCTTCCAACGTCGAAGGGGGCGGGGCCAAGATCGGCATCACCCTCCCCCGCCGGTCTCATCTCGACTGATCCTTCGACTCCCACCCAATTCGACGTCGGCGCTCAGGATGGTCCCAGCCTTCGCCCGCACGATGGGCAGCGGCATCCCCAAACGAAAGGAGCTGAGATGCCGGCTCAAACCAACAAGGTGACACGGCTCACCGGAGCCGTCGCCCTGGTGGGCGCTCTGGGACTGGGTGCGGTCCTCGGGATCCCCAGTGTCGGTCTGGCCCAGACCGAGGACACCACGACCACTGTGGTCGAGGAGAGCTCGGAGACAACCGGGAGCACGGTCGCAGACGAGACCACGGAGACCGAGAAGTCGGGGGCGGAACGTCCCGACCGTGGCGACAGCGATTGTGAGAAGGACGAGGACACCACCTCGTCCTCCAACACCTGACGACGGCCGATTTCGGGTCCCGGGACAAACCCGGGACCCGAAGCGTCTTAAGGAAACTCTCAGCTTGTCCCAAGGCCGGTCACAGCCGGCCCGAGGAGCCTGGTACCGCCCGTAGCCATCCAGACAGGAGATTTAGAACCGATGAGATCCAGAGCATTGCTGGCGTTGGCCGTGGTCCTCGCCGCATGCGGCGGCGGGGCCGACGACGACGGAGATGGGGTGGCCAGCCTCGACCAGTCGTCCAGTACCACCATCAGCGAAGAGATCGAATCCGATCCTGAAGCCGCCACCATCGCCTTCACCGAATGTATGCGAGAGAACGGTATCGAGATGGAGGACCCCACCGTCGACGCCGACGGCAACGTGATCCCAGGTCGTCCTACCGACCTCCCCGAGCCCGACGACAACGGACAGGTTCGCGCCGGGAACGGCGAGCTGGGTGAGGATCTGAGACCCGCCTTTGATGAGTGCGGCGACTTGCTCGATGGAACCGCTTTCGGATTCACTCCCCAGGACCTGACCGAGCTCGAGGACCAACTCCTCGAACTGGCCGAGTGTCTCCGTGACCAGGGTCTTGATGTCGCCGATCCCGACCTGTCCGATCTGGGCGGTGGTCCCCAGGAGGGAGGGCCGTTCGGGATCGACTTCCAGGACCCCGAGGTCCAGGCGGCGATGGACCAGTGCGAGGAGTTCGTACCAAACTTTGCGGGCGAAGGGCCCGGCTCCGGGTTCGGCGCCCCTGGTGACGGTGACGACCAGTGAGTCTCGAAGAGAAAGACACACAACCCATGGCCGCACCCGAAACCCGTGAGACGGGCAGTGCGGAGACGTTGAAGGGGGTGTCGCCCGGCCTGGAGCCGCGACGACGTCGCTGGTGGATCCCGACCCTGATCCTGATCCTGCTCGCCGGTCCCGCCACCTGGTGGTATCTGACGCAATCAGGTGAGCAGGAAGCCGCCGATACCACCGTCGGGGTCGAACTCGATTTCGCCGAGGTGGTCCTGACCGATCTGGTCGAGAACTCCGAATACGAGGGGACATTGGGCCGACTCGCCGGCGATCCGGTGAGCGTGCGTGCCGAAGGCACCGTGACCGCATTGCCCGAAGCGGGCACCACGCTGGAACAGGGCGACGTGGTCGCCTGGGTTGACAACCAGCCCGTTGTCCTCCTCTATGGGGAGCTGCCGATGTGGCGGGAGATGAGAGACGACACCGAGGGGCCCGATGTCCTCCAGCTGGAGACGGCGCTCACCGCGCTCGGTTACAACGAATCGGAGTCGTTGATGAACGTCGACGAGACCTTCACCGGCGCCACCGCGTCGGTGGTAGAGACATGGCAGGAGGCGATTGGCGGCGAGGGGGACGGCGTGGTCGGCATCGGCGACGTCGTCTTCGTCTCCGGCCCGGTGACGGTCGACGCCCTGCAGGTGGCGGTCGGCGACCAGATCGGGGGCAACACCCCGGTCTTCACCACCGCCGGCGAGGAACTCGAGGTCAGCTTCGGCCTCCCCACCTTTGAGCAGGACAACGTGGACGTGGGCGATACGGTGGAGATCACTCTCCCCGACCTGAGCACCGCCACCGGGGCGGTCACCGAGATCGCCACGGTCGCCACCACCCCCGAGGGCGGCGGCGATGTCACCTTCGAGACGATCGTCGAGCTCGACGACCCTTCCCTTGCCGCTGGCGTCGACGAGGCCCCGGTGATGGTGGCTGTGATCACCGACCGGGCCGATCAGGTGACCGCGGTCCCAGTGGAGGCCCTGATCGCCCTGGCCGAGGGTGGGTATGCGGTGGAGGTCGAGGACGGGTCGGGGACAAGGCTGGTCGCCGTCGACCCCGGGTTCTATGCCGACGGGCTGGTCGAGGTGAACGGGGATGTCGCTCTCGGTGACCGGGTCGTGGTCCCGTGAGCGGCGTGGTGCTCAATCTCGAAGGGGTGCGGAAGGTCTACCCGGGCACACCCCCTGTGGTCGCGCTCGACGGGGTCGGCTTCAAGATCGAAGCGGGTGAGCTGGTCGGCGTAGTCGGCCCGTCCGGGTCGGGGAAGTCGACTCTGCTCCACATCATGGGGACATTGGACCGGGCCAGCTCGGGAAGGGTGGAAGTGGTCGGACACGACGTGTCCGCCCTCCCCGATCGGAAGCTGGCCTCTATCCGCGCCCGGCACATTGGCTTCGTCTTCCAGCAGTTCCATCTCCTCTCCGGCTACACCGCTCTCGACAACGTCGCCGACGGCCTGCTCTACACCGGGATCCCACTGAGACAGCGTCGGGCGCGGGCACGAGCCGCTTTGGGACGAGTCGGCCTCGATCACCGGCTCGGCCACGTCGCCTCAAAGCTCTCCGGTGGGGAGCGTCAGCGGGTTGCCATCGCACGTGCGGTAGTGGGAGAGCCCGAGATCCTCCTCGCCGACGAACCGACCGGAAACCTCGATACCCGAACGGGGGCCTCCATCGTCGCTCTGCTCGAACATCTCAACCGGACCGGGACCACAGTGGTGGTGATCACCCATGACAGGGAGATCGCCGCGGTGCTGCCTCGCACGATCGAGATGAGAGACGGCCGAGTGGAAAGCGACCTGCAGGTGGTCGGAGCCCGGTCATGACGGTCACCCTCGAGCCGAGTCGTCTCCATCCCGCCGACGTGGGCCGGACCGCATCGGTGGGCCTACGCTCGCGGATGACCCGGGCGGTGCTCTCCGCCCTCGGCATCGCCATCGGCATCGCCTCGATGGTGGCCGTCCTCGGCCTAAGCGACTCCTCCAAGTCGGAGTTGTTGGCCACCTTGGACCGTCTCGGAACCAACCTGATCACCGTCCAGGCCGGTCAGGGCATCGGGCGCGGGGCCGGGGAGCTTCCGGAGACGGCGGCGGCGATGATCGCCAGGATCGGGCCGGTCGAGGAGACGGCGGCAGTGGTCAACGTGGATGCCAACGTCTATCGCACCGACCTGATCCCATCGGACCGAACCAACGGGCTCTCCGTCCAAGCGGTTGACCTCACACTGCTCGACACCCTGGCCGGGACCATGGCCCAAGGGAAGTGGTTCGACCAGGCCGCCGCGGCGTATCCCACCACGGTGCTCGGTGCGGTGGCGGCGGAACGCCTCGGGGTCAGCGGTCTGCCCGCCCGGGTGTGGCTCGGTGACCAGTGGTTCACCGTCATCGGCATCCTCGACACCTTCGAGCTCAGCCCCGACCTCGACCGGGCCGCCCTGGTCGGGATGGGCGCCGCCGAGAACCACCTCGACTCCGATGTGGTCCCATCGGTGATCCATGTCCGATCTGATCCCGATCACACGGACGATGTGATGGGCGTGCTCGCCGCCACCGCCAACCCGATCAACCCCGAGGAGATCGAGGTGAGCCGACCCACCGACGCCCTCGAGGCCAAAGAAGCGGCCAACGACACATTCACCGCATTGTTCCTGGGGCTGGGGGCGGTGGCCCTGCTAGTGGGCGGGGTGGGTATTGCCAACGTGATGGTGATCTCGGTGTTGGAAAGGAGAGCCGAGATCGGGTTGCGACGTGCATTGGGGGCGACCAAGGGCCATGTCGCAGTCCAGTTCCTCGGTGAGGCGCTCCTGCTGTCAGTGATCGGCGGGCTTGCCGGCGTGGCCATCGGATACGGGGTGACCGCCGGTTGGTCCGCATACAGGGGATGGGATGTGTTGGTGCCCCGGATCGCCCTCCTCGGCGGGTTCGGCGCGGCCCTGATCATCGGGACCCTCGCCGGTTTCTACCCAGCGACCAGAGCGGCCCGGATGTCCCCGACCGAGGCCCTCCGCTCGGCCTGACGATTCTCAGTCGGCTCGAACTGCGCTCACAGCCGACTCCCAGCCGAGAGGGGCAAGGTGGGCACCGCCAACCGAGGCTCTGGCGATCCGCGCTTCTGGCGCGGAGATGTCGGCCTATGGGCCGACATCTCCGCGCCAGAACGGGTGTCAGACCGGGTGCCCTCACGCTGCCGACCCAGGCCGTCGCCGGCGGGTCGTCCAGTTCTCAGGGTCTCCTCAGGTGACACCCAGGCAAATCGAGGCGAATGGACCGATGATGACGACCATGGAACCGAACACGATCCCAACCACCCCTGATTCTGAGGAGCACCTCGAAGAGCCGAGCAATGAGGAGCTACGCGCCATCAGCCGTCGCTCCGCCATCAAACTGCTGGGAGGAGCCGGGCTGGCATTGATTGCCGCCTGCGCCGCCGACCCGATAGGTGCAACCACCACCGCGGCTTTGTCCGGGTCGAGTTCGACCGCCGGCACGGCCGCCACCACCGCCCCCACATTCGGTGGTGATGGCAGCTGTGTCCTGACCCCGGAAGAGACCGAAGGCCCCTATCCGCTCGACCTCTCCGGCAGCGAGGAGTTCCTTCGGAGTGACATCGCCGAGGGTCACCCCGGCGTGCCTCTCACCCTCACCCTGTCATTGGTGGATGTCAACGCCGGATGCGCCCCGATCCCGGGCGCCCGGGTCGACGTCTGGCACTGCGATGCCGACGGGGTCTATTCCGGCTACAGCCAACCCGGGACCGACACCACCGCCGAGACCTTCTGCCGGGGAATCCAGGTGAGCGACGACAACGGACAGGTCACTTTCCAGACCATCTACCCGGGGTGGTACCAGGGACGGATCACCCACATCCACTTCCAGGTCTTCCTCGAGTCAGGGCTGGCTGCGACCTCTCAAATCGCCTTCCCCGAGGAGATAACCGCCGCTGTCTACGCGGTGGATCCTTATGCGGCAAAGGGACCGAACACCTCTGTGACCAGCTTCGCCCAGGACAACGTGTTCAGTGACGGGACCCAGTATCAGATGGCAACCGTCACGGGCGGCGCCGACGCCCGGTATGTAGCCACCATGCTGGTCGGCGTGGCCGGTGGGACCAACTGACGGGTCGACCTGCGCACGGGCCGGTGGGTCGGAATAGGATGACTTGTTACCGACTCTTGAGGAGGAGGAGGCTTGTGTTCACACCCACTCCGACCCACCAGGCTCGCTCTCTTGCTCGAACAGCCGAAGCTGCTCACTCACGATCCGGGTGCCGATCGGGAGCCAGACAGCCCTTCTCCGTGAGCACCGCCAAAGTACCGGAGAGTGTGTTTCGGCCCGATCAACGAGGAGTCACATCTTTGTTACGAGACGCCCGGCCCGGTCAAGCATCGGCACCGACGCCGCCACTGTTCTCGAGCGATCCGCTGAATGGCGCCTCGTCTACCCGGGTCAGGAAGCAGAAGAACTTCCGGTCTCCGTCCTCCCAGCTCTCAGACGAGGGGTAGAAGTAGGACCAGGTGAGGTTGGGGTCACCCCGGGACGACCCCAAGTACCGGTAGAAGTCATCCTCGCATCGCTCGTCGCCGAACTCCAAGAGTGCTGCCTCATCGTATTTTGCCTGCATGCTCGACCGCTCACGAACAACCGAATAGACCTCGACGGTGTGAGACTCGTCACACGACCGTGGATGGAATCCGAGAAACCTGTCCCGATCTTCCGGTAGGTCGTAACAACCCACCGAGAGCATTCGGGCGTGGATCTGCCCTTGGCCCTTCATCGACCCGACCAGATCTGACTCATCGAATGCAATCAGGGCGCAATTGATCCCCCTGTCACCTTCGGCCCAGCTGGATCGGGTGGGAGTGAAGTAGGTGACACCGATCAGCGGCTCGACATCGAAAGAGACGCCAACGTACGGCTGGTACAGCCCCACACAACTCTCATCCGCAAATTCCTCGAGGGTCTCTCGCCCGGGGAACACGCTGGTGTTTCCCGGATGAGTCACGATCCCGAATATCTCCATGCCGTGGGGCTGTCCACAAGGAACCCCAACAAACTCTGCGACTTCCTCGGTCCCGATGTCATCGTCAGAAAGGTCGACACAATCCCCCACTCTGACTTCGAACACGCTGACCAGGCCCTGGTCGACGATCGTGCCGCTCTCGTCACGGCCGGCGTCGGTGAGCAACGCCCAGACCACGCCGCTCAGAGCGAACAGACCCAAAACGATCCACCCGGCGAATGGCGCGGCGAGCTCGAGAACGCCCCGACGAGCCCGCTTGACAGGGCGCCCGATGGTGCGGTCAGCGGGACTATCGGTTGGCTGAGCGAGATCGACGAGCAGCGCCCCACACTCGGCACAAGACGCGGTGTAGGTGGGGTTGTACTTGGTCCGGCACTTCGGGCATCTGTTCATGCGGCCTCTCGCCGGCGTCCCCCCGGCCCCTCCTGATCGACTAGACAGAGTTATCGGCGCTACCCGGATTATTCTGAAACCGGCGGAGGGATCGCATGCCGGTCACCGCTCATCGCCATGGGGAAAGGTCCCCAGGCACAAGATGGAACTCTCGGGTAGGCTCCCCGAGGGAGGCGATCAACGGGGAACGTCACGTGGAGAGACCAGTCCGCCATCTGGTTCGGGTGACCTCAGGGGCGATAACCCTGGTGGTGATGCTGCTGATGATCCAGATCACCGTGGCATCACCAGCTTTCGCCGCGTCGATCTCGATATCTCCCTCGTCGGGGCTAGCCGGATCATCGGCCACCATCAGCGGTACCGACTTCCTTCCACTGTCGGTGGAGCTCTGCTGGGACGGCGAAAACTGCTCCAACCTGGGCACTGCCACTCCTGTTTCCGGGGAGATCAACGTCGGCGTCACCATCCCCTCCGGTGCCCTACCAGGTCGACACACGGTGAACGCCTGTCAGCTCGCCGCCGGCTGCACCTCGACCGTCTACGACGTCACTGATAGCACGACGGAGACTTCCGCCCCTACCACGTCCCCGCCCACCACCACGTCCACCACGACCACCTCAACGACGACAACAATGCCGTCCACCACTACAACGAGACCAAGTTCAGGGACTACCTCACCAACGTCGCCTCCGACCACCGCACCGGTGACCACCTCGAGTGTGCCTACACCGCAAACCACCACGGCCGACACCACCCTCGACTCGTCCGTCACATCCACCACGACCGACAACTCGACCACCACGACCGATGGTTCAGCCGTGCTTGCAGCCGCCGCGGGCCAGCCTCCCGCCGCCGGCTCGGCTCCCTTCTCGCTCGACCTGAGCAAGCTGCGCTTCGGGACAGATCCCGATGCAGTCACTGCCGAGGGTGAGCCCGCTCCCGAAGACACAGGCGGCGAGGTCCCGCTGGCCGCGGCGGAGGACGGCGCAACGGTCTCACAACTCAGGTTCGGCAGCGACGCCGCTGCCGCCCCCGGTTTCGCCTTTCCTCGAATTGGGATATGGCTTGGCTGGCTGGTTCTGGTCGTCGGCTCGTTCGTGGTGATCGTGGGCTTCGAGGAGGTCCAGCGTCGCAAGGAAGGCTGACCTTCCCGACGCCGCCCGCCCCGCTCAGATCTTTGGAAGCTTGAACCCGGATTTCTCCACGACGTAGTCGCGCGACTCGGACACCATGCGGCGCACCGCGGGCCAGTCGACGTGGAGAAGCTTGCCCCCACGCTTCATTGCCCGACCGGCGATGAACACGGAGTCGACATTCGAGGTGTCCATCCCCGCCACCACGGCCGCCACCGGGTCGTTGATCGGGGTGACATTGATCTTGTCGGTGCGGAGCATGATCAGATCGGCCGCCTTCCCCACAGTGAGACTGCCCACCTTGGCCTCCAGCCCGTTGGCCCGCGCCCCTTCCATCGTGGCGTACCAGAGCACGTCGCGCATGGTGATGGCGGGTCTGCCCGCCTGATCGGCCAGGGCGTGCTGGAGTGAGATCACCGAGCGCATCTGGGTGAACATGTCGTTGGGGACGTTGGTCTCGACGTCGATGCTGAGCGACGGGTTGAGGCCACGATCGAGGAACTTCTGGATCGGTGGCATCCCGTGGCCCATCATCATCTCCACCGGGGAGGCCAGGGAGACGGTGCCGCCGGTGTCGACGATCATCTGGATCTCGGTGTCGTTGAGGGTGGTGCAATGGATGTAGGTAGTGTCGGGACCGAGGAGGCCGGCCTCTCCCATCTCCTGCACCTTCGCATCCTGCCCGTAGGTCCCCACCCCGACATGGGCTGTGATCCGGGCCCCGGTCTCCCGGGCCAGCTTCCAATGATCGCGGGCCACTTCGAAATCGGTGAACTCGGGGCCGGGCGCGGCCAGGGCCAGCGTCAGCATCTGGTCCTTCGAAGAGAAATGCTCGGTGGCGGCGCGTACGAACCAGCTGGGCTGACGCTCCTCCCACTTGCCCCACCAGGGGAACCCGTAGGCGAACACTCCCCGCAGACCCGAGTCGCGCAGCGCCTGGATCACCGCGTCGGTGTGCGCCGGTGAGGCCTGGATGTGGGACCAATCGAGAAGAGTTGTGATCCCGGCGTCGATGGCGCCGACCGCGGAGACCAGGTTGCCCGCATAGGCGTCCTCTGGTCGGAAGGCGGGGGCCAGAGTGCGGAGCACGAAGGAGATGTAGCTGACTCTTCCCTCGAGAGGCACATCGGTCCCGATGTTGCGCAGGATCCCCTCCCAGATGTGTCGGTGGCTGTCGACGAAGCCGGGCATGACGATCATTCCCGAGGCGTCGATGACCTCGGCGCCGTTGACCGCCAGATTCGGTCCGACCGCGGCGATTCTGTCCCCATCGATCAGGACGTCCGCGTTGGCGAAGTCACCGACCACCGGGTCGAGGCTGAGCACGATCCCGCCCCTGAACAGTTTGCGCCCGGTGGGGACCACGCCGAAGTCGTTACCCACCGGGTAGAGCGCCGGGAGCTCGGCCGCCTTGGGCGGCCGGCTGCCGAGGACGATGCGCCGCGCCCGGCGGAAGTTGCGCTTCACCAGCTCCTTGATGTCCCCCACCTGAAACAGGATGATCCCGATCAGGACGAGCACTCCGATCACCATCGGCCCCACGTCTGGGGGGAGCCCATGGAAGGGGAGCACGGTGATGATCACGGCGAGAAGGATCGAGGAGACCGTGCCGCCGACGAACGTGGCCCGACCTCCGGAAAGGGCAGCACCTCCGAGCACGGCGGCGGTAATGCTGTTCAAGGTGTAGCTGGTCCCGATCTGGGCATTGCCCACACCGGAACGGGTCATTACGAACAGGGCGGCTACTGATGCGAACAGCGCGGAGAGGATCAGCGCTCGCACCCTGACCCAGTTGGTCCGGACTCCGCTCCGCTTTGCTGACCGCTCGTCGAAACCGACCGCGCTGACCTTGAGCCCGGAGCCGCTGGCATGGAGCCACATGTCGAGCAGACCCGCACCGACCACCACCAGGATGAAAGCGAGTGGGACAGGCCCGATTCCTCCCCGGAGCAGAGACAAGAACTCGGGGTCGATCGTCCCGCCCGGAGTCGGTCGCAGGGTGAGGGAGATGCCGTCGAGAATGCTCAGGGTGGCCAGAGTGGCGATGATCGAAGGGATCTTCACTCCCCGCACCAGACCGGCATTGACCAAACCGACTGCCAGTGCGCAGAGAAAAATGGTGCCGATACCCGCGAGAAGGGCGCTCGGGGAGGATTCGGGGCGGAGCATGAACGAGGCGATGACGACGGCCAGGCCGATCATGGCGCCGATGGACAGGTCGAGGTAGCCGACGAGCAGGGCGTGGATCTGACCCATGGTCGCCACGGCGAGAGGAATGGCGATGAGCAGGATATTGACGGTGTTGGTCCGGTTGATGAACCCCTCGAATTGGGTTTCGGTGTACCAGACCACCCCCAGGATCAACAGGACCTGCAGCGCGACCGGCATCCACAGCCTGACCCTGATCACCTTGCGCCACTTGTTCTTGTCCCGAGCATTGCGGAGGACCTTGCGGACCTCCTGACGAGTCCGTTCCAGGAGCCGGCTCATGGGGTGGGCTCCCTGGTCGGAGCCTTGGGCATGGCCACCCCGAAGGGGGACCGCCCCGAGCGCGACACCCCGGGACCCCGGACGATGGCTTCGACGATCCGAAGCTCGTTCAGCTCGTCGCCGGGGATCTCTTCGACGATGGTCCCTCGTGACATGACCAGCACCCGATCGCACAGCCCGGAGAGCTCGATAGGGTCGCTCGACTTGACCAGAAGGGCGGCACCTGCGTCTGTCCTCGCTCGCAAAGCCCGGTAGATGTCGAACCTGGAGCCCACGTCCACGCCCTGGGTCGGCTCGTAGGCGAGGATCACCGAGGGCTCACGGAGGAAGGTCCGGGAAACCGAAACCTTCTGCTGGTTGCCACCGGAAAGGAACTCGACCGGCTGCTCGAGTGACGGAGTACGGATCTCGAGACGCGAGACGAGGTCCCGAACCGCTTTGCGCTCGGAGCGCCGTCGCAGGAAACCGAAAAGGCTGAACCTGCGGAGGGATTGGATGGTGGAGTTGGCTCGGACCCCGAGCACCGTGGCGAGGGCTTCGTGCTTGCGATCGCCGGGAAGCAGCATGATCCCGGCGCGGACCGCCTCGTGGGTGGAGATCAGCGTCAGCTCTTTGCCGTCACATACCACCCGCCCCGCCCGGGGAGGCGTCCGTCCGGCCAGGGTGTCGAAGAGCTGAGGCTGGCCGTTTCCTTCGGCCCCTGCGATCCCGACCACCTCGCCCGCTTCCAGCGTGAAGCTGACCGGGCCGAAAGACTGACCCTGGAAGCCATCGACCACCAGCACCTCGCGAGGCTGTTCCGACATCTCCGCCGGGACCGGGAAGGCGCTCTCGAAGGGACGGCCCACAATCAGCTCGACAAGGTCGTGCTCGGTGGTGGCCCTGGCATCGAAGGTCCCGCGGGTCTTGCCATCGCGGAGCACTGTGATCCGATCGGCGATCTCGAGCACCTCGGGAAGACGATGACTGACGTACACCACGCCGACGCCGCGCCTCCTGCACGCTGCCACTGTCCGATGGAGCGATTCCACTTCGTCCGGCCCGAGTGCCGTTGTCGGCTCGTCGAGCAGGAGCACTTTGGGATCGGAGACCAGGGCCTTGGCCACCTCGAACAACTGGCGTTCAGCAAGGGTGAGGAACCCAGCCGGGGAATCGGGGAATAGCTCCATATCGAGGTCGAATTCCCCCAACAGCCTCCTGGCCCACTTCTTTCTCCGCCAGAAAGGAGGTCTGTCCTCGGGTGGCAGCGCCATGTAGAGGTTGTTCTTGACCGGCTGGGCCAGAATCAACGATGTGTCCTGATAGGCCATGGCCAGACCCAGCTTGCGGGCCAGAGCCGGCGAGTCGGTGCGCAATGTCTTTCCGGCGATGCGCACCGTGCCCCGATCGGGCTCAACGAACCCGCTGGCAATCCCGAGGAGGGTCGACTTCCCCGAGCCGTTCTCGCCGACGAGGGCATGGACCTCGCCGGCGCGGCAATCGAAGCTGACGTCGGTCAGCGCCCGGACCGCCCCGAACTGGCGGGAAACTCCCGCCAGTTCGAGGACGGTCTCCGCGGTGGTCGACCCCCCTCCGGGACCGCCGTTGGTCATCCTGCCGGGTACATCAGGGCAAGGACCTCATCAGGCACCAGGGAGGTGCCGGACACGGTTGGTGTCACCCTGTCCGGGTGGCAGTCGTCCGTCGTGACCTCACGCATCACATGGGGAATCACGATCTCCGAGGGGACCGCGTAGCCGGCCAGATTCAACATCTGAGCCGTGACCGCGACCCTCGACTGGAAGTTGCCCCCAGCCGAGTACCAGATGTGGTAGTTCGGGTTGTTGCGCTCCGCCCAGTCGCAGAACAGTGTCTGCTCGTCGGTGCGGATGGCGATGGTCATCTCGTCGAACTCGACGCCGTCCAACGCCGTGTAGAGACCGTCGGCGTACTCGTAGCTGAACCCCTTGATGTCGGGATTGGTCGACAGCCATCCGCTGACGACGTCCCGGGCGACATCGTTGGCCCAGAAGGTGTCACCTGTGGTCGAGTTCGGATCCGCCGGCGGGTTGATCACCTCGATCCCTTCGGCCAGCGTTGGGATGTGGCACTGTTGCCAGCCCAGCGACAGGGCGTTTCCAGGCGTTCCGCCAAGGACCCCAATCGTGCCCTCGCCAACTCCGTCGTTGATGATCTGGGAGAAGCTCTCACCCAGAGCGCACAGGTCTTCCCCGACGATGGTCAGGTAGTCGGTGCCGGGAGTGAGTGCCCCATCCTGGCCGGGTAGACCGACCCAACCCGCAGAGTACGGGACGTAGGGGATACCCGCGGCCTCGGCGGCCTTGATGGCGTCACCGAGTGCCAATCCCCAGTCGGGATAGCCGATGATGAAGGTCACACCACGCTCCACCATGAAGTTGATGTCACCGATCGGCACCGCCGGGTCGGCTGACCATTGGGCGTCGCGCATCACGATGGTGCCGATCTCGGGATAGGTGAGTGCCTGGAGGATGGCCTCCATGCGGGTCACCTGGCGCCACACGTTGAGGCCGCCACCGTCTGCGTATCCCATTATCACGTCGCCACCGGTGCCGGTGTCGCACTCGACGGCGTTGGTGTAACACTCGATCGCCTTGTCGATGATGGCCTGGTCGAGGTCCTGGCTCGCCCGTGCGATTGATGCCAGGACGACGTCCGGCACCTCACCCACCGGGCCGAGAGCCTCCTCCACCAGCGCCGGGTCGGCTGCCGTCGACTCGCCGAACTCGGCGAGTGGGTCGTCGGAGCCACTAGTGGTCGTGGTCTCCCCAGCAGCCGTGGTGGTGGGCTCGGCGCCCGCCGTAGTCGTCGGCTCGTCCTCTGTTGCCGTGGTGGTTGGCGCGTCAGCCACGTCGCCCGTACAGGCGGCCATGACGAGTGCCAACACGGCAAGCAGGGCAATAACCCTGGGTTTCATCATCCTCCTCCATTCTCTTTTGGTTGGTCTGACTCCCGATTTCGAAGTTCGATCGTCTTCTCCTTCTCTCATGGCTCGCCGCCTTCGACGGCAAGATTCCCATCCCGGCGCCGCCCCGGCCGAGACCGGTCGCGCAGGACTCTTTCGACGGCCTTGATGATCCGGTCGCCCGAGACCAGCATCCCGCCCACGATCACCAGTCCGAACACGACGAACTGCAGGGAGGTGGGCAGACCCATGACCCTCATCATCTGGTTGAGCCCGGCGAGGAAGAACGCCGCGGACCAGGTGGCGATCGGGCTGGCCAGGCCGCCGGTCAAGGAGGCGCCGCCGATGACCACTGCCGCGATCGGCCCGAGCAGGTAAGGGGCCCCGACCGTCACTCCGGGGGAACGCAGGTAGGCGGCGAGGAGCACACCGGCGCTGGCGTAGAGGATGGCGGCCACTACGTAGGCCAGCATCTGGTACAGATTCACCCGCAACCCGAGCACCATCGAGGCCGCCGGATTGGCCCCGATCACCTGAAACTTCCGTCCCAAGCCGGTGAATCTGAACACGATCATGAGGACGATGGCCAGGACCGCCCCGATCCAGAAGATCGGGGTCACACCCAGGAAGGTCCCGTTGGCCCAATCGGAAAGACCGGGCGGAACCGGTTTCTGGATGGCGACGGTGGTGTAGTAGCGATTGGCCACACCCGACCCGACCTGGCCCACCGCCAGCGTGACGATCAGCGCGTTCAGCTTGAGCCCTCCGATCAGGATCCCGTTGAGCAGCCCGATCACAACCGCCGCCCCCACCGCAGTCAGATAGGCGATCCAGATCCGGTCGTCCGACTGTTGGCCAACCCCGACCATGAGCAGCCCTCCGAGCAGGAAGGTCCCGGGCACACTGAGGTCGATGCCACCGGTCATGATCACCAGCATCTGACCCAAGGCGGCGATGGCGAGAAAGGTCCCGAGAGGAGCGATCTGGTCGAGCCCGGCTTTGCTGAAGGTGGCCGGCGCCCAGATTGACGCAACAACGAGGAGCACGATCAGCGCCAGATAGACCGGCATATACCGAGACCCGACCACGAACGAGGTTACGAATGCGGAAGGAGCCTTGGAGGCACGGGGCGTGGTCATCCGACCGCCTCCAGGGCAGGTGGCTCCAGCCCGGCGCTGCGAGCCACGTGGTCACGAGCGGCGTAAGCAAGCTCGCTGACCCGGGCCATGTCGACACCGACCAGCTCGCCATCCCGCTTCAGCGGCGTCCCGGCGACGAACACCGAGTCGACGTTCGACGTGTCCATCCCCCACACCACGGCTCCGATCGGGTCGTTGATGGGAAAAATGTTGGGGGTGTCCGAACGGAGGACGATCACATCTGCCTGTTTGCCCGGAGTGAGCGACCCGGTGACGTCGCCGAGGCCGTTGGCCCTGGCGCCTTCGATGGTGGCGTATTCGATGATTCTCCGTGTCGTGAGCAGGTTGGGGACACCGCCCTTGCCGGCGAGTTTGAGATCGAAGAGGCTGGCATGCTGAATAGATATCACTGCTCGCATCTGGGTGAACATGTCGGTGGGGACGTTGCTCTCGGCATCGACGCTGAGGCTGGGGCTGATCTGCCGATCGATCAGTTGCTGGATCGGAGGCATCCCGTAGCCCATCATCATCCCCGCCGCCGCTGACAGGGAGAACGAGCCTCCACTGTCTGCGATCATCTCGATCTCCTCGTCGCTGAGGGTGGCACAGTTGACATAGGTGGTGTCAGGGCCGAGCAGCCCGGCTTGCGCCATCTCGGCCAGCTTTCCCCGCTGCTTCTGGTCCCCCACCCCGACGTGCACCGAGATGCGGGCGCCCAATTCACGGGCGAGGCCCCAATCCTCCCGGGTCGACTCTATGGAGGCGAACTCGGGGCCGGGTGGGGCCAGGGCGAGGGTGAGCAGCTGACCGCCGGTGACGAAATGGGTCCCGGCCAGCCGACGAATCGAATCTGCCCGGGAGGGGTCCGGCTCACCCCACCACGGGGCACCGTAGGCGAAGACGGCCCTGACGCCTGCTTCGTGATGGGCGGCGATGGCAGCATCGGTGTGCTCGGGTGTGACCTGGATGTGAGACCAGTCGAGAACCGTGGTGATCCCAGCGTCGAGGGCGCCGAGGAGCCCGACCAGGTTTCCCGCGTGCACGTCCTCGGGACGGTAGAAAGGCCCGATCTTGCGGGAGAGAGCGCCTGGATCGGTGCCCGCCGATGGAGCCCGATCTCCAAGATTGCGAAACAAGCCCTCCCACACGTGGCGGTGGGTGTCGACGAACCCGGGCATCACGATCGTGTCGGAGGCGTCGATCACCTCGGCATTCCCCGCCCTCAGATCGAGACCGACGGCGCTGATGGTCGTCCCGTCGATCAGCACATCGGCGCGGTGGAAGTTGCCGATCTTCTTGTCGAGGCTGAGCACACAACCGTCTTTGAGCAGGATCCGGCTCAACTCACCCGCCGTTTTCCCAGGTCCAGTTCCATAGCCAATGAACAGTGACACTACACACTGCGACGACATCTCTTCTTCAGATCGGGCTACATGTTCAGTGTTGCTTAGTTATTGCGATCCACTTGCGCAGCATCAGTAGACAATGTCGCCCCACCGCCCACGTCGTCGCCGGAGGCTCGCATCGTCTCCAGGCCATACCAGACGAAGGCGACGATAAACATGACGCGCTGGACGAGCCCTGGCGCGGAGATGTTGGCCATGACCAGCGGGATCACCAGCGCGGCCACCAGCGCAACGGCGTCGACGGCTCTCAGCCATCCCGGGGGGTCGGTCCTCCGGACAGCGACGAGAACGAGACCGACGGTGAAGAAGAGGCCCACCCCAAACGATGCCGTGGAGTGAAGCAAGTCTTCGAATTCGTCGAAGGTCGAGCCGTCCCAGGGCCCATGCGAGAAGACGGCCGCGGCGATCATCGAGACGCCGAAGCCGGCATGGGCCAGCCGGCCCGTCCCATCCCACCTCGAACCATGACCGACGGCGAGAGACAGGACGGCGAAGCCAAACAGGACGAACCCGAGCCGAGCCAACCATGCGCCGTCGACCCCCTGGGCCGCCGACTCGCTGACCGAGTGCCTCACCACCGAGTACGAGTCGGGCATGAGGAAGGGAGCCATTGCCAATGCCGTCATTGCCGCCAGGATGAGAGCGATGACACCCGCTGTCGACCGGCGACTCAACCGGGAACCCTCCGCATCAGCCGGGAACGGAACAGCAGGCTGACCACGGCTCCGAAGACAAAGCCGCCGGCGTGTGCCTCCCAGGCCACCCCGGTTCCACCGAGACCGAACTGGGCAATGAACCAGAAGGCGAGGAACAAGGCGGCAGGGACCGGGATCAGGAACCAGCCGACGAAGGAGAGCACCCGATGGCCGGGGAAGAGCACCGCGTAGGCCCCCATGGCGACGGCTATCGCACCCGAGGCCCCGACCAGAGGAACCGTGGCCTCGGGGTTCATCACCACATAGGCGCCAGTCGCGACGAGGCCACCGAGCAAGTACACCAGGAGGTACCCGAGGTGGCCGTAGGCCTCCTCCACGTTGTTGCCGAAGATCCAGAGAAACCACATGTTGAACAGGACATGGCCGATGCTCCCGTGGAGGAACATAGAAGTGACCAGGGCCAGCAACACGTTCTTGTTGGGGAATACCGGGTCCTGGGAGCCGGAAAGACAGACCCCGGAGGCGATCTCTTCGATACTGAGGGGCGATCCTGTTGTGACCTCGCAGGAGATGGCAGCCCTTTCGTAGACCAGAGCCTGCTGCTCGTCGGGCGTCCCCCGCCCCTGTATCAAAAAGAACACGACCAGGTTGGCCACCACCAGGATCAAGGTGACGACCGGGGTAATCCGGGTTGGGTTGAGGTCACGCAACGGGAACACGGTCTGGCGATCGTATCCGGTGCCGGGACAACCGGTAGGGTGTGGTGATGGGTGACACGCACGTCGTCCTCAACCAGACGCCTCCCCTCGTCGATTACGACATGGCATCGGCCGACCCGGTTCTGACCAAAGGCCTGTCCAGAGAGGGTGCCGCTTGGTCCCTCGATTCCGTCGAGGAGTACGGGCGCCGCATGTCCTCGGCCGAGGTCTATGAATGGGGATTCCTCGCCAATCGCAACGGCCCGATACTCCACACCCACGATCGGTACGGGCATCGGGCCGACCAAGTCGAGTTCCATCCTGCTTGGCATTCATTGCTCGGCGTGGCTGTCTCGCACGGGCTCCACTCCCTTCCCTGGGAGCATGAGCCGGGCGACGGCGGCTATCCGGCCAGAGCCGCTCTGACCTTTCTCGCCTCCCAAGTCGAAGCCGGTCATTTCTGTCCCATCTCGATGTCCACCTCGGTGATCCCAACCTTGCGCCGTCAGCCTGAGGTGGCCGCCGAGTGGGAGGCGCTTCAGTTGAGCCGGGTCTATGACTCCTCCTTCCAGCCGAGCTCGAAGAAGACTGGTGTGCTGATGGGAATGGGGATGACCGAGAAGCAAGGTGGCTCCGACGTGAGGGCGAACACCACCGTGGCCAACCCGATCAATGGAGGCGGACCGGGAGCGGAGCATCTTCTCACCGGGCACAAGTGGTTCATGTCGGCGCCGATGAGCGACGCCTTCGTTGTGCTCGCAAACGCGCCCGGGGGCCTCTCCTGTTTCCTTCTCCCGAGATTCACACCGGACGGCGAGGTAAACCGCATTCACATCCTGCGGCTCAAGGAGAAGCTGGGCAACAGGTCCAATGCGTCGTCGGAAGTGGAGCTGGACCAGGCCTGGGGACGAATGGTCGGGGACGAGGGCCGGGGAGTTGCCACCATTATCGAGATGGTCGCCGGCACCCGGCTCGACTGCATCACCGGCTCGGCGGCGTTGATGCGCCAGGCGGTGAGCCAGGCGATCCACCACAGCGCCCACCGCCATGCGTTCGGCTCGTCCCTGATCGAAAAGCCCTTGATGCTCAACGTTCTGGCCGATCTGGAGATCGAGACGGAGGCGGCGGTGTTGCTGATGATGCGTGTCGCCGGCTCCTTCGATCGAGCACCATTGGAGGAGCATGAGGCCTTGATCAGGCGGGTCCTGACCCCGGTCGCCAAGTACTGGGTGAGCAAGCGTTGCAGCGAGGTGGTGCGAGAGGCGATCGAGTGTCTCGGGGGCAACGGCTATGTCGAGGACTCGATCATGCCCCGTCTCTATCGGGAGTCGCCGGTGAACGCCATCTGGGAGGGGTCGGGCAATGTCATCGCCCTCGACCTGGTCAGGGCAATCGCCCGGGAGCCGGGTTCGGTCGACGCGCTGCAGAAGGAGCTGGAGGCAGCCAAAGGAACCGATCGCCGTCTAGACGCTGCGATCGACTCGGCGCTCGAGTCGGTGAGGAGCCCACTCGACGCCGAGTACGAGGCACGACGACTGGTCGAGGCCCTGGCACTGGCAACGAGCGGAGCACTTGTCGCCAGACACGCCAGCCCTGAGGTGTGGGAGGGGTTCGCCGCCAGTCGCCTCGTTGAGGATTGGGGCCACCTCTATGGGACTCTCCCCGTCGGGATCGACACCAAAACAATCATCGACCCGGCCATGCCCAGTGGTCTGTCGCTGAAATAGGGCGAGGGTATCTCCGAGTCATCGGCGTGATCTGGCAAGGAGAAAAGCGCAGTCGCAGTCGGGGCCTGTGGCGACCATTTTGGACGCAGCCAGGCGCGACGAGGGCCGGAGAGACACCGCCAGTATTTCTGCGACGGGCCACTAAGACCTGAGTCATCCTGGCCTGACCCTCCGCAATCTGGGGGTGGTTAACTCTCCGTGATGGAAGCCATCGGGACTCTCGTCGGATCCGGTTGGGCCTCGGGGATCAATCTCTATCTGGTCACTCTGCTGCTCGGCCTATCGGGTCGTCTCGGTTGGGCTGACATCCCGGAGGTGCTCACCCGGCTCGATGTGATGATCGTGGCCGGGGTGCTGTTCGCGGTCGAGTTTGTGGTTGACAAGATCCCATATCTCGACAGTGTCTGGGATGCAATCCATACCGTGATCCGGCCCCTCGGAGCGGCAGCCATCGGTGCGGTGATCGCAGGGGATTCGGCCAGTATCGGCGCCGCCGTGGGCGCTGTGGTGGCCGGGGCGTTGGCTTTCGACGCCCACGCCGCCAAGGCATCGACCCGGGTGGTGGTCAACACCTCTCCCGAACCGGTGAGCAATGTCGCCCTCTCTTTTGCCGAGGACATCGGCGTGGCCGGTCTCGTCGTCCTCGCAGTCACCTACCCGGTGGTGACGATCGTTGTCGTGGCCATCCTGGTGGTTGCGGCGACTGCGCTCACCGTCTGGCTGTGGCGAGTCGCCCGCCGCTCATGGAAGAAGGTCGGTGCCTGGTTGGAGGCGAAGACAGGCTCGTCGGCCTCGCCGTAATTGGGTTGGGTCGGTGCGGATATGACCCGGGCAGGCCCGGGGTGGCCTCGCTTCTATGTCGGTCCAGGAGCTCCCCCCTCCCCGGCTACGCCGGTACTCCCCCCAAGACCCCCCTCCCGGCTTCGGGGTACTCCCCCCAACGCTCACTTCGTTCGCTGGGGGGAGAAACGGCTCACTTCGTTCACTGGGGGGAGAAACAGCTCACTTCGTTCACTGGGGGGAGAAACGGCTCACTTCGTTCGCTGGGGGGAGAAACGGC
>Ga0214472_10001107_pt1 | contig 31054 bp, 24 predicted proteins | sample RVTome_6_FD_207662 | JGI IMG/M metagenome (GOLD analysis project Ga0214472, IMG submission 207662) | Soil microbial communities from uranium-contaminated site in the Upper Colorado River Basin, Wyoming, United States - RVT140D175 | ecosystem: Environmental > Terrestrial > Soil > Contaminated >...
GAAACTCTGGCGACGAATGTGAACCCCACCGTCTCAAAGCGATTCGGGATTGGATGGCGGTATGACGAGCCACCAACGATTACAAGCCGACCGTTCATGTAGCCGCGCCACGGCTGATCCACGTCCACGAGCTGAATGCGAGTGGCCGCCACCAGGAGTGACAGCGAATCGTGCTCGCAGAGTGTCGGGTCGGCACAGTCGTGGTTGCCATACAGGCCGATGCACTCCACCTGACTGAGCATCTCGATCAGCCGGCGGAGCATCCACGTGGGGTTATCGCGCGGCTTATCAAACAGATCGCCGGGTATCGCGGGAAGCAAGCGGTACTCCTTCGCATAGTTCAGGCACCATCCGAGCTTGTCGAGAATGACTCGGGGGTAGTCGTCCTTGCGGAAGCCTGGCTGCCGGCCCTCTAAGTGGGGGTCGCCGATGATCAGCAAGCCGCCATAATCGCTGGCGCGCTCAGCCATGACTTTGCTCTCCTAGCCCCACCTCGACGCTGGCCACGAGCCGCTCGGGGTCGATCTTGCCGCCGCAGGTCGGGCAGATGCGATTCTCAACTGCCCACTGCCGGAGGGCCTGCTTCGCCACGGCCAGCTCACGCTCGATCTGATTGAGGGCCTGATGGTTGCCGGACATGTCGGTAGCGGCGTTCTCGATCCGAGTGATCAACTCGGCCAATGGGGCTGAGTCCGTCGGTTGCGGCACCGCGCGGAGCTTGCGCAGCCGGTCATGCACTTCAGCACAGCACCGAACTGTCGCCCTGGCACGCTCAAGGTTTCGGATGCTCACAAATAGCTCCGCCTCGTTCTCCAGTTCAGGCGCTTCGGTCAGCGGGGCCAGTGTCGCAAATTGTCGCGCGATCACCATCGCGCGCTTCGTCGCTACCTCAAGCTGGCGGACCATCGTCTCCAAGGGCGCAGTGATTTGCAATTCGGGTGCAGCTACCAAGTGCGCCATCACCACCCGGTCCCCCTCGATCCGCTCGATAAGCCGTTCACTCCGCACGATCTGATCGACCAGCAGTGCCAGCGTCGCCACGTCGTGTAACTTCGGAAGAGGCAGTAGCGCCTGGATGGCCAGCATCGCTGCCGCGGCCGCGTCGTGGGTCAGCTGCGTCGCCTCAAGCCATTCAATGAGTGAGTTCAACGGCCGGGTGTCGTCCAGCTTGGGCGGGGCCGTCAGCGAATTCGTCGCCATCGCACGGCTTGTCTGGCATTCAAGGTCCCGGCTCGTCAGCTCGATCCTGACGATGACCTGCTCCAACAGTTCCGTCGGTTCCAGTTGTGGCGGGGTCGCCAAGCAAGCCAGCGCTCGGACCGCGGCCTCATGACGCGCGACCAATCCGATCAGCCGCCGCAGAGCTGTTTCATCGGCCGTGCCGCCCTCGATCCGCGCGGCCAACTCGATCAACGCTGAATGATTCCGCTCTGCCTGCTTTACGCGCTCGTCGATCTCCGGCATCGGCGACAGCGCTTCCAGCGCCTGGTTCAGACGTTCTGCCTCCGCCTCCAGCCGCGTCTGATCACGTCGGGCGTCTGTCACCCGTTGACGATGCAGAGCCTGCATCTGTACGAGCTTGGCCGCATCCGAGGATGACGCGAAGAACTGAGCCGCGTGTGATGCTGGCTTGTCCAGTAGGAACACCGGCGCTTTCTGCTCGCCAAAGTGCACGTCAAACTCGTGACCACCCTCCGTTGCCACCTTCACAATCCGCAAGGCCTTGCGCAGCTCGTCTGGTAGCCCACCGCTCCGCAGGCGATCGAACAGGCGCCCATCGATCCTGTATTGTGGAGAACCGTTCTTCCGGGACCATTCGATCTTGTGCCCATCGCTGGTCTCGACCTTAACGCCACATTCATCTTCACCGTGGCGGGTTACGTATGTCGAGTTCTCGTTGTGACATAGAATCTGCATCGCCGCTACGACGGCAGACTTCCCACAGTTGTTCGGCCCGACCAACACGGTAAGTCCTTCCCCCGGCTCGAGGACCGTATGCTTGTGGGACATGAAGTTGATTAACTCAATGCGCTTGATCACAGAGCGCCTCCAAGACTTTCTCGGTCACCTCGTTCGGTCTTCAGGTGGTTTCGGCATCACGAGACTCGAATAGAACCCCGCGCAACGGCCAAACAGCGACGATCTGGGCCACCGATACAGCAATGGGCTCGTGCGGATCAACGGGGTTGGAACTAACCAGTATCCACTGATCGCCGCTGGGAAAAACCCGTTTGATCACGCATCCGACAGCGTCGTCTGCTGTTTCGATGACGGCGAGGCCTCCGCGCTCGAGGGTCGTATCGCAAAGTGCCTGCTTCTCGCCTACCAACACGAGCTGGCCGCGCCGAGCGATTGGATCAAGACTGCCTCCCTCCACCGCGATTGCTCGAAGGTGCTCGAGTGCGCCTGGATCGAAGTCTGCGCGCGGTTGCCATTCACCGGGGGACCCTGTTTCCGACGACCTCGGTTGCCTCCACGGCTCGTACAGCACACCGATGACCTTGCGGACCGCGGTGTCCAGCTTCCGTAGCGTGATGCTCGGAATAGGTTTCACCGCGTTGATGGCCTGCAGGACCCACTCGTCGCCTTCGGACCACACGCGCCGCAGCAAGCGCCCGCCGTTGTCGGTCGAGACTGCGGCCAAGTCGCCGTCTGCCAAGGGAACATCTTCCTCTGCCAAAAGAACCCACTGGCCAGACCGAGCGACAGGATCAAGCGTATCTCCAGCGACCAAGACGGAGCAGCCTGGTGGAAGTTCGCTTAGCGATGTCTCTTCGTCCGGGATGATCGTCAGAGTATCAGGACGCGCGGCGGCACGGCCAAGCAGTGGCAATGAAAACGGCGTCGTCCAACTGGCCTCCGGCAGGGCACCACGGAATGGAGTCGCGGAGGCGGGAATCGATGACCGTCGCAACTCGTGGGTCCGCAGTCGCTCAAGGCGTTTAAGTTCCTCACGAAACGTGGAGTCGCACGTTTGGAGCAACTCGAGGCACTGCGTGATCATGGGGACCGTGACGTCGGCCTCGGTTAGTGCGTGAGAGCCAGGGTCAAGGACGTGCGTGACCTCCGGCTTCGCAAGTTTCTCCACAAGCCTTCGTTGGGCGGGACTGGCCAGCGGATGGGGCGAACTGAACTGCCTGTACCGCTGGAGTGATTGGGCCAGATCGTCTGGATCAAAAAACGGCAGTGGGCTGTACGCATCAAGTGTGATGAGCAGCTCTTCTCGGTATTTCCGCAACTCCGTGGGTGCGTTTGTCGGGGCACGTTCCAATTCCTCGGTGGCGCGTTCCAGGCGATCACCGGGCCGCCACGTCATTCTTCCCGCGCGCGAGCGTGGATTCAGCTCAACGACCCTGCCCGTGTCGAAGTCGTGTCGTCGGTTGTTCAAGTACTGGCGCTGATGAGTTGCGAGGATGACTTGCAGGTCTTCCACCCATGGCTTGAGAACTTGTGCGGACCAAGACTCGCGGTGTTCCTCATCGAGGGACAAGATCGGGTCATCCAGAACAACGAAACCCAGGCCGCGGGGGTGTCTGTCTAGCAGGGCGAAGAAGAACGACAACGCGACCGCTCGCTGGAGACCAGCATTTGCGAAGAACCGGCCAGGCACTTCGCACCGCCCGCCGGTCAACAAGGACTCGACGGTCTTGTCGCGGCCCGTACCCATGTAAAGGCGTGCCGGTGCCAGGCCACTCGATCGCTCCGGATACAGCTTCCCCCAGTTCTCGATGGTCTTGTCCCTTATCGAACCGAAGACCTGCCGTACCTCCTCCGTTGCATACCTCGAAAGTAGCTTGAGCTGGTCCAAAGGCGACCGCATCTCTTCAAGGAGGGCTATCTGGTCCGCTTTCGTCGCGAGCGCTCCGCGGTCCTTGTAGATGATCCGCAGTTGCTCCCGAACACTCGTCAGCGGCTTAATGCCCTCGGCAGCCTGTTTTCCCTTCGAAAGCGCGGTCAGCAATGATTCTCCTTCCGGCGGCGAGGGAGTCGTGACGACACTATCAATGGCGCTCCGTATGTCCGAAAGGTCGCTTGAACTCCACGCGAGAACACCAAGCGCCTTCCGGGCCTTTGTCGCCTGCTCGACAAAGCGCTGGGCAAGCTCTCTGAAGTCCTCCTCTGCATCATCCGGAACCAAACGCATCGCTTCGAGTTCCTCCAGGGCAATGCCGTCAGCAATCAACAGGACGCCCTCCTCAAACCTACCCGTGATCGGGGCGAGAATTGCACCCGCCGTAGTATCGCGCAGCTTGTTCCAGTCCTGAACGATCCGTTCATGTGGAGTGTGCTCGCCCAATACGACCAGAGATGGCGCTACAACTACATCAAGTTCGTTGCTCAAGTCGCGGAAAAAGTCGCTGAGTTGGCGCTGCAACTCTGGGTCCAGCCTCTTCAGTGTGGCCAGTTCTTGCTCGATCGGAAGGCCCTCAACTGATCGATCGCATACGGGACATTCAGCTTTCTCGGGATCGTAGTCCTGCGCCGCGCGGAGGCGAAGAGCCAGTTTCCTACCCGCTGCAGCTTCTTTTCGCGCCCAATCCAGTCTGTTGGCAATCCGACGTTGCGCCTTTTCGAGGAACTGCTGAAATGAACGCGTGATCTCGGCCAAGCGTTCCGCAGGCTGCTTGCCCTCCGTTTCGGGAAGCACCGATCCGAGCGTGAGTGCCTCAAGCGAGGGGAAGTTCGGAGGCACACCCTTCTCGAGCGATGCGATCGCGCTTGTCAGCTGGTTCGCCAGCCCCGTGGGCGTCCCTTTGTCGGCCTCAGCCAACCCAAGGAGTTCCGCAAGGCTCGCTTCCGCTGTTTTCACATCTTCGGCGATGCGTTTCCCAGCGTCGGCGATTTCGATTGCGGAGGGACAGGTTGAAAGCGATAACGCTTCAAGTTCTTTTCGGCGAGGCGAATCCTCGGCCAACACGCCGGGCAGGGCGGACAACTTCTCCTGCAGGTCACGCTTCGCGTTGGATTGTTCCTCTGCTTCAGTGTTGGCCAATCGGGTGCGATTTCCGCCAAGCTTACCGGCGAGCTCGCCAAGTGCCTCGAGGTCGTCGTACCCGAGCATCAGGCTGAGCAGACTCCTTGTGTCCGGGGCTTGTTCGATCGTCAGCCGCCCGAAAACGGTCGGCGCGAGCAATGACAACTGCAGGTCTAACGGCTCGACGCCCCATTCGGCAAGGTTCGCTCGTGCGGTCCAAGAGTGATGGTCGAAGCTCGTCTCGATGCGATGGGTCAAGGTGCGGCGAATCCACAGGACGCGGCCGTCTTCGGACCGCAATTCGAGTTCGGCCATGCATTTGGCGGAAGCGCTGCTCGGGTCGCCGTCCACCGGCAGCGTAACCACGACCGGCCAGTCGCAGATCTTCGAGCCCCTCCCGCTATCGCTCGGGACGCGATAAATAGGCGCGGATTCAGCATGTTCCTCCGTGTCGAGGATGACGCGACCCGTCAGAACCCACACGATCGCCCCAAGAAGGCTGCTCTTGCCACTTCCGTTCGGCCCGAAGATCAATGTGGATCGGCCTTCGAAAGGGAACGAGAACTCTTCACCGGCGGGAGCTACACCCCGAATGGATTGGCACACGACGCTCCACAACCGCCATTCGGACCTTACCGCCGCAGGAGCCTGTGTCGGAATTCCGGCAGACTCATCGAGTACGGTGGAGTCGTCCGCCTCATCGCCAATGCCTGGCTCGTCTACTTTCGCCGGAGCCGCTGCATCATGTTCCGCCTCGGCGGCGGTGGCAGCTTCCTTTTCTGAAGCGTAGAGCCGACGTAGCGCTGCGGCCTGATCGGCTCCTGTGCGTTGCTGCAAGTCGCGCTGATGGTCCGTCAGGACGCGCAGCAGCAGACTCGCCGGTTCATCCAGCGGGCCGAGCGTGACGGCGCCCGAGGACGAGGACACGGTTTCGCCGGCTTGTAGCCGATCCAGCACGGACTTGGCTTGTGGGCTGATTGACATCGCCGATCCTGCACTGAGAAAGCCCGACTCATGGTCACCTGGCTCAAATTGTACCTGTGCTCCGTCCGGCGAGGAACCGGTGAGTGGCGGACCGGGGGCACCCTGCGACGATTTCGATGCTCACGCAGATATAGGCGGGTGAACAGCCAGGGCAGCGCCTGGGCAAGGAGCCCGCATGCGTTCGACACGAAGGTCTTCCAGCGCCGCCGAAATCACGCCGACGCCCCGGCTGGCACTCCGGTGCCTCGTCGGCTGCTGCGCCTGTCAGACCTTCTGGACGGCAGTCCTGATCTCCCCACTCACTGTCGACGTCACCGCCCTGGCCGCGTGGTTCCTCTCCGCCGCCGTTTACTCCGGTGCCGCGGTGTTGCTAGCGGCCCTCCACAGCTCATCGTCGTCGGTTCGGCCCACCGATCCGCCGGCCGATCGCACAGGCTGCAAGGCGTGCGGAGAGCAGCCCGCGCCACGACGGCGCTGACCTCCGCGCCGCCCCCCGGCTGAGGGCCGCCGGGGCGGCTTTCTGCACAAGGGTTGGCGGCCCAAGCTGGTCTTATGTACGGTAATTGTTGGGCAGATGGTTGCGGTCTGCATCGAAGTGGTGTAAAGTGATGCACCGATGGCCCGACGACCGCGCAAAGCTATCAGAGAGCACCGGAAGAGGACCACGCGTACCCTCGACTACCGTGTCTCCGTCAGCGTGACGGAGAGCCAGCACGAGTTCCTGGCCGCCTTGGCGGAAAGTAAGCGGGTATCCATCGCTTGGGTCGTTCGAGATGCTGTCGAAAGGCTGATCGCCCAAGATATGCCGCTCGTCAGAGGCGACCTGTCGCCACGGGAGTCCGTGTAGCCATGCCACGTGCTGTGCCCGCAACCAGTTGCCGCGTCGCCCCCGTCTACGGTGCCCCGCTCCCGGCTGGTCGCCAGGGCGCGCTGTTCAACGCCCACGCGTATTCGACGAAGATCGCGCCCGAAGCCGTGGCCCTCATGATCGCCAGTCATACCAAGCCGGGTGCCCTCGTATTCGACGGGTTTGGCGGCAGTTGCACAACCGCGCTGGCCGCGCTCCTGTGTTCGAGACCGACCCCGGAGATGATCGCCACTGCCAAGCGGCTGCGGCTTCCCGTGACATGGGGGCCGCGAAACGCGGTGGTCTACGAGCTGAGCGGACTCGGTTCGTTCCTTGGTGAGACGCTCTGTGCGCGGCCGGACCCGAAGTCCTTCCGCAAGTCGGCGGAGTCCATTCTGAACGAATGCGCCAACACGCACGGGTGGATGTACCGCGCGACCGACGAAGCCAACCAGCAAGGCGAGCTACGCTACGCGATCTGGACCGATTGCATCCGCTGCCGCCACTGCCGAGCGGAAACACCGCTCTGGCAAAGCTCCGTCCGCATCGATCCCGCAGAGATCTCTGATCAGTTTCGCTGCAGCCGATGCGGCAACACAGAGAAGCTCAACGGACAGCCCCGTGTCACAGTGAAGCAATACGACGATGTGCTGGGCCGGAAAATCACGACCCGCAAGCGCATTCTCGCCCGCATCTATGGCACGACCGGCAGCCACAAGTGGAGCCGCGAGCCCATCGCGTCAGACCGCACGCTCGCCGCGAGAATTCAGGAAACCGACATTCCCGCCGCGTTTCCCGTCCTGCCCATGATGGGAAAAGGCGGCGAGAACTGGGGCGACCTTTACCGCGCTGGCTATCACGAAGGCATCACGCACGTCCATCATTTCTACATGCGTCGCAACCTAATCGCGCTTTCAGCGGTTAACAGCATGGTCGCGCAGGCCCCTCGCGCGCAGCGAGCCGCTCTCGCGCTCTGGTTGTCGAGCTACAACGCGACCCACTCAACGCTCATGACCCGCGTCGTGGCCAAACGAGGACAGCGCGACTTGGTGACGACGAGCAATCAACCGGGCGTGCTCTATATCAGCGGACTTCCGGTTGAGAAGAATGTGTTTAAGGGACTTCGTCGGAAGATCGGCACTATCTCCGAGGCCCTGGAGTGCCTCCGCGATACCGAGGGCTCGGTCCGTGTCGTCCACGGCTCATCGACCACGACCGAGCTTCGCGACGCCTCTGTAGACTATGTCTTCACTGACCCGCCCTTTGGAGGCAACATCCCCTACAGCGAGGCCAATTTTCTGAGTGAGGCGTGGCTAGGCCGAATCACCGATCCGGCATCCGAGGCCATCATAAGCCCCGCGCAGCGCAAAGGACTCCCGGAGTACGAGGCACTGCTGGCGGATTCCTTCCGTGAGTTGAGCCGGATCACGAAGCCAGCATCCAAGGTAACAGTGGTTTTTCACTCGACGCAAACGGCGGTGTGGAATGCGCTTCTCAGTGCGTTCACGGCAGGGGGATTCTCAGTGGAGAAGTCCACCGTGCTCGACAAGACGCAGGGCAGCTTTAAGCAGGTCACCGCGCCGAATTCGGTGAAAGGCGATGCGTTGATCCTGCTCACCAAGGCCGCCATCGCCAAGCACCGCCCACAATCCGACGTACGGGCCGTCATCCGAGCCCTCATCGCGGAGGCGCTCCGTGCCCCGGATTCGCAGGAGCAACGCACCCAACGGCTTTACTCGCGATTCGTCACGCGGTACATCGGCGAGCACTTAGAACCGCCTCTTGGCGCGGCGGCCTTCTACCGCGAGTTGGAGCGGCATTTTGTCCGCAATGGCGAACTTACCCTCACCAAGTAGCGAGCTAGAGCGCTTCCGCCGCCAGTTGCGAGCCTACGAGCTCTCGCTCGATCGCGGAAAGCGCAAGCGCCTGGGCCAGTTTTTTTCCGGCCCCCGGGCGTCTTCGATGCTTGCCGCTCTGAGCGTGCCCTCCGATGCGCACAAGATCGCCGATCCGATGGCCGGTCACGGCGATTTGCTGGATGCCGTGGCGATGCGTTCCGCGGCGCTTGGACGGCGCGTGTCGCTGACGGGGGTTGAGATCGACGGTCCTACAGCAAAGCTTGCGGCCCGGCGTTTGGACCTGTGTGCCGGAGCAGACGGGCATATCGTCGAGGTTCTGCACGCGGATGCATTCACTCCGGACCTGTGGCGAGAAGATCGAGCCGTCGGCAGCTTCGACCTCGTGATCACCAATCCGCCCTACGTGCGTTATCAGGCGCATTCAGCCACCAAGAGCCGAGCTGTCACTGGAACTACGGCTACGGGTGCTCGATCCGCCGTCCTAGACCTGGCGCAGGCCACACCCGATCGCGCGGAGGCGCTGGCTTGGTCGGCCCTTATTGAAGGCTACTCGGGCTTAGCCGACCTTTCAGTCCCGAGCTGGTTGCTCTGCGCACTCCTGGTAAAGCCAGGCGGGACTCTGGCACTTGTCGCGCCGAAGACTTGGATGAATCGCGACTACGCGACCGTCATCCAGTACCTCCAGTTGCGGTTCTTCGAGCCCTTGGTGATTGTAGAAGAACATGGCGTCGGCTGGTTCGAGGACGCTCTCGTCCCCGCGACGCTGGTGGTTTCCCGCCGTCTCTCCAGCCAGGATGCCTCAATCCCGCTATCGGAACGCGATGAGAACCAAAGATTCACCACGATCGCAGCCATCCGGCCGGCGGCAGCGGACAGCCGCAGTCTCGTCGGCTGCGCCTTCCCCAGCTCGGACCCTGACGCCGCTTTCGTTGCGTGGCTCGGCACCGCGACTGCATCGCTCGACGACCAGATTGCCGTTCGCCACCTTGCCTGGGCTGAGCAGCGGCGCGCCCTGTTTGCACGCTGCGGCCACAAGCAGTGGTTTCGAGCCGCCGGGGAGACCGTGCGGGTTCATCATCCCCAGCGCGCGGTACCGCATTCGCCGCTTCCACCCGCCCTGCACGCGGTCATTGGTTCATTTCGGCCAACAGCGCTCACGACGTTTGATCGCTTAGGCTACAGAGTCGGCCAAGGTCTCCGCACCGGGTGCAATCCCTTCTTCTACCTGGACGCAATCGGGGCGGCGGCGGATGGTATCCAAGCAGCCCGCATCAGCGATCCCCTTGGAGGCGGCGTCATCCGCGCTCCGGCCGAACTTCTGCGCCCCGTTGTGCGCCGCCAAAGTGATGTTCCGGGATTCGCCCTCGACCGCACCACGCTCACCGGCCGCGTTCTCGTTCTGCGCGATTGGGCGTTGCCAGAGGATGCCGATGCTACCTGCCTGCGGCCTGTTCCGGACTCGCTCGCATCATTCATTCGCCGCGCCTCGCGCACGTCGATCGGACCGCCGCAACGCCGCGTCCGGATTCCCGAACTGTCAGCGGTGAGAACCAACGGCCGCGCTGGCACACGTGCAACTCTCTTTCCGGATATTAGCGCTCCACGATATTGGTACATGCTCCCTGATTTCGCTGAGCGGCATCGGCCGCTGCTTTTCGTGGCCCGAGTCAACTCTAGTGCGCCTTCATTTATCGTGAACTCCGATCCGCCAACGCTTATCGATGCGAATTTCTCTACAATCTATGGCCACAGTGAGTCCATGCCGCCGCTTGCCTTGATGGCGCTGCTCAACTCGACGTGGTGCCGGGCTTGCGCCGAGTGCATCGGAACGCCAATGGGTGGCGGGGCGCTCAAGCTTGAAGCCACTCAGCTTCGGAAGCTTCCCCTCCCTGTCTTGACGCCGGATGCGATGTCCCGGTTGGCCGAGATTGGTCGCTCGCTTTCTCGCTCTACCGCCGCACGAGCAGAGGATCTCGTGCCGACGATCGACGACGTGGTTCTGCACTCTCTGGTTACTGCTCCGCAGGATGTCGAAGCCACCTGCAGCCGGCTCTTGGCCTTCATCGCCGAGCGCCGCGAGCAGCGTACGCGCGCTCCGAAGGAGGCGATGCTCTGACCATGCCCGTCGACGAACTCATTCGCCGCTGCCAAGCGCACCGCGATGCGGGTGCCAAGGAAAAGAAATTGCGCGAAGAGTTCGTGTCGCACCTTCGACGCGTCTTCCCCGGCCCCAGTGACCAGGCGTGGATCGACCACTACATCGAAGGTGCCGAGACGACGCAGCGCATTCGGGCCAGGGCCGGGGGTCGCCCGACGGTTCGCTTCGTGGACACGCTCGTCCGCGCCACGGTCATGGAGTATGAACCGGACATCCGTGACCGCGCCACCTACGACCACGGCAGGACGCAGTTACAGGAATACGCCGCCATCCTCATTGCTGACGGTACGCCCCCGGAGCAAGTGCGTGCCGTCCTCACCGACTTCGTGAAGTGGGAGGTGTACAGCGTGTCGCTCCGCCGCGCCGTCGCCTCGAAGGATCTGCTGCCCGAGCACGTCGAGTTGGCACCCGTTGACGAATTCGACACGAGCCGCTCCAGCGCCGCGCTTGGCGATCAGTTTGCGGCATTCCTCAGAGCTCATCTTGCCCGCGAGGGGTCGCGGCCGATTTCCGCCGAAAACCTGATCGTTGACCTTGGCATGCGGAGCCGCGTGTTCCATGACCATGCGGCGGCTATCCAGGCGATTGTCATCGAGGCGCGCAAGGCCGATGACTGCGTCAAGCTCGCCACGTCCTTGTGGGCCAAGTTCATTGATCACCTGGAAACCGGCGGTACATCCTTCCGCGCTACCCACTATGCGGCCGAGCTATACTTCACGATCGTCGCCCGGCTTCTTTCCGCCAGCACCCTCACTGGCATGGCGCTCCGTAGCGACACGGTGGAGACCGGTGCCATCCTGACCGGCGCGTTCTTCTCCGATCGCTTTCGTCTGTCGAATTTCGTGGAACGCGACTACTTCGGCTGGATAGCCGACGCGGCGCACTTGCCAGCGTTCATTCCGATCGCCCAGCGCATTCAGCTGGACCTCACGGCCTACGACTTCGCGCGCCTGCCGACCACCGAGGTGTTCGGCCTGGTCATCGGCCAACTCGGCGAAGAGACCCAGCGGCACCTGCTTGGGCAAGCCAACACGCCGCAATGGATTGCGCAGCGGCTCGCGGACGTGGCGATAGACCGCCTTCCCAAGGGCGCGCTTCCGAACTTCGTGGACATGTGTTGCGGGTCCGGCGCGATCATCGCCGAGTGCCTGAACTCCATTCTCCGCCGCGATCCTGGTATACCGATCGAACGGCTCGCCGAATGTGTCACCGGCTTCGACGTTGACCCGCTTGCCGTTTCGTTCGCCAAGACTACGTGGGTTCTGACGCTCCGCGAGAAGATCACGCGCGCGACCCACGCCGTCACTATTCCCATCTACCACGCCGATTCGCTGTTTGTCGCAACTCCAACAGCGAAAGGCCTTCCGGCCGGCGACGCCAAGGAAATCCGTGTCGATTTGGACGGCGCGACCGTCAGGCTACCGGCGATCCTCATCCAGCCTGAGTTCCGACAGGTCTTCGACGACATCATCGATTGGGCCTACGACAGTGCGGTGAGCGCAGCCCCTACAGGCAGTTGCGGTCACGTCACGGAGGCGCTGGCGGCGACCCGGCTTGAATCCGCCCTCGCTTCCCATGCAGTTACGTTGGACGCCCCAACATCGGATGCTGCCCAGAAGGGGCTATTCGAGCTTGCGCGGCGGATGACGGTGCTCGCCATCGCCAGGCGCAACGGCATTTGGGCCTTCATCCTGAAGAACACCTACCGCCCGAGCCTTCTTGCCGGTCAGTTCAACGGAATTGTCTCCAATCCGCCGTGGCTTGCGCTGAGTAAGATCGCCAACAACCCGTACAAGGAGCGCATTCGCGACCGGACCGACTCCTACGGGCTTCGACCCACCGGTCCATCCTTCCTTCACCTGGAAATCGCGACGACATTCTTGCTGTATGCCATCGATCGTTATCTGGCGCCCGGGGGCCAGATCGCCGTGCTTCTCCCAGGCACGCTGGTCAACGGCGACCACCACCAACCGTTCCGCGACAGCAACTATCAATCCGGCCCGCGCGCCGTCACGTTTCAGATCGAGCAATTCTGGGATGTCACGCGGGAGACATTCAAGGCACCATGCGTCGCACTCATTGGAGAGAAGACCCCCCGGCCGGGAGTCGTTGACGCGGCCACAACGTCAGGCTTCATTAGCGACCCCACTGCGCATCGCCGCGTGGGATTCAGCGTCCACACGTTGGGCGCCCGTCGCACGGCGTGGAGCATCTCCGAGGCGGGTATTGGCACCGCAACGAACGCCACAGGCCACTTGATGCCGAACCAAGGCGCGGACCTCATGCCCCGTACGGCTGTCTGTGTTACCATCCTCGACCGCGCTGGCACAGAGGTGCGCGTAAACACCCCGAGATCGACCGGCGACTTGGCCCATGTGGTGGCGGACAGCAAGAAGATGAAGAACGCCCGCTTTGACGGATTCGCAGCGACTTGCTTCCTTCACGGCATGCTCCAATCCAAGGGGCTTGTCCCATTCGCCTTCGATACGCGGCTGCCCGCCATCGCTATCCCGGTCATACGAGCCAAGGATCGATCCCTCGCATTTGCCAGCGACGACGAGATCCGCGCAATGGGGTTTCGCCAAACGGCCAACCGATTCGCCCGCATCGAGCGAGCCTACGAAGCCGAGGGAATCGACAAGTCCTTCCGCACCTATCTGGACGAGCGCGGCAAACTGCTGAAGCAGACGTTTCCTGATTCTGGCTACCTCGTCCTCACGGGACCTGGAGGGTCGAATACCGCAGCCGCCGTCTACGATCTTTCGCCGAAGCGAGCAGCTGTGCTCGTCGATCAGACGCTCTACTGGTACTGGCTCGACTCAAAAGAAGCGGCTGATTACTACGTCGGTATGTTCAACAGCGGCCCGCTTGCCGAGCAAATCGACGTATTCATCCCGGAGGGCGTATTCGGCCGCCGCCACCTCCACACGGTCCCGTGGCAGGTGACTCCTATCTATGATTCGGCAAACACCGCTCATCGAACGATTGCGGCACTTAGTGGGAGCCTTCGCGAGCAGGTTGCGACCTTCATCAAGTCGTGCCCGGAGCTTGCAGACCCGGGCAAGTGGATCAAGACCGGCCGCCGGCTAGTTCGGCAGTGGTTGCAGTCCAACTCCGACATGAAGGCCCTCAACATCGAGGCGACCAAGGTTTTGAAGGTTACGGCTTCGTGAGTATTGCTCAGCGGCATGGAATTCATCATCCAAGACGAATCGCAGCCAGGTGTCGTCCTTGACGCGCTGGTGTCGCTTGTGAGCCAGGACATTGACCGGGTTCGGATAACCGGGCGCCTCGTGACACACGGGCGGGCGCGATTCGGGCGCGAGGTTTGCGAACTGGGTGAGCTTGGGGGCCGACTACCGCCGCTAAGGTGTCACCTTGCACAGTAGGGCCCTTTGCCGACGGGCGAAACGGGAGGCCCCGTTAAACTACCGAAGCGGGGCGATTGCTGGTCTGGCTCTCCCCCAACGTTTGAAACTCGTTCGGAGCGGGGAGATCGAGGGTTGGTCGCGAGTGGCGCGACCGACGAGTTTACGGCCGAGGTCGGGTGCGAGAGCGTCCGTGACGAGTGGTTCTAACGCGAGGGTTCGCAAGGGTTTGCGGATGCGAGCGGCGCGGGACAAGCGGCGAGAGAGCGCGTCTTCGAGCGGTTCGCGCGTCGAAGAGGCGATTCGGCCGTCTTTTCGGCCCTCGCGCTCTCGGATTCTCTCGTTAACAGCCGACCGCCCAGTTAACGCGGCGCGGTCGGTCTCCCTGGCGTTCTCTCACCCCACCGAAATCTGGATCAGCCGCTTCGTTTACAGAGCGAGCAGCGCGAATCAAACCGCCTTCGACTGCGTCGCCGGGCTCCTTCGAAGGATTGGAGCTCTCGTCGTTGCACCGAGAACTACGTGCCCCGGTGGGAATTGCTGTCTCCGGAGCCGAACGGCCCAAGCGTCTCGTGCTCACTTCCTCTGTGTATACAGGTTCCGGGCATCACGTGTCACGATCGGGACGGGCGTAGGACTCCGGTGAGACTTTGCTACAATTGATGCAATACGAAAGCTTAGCGACGCCACCGGGGGCGCTGGCAAGACCAAACGGTGAGGGCCGTCGCGTTGCCGTCGCTACCGGCTGTGTGCCGGCTAGGATAGGACGTCTGCAGAACCTTCGAGCACTGTTCGCTCTCATGCGTAGCGGAGAACGCTGCAACAATCACGAGATCCTCCTATGAACAAGAAGTTGGTGTTGCTCAGCCTCCTCGCAGTTCTTGCGATTGCCGTCGGTGTGTGGCTCGGACGAGGCCCTTTCGGCGGGAACTCCTCGAATCAGACGCTTCGGTCAGTGACTGTGAACCAAGCGTTTGAGCACCTGCTTTACATCGGGCTTTATGTTGCTAAAGACAAGGGCTTCTTCGAGGCGGAGGGGCTCGAGGTCAGGATCAACACTGGCGGCGGCGATGCGCAGGCATTCTCTGCGCTGACCAGTGGGAGCGCGGAATTCGCCCAGGGTGATCCAGCTTTCGTGGCAATCGCTGCCGAGGAGGGATGGGAAGGGCGGGTAATTGCTATGGCCGTCGATCGCGTAGCGATCTGGGGCGTGACATTCGACGAAACCATCGCACCTTTTAGCGATCCGGCAGGCTTCGCGGGGAAGACCATTGCGACCTACCCTGATCCGAATACCTCCTACGTGGTGCAAAAGGAACTTGCTTTGCGCGCTGGCCTCAATCCTGGTGTCGATCTCCAGATTCTGCAAGTTCCGTTCGGCACGGAACTGGCCACTCTCGAGAACGGCCGAGCTGACATCGCGCAGACGATCGAGCCCAATGTCTCCCAGGTCGAGCGGCAGGGAGGACGAGTCGTCTTCTCTTATCCAGATGCATGGGGGCCCCTCGCGTTCACCGGAGTGATGACCTCAAAGAATCTGATCGATCGAGAACCAGAGATGGTTGAGTCGTTCGTAAGGGCTTACGAGAAGGCGCTGCAGTACATCGCTACTGACTTCGAAGGCGCGGTAGCGGTGGGAAAGGAACGATTGCCCGACCTGCAGGAACAAACGATTCGCCGCGCGCTACGGCGCCTGATAGATTCGGGCTGCATTCCATCACATGCGCGAGTTAACGAGGAGTCGTGGCGGAAGTTGTTGGAGATCCGTGTCTCGGTCGGAGACCTTCCGGCCATCCCAACTGCAGTGTTGATCGACAACCGATTCGCTGAGCTAGCCAATAATGACTGAAAGCAGACCAGCTCCAGCGCCTCCGTCGGATACTCTCGGAATAGACATCTACTACCCGAACGATGGGATTCTGTACTTTCCACTACTGTTGGCGGAGGAGATCGGTATACTTTCAACCAACACGCGTCTCTCCCGCGTTGGCACTGATCGAGAAGCGGTAGACAAGGTCCGCCGTGCCGACGCACCGAGGAATCGCGTACAGATCGCTGTATGCGATCCGATCGCTGGCGACATCGGTCGGAATCCTGTTGAAGGCGGTCTCGACCAGATCACGCTTGCGGGAACAATGATTACGGGCGTGCCGCTCTGGCTCTGCAACACCGACCCGACTATCCAGGTAACGGCTGATGAGCAATCATTGCGAAGCGCAGCCGCAAAGCTCGAGGCGATCATCTCGTACACTGAGGGTACCACGAGCCGCGTCTTCGCGGCAAGGCTCAAGGATCGTCTCGCGAAAGGCGCCATTCGTCACATCGACTGCGAGTTTGGCAAGGAATGGGATGTTCTGCAAACTACGGTAGCGGCAGGCACCTTCAGCGAGGAGAAGGTGTTGATCCTCACTGCCGACGTCATTCGCGTCGTAGCGACAGCTCTGACGAAGGAACACCTCGTCTTTGATTACCATGCGCACACTAGGCAGTTGAAACTCGACCCGTACCTTTTTACAGGCATTCTCTGTCGGCGCTCCGCACTACAGCGCGAACTCCTACCTGTTCTTGAAGTCATCCATGCGATGTCCGCCGTCGTTCGGATCGTTCGTAATGCACTGGCCCATGGAAGTGGCTCGAGTCTGGAAGACCTTCTACGTATATGCCAAGCGCGGTTCCCGCTGACGCGGACAATCCCCCCTTCGGAGTTGGATAAGCTGGAAGAGCGCGTTCAACTCGACATGTATCGACGCACACTGAGTCTGCTCATGGCTGGCGCGTCGAGCGATCCCGCCAACCTCTATAGATGGTTAGAGGATCCGCCGAACGAAGTCGAGCTTTGGACCGCGTGGAGAAACGCTGAGCAACTCTGGCAGAAGTTCCCTCCTGCAAACGGCAAGCAGCCACTTCGGGTTGACGTGCATCGGCAAGCTACTCCGATCCCATCACTTTTGATCGCTCCGTCGTGGGACAGTCTGCTGCAGGGGTACTACCAGCGCCAGTTGACCAGAAAGCTGCTTGAGCCCCTGCGCTCGATAGGCGCTCTCATGTTCTCTGTCCCGACTGTCGGGACTTATGCGCTCGCGCCCCTTGGCATGGTATTAGCGGTCTCAACGATTGTGACACGCCAGCTTGAGAGTGCTCCCCTCACTACTGCACAACTGTCTGAAGCCATTGGTAAGCTTGTTGCCGCCATCGTGCCACTTGTTCTCATGTTCATCTATGTGCCGAGAGTGAAGCAGCTCGCCCTGACCCCAGAAGTGGATCGGCCGACTATCGATCGTAGTCATCCCGTCGTAGTCTGGCTGGGCTCAGCGGCGATCTTTTTGGGCGCGTTCATTTGGGTATATTGGGGACTTCGATGACCGCTAGCCCTAGCCCTGTATTGCAGCTGCTAGCGCTTCGCCGAGTCTCAAAGGCGTTCAATAGTACGCTTGTGTTATCCGACTTTTCCTTGTCGGTAAACGCTGGTGAGGTCGTCGGTTTGGTCGGTCCGAGCGGTTGCGGTAAGACGACCATACTGCGGATTGCGGCTGGGGTTCTTCCATCTGATTCTGGCGAGCGATCTGGAATGTGCCTCGAACCGGGTCCCGCCCAAATTGCCTATATGCCCCAGGAGTCAGCACTGCTTCCGTGGCGTACCCTCCATCTGAACGCCCGTCTTCCGGCTGAATTGTGGAATGTTAGTCTCCCCGAGGCGGATTCGGATATCTCGTCGCTGTTCGCCCGCTTGCAGATCGCTGACGGTGCGCAGCAGTTGCCGTCCCAGGCGTCGGGAGGGATGCAGCGACGAACGGCGTTGGTGCGCGCCCTCGTCGGAGGAGCACGCTTGTTTCTGCTGGATGAACCTTTCACGGGGCTCGACTACGACGTGAAGATTCGAGCGCAGTCAATTCTACTCTCCCACCAGCGTGAGCGGAACGGAGGCGTGGTCCTTGTCACGCATGACCTTGAGGATGCGATCGCGCTTTGTACTCGGCTCATTATTCTGTCTCGTCGTCCTGCCACGATCAAGAGGGCGATTGAAATCGATGGAATACGCGAGCGACAGGATTTGATCGCGATCCGGACATCATCCACGTTTAGGCACCTCGTAAGTGAAGTCTGGGACGAGTTGCAGTACTTGGCAGAGCCCACATGAGGTTGGCGCGTGCATATCTGACTGCTGTCCAGGCGTTGCCTCTAGTCGCCTTTCTTCTCCTTTGGCAAGGGGCGGTTACCTTTGTTCCGCGCTGGAAGTTCTTCTTCGGATCTCCGCTGGAAATCCTGCACCATTTAGTATCCCGTTCGCTCGATGGCAGCCTTCTTACAGACACCGGCATTACGGCTGCCGAGGCCGCATTGGGCTTCATAACTGGGACAGTGCTGGGGACATCCATCGGTATCGGCCTGTGGATGTCGCGGATCGCATTTGTCATCTCCAGACCATACGTAATCGCTCTCGGATCAGCCCCGGTCTTCGCTCTCGCACCCGTAATCATTGTCTGGGTTGGTACAGGCTTCTTCTCGAAGGTCGTAATCGCCGGTCTCTCAACCGTATTCGTTGCCCAAGCCCAAGCCTACAACGGCGCATTAGAGGCCGATGAGCAGCATAGCATGCTCTTCAAATCGCTAGGCGCATCCAAGCTTCAGATTCTGCGAAAGGCGATCGCTCCTGGCGCAATGGTGTGGGTAATCTCCGGCTTGCGGTTGAATGTCGGCTTTGCCCTGCTCGGTGCGTTCATCGGCGAATTCATATCCTCGAGCGATGGGCTAGGGCATATGATTCTCGTGGCGAGTGGCCTCTTCAAGATGTCATTGGTACTTGCTGGAGTAATTACGTTCGTCCTCGTTGCGCTTGCCATGAACCTACTCATTAGCGCTACGGAGCCACTGCTGCGAGCGTGGGTGGCGCGGTACCTCTGACATGGATCGCCTTAAGCAGCGCTATAGATCGTTCCTAGCAACCGAAGAAGGTGTCAGGGCCTACCGTGCCTTTCAACGTGTCGTCTACGGCAAGGAGGATTCGCTGCTGTCTCAGCTTGAGACGAATGTCCTGCCCCTTGTTAGAACCAGTTGTTCCCATCTGCGGCTTGCGGACGTCGGTGGCGGTGATGGGCGACGTTGCCGCGCCATCGTCCGCTTCCTGCAGACAGGGACCAAGGCTCCGATAGAGCTTGACTTCATTGAGCCTTCGCCAGTGATGATGCGTTACGCGGCAGCCTTACTTCCTGCTTCAGCGCGTTGTCACTCATGCACTTTCGAAGAAATGCGAGGGACGGCTCTACCGCATCTGTGCCTATTTGTACACAGCGTCTTTGCGATCGAATGGCCGTTTCTCTGCGCTCGGATCGAGGAACTTTGCGCCGCTGGTTGTCAATGTGTCGTCATTGGTGACCGAGTCGATGGGTTGGTTCGCAGCCTAAAGGCAATAGTTGATGCGAACGGTGATGGCAAACGTACATCGATCGACGATGTTGAGCAAGCGTTGTGCTCTATCGGCCTGCGTGTACGGGCAGTCGACTTGGAGATCCCATTTACCTGCGCCGCTGGCGAGATCGATTCGTTGGAGATGACGCTGTTTCACTGGCTATCACTCGGGCGTCGCGACGTGTGTAGGAAATTCCGGCGTGTTTGTCAGGACCAGTCGAGAGTGGAAAATGGCGTTGTATCACTGGTTGAACGGGAAAGAGCGCTTATCGTAAGTGCTGACGACTCTGGCGGCAGCGATACGCGACGCCGTGCTGAGCCCACTGGCGGGCAATAGTGGAGCTGTAGCGGACTGCGAGTGTCGGAGCGGATTCGTTATATGCCAGCCATCGTTCGCGAGTTAGATATGGCATGCTATAACCTCGCGTCTCCTGTTTCTGCAGGTATTGACAAAGGCAACTCGCCCGTTGTAGGTAGTGGCACGAGCACGCATCTTACCATCAGGATATCCACGAGGCGACCGCCCGCCGCCGTCGCGGCCCTGAATCGCCTCAACTGAGTCTCTACTTTGCTCCGGTGGTCAACTTCTTGAATGTCAAGGGTTTGGCATGCACGGCTGCGATTACGAGGCGGTCGAAGAGGTTGGCCTCGATCCACCGGCGGTTGGCCCGGTACACGAACGCGGCGAGGTAGCGGTCCAGATGCTTGGGCGAAACGCTGTGGTCGGTCCCGAGGATCATTCGCTTCAGATTGCCGATGAAGGTGTGAACCCAGGGGAAGATTTGGACGGCCTCTCGGCCACCGCCGGTGATGATCACCTCGTGGGTGTAGCCGGCTCTGGCCACCGAAACGTAACTGCCCCAGCCGTCCGTCCGCAAAGACGAGCCTTTCGCCACGTGCTTGGTCGTGAAGTCCTTCAGGCTTCGAGCGTCGACACGTTCCATACCCCCCATGGCGATTCGCTTGGGCCGGCCGTCCTCGTCCAGTTCGACCGCCACGGCGACCGGGACTTTCTTCTCCACTCCGCGCCCCGGCCGACCCGGCTCGCGGCCGCCGACGTACGTCTCATCAATCTCCACAACTCCCGTTAGGACATAACGTTGGCACCGCTCTCGCATGGCTTCGCGGAGTTTGTGCAGCATCGCCCAGGCCGTCTGGTAGCAGACCTGGATCTGCTTGGCGAGCGTAATGGCCGCGATGCCTTTCTTGTTGTGGGCCTCCTGGTACATGGCCCAAAACCATTTCCACAGCGGCACGCGGGCGCCGTGTAACACGGTTCCGGCCGTCGGCGAGGTCTGGTGGTGACAGTCTCGGCACTCGACGAGCCCCCGGGTGGGCAGCCACCAGCCACGGTCGTGGCCACAGTCGGGGCAGATGAATCGTTCCAGATTCGGCCCCCAACGTTTTTCCCGCCAGTGCGCCGCACACGCGGTATCCTCCCCGAAACGGCGCATGAACGTGGCGACGTCGGGGATCTTGGGCACGGGATGCTTCGGGCGACTTTCCTCAGGCATGGTCGAACTCCTTCATGGACCGCCAAGACGTAAACCCGAACAAATACCGTACGTAGCCGCCGGAGTCAAGTAGAGACTCAGCTCGCCTCATAGGCCGGGATTATAACCTCACCGCCGCCTTTCTTTCCCTTGAGGCGAAGACGCAACTTCGGCCAACCTTTGTGCCGAGCAACGGCAACGTAAGATCGTCGCAATTCTCGTGGCAGGGGTGATTCAGCTTGCCGGATGTCCCGGTGATAGTCGAGGTCTCACCAACGCTGGCTTCTGCACGCCCTACCGCTGGCCGTTCAACCATTTTGTTAACGCCCCGGGTATGTAACCAGTAGGGGCCGCGCAGTCCCCGAATCCGCCGGACGACGAACCGGGGCGCGAAGCGCAGGTCGTTGTGGGCATCGTCTACGCCTGCCGCGAAGGCAGGTTGTTGGAGAGGTGCCGATGGCCACGCGCCGCGACCTGCTCGATCCTTCCAACCCGGAGCAGCTTCGACTTGAACAACGCCTTGCCGAGGTGACCGCGACCCTTGCGGCGGGCGTGATCCGCATGCGCGCGGAGCAATCGAAGGCGCTGCCGCGTTTCCGGTCGTGCCGGAATTCTGTGCATCGTGGCGATGTGGGCCGCGTGGACGCGCCGCCGGGGCACATCGAAGTTTCCCCCGGAATCCGGCGAAACTCGCCTTGAGGTTTCTCGAAGCAGTCGCCCTGATGGCCAACTTGGTTAACGCGCCGCGAGAGCGGCGGCTACGGAGGGAACGCATGGCCCTGAACGTCGGGAAAGAGATCGCCGAGCTCAAGCAGATGACCGTCCGCGAGCTGCGCGAGAAGTACGAGGCGGTCTTCGGCGAGCCGACGCGGGCCGGGAACAAGGACTTCCTCTTCAAGCGGATTGCGTGGCGGATTCAGTCGCTGGCCGAGGGCGACCTGTCGGAGCGGGCGCGACGCCGGGCCGAGTTGCTGGCCCGCGATGCCGATCTGCGGACCACCGCCCCGCGGACGCCGCTGGCCGCCATGGGAACGAACGATAAAAGGCCGGAGGCGTCGCTTAACGACGAACGCGTGCCGCCGCCGGGGACCGTTCTGACTCGCAACTACCGGGGCCAGGCGTACCACGTCGTGGTCCGCGACGACGGGTTCGAGTACGACGGCCAGATCTTCCGCTCGCTCAGCGCGATCGCCAAGTTGATCACCGGCTCCCACTGGAACGGGCTGCTGTTCTTCAAGCTCGCCAAGCCCAAGGCTGACGGGGCCTCGGGGCCAGCGAAATCGAAGCGGCGCAAGGAGGCCGCACATGCGTAAGAAACCGAGCGAATCGAAAGCCGCAACGGCACAGGTCCGCTGCGCGATCTACACACGCAAGAGCACCGAGGAGGGGCTCCAGCAGGATTTCAACTCGCTCGACGCGCAGCGCGAAAGCGCCGAGGCATACATCGCCAGCCAGAAGGCCGAGGGCTGGGTCTGCCTGCCCGACCGCTACGACGACGGCGGCTTCGCCGGCGGCAACATGGAACGCCCAGCACTCCAGCGCCTGCTGGCCGACATCGAGGCCGGCAAGGTCGACTGCGTCGTGGTCTACAAGGTGGACCGCCTCAGCCGGTCGATCCTGGACTTCTCGAAGATCGTCGAGCGGTTCGAGCAGCGCGGCATCTCGTTCGTCTCGGTCACTCAGCACTTCAACACGACGAACTCGATGGGCCGGCTGACGCTGAACATCCTGCTTTCGTTCGCCCAGTTCGAGCGCGAGATCATCTCCGAGCGGACGCGCGACAAGATCGCGGCCGCCCGTCGCAAGGGCAAGTGGATGGGCGGCAAGCCGCTGCTGGGCTACGACCTGCTGATCGCGCCGGGCGGGTGCAAGCTCATCGTCAACGAAGACGAGGCCGCCCGCGTCCGCGCGATCTTCGAGCTGTACCTCGACCACGAGCGGATCGCGCCGGTGCTCCAGGAACTCGACCGCCGCGAGTGGCGGACCAAGGCGTGGACGACGCGCAAGGGCACGCCGTGTGGCGGCAAGCCGTTCGACAAGGTGACGCTGTTCCGGTTGCTCACAAACCCGGCCTACCTGGGCAAGGTGCGGCACCGCGAGGACCTCTACGAGGGCGAACACGACGCCATTGTTGATGAGGCGTTGTGGGGGCGCGCCCAGGCCGTGCTCCAGCGCAACGGCCGCACCGGCGGCGGCGCGGTAAAGAACAAGTACGGTGCCCTGCTGAAGGGCTTGCTTCGCTGCGCTCCGTGCGGCTGTGCGATGGTCCACTCGACCTCGTCGAAAGGGCCGAAGCGCTACCGGTACTACGTCTGCACGAAGGCCCAGAAGCGTGGCTGGTACACGTGCCCGTCGAAGTCAGTGCCCGCCGGCGAACTGGAGCGGTTCGTAGTCGATCAGATTCGCGCGATCGGCCGCGACCCGAGCGTCCTGGCAGAGACCATCCGTCAGGTGCGGACCCAGAGCCAGAAAGCGATCGCCGAACTTGAACGCGAGAAGAGCACATTGGAGCGCGACATCGCGCGGAAGAGCAAGACGCTGAAGCAGGAACTCGCTGCGCGGGCGGACGCGAACGGATCGGATATGGCTGGCCGGCGCGACGAGCTGCGGCGATTGGAGACTCGGCTTACCGAGGTGCGCGAGCGGCAGGTGGCGCTCAGCCGCGAGTTGGTCGACGAGCGGGAAGTTGTCCAGGCCCTTTCGCTGTTCGACCCTGTCTGGGATTCGCTGACTCCGCACGAGCAGGCCCGGATCGTGCGGTTGTTGGTCGAGCGCGTCGATTACGACGGCGAGAGCGGCTCGGTGGCCGTCACGTTTCGGCCGACGGGCATCAAGACGCTGGCTGAGGAAACGGAGAACGCGGCATGAGCACCGTGGTGGCCGAGGAGCTTGGCGGAAGGATCACGACGCGGAGCACGATTCACTTCACCCGGGTGCGTCGCGGGCGGAAGGAACTCCGTCGAGGCGAGGCGTCGCCACCACCACCGCCACCGATCTTCGGCCGCATCCCCCGCATCGCCCGATTGATGGCGCTGGCCATCCGGATGAAGAAGCTCGTCGACGCCGACGAGGTCAGCGACTACGCCGAACTCGCCCGCCTCGGCCACGTCACCCGCGCCCGCGTGACGCAGATCATGAACCTCCTCAACCTCGCCCCCAACATCCAGGAGGAGATTCTCTTCCTCCCGCCGATCGAGTCCGGCCGCGACCCGATCCGCGAGCTGCAACTCCGGCCTATTACGCTCGTGCCCGACTGGCGAAAGCAGCGGCGGCTGTGGTCTCAAATTCACAGCTCCGCCTACTCGCGCTAGTAATGGCCAAGCCTCGGCTATTCTCGAGGAAACTACCCGCCCGCCGCTTGCCTAAAGTACCATCGCGACTGAAGATAATGTCGCCCTTCGCCGACGTAACGATCGGCTGCGTCGGTAAGCCTTGAAGGACCCGGAACTTGCAACAGGTTAGGCGCGTGCCCGGCACGGCCTTTGTTGGAGTGCCCTGGCGATGGGTCACACACGGCTTGGCGACATCCCGCGCACACGAAAATGGCAGGAGGTTGTCAGCCTCATCTCCGGCGGAGCCGGCGCGCCGCAGGTCGCCAACGGTGTCATCCGAGCCGCGGAACAAGGCCTTCAACTCGCAACCGAACACAAGGCACTGGTCGAGGCATTCTGGCTCCTGACCCAGTTGCCCTTGGCAGCCAAGACACGCGACCTTGCCGCAGCGCTCCGCGAACGCGGGCTGAACGTTTCATCTGACCCGGGCCTCATGGACGTCGTTGCTGCCCTCTCAGAGGCCGTCGATGCGCGGTTGCCAAACAACTCTGGCAGAACCGACCTTGGTGAGATGGCCCAAGCAGCTGCGTCGGAAGCCATCGTTCAGGTCGTCACAGAAAAAACCCAGAGCCTCTTCGGAACGACACCAGAGGATGTCAAAGCCGGCCTTGCCGGGCTTGGAACTGTCAAGCAATTCGGCCTCTTTGCCAAGCAGTTCTACGCGCGGCTCACAGAGAAAGTACTTCAGTACTATGTCAGTCGCGTAACCGCAGGCGCCGTCGGTGGCCAAGAGCTGCGATTCCAGACACTTGCCTCAAAAGCTGAATTCGACAAAGCCCTCAATCTGCATTGCCGTGAAGCCTCGAAGATCGTTGAAGCATTCGCTGGCGAGTGGTTCTCCAAAACCAAATGGGAGAATCAGGGCATATCCCGAGACGATGCCGTCCGCTTTTCCCACGTTGCGATGCAGAAGATGGTGGCCGAACTGAAGGCAGGTGCCCGATGACGCCAGCCACAAAGACCATCCTCTGTGGCGAGGCGGCCACCAGCAAACGGACGCACGGGAGCACCCTTTGTCTGCGCAACGCCGGCAAGAATCCCGACATACATCTTCAGATCGATGACATTAGTCGAGCTTTGATGACCAACCTGCCCCACCAGATGGTCGATCTGATTGAAATCGCCGCCTTCGTTTATGTCGCTGATCAGTTCTTTCCGCGAGGCGGAAGCGGCGTCGAAGACATGGGCGCGAACTGGAGGCGGCCACTACACTTCGAGATTCCAGTTCGTTGGCTTGATTTCTGGCGACGAGACGATGTGACAACAGCACTGCGCGAGACGCTGAGTTTCTTGTCCGAGGATGAATACGAATTCACATTTCGCAGGTACGAAAAGCCGCCGCCGATAGATGGATATCTGAATCTCGCAGACACCGATACTCGGCCTGAACAAGTAGTTCTCTTCTCGGGAGGTTTGGATTCTCTCGGCGGGGCAGTGGAGGAGATCGTTGCGGCAGGCAGGCCCGTCGCTCTTGTCCATCACCAGGCAACAACCAAGTTGATCAATCGCCACCGCATGCTCCGTGACATGCTCGATGAGCGGGCAAAGGGACCGCGGCCGCTTTATGTAACGGTGCGCATAAACAAGAAGAAGAACCTGAACCACGAATACACGCAGCGCACACGTTCATTTCTGTACGCGAGCCTTGCAGCGAGTATCGCAGGCATGTGCGGGCTGCATTGCATTCGGTTCTATGAGAATGGCACCGTCAGCCTGAATCTACCCATCGCCCGCGAAGTAGTTGGTGCCAAGGCAACACGTACCACACATCCGCGCGTTTTGGCTGGATTCGCCCAGCTGTTCTCGCTCGTTACCGACAGTTCGTTCTCAGTCGAGAACGGATTCCTTTGGAAAACAAAGGAAGATGTCATTCGAGGGATTGTAGATGCCGGATGCAGCGGCATGATCGAATGGTCGACGAGCTGTGCACATACTTGGGAGATGACAAACCAGCATCCGCACTGTGGGACGTGTTCGCAGTGCATCGACCGCCGTTTTGCAATCCTGGCTGCCGGTGCTGGCAATTTTGAACGGACGGAATCCTACGCCGTGGACTTGCTGGCTGGTCCACGCCCAGAGGGCGAGGCACGCACGATGTTGGCTTCGTACGTGGAGGTCGCCAGCCAAGTCTCGACGATGACGGAAATGGAATTCTTCATGCGGTTTGGCGAGGTTGCCAGGATCGTGCGCCATTTGGGGGGTTCGGCCGATGAAAGCGCTCGAAAAATCTATGACCTGCACCGTCGTCATGCCCAAAGCATATTGCGCGTGATCGATGAGGGACTGGCAATTCGTGCCTCGCAAGTAAGGTCGCGTTCGCTTCCCGAGGGAAGCCTGCTACGCATGGTTCATGATCCCAGCATCACTGGCGCTGCGGTGGCACCTGCGGCCGCCGTGGAGGCCGTTCGGGGCGATCCTGACGGGGATTACGTGCTGCGCCGAAGAGGGGATGGTTGGCTGTTTAGATTCGCAGGCCATGAGTTGGTCTGGCTGAAGCCGATGATCGGCTACTGCTACATTTGTGAGTTGCTTCGATTTCCGGGCAAGCGATTCACTCTATCGGAACTTCTCATTGTTGTTCATGGAAGCCGGGCCATGCTTCCGCTGGGTGACGGGGCTGAGCTTCTCGATGGGCAAGCGCGCGTTGCTTATAAGCAAAGACTCTCGGAACTGGACGAGGAGATTGAGGCAATGCGAGCGAACAATGATCTGGGCGCGCTGGAGGGGCTCCAGGCAGAGCGCGAGCAGGTTCAAAGCGAAATTAAGAAGGCTTGGTTCCGGAAGCGGTCGAAGCGGGGCAACTCCGACCTCAACAGGGTACGAAACAGCGTGTCTAACGCCATCCGTCGCGCCTATCAAGGCATCCAGGCCTACGAACCAGACGGCGCACAGCATCTATCGAGCACCACCTCCCTCGGGTTTAACGTGATCTACAACCCCGCCGAACGCCTTCCGTGGTCCCTCTGAGCGTGCTACACGCGATGTAGCACGCTGCTACGCCGGTTGTAGCCCCTCCTTTTTCGGAGCGGCTGCCCGGCGAGCGTCTCCTGACCGATTTTCCTCTCCTTTAGAAGCGCCGATCGCCGGGCCTTGGCTTCGGAGGAGGAACTTGCGCGCATCAGCGCGAAGGAGTTCCGTATGAACGACGTAGTAAGCAAGTCATCCCTTCCGCCCGGCAGACAGCGTCTCTTGGAGATCATGCAGGCGCTGAACTTCGGGACCATCGAAGGCCTGGCAGTCGCCTCCGGCGAGCCGGTGCTCGATCCGCCTCCAAGGATCACGCGCGAAGTCAAATTCGGCGCAGAGAACGGCGCGAGGCCCGAGTCATCGCTCGGGGATTTCGCGATCAAGGTCCAGGTGCGCGAGCTGTTCGACGCGATCACGGAAATCCGTGACGGCGTCATCGAGCGCATCGAAGTTCGGCATGGCCTGCCGTTCCGGATGATCATCGCGGAGACCTGCACGCGGTAGCGCTTCAGGCACCGCATCACCACACAACCAATCGTTCATCGTTCCTTTACTGATATCGCTCAACCCAACGGCCGCGCAGCGGAGTTGTTGAGGGTGTCGCCGACACGGCGATTCGCTCGCGACTCCGTCGCTCGGCCTTTGCGCCCTGCCGTTCGGTCGGCACCTCCGAGCACCCGCTCCTCGGCCTCCGAGGAGTCCCAATGGGAACCGAAACAAGAATCTCAATCGATGAATACGCAACGACATTGATTCGAATCAAAGCACGCCAACTCGTCGGTCGCTACGGCTACACCAAGTCCGACCGGGAGGACATCGAGCAGGAGCTTACACTCGATCTACATGTCCGCCTCGGGGGGTTTGATGCCGCGAAGGGCAGACCGGCGACGTTCATCCGCATGGTCGTCGACCGGCGCGTTGCCAGCATGGTTCGCGAGCGCAAAGCGCAATCCCGCGATTATCGCCGGACGGTCCAATCGCTCGACGAACTCCGCGAGGACGACGAGGGCACCAACGGCCAATTCACCGAGCCGGCATTCGATGATCGCCGGCAGCGCGACCTGGAGATCGACGTGAGCGACGCGCTGACGTCGCTTGCAGAGGAGCTGCGCTCGGTCGCTGAGGATCTCCGCGAGAAGCGCGTGTCGGAAATCGCGCGTGAATGCGGGTGCGGCCGCGAGACGATCCGGCGCGCCGTCAAGCGCATTGGCCAACATTTCGAGCAGCGCGGATTGCGGGAGTGCATGCCGGGCCACCAGTCCGGCGGCGAGTCGCGTAAGTAACTGATAGGCGGGAACAACGACAGGAGGCGATTCCAATGGAACGAGGCGTCTACCGCTTTGCGTTCGACAAAGCCATCAACATGCGTGAGGCCGAGGAGACGTTGCTGCTGGCCGTTCTGGCCGTCGAGAGCCTCTTCGGCGAATCGACCGTCCGGCTCGACGCGTCCTTCTCGGTCGATTCGTCCCATCGCGCGTGCGTCATCGATGCGAGCACCGACGTGGGTCGCGCCATCTGCCGTGTATTCACCGGTTTCGTGAGCCGCGAGTTCGGCGGTGACGCGTTCCAGATTCACCGCGTTGATTCGCCGCCGGCGAGGGAGACGGCTGCATGTGCGGCGGCCTGTTGAGGTGTCTGATCTACGGCGCTCGACGCGATTCCGCACTGCCGCTGCTGCGATTTGGTCAAGACTCGTATGGCCATGACGTGTTCCCGGAGGATATCGGCATGACATCCGCGACGAAGACACCGGCCCAGATCGACCTTGGTTTCCTCGTTCGAGAGCCGGCGGACGTCTATCACGCCAAGTCGAAGGACTTCGTGACGACGCATTCGTTAAACGAGTTCCGGCGATGCCCATTGATGTACCGCAAGAAGGAAATGGGCCTCGTTCCGGAGCGCGATACGACGGCGTACCTCGTCGGCCGGGCGGCGCACACGCTGATCCTCGAAGGCCGGCAGCGCTACGAACGCGAATTCGCCGTCGGCGGTCCCATCAACGCGAAGACCGGCCAGCCATTCGGGTCGCAGACGAAGGCCTTCGCCGAGTGGGCCGAGCGCCAGGGCCGGCCCGTGCTCAGCGACACGCACGCGGCGACCGTCGAGCAGATGGCGGCGTCGGTGCGGGAGCACCTCTTCGCCCGCGAGCTGTTCGCCGACGGCGTGGCTGAGGGCGTGGTGCGATGCGAATTCAACGGCCACCGCTGCCAGGCTCGAATCGACTGGATCAACCCTGTCCCTGATCGCGGCATTGTCGACCTGAAGACGGCCGATGAGCTCGACTCCTTCGAGTTGTCAATGCGCGCGTTCGGCTACCTGCACCAGGTCGGGTTCTATCGCGCCCTCGTGGCCGAGACCTCCGGTCATCTCCTGCCCGTACACATCGTCGCCGTCGAGAAGCGTGAGCCGTTCCGGTGCGGCGTCTGGCAAGTTGCGCCGGCGGTGCTTAATGCGGCGCAGCGCGAGTGCGAGGAGGCGATGAACGACCTGAAGCGCTGCCGTGAAACCGGGAACTGGTTCACACGATTCGAGTCGTTGCGGTTGGTCGATCGGTTGTGACGCCGGGCCCGGGGCCGGGTGGCGTGTCGACAGCCACGGATGGCAGACGGGACTCCCTGTACCGGCCTCGGACCCGGAGTCACCACCGGATGAAACAGAAACGGAGATCACGCGAATGAAGCTGCTCAATCAAATCCAACGTGGACGAACGACAGCACCACGTCGAACGCTGGTGTACGGCGTTCACGGCGTGGGCAAGAGCACGTTCGGTTCGATGGCCGGCGCGCCGGTGTTCATCCAGACCGAAGACGGCCTCGGCAACATCGAGTGCGAGCGATTCCCGCTGGCGACGCAGTATGCCGATGTCGTCGCGGCACTGGCGGAACTCTACACCGAAGCACACGAGTACCGAACCGTTATCGTCGATTCGCTCGACTGGCTGGAGCGGCTGATCTGGGCCGACGTGTGCAAGAAGCGCAGCATCGAATCGATCGAAGACGTCGGCTACGGCAAGGGCTACGTCTTCGCGCTCACCCACTGGCGCGAGGTACTGGCCGGCCTCGATGCACTCCGCAACGAGCGCGGCATGGGCGTCATCCTGCTGGCGCACGCCCAGATCGAACGCTTCGCCAACCCCGAGACGGACACCTACGACCGATACTCGCCGCGTCTGCACAAGCAAGCCTCTGCGCTGATCCAGGAGTGGGCGGACGAAGTGCTGTTCGCCACCTACTCGATTCACACGAAGGCGACTGACGAGGGCTTCGGCCGCAAGCGCGTGCAGGGTATCGGCACCGGCGAGCGGATCATCCGCACCACCGAGCGCCCCGCGCATGTGGCGAAGAATCGTCTCGGCCTGCCCGACGAGATCCCCCTCGATTACCGCATCTACGCCGCGTTCCTGCGTGGCGAGAACCCGCTGGCCACCACCGAACCCGAAACCGAACAACCTCAAACGCAAGGAGCGTAACTCATGGCAAACCTCAACGGATTCGACGCAAACAACGTGGAACCGGCAGCGGGATTCGATCCGATCCCAACCGGCAAGTACCTGGCGATCATCACCGAGACCAGCATGAAGCCGACCAAGTCGGGCGTCGGCAAATACCTGGAGATCACGTTCCAGGTGATCGACGGCGAATTCAAGGGTCGGCTGCTGTGGGCGC
>Ga0214472_10001110_pt1 | contig 31035 bp, 30 predicted proteins | sample RVTome_6_FD_207662 | JGI IMG/M metagenome (GOLD analysis project Ga0214472, IMG submission 207662) | Soil microbial communities from uranium-contaminated site in the Upper Colorado River Basin, Wyoming, United States - RVT140D175 | ecosystem: Environmental > Terrestrial > Soil > Contaminated >...
TGGCTACGATGACTGTGGTGATTTCGATCGCCAATTGAAAAAGAGGACAATTTATTGTCCGCACCTATGTCCGAAAAATGCTAGATTATCCTGAGCTTCGCAGAACCATGTCAGGAGTTCTGAAGTTGGACGGTCACTTCGGACGCCAGCGTGAGGCGTTTTATCACGCGGAATCGTTGCGCGTTTTCGCGCGCGACACTGTGCCGGAAGGCACGTTCGAATCTCTGCAGGATGAGATTCATTCGGGAGTCATCGATATATGCGATGCCAACCACGCGGATGGATATGAACGTGTTAAAGAGGTCACTCAGGCTGCACGCGAGTTACAGCTCACATCCAATGCTTTGTTGACGCGTGCGAAAACGAAAGATAGGGATGGCATTTGCCATCAATTGGCGAACGAGGATCGATTGCTATGGACGAAATCGTAGCGAGAAGTCGAAAGCCCGCAACTTTTAACGGACCGCTTGAGGCGGGACTGCGCGCGGTCGCCGTGCTGGGAGCTGCGTATCCGCGCTCGTTCGACCTTCAACGACTTATTGCGTTCGATTATTTGCTTGTGCATACCGGCGACATCGGTGGTCCCTCGAGCCTTCATCCGCCCGCTCCTTTGCAATCTGCCGAATTGCTCGTTCGGCGGAAACTGGTGCAACAGGCTCTCTTGCTCATGATGACGCGCGAGCTGGTTGCGCGGGAGTTCGACTCGGAAGGCATACGGTATCGGGCTGGCGAAAACGCTGCGCCTTTTCTGTCCTCATTGGAATCCGACTACCTGAAGGAGCTTAAAGATCGGGCCGCTTGGCTCGTAAACGCTCTCGGCGATCATAGCGAGCAGGATTTCCGGGCCGTCATGCGCAAGTTCTTCGATCATTGGGTTGAAGAGTTCCAGGCCGCAGAACGCAGTTTAGGGGTGGAGTGATGGCACAACCAGGCCTGCAGCTGCGCCACATCGTATTTCATGGGCCGAACCGTTCGCCGGCCGCCCTTGAATTCGGGCCTGGCCTGAACGTGCTGTATGGCGCTTCCGAGTGCGGAAAATCGTTCGTTGTCGAAGCTATCGACTTCATGCTTGGTGGAAAACAGGCACTACGGGACATTCCGGAGCGCGACGGGTATGACCGCGTCCTCCTGGGTCTGGAGACCTTGAGCAGAGAACAGTTCACGCTGTTGCGAAGCGTCCAGGGTGGCGCTTTCCGTGCTTTTTCAGGACTGCATCTTCAGCCGCCGGCAGACGGGGTGGAGGCAGTTGATCTCGCAGACCAACACAACGAATAAACTATTAACAATCTTTCGATGTACCTGCTGCGGCGATGCGGCTTAGATGGTAAGCGCGTCCGGAAGAATAGACAAGGAGAGACGAATAGTATCAGCTTTCGAAATCTGGCACGGCTCCTCATCGTCGATGAAACCGAAATTATCGCCCAGCGGTCGCCGCTAAAGGACGGGAACCCAACGGCAGACACCCCGAATTTTGCAACCTTCAAACTATTGCTGACCGGAGTCGATGACTCCGCACTTATACCAAACAAGCCAACAGGGCCGGAAGATCAGTCACGGGAAGCGCAGCTTGAACTTCTGGATCAACTGCTCGATGAGCACCGCGAGCGGCTTGCGGAACTGACGAAGGATCCGGAAGATCTGGAAGACCAGCTTCAGCATCTTGAGGGAACGCTGTCTCAACACGCGAAGCAATTGGCGACGTCAGATGCAGAATATCGCACGCTGGCCGATCGCCGCCGCGAGATGCGAAAAAAACTCGAAGAGGGGCGGGACCGCCAGGCGGAAATCTCCGGCCTTCTCGAACGGTTTACGCTGCTGGACCGTCATTATGTCTCCGATGTAGCCCGGTTGCGCGGCATCGAAGAGGGAGGAACGCTAATCCAGGTCCTGGGGCAGGCGCCATGCCCACTTTGTGGCGCAGAGCCGGCCCACCACCGCGGCGATTCCGATTGCGACGGCAATGTGGAAGCCGTGGTCGGCGCGGCGCAAAGCGAAATTGCCAAAATCGAGCTGTTACGAACCGAACTCGCCGACACCCTAAAAAGCCTGAACCGCGAGGCCGCGGGGTTCGACAAGCGCCTGCCCAAAATTGATCAGGATCTGCATAGCTTATCCCGCGATATTGAACAGTTGATCACTCCGAAATTGACACAACTGCGCGCGAGCTATGCCGGACTGACCGATAAACGCGGAGAAGTTAGGGGGGCGCTGGCGATCTACAAATCCATCAAAGATGTCGAGGCGCGACGGCTCACGATCGAGAACAATTCGGAAGACCAGAAAGAGGCGAACGTGTCGGAAGGCGACCTGCCGGCGGCAGTCGCGGAAGCATTTGCACAACAAGTCGAGGCCGTCCTGAAAGAGTGGCATTTCCCTGAAGCGGAGAGAGTTTTTTTTGATGCGAAAAGCCGCGATGTTGTTATCGCTGGTAAAGCGCGGACAGCACGCGGCAAAGGCCTGCGCGCGATTACGCATGCGGCCTTCACCATTGGTCTCCTTCAATTCTGCAAAACGAAGGATACGCCACATCCAAGTTTCGTCATCCTCGACACACCGCTGCGGGCGTACCGCGAACCGGAAGGCTCGGAGGACGATCTCACCGGAACCGATCTGAATGTAAAGTTCTATGACTATCTTGCCGGCCTAGGAGACGATCGTCAGGTGATTATCGTTGAGAACACGGACCCACCAGCAGCGATCGCGGCGAGACCGCAGGTTGTCATGTTCAGCAAGAACCCCCATAGCGGGCGTTACGGTTTCTTCCCGATGGCACCACAGCAGAAAAATTCGGTCGAAGCGCATGACGATGACACGTGAAGTCCTTACGTTTTACGGTGATGGTTGTGAAATCGAAATCCGCCCGACAAATGAAATGAAGGTGTCAGGCTAACCTTTTTGTTGGTTTCTTGTTTTAGAAAAACATCGAAAAGGTTTGCCTGACCCGATATTCTGGCACCAACACCTAGAGAGACAGGCCGCCGGCCCCGGCGGCATTTGGCGCCCAGCGACACGTTGACAACTGGGCATAGCGGGCAGATATTGCAACCGATTGAGGTTTGATTGGACGCGCCGCGTTCGGAGATAGGCCGATCGACAGTTGTCGCCGGCTAAAGCGGTTCACTTAGTAGACCGCACGAACACCCATGACCGTATTTCTCCCCGTCTTCTGCATCGCGTTCCTCGCAGCTTTCGCTCTCGGATGGTGGCGCTATCGCTCCTTCTTCTGGAATTACGTTGACCTCATCTACTACCCGCTAGCCGCCATCGGCATCGCGCTTTTGTTTGTATCGAACGACGTTCAGCGAGAACTGCTCGACGTAACTCAGCTTGCCGAGCAACAAAATGTCGCTTTAGCGGAACTCAAAGCGAAGAAACCCGACGTCAAAGTTCTCAACACTGAAAGTCTTCTTGCGTCCAATGTCGACCATATTGCGTTGATTGCCAGATGGGTAGAGGTCTGCCGTGGTGGCCCCTCTAGCACAGAGGCAAGATGTCTGGCAGTTAAGGGGCTCGACCAGCCTGTCCAGGTATTCATGAAAGTTGCACGTGGCAACTTCTCGAGTTACGAGGACAGGCTGTTGGCAACCTGTACGGCGGGTGACAGGCTGCTTGAGGACATCCGAGCTTCCCAAGCAATTTCAACGTTGGTGATGGACAAGCTTCTCGCTCAGTATGTACAGGCCACTTCCCTAAAGATGTCGCCACTGGAGTATGAAGCGATTAGCGCGCAGGTAAATCAATTTAGAGAGCAAGCAACATCATATGCCGAACAGATTCATCGTCTAGCCTTCAAGCCCGATGACGGTTCTGGTCGGTTACTGCTCGATATTCGCAAGGCAGAAATTGAATACGGCGAGATACTCCTTCGTGGGCTCTCTCAGTGCATTTCCGCACCGAGAACCGAGCTTGATCTGCTGAAAAAATGGACTTCTGCGACGAGCACGCAAGAGCAGGAGGTTGCGCGCCTTGAGGCGCAGCGTCAGCAGCTAAAGCAAATGGCAACGAAGCATACGATTTCTCTGTGGCTCCAGTTGAACCTGTGGCCGATAGTGCTTGTGGCAGCGCTGTCACTGAAGTTTGCTAAAGGTGCCGCAACGCTCAGAAAGGCCAGACGCGATGCAGCCTAACCCGCCGCTTGAGCCGACAGCGAGATTTCATGCTGTATGATTTATTTGCTGATAGCGGCTCAGCGGCATGGCGTTAGGGGGCTGGCCATGCGCAGACGACCCACTGAAGAGGTGCTGTAAATGCCAGAGAGCAACCACGAGATCGAGGAATACGTCCAGCTGAACGAGAACCTGCGCCATTACCACAACCAGCGCTTTGCGCAGATGACTCTGTGGCTGGCGATAACAGCGGGACTCTTGTCCGTCCTATTCGGCGAGCACTACGCTGGATCGGCAGCCACTACTGTCGTGCTGAAGCTCCTAGGCTGTATTACCTCAGTTGCGTTCTGAATGATGGACTACCGAATGGTGCAACAATGGAGGCACCTTTTCCATCGGCTTCAGGAGATAGAACCGGGCCTCGGCTTTAAGATGTGGCGTGACCGTCCCAAGAGGCGGTGGCTGGGTTCTACCCCAGCGACCTACGGTCTTTACGTGACGGTTCTACTGTTTTGGCTTCTAACGCTTTGCTACCCGTCTGCGTTTAGCGGGATTGGTTGTGGACCGTGCCAGCCTTGATTATTTGATATGGTCGACTAGTTTCCACTAAAAGCAAACAACAAAAGCCTGGCACCAACTCCTATGAAACGAGAATATGATTTTTCGAAAGCCGTCCGAGGAAAGTTTTATCGGAAAGGGGCCGAACTGCGTCTGCCCATTTATCTAGACCCTAAACTGCAAAAGAAACTTGAGCGTGTTGCTCGGAAGAAAGGCAAGGATGTCGGCGAGATGGTCAATCAGTTGCTGCGCAAAGATGTCAACTTTCTTGAAGAACTGATGTGAACCCACTCGCGGCCCTAACTGTCGGCTTGAGACCGATCGGGAAAAAACACCCGTCGGCTAAGCCTTCGCGTTGGGCTCCTTCACGCCATGACAACACGTAAGCCTTCCCACCAGTATTTACTCGCTCCCGGCGTAACCGTTGCTCGCTACCAGGAGCTTCTTGGCATAGATCCACCAAATCGTACCCAGCTGGCGAATATGGTTCGACGACGGTTTGAGGCGCGTTTTATCGAGCCGATACATGACGGAAATAGGGTCAGAGGCGGCTTCGCTGCGCTCGCCTTATGTTGTCTCGCTATTCAGGCTCTACAGTCGTTTCGAAGCGGCAAGCCGGCCTCGGATACTGCGGCAACAATTAAGAAGTTCATCAAAGATAACAAGGAGTTCAACAGCCTGCGAGGTCATGAACACGCCTTTTATGAAAACATTCGCAATGCCCTCCATCATCAGGCACAGACCGATGGCGGTTGGCGAATCAATCTTTCTGGCCCCGTTTTCAATCCGAATTCTCTATCTATCGGCGCACAGAAGTTCGTTGAGGGGTTTTTGACTGCTCTTCGTCGGTATTGCGATGAACTCGAAGAGACCACCAAGGACTCTCCGTTGTGGCACAGCTTTCTCAAGAAAATGAACGCCATTATCACGGCTTGTGATTATGAAGCTGGAGCCTAAATGGACCGATGGACCGTGCCAGGCTTTGATTATTTGATATTGGTCGAATAGTTTCCACTAAAAGCAAACAACAAAAGCCTGGCACCAACTCCCAACTCCGTTTTATCCCTCCCGTTGAACCGACCCAGAGTATTTCGTGACTTGATTGCTTCCAACCTTTGAGGGATAAAACGCTATACGTTAGAACTCTTAGCTCTTTCACCTATTGGAGGCATGCTAATGACAGCCGAAGCAAACTTCAAAGGACACACGGGCGCACATCAGAACCCGAACGGAACATGGGTCTGCGGTGGCGCACATACCGGTGCTCATAAGAAGCCAAACGGAACATGGGTCTGTGGTGGTGAGCATACTGGAGCTCACCAGAACCCGAATGGAACATGGGTTGTAGGTGGGGCACACACCGGGGCTCATCAAAACCCGAATGGCACTTGGGTATGCGCGTAACAAAGAATTCTAACCCTGCGGTCGACCTCGCGCCCTTCGGTCGCTGGACGCTGCGCGATGAAGCCGTGCAGCGCCGGTCACCTCCACGTTAGACGCTTGGGATTGCCCAAGCGTTTCAATATCACGCGACGTACTCTATGATCGACATACCGGATGTGATGAATGCTCTCGCTACAGAGCGCAAGCTCTTCCACTCAGAAGCTGACTTTCAGCACGCCTTCGCCTGGGAAGTGCATCGCCGATTGCCGACCGCATCTGTTCGGCTGGAAAGGCCGATCAGCGCGCAGGGAAAGGTCCTGCACGTGGACTTCTTGGTCCAGTTATCCGAGAACGCGCTGGCCATCGAACTGAAGTACAAGACCCGCAAGCTATCGGTAGAAGTCGAAGGCGAGGAGTTCAGGCTCACCAGCCACAGCGCACAAGACATAGGTCGATACGACTTCATCAAGGACATCTGCCGCCTGGAGTACATCACATCGAACATGATGAACTGTGAAGGCTGCGCAATCCTCTTGACGAACGACAGTGCCTATTGGAAGTCATCGAATGGCAACAAGACAGTCGATGCAGCGTTTCGCGTAAATGAAGGTCGCAGCCTCCGCGGCGCCCTTGGCTGGACAGAGAATGCATCGGACGGAACCAAGCGGAATCGAGAGTCCGACCTTCAAGTCGATGGCGACTACACCCTCCACTGGAGCGACTATGCAGTTGCAAGCACAAGAAGCTACGGCCAGTTCAAGTACCTTGCCGTCCTTGTACCAAGACGCGTCTAACTTTAGCTGCTGCGGACGGGCCGGACGCGTCGTACCGTTCTTCAATATTGCATGGGCCCGCCGGAGAGCACAGCGTCCGCCTCAATCGCCAGGGTGATTCCTCGCAAGTTTGGCCCGGAAAAGTTACACTCGCACGATGCCCGTGGAGATCGTCCGGCACGGCGCCGGTACGAAGTTGGACAGCCGCAAATTAAAGAAAACCGCCAGCGAGATTCTAAACTTGCTCGGCGAGCAGCGGGCCGAACTGAGCGTCGCTTTGATCGGCAACGGCGAGATGCGCAAGCTGAACGCCCGCTATCGTAAAAAAGATTACCCGACGGACGTGTTGTCGTTTCCGGCCGCGACGGGTATGCCCGGCGGCCTTCAGCTTCTCGGCGACGTGATCATTTCGGCTGATAAAGCCAAGGAGCAGGCAAAGGAGCGCGGCCGGAGTTTGGATGAGGAGATGACGACACTATTGATCCACGGGGTACTACACCTTCTAGGCTACGATCACGAGCGCTCGGCGAAAGATGCCCGGATCATGGGTCGTCTCGAGGAAAAGCTCTACCGGGCGCTTTGTGACCGGGGGCGATTACAGGTATACTGATCGACAGAACCGACGGGTCACAAGAACAAGTAGAATCCAGAGAGCACAAAAATGTTGGAAGAAACCAAAGAACAATTGACTCACCTCGAAGAGCGGCTCGATCTGTTGCGGAGGCGGCTTTGACGTCGAAGGAAAACAGCAGCGGATCGAGGAGCTGAACCGACTGACCGCGCAGCCGGATTTCTGGAACGACGGCGAAAAAGCCCAGAGCATCTTCAAAGAACAATCCACCCTCAAAAGCGTAATCGATTTTTGGGAAAAACACCGGGCCGGGCTCGAAGAGGCACGCTTCTTTCTCGATGTCGCCAAGGACGAAAAGAGCGAAGAGGCGCTCGGTGAAGCGGCGGCCAAAGTCGCGGAAGTTGCCAGGGAAATGGCCCAGACCGAGCTGGCGCAGCTTCTCGGCGGCCCCGATGACCGGCGTAACGCCATCGTCACGCTCCATCCCGGCGCCGGCGGCACCGAGGCGCAGGATTGGGCGGAAATCCTATTGCGCATGTATCTTCGTTGGGCCGACCGGCGCGGTTATCGCAAAGAGATTTTAGAATACCAGCCGGGCGAAGAAGCCGGCGTTAAAAGCGTCACGTTCACGGTCGAAGGCGACTACGCCTACGGCTATATGAAAGCCGAGGCCGGCATTCATCGTCTGGTGCGCATCTCCCCTTTTGACGCCAATTCGCGCCGCCATACCTCCTTTGCCTCGGTTTTCGTCTACCCGGAAATCGACGACACAATCAAGATCGAGATCGATGAAGCGGACCTGCGGGTCGATACCTACCGTTCCAGCGGCGCCGGCGGCCAGCATGTGAACAAAACCGATTCCGCCGTGCGCCTGACGCATCTTCCCACAGGCATCGTCGTGGCCTGCCAAAACGAGCGCTCGCAGCACAAAAACCGGGCCATGGCGATGAAAATTTTAAAATCGCGCCTCTACGAGCTGGAACTGGAGAAACAGAAAGAAAAGATGGAGAGTTATCACAAAACCAAGAAAGACATCGCCTGGGGCAGCCAGATCCGCTCCTACGTGCTCCATCCCTACCGTCTGGTCAAGGACCACCGCACCAACGTCGAAGTCGGCAACGCCGACGGCGTGCTCGACGGCGATCTCGATCAGTTCATCCAGGCGTACTTGTTGCAGACAAGCGATACCGCGAATTCGTAAGCTAGCGGAGTTCTCCGCTTCAACGGTCACGACACCCAAAGCAGGCGAATCTGCAAAAATTGCCTGCAGAACGGAACTTTTTTGCACCTTTCGTCGTTTAACCTATATCTAAGCCGGATGGACTCCAGGTTGCGCGCATCTCATCTTGCGTCCAGTCATTGAAAGTGTTTTTAGTGAATTTTCGAGCAGCGAGGAGCGCTTAAAGGGAGGCCTTATGAACCGTGAATCAATCTCAGGAGCCAACGGGGAAAGCCATACCATGAAGGGTGCGAGCTTTGAAGCGGCGGTCCTCGAGCGCTACGGCAACGCGGCGCGGGAGGTAGAATCCTGCTTGTGTCTGCCGGTGAGTTATAATCAGGATCTACTGAAGGTCATCCCGCAAGAGATCCTTGAAAAAGATTATGGTTGCGGCGATCCGTCGCGCTATGTTCGCGAGGGGGAAACGGTTCTCGATCTCGGTTCGGGCAGCGGCAAGGCCTGCTACATCATTTCACAAATCGTCGGCGTCAAGGGCAAAGTGATCGGCGTTGACTTCAATCCGCCGATGTTGGAGTTGGCGCGTAAATATCAAACATCCATCGGTCGTGAGCTGGGTTATTGCAATGTCGGGTTTCGCCGCGGCAAGATTCAGGACCTGAGAACCAACTTGGAACTAGTCGATCAATACCTGCAAGAAAATCCCGTGCGATCCGTAGCTGACTTGGCGCGGCTCGAAGAATTTGAATATCGGATTCGCCGCGAACAACCGTTGGTGGCCGATGAATCCATTGACGTGATCGTTTCCAACTGCGTGCTCAATCTGGTGCGGCCGGAGGATAAGAAGCGATTGTTCGCCGAGATGTACCGCGTACTAAAACGCGGCGGACGGGCCGTGATCTCCGATATCGTCAGCGACGAGCCGGTACCGGAACATCTGGCGCAGGATCCCAATCTGTGGAGCGCCTGTGTGTCAGGCGCTTTCCAAGAAGAGGAGTTTCTGCGCGCCTTCGAAGACGCCAAGTTTTACGGCATTCATATCGAAGAACTGCGCGCGGAAGCCTACCAAACCGTCGAGGGGATTGAATTTCGCGCCATTACGGTGACGGCTTACAAGGGCAAAGAAGGGCCCTGCGTCGAGCGCAACCAGGCAGTGATTTACCGCGGTCCGTGGAAACAGGTAGTCGATGACGACAATCATGTCCTGCCGCGCGGCGGGCGCGTAGCCGTATGCGAGAAGACCTTCGAGATTTATTCCAAGCCGCCGTACCAGGATCAGTTCATTCTCGTCTCGCCGCGCGAGGAAGTCCCGCGAGAAAAAGCAGGAGTATTCGACTGCTCGCGCGATCACAAGCGGCATCCGCGCGAGACCAAAGGGATGGAGTACAATGTGACGCAGATGTCGGGTCGCGTCTGTGGACCAGACTCAAACTGCTGTCCGTAAATGAAATCGACGGGAAGGACGACGCTTCCTCTAACAGTTTGTGAAGTGGCACGGGTTCCGGTTCCTTCTCCCCTCGCGGGAGAAGGTTAGGATAAGGGGGAAATAGAATGGCACCCTCACCTCAATCCTCTCCCGTCGAGGGAGAGGAAGTAAGATTAAGTCCGATTCGGACCGACGGAGTGATGCCGCCAATTAGTTTACCGAGAAACCGGGAGCTGGCCAGGCCATAGCATTTCCATGCAACCCTTCGCCCAGAAACTTCATCTAAACGGCAACGGCCTCAAACGTCGCGCAGTCGATGTCCTGCAGGTGAACCTGGGCCGGTATTGTAACCAGGCCTGCATTCACTGCCACGTCGAAGCAGGCCCGACGCGCAAAGAGATGATGAGCCGGGACACCGTGGAAGCGGTTTTGCGGTTTCTCGCCGCTTCAAAGATTCCGACTCTTGACATCACTGGCGGCGCACCGGAGCTACACGAGGATTTTGACTATCTGGTGGAATCGGCCGTGGGCCTGGGGCGCCACGTGATGGATCGTTGCAATCTGACCGTGATCTTCGAGCCGGGCAAAGATTACTTGCCGGAGTTATTCCGGCGCCATGGGGTGGAACTGGTTTGCTCGTTGCCTTGCTACACAGCAGAAAAGGTCGACCAGCAACGCGGCAAGGGGACTTTTGATTTGAGCATTCGCGCGTTGCGGCTTTTCAATGAACTCGGCTATGGCCAACCGGGCAGCGAGTTGATTCTAAATCTCGTCTACAACCCTGTCGGCCCGCACCTGCCGCCGCCGCAGGAAAAGCTGGAGCAGGACTACAAGCGCATTCTGCGCGACCGATTCGGCATTGAGTTCAATCATCTCTATTGTCTCACCAACATGCCGATCACGCGCTACGCGATGCACCTCAAGCTGCGCGGCGAGTACAACCGCTATGTGGAACTGCTCTCGGCTAACTTCAATGCCGCTACCCTGGACCAAGTCATGTGCCGCAATCTCATCAGCGTCGGCTGGGACGGCTCGGTTTACGACTGCGACTTCAATCAGATGCTCGGCTTGGCGATCACCGACGGTGCGGGAAAGCGCTTGCATATCTCTTCGTTGACGTTGGAGCAGGTTGCCCATCGCGCGATCACGATGGGCGATCATTGCTACGCTTGCACCGCCGGTTCCGGCAGTGGTTGTGGCGGCGCTTTGTTGTCTTAATTTCTTGGGAGCGATCGATGATTTTCTGGCCGATTCCCACCGAATGAGCATTGCCAAAAAATTTTTTATCGCCTTCTTGATCATCGACGTCGCGGTGGCGATTTTTTTTCTGCCGTTTCGAGATTGGTTTATTCAGTTCGAAGAATACGTGAAGGGCCTCGGCAGCCTCGGCCCCATCGCGGTGGCATTGCTATATGTCGTGACGACCGTCCTGTTGATCCCCGGAAGCGCGATCACCGTTGGCGCGGGTACGCTGTTCGGCTTGAAGACTGGCTTCTTTGTCGTCCTCGTCGGCGCCAACCTGGGCGCCTTCTGCGCGTTTCTATTGGCGCGGACTTTGTTGCGAGGGAAAGTAACCAAATGGGCCGGAGGCAATGCGAAGTTTAGTTCTCTCGATCGGGCGATCGGCAGCCAGGGGTTCAAGATGGTCTTTCTGTCGCGTCTCAGCCCGGCCTTCCCGTTCAATATGCTCAACTATCTTCTGGGACTCACGGCGGTGCGGACCGGCGCCTACGTTGTTGCCAATCTTCTCGGCATGCTGCCGGGAATTTTGCTCTACGTGTATATCGGCGCGGCGGCGCGTGACGCTTTGGCAGGACAAACGGACGGGTCAACAGACTTGTACCAGCAAATCTTGAAGTATGTTGGCCTGCTGGCGACCGTCGCCGTGGTGGTCATCGTAATACGGGTTGCGCGCAGGGCGCTGCGCGAGGCGGAGCAGGCTCAAGAAGGCAGTGTGGTCGCAGGCAAGCCGCGCCTCGATCCGAACCACAAGCCAATTTCGTTTCGCGAGATGATGCTCGTCGATGACCCGCACGACAAGCAACTGATCGAGAACTGCCATCCCTCAGGTTGGGTCAATCCCACTCCCGCCGGCAAGTACAACCTGGTCGTCGTGGGTGCGGGTACGGCCGGATTAGTCAGCGCTGCGGGCGCCGCGGGGCTCGGCGCCAAAGTAGCATTGATTGAGCGCAATCTCATGGGCGGAGATTGTTTGAATGTTGGCTGTGTGCCGTCAAAGGGCGTCATCCGCGCGGCGCGCGCGGTCCACGAGGCGCGCAACGGCAAGGAGTTTGGTGTCCAATTCGACTGTAAACCCGATTTTGCTTTCGCTACTGCGATGGAACGCATGCGCAGGGTGCGCGCCGGCATCAGTGCCCACGATTCCGCCGAACGCTTTCGTAAACTCGGAGTCGATGTGTTTATGGGCAGCGGTCGTTTCCTCGATTCTTCGGCTGTTGAGGTGGACGGCAAGCGGATTGAGTTCGATCGCGCTGTGATCGCCACGGGAGCCCGAGCGGCGGATTTGCCGGTGCCCGGCTTGAAGGAAGCCGGATACCTGACCAACGAGACGGTTTTTACGCTGACCGAATTGCCGCGCCGCATCGCCGTCATCGGCGCCGGCCCCATCGGCTGCGAGCTGGCGCAGTCTTTTGCCCGCTTCGGCAGCGAGGTTTACCTGATCGAAGCCCTGCACGGCATCATGCCGAATGAGGATCAGGATGCTTCCGATGTTGTTCGCGAATCAATGATGGACCGTGACGGCGTGAAGCTCATGTGCTGTGGCAAGGAATTGAAAGTCAGCAATGCGGACGGCCGCAAACGCTTGATGCTGGACTCCCACGAAAACCATTACGACATCGTCGTCGATGTGATTCTCGTTGGCGGCGGGCGCAAACCGAATTTAGAAAACTTGGGCTTGGAAGCGGCAGGGGTGGAGTACACGGCCCAGGGCGTGACGGTGGATGATCGGCTGCGCACGACTAATGGCAAGATTTTCGCCGCCGGCGACGTTTGCTCGCGCTACAAGTTCACTCATGCCGCCGACGCCATGGCGCGCATCGTGATCGCCAACGCGTTCTTTTTCGCCCGGCGGAAGGTCAGCGATCTGATCATTCCCTGGTGCACTTATACGGACCCCGAGATCGCCCACGTCGGTTACTACGAGAAAGATGCGCGCGCCGCCGGTTTCGACGTGGCGACGATCACCGAATCGCTGGGCCACGTCGACCGCGCGATCCTGGACGGCGAAGCCGAAGGCTTCGCCCGCGTTCACTACGACAAGAAAACTGGTAGAATCCTCGGCGGTACCATCGTGGCGCGCCACGCCGGTGAAATGCTTGGAGAGTTGACGCTGGCGATGACTGCGAAGCAAAGCATGAGTGTATTGTCTTCAACGATTCATTCTTATCCGACCCAGGCGGAGGTGCTGCGCAAGATCGGCGACGCCTATATGCGGACAAAGCTAACGCCGACGGTGAAGAAGGTCATTGAAAAATGGCTCGCCTGGCGAAGGTGAGAAGCAGAAACAATGCGCATATCGGTCATCCTTCCTGTGCTGAACGAAGAGAAGACCATCGGCCCAACGCTGGCGGCTGTAATGGCGCTGCACCCTCATGAGATCGTCGTCGTGGACGGCGGCAGCACGGATCGCACACGCAGGATCAGCGTGGAGGCCGGCGCGAAGGTATTGATGACCGGCCCCGGCCGGGCCCGGCAGATGAATCGCGGCGCCCTGGATGCGAGCGGTGATATCCTCCTGTTTCTTCACGCCGACACCCGCTTGCCTGCTTCGGCACTTCGAGATATCGCCGCGGCTCTGAACGATGCGCGTTACGTGGGCGGCCGGTTTGATGTCGAGCTGGACAGCGATCGCTGGTTGCTCAATCTGGTCAGCTTCATGATCAGCCTGCGCTCGCGGCTTTCAAAAATCGGCACCGGCGACCAGGCGATCTTCGTGCGCCGGGAAACTTTCGCAGAGCTGGGCGGCTTTCCCGAAATGCCATTGATGGAAGACATCGCGTTTTGCCGCATGCTCAGGCGCGCGGGCAAGGTCGCATGCTTGCGGAGTAAAGTGGTGACCTCGGCGCGGCGCTGGGAGGCGGATGGAGTGTGGCGGACGATTTTCAAGATGTGGACGCTAAAGCTTCTCTACCTGGCCGGCGTCTCGCCGGCGCGCTTGAAACGATTCTATGCCGACACCCGCTAATGCGCTGGCAGTCATGGCCAAGGCGCCGATCGCCGGCGAAGTGAAGACCCGCCTAGTGCCGCTCTTGACCCACGAGCAAGCGGCGAATTTGTACCGCGCCCTGCTGCTGGATCAATTGGAGCATCTTAGCAGGCTCACCATCGCGGAACTCTATCTCGTTTACGCTCCCGGCGGCGCGGCGCCGCTCATGAAACAGCTCGCGCCGCCGAATTTCCACTGCTTAGCGCAGCGCAGTGGCGATCTCGGCGAACGAATGGACGCCGCTTTCATCGACCTTTGGCAGTTGGGACACCGTAGCGTCGTTGTGATCGGCAGCGACCTGCCGGCGCTACCTTTGGATTACTTGGCAACGGCTTTCGATCTCTTGGCAACATCCACCAAACTGGTGGTGCTCGGACCCAGCCGCGACGGCGGCTACTATCTCGTCGGCATGAATCAACCGACGCCGGAGATATTTCAGGACATGACATGGAGCCATGACCAAGTACTTGCGCAGACTACCGACAAGTTGGGCAAACTCGGCATTCAGCCGGCGTTGCTTCCGGAATGGTTCGATATCGACTCGGTGGAGGACCTTAAGCAACTGGAGGTCCTGCCTGAGCCGGCGGTGCACGATGCTTTAAGACGGACCCGAAGCTATCTTAAGGGGCTCGGGCCGCTCGACCCTTTTAATCAGAGCGACCAATAATTTGCCGATGCGCCCTCCGGTTACAATTTTGGCATAATTTTCATGAATGATAGTGCTGCGCCCTTGACGATGAAAACCCTCACCCCTTCCCTCTCCCTCTGGGAGAGGGCGAGGGCGAGGGAATCTTCCTGAGTTGATGATCCATTTTCGGAGGAATGCGCAATGGTGCTGACCTGGGTCGATGAAAGTGATAAGGGTAGACTCAGACACAAAACATTATCACCGGAACCGTCCGATTAGAGCGCACAAGATTTATGAACCAATCGATCGATCAACTATGCGTCAACACCATCCGCATGCTTTGCGTGGATGCGGTCGAAAAGGCGAAATCGGGCCATCCGGGCGCTCCCATGGGCTTGGCGCCCGCAGCTTATGTTTTGTGGACCCGTTTCCTCAAGCATAACCCGAAGAATCCCTCCTGGCCGGATCGCGACCGCTTCGTTCTCTCCGCGGGGCACGCGTCGATGCTGCTCTACAGCATGCTCCATCTTACCGGGTACGATGTGCCGTTGGAGCAAATCAAACAGTTTCGCCAGTGGGAGAGCCGAACGCCGGGCCATCCGGAGCGGGGCTTTGCTCCTGGCGTCGAGACTACGACGGGACCGCTGGGCCAGGGTTTCGGCAACGGTGTCGGCATGGCCATCGCGGAAGCCTACCTGGCCGCCCGCTACAACCGGCCGGGATTCGCAATCGTCGATCACTTTAGTTACGCGATCGTCAGCGACGGCGATCTGATGGAAGGCGTCGCCGCCGAAGCCGCCAGTCTCGCCGGTCATCTGCAATTGGGCAAATTGATCTATCTGTACGACAACAACCTGATATCGCTTGCCGCCTCCACCGACTTGACGTTCACGGAAGATCGCGCGAAGCGGTTCGAGGCCTATGGCTGGCACACGCAACTGGTGGACGATGGCAACGACCTGGACGCTATCGACAAAGCGCTGCGCGCGGCGCGCAGCGAGACCACGCGGCCTTCGCTTATTTTACTCCGCACCCACATCGGTTACGGATCGCCGGGAAAGCAAGATACCTTCGAAGCCCATGGGGCTCCGCTCGGCGAAGAGGAGGCGAAGCGGACAAAAGAAAATCTGGGCTGGCCGGCGCAGCCGCCGTTTTTTGTGCCAGAGGCGGCGTTGGCCCGGTTTAGCGAGGGAATCAAGACCGGGCAAAGCGCCGAAGCGCAGTGGAACGAAAGATTTTCCGCCTATGCGAAAGCATTTCCCGACCCGGCCCGCGAACTCGAGCAACTCATGCGCGGTGAATTGCCCCGAGGATGGGACTCAGGGATTTCTGATTTCCCCGCCGACGCAAAAGGTGTGGCCACTCGCACCGCGTCGGGTAAAATTCTCAACGCCATCGCTACGAAGCTCCCTGGTATGATCGGCGGCTCCGCCGATTTGAATCCCTCGACGTTCACGGCGCTTTCGAAGCTCGGCGACTTCGAGAGTCCCGCAAGAGACTTCACAAACAGCCAGGGAGCGGCGGGCGGCGGCTTGGATTATGCCGGTCGCAACTTGCATTTCGGCGTGCGCGAGCATGGCATGGGTGCGGCTCTCAACGGCATGGCGGCCCACGGCGGCATTATTCCCTTCGGCTCGACCTTTTTGATTTTCTCGGATTACCTGCGACCGTCGATCCGGCTCGCCGCCCTCATGGAATTGGGGGTGATCTACGTTTTCACGCACGACAGCATCGGCGTCGGCGAAGACGGACCGACGCACCAGCCGGTGGAGCAATTGGCTGCGCTGCGCGCCATACCGCGGCTCGTCGTTATTCGCCCGGGTGACGCCAACGAGACGGCAGTCGCGTGGCGGGTCGCCATCGAGAATCGTCGTCGGCCGGTGGCGCTGGTGTTGAGCCGCCAAAACATCCCCATTCTCGATCGCCGTCAGTTCGCCACGGCTGAGGGATTGCGGCGGGGCGCATACGTGTTGGCGGACGCGCCGCAGAGCAAGCCCGATGTGGTCTTGATCGGCACTGGATCGGAAGTCTCTCTGACCGTTGCAGCGAGGGAAAAGCTCGCGGAGAGCAAGATCCAGGCGCGCATTGTGTCCATGCCGAGCTGGGAGCTGTTCGACGCGCAACCGCGCGAGTATCGCGATATGGTTTTGCCGCCGTCGGTGCGGCCAAGACTGGCAGTGGAGGCGGCGCTGCCCCAGGGGTGGCATCGCTATGTCGGCGACGGCGGAGATATCCTCGGCGTGGAGCGCTTTGGCGCGTCGGCGCCCGGCCCGGTGGTCATGGAAAAACTCGGTTTCACCGTGGATAACGTGATGCACCGCGCCCTGGCGCTCTTAAAGTAATGAGTAACGAGGACTGAATTAAGTACTGAGTGCTGAGTAACGAGTGCTGAGTAATGCAAATCTTTGTTGGGCGGTTGGTTTTTTCACTCAGCACTCAGGACTCGTAACTCAGCACTCCCTACAGGAGTAGCGGATGCGCATCGCCGTCGGCGCCGATCATGCGGGTTTCGACCTCAAACAGATACTGGTCGCCTATCTGCGCCATCGCGGTCATGAGGTCATCGATGCCGGGACCGACAGCGACGATCCGGTGGATTATCCCGACTATGCCGAAGCCGTAAGTAAGGTTCTTCTCGACGGCCGCGCCGAGCGCGGCGTGCTTATTTGCGGCAGCGGCGTTGGAACGTCCGTCTCCGCAAACAAGATTCCCGGCATCCGCGCCGGGCTCTGCCACAATACCTATTCCGCGCGCCAGGGGGTCGAACACGACGACATGAATGTCCTGGTGCTCGGCGCGCGCGTCATCGGCATTGAACTGGCCCGGGAGTTGGTGGACAACTTCTTGGGCGCGAAATTCACCGGCGAAGAGCGCCACCGGCGCCGTCTGGAAAAGATCAAGGCGCTGGAAAAACGCTACGGGAAGGCAAAGTAAGGACAACCGAACATGAACCCTCTAAAAGAGCTACTGAAACAGGGACAGTCCGTCTGGCTCGATTATATTCGGCGCGACCTCGTTCGCCGCGGCGAGCTCAAACGCCTGGTCGAAGAGGACGGCATCCGCGGGGTGACCAGCAACCCGACGATTTTTGAGAAAGCCATCGCCGGCAGCACGGACTACGACGAGGCGCTCGGCGCGTTGCTTGCTCAAGACCCGCGGGCCGACGTGGAAAAGCTTTACGAGCCGCTCGCCGTCGAGGACATTCAAATGGCCGCCGACGTGCTGCGCCCGGTCTACGACGAAAGCGACGGCGCCGACGGCTTCGTCAGCCTCGAAGTCTCGCCCCATCTCGCCCATGATACCGAGGGCACCATCTGCGCGGCGAAGCGGCTGCGCGCGGCGGTGGGACGGCCCAACGTGATGATCAAAGTTCCGGCCACGCCCGCGGGCATTCCGGCCATCGAGGAACTCATTGCCGCCGGCGTCAGCGTCAATGTCACGCTGATGTTTTCCATGAAGCATTATGAAGCGGTGGCGCGCGCCTACATCAAAGGCGTGGAGCGCTGTGCCGATCCGGCAAAAGTCGCCTCGGTGGCGTCGTTCTTCGTCAGCCGGGTAGACACGATGGCGGACAAAGCGCTGGAAAGTTTGGGCACGGCGCAGGCCCTGTCGCTGCTGGGAAAAGTCGCCATCGCCAATTCGAAAATCGTCTATCAGCGTTTCTTGCAGATCTTTCACGGCGAAGGCTTTGCGGCGCTGCGCCAGCGCGGTGGTAGAGTGCAGCGGCCGCTGTGGGCCAGCACCGGCACCAAGAACCCCAAATACTCCGACGTTCTCTACGTGGAAAATCTCATCGGGCCCGAGACCGTCAATACGCTGCCGCCGGAGACGCTCAACGCGTTTCGCGACCATGGCAAGATCATCGAGGAAGCGGTGCGAGAAGGCCTCGATGAGGCGGCGGCCGTGCTCGGCCGTCTGCGCGCCGTGGGCATCGATCTCGATGCGATCACGGAAAAGCTGCAAGCGGACGGCGTGGCGGCGTTCGCCGCATCGTTCGATCAACTGCTGGCCGCGCTGGAAAAAAAGCGCAGGTCGATGGCCTGCGTGGAGCTGAATCGCCAGGAGCTTCACCTCGGGAAATACCAGCGGCGCGTGAAGCGGCGGCTCACAGACTGGGAGGCGGAGCAATTCTCCAGCCGGCTGTGGCAAAAGGATCATACGCTGTGGTCGTCGGAGCCGGTTCCTGAACTCACTGATCGTTTAGGCTGGCTTGAATTGCCCGAGACAATGGAGAAGCAGGTTGCGGACCTGCGGGCGTTCGCCGCCAAAGCCAAAGCGGACGGCTTCAAGCATGTCGTTCTGCTCGGCATGGGCGGGTCAAGCCTGGCGCCGGAAGTGTTTCAAAAAACTTTTGGCAACGCCGCCGGTTATCCTGAGTTGCTTGTGCTCGACAGCACGCATCCGGCGGCGGTAAAAAGCGTCGAAGCGCGGATCGATCCGGCGCGCACGCTTTTCGTGATCTCCAGCAAATCGGGGACGACCACGGAGACGAATTCCTTCTTCTACTACTTTTGGGACAAGCTGAAGCAGATGCGAGCCGAGCCGGGGGAGCACTTCGTCGCCATCACGGATCCCGGAACAGCACTTGAGAAGCTCGCTGCCGAAAGAAAATTTCGCGCGACGTTCAACGCGCCGGAAGAGGTCGGCGGGCGCTATTCCGCGCTCACGGTCTTCGGACTGTTGCCGGCGGCCTTGATCGGCGTCGACGTCGGCGAAGTGCTCAGACGGGCGCGGGCGATGAGCCAGGCATGCGGCGCTGCCGCGGCCGGCAACCCCGGTTTGATCCTCGGTGCTGCTTTGGGCGAGCTGGCGCTGGCGAAGCGCGACAAGGTCACTTTCCTTTGTTCGCCGTCGCTGACGGCGTTCCCCTCCTGGGTCGAGCAACTGATCGCTGAAAGCACCGGCAAAGATCGCCGGGGCATCGTGCCGGTGGCGAACGAAGGCGTGGGCGCGCCGGAGAAATACAGCGAAGACCGTTTCTTCGTTTACCTCACAGTGAGCGGCGATGAGAACCATGACCTCGACCGGCAGGTGGCGGCGCTGGAGGCCAACGGCCACCCGCTGGCGCGCATCGACTTGAACGACAAATCCGATCTTGGCCAGGAGTTCTTCCGCTGGGAAGTGGCGGTGGCGGCGGCGGGGGCGGCGCTTGGCATTAACCCGTTCAACCAGCCCGACGTGCAGTTGGCGAAGGATCTGGCAAGGAAAGCGATAGAGAAAAACTCGCGCGGCAAAAAGAACGGCGCCGGTCTCAAAGGCGAAGTTACGGTCACGGATGATCAGCCCGCCCTTCGGCAAGCGCTGTCAGCATGGCTCGGCAGCAAGAAGAAACGGGACTATGCTGTCGTTCAGGCCTATCTCGATCCATCGCCGGAAAACATGGCAAAGCTACAAGCCATTTGCGCAGCGATTCGCGATCGACTGGGGGTGGCGACGACGCACGGTTTCGGCCCGCGCTTTCTCCACTCCACGGGCCAACTGCACAAGGGCGGCCCCAATTCGGTTCTGGTATTACAGATTGTCGATCAACCCGCCGATGACCTATCTGTGCCGGAGACGAACTATACGTTCGACGCCTTGATCCAAGCTCAGGCCGCAGGCGATTTTGCCGCGCTCAAGCAGAGAAGGCGCCGCGTTCTCAGAGTCAATCTCGGAAGCGACCCGGCGGATGGCCTGAATCAATTGGCGGAGACCGCGGGAGCGTAGTTCGGTTCTCCACGGAAGGGGAAACACGCATGGAACTGGGCATGATCGGTCTGGGCCGCATGGGAGCCAACATGACCGAGCGGCTGGTGCTCGGCGGCCACCGGGTGATGACCTATGACCGCAGCGCCGAGGCGCTTCAGCGGGTCGTCGACAAAGGCGCCCTCGGTGCTCATTCTCTGGCTGACTTCGTGAAACAGTTGAGCCTGCCGCGGGCGATTTGGCTCATGGTTCCGGCCGGCGATCCCGTCGATCAGACCATCGAGCTGCTGCTGCCCCAATTATCCAAAGGCGATGTCCTCATCGACGGCGGCAATTCGAATTATAAAGATTCGATTCGGCGCGCCGAAAAACTCAAACAACAGGGATTGCATTTTATCGACGCCGGCACCAGCGGCGGCATCTGGGGGCTCAAGGTCGGCTACTGCATGATGATCGGCGGCGACAAAGAAATCGTCGCCCGCCTCGAACCCATTTTTAAGACACTTGCGCCACCGGACGGCTTTCTCCACGTCGGACCGAGCGGCGCCGGCCACTTCGTCAAGATGATTCACAATGGCATCGAGTACGGCATGCTCCAGGCCTACGGCGAGGGATTCGAGCTGCTGAAAGCCTCCCGGTTCGATCTTGATCTCGGCGCGATTTCCCACCTCTGGAACCAAGGTAGCGTTGTGCGTTCCTGGCTGCTGGAACTCTGCGAAACCGCGTTCCAAAAAGACCCGCAGCTTGCCTCCATCAAGGGCTACGTCGAAGATTCCGGCGAGGGGCGCTGGACGGTGCAGGAAGCGATCGAACGAAATGTGCCCGCGCCGGTGCTCATGCTCTCCCTGTTCGCGCGCTTCGCCTCACGCCAGGAGGATTCCTTCGCCGCGAAGGTCATTGCCGCGCTGCGCAACGAGTTCGGCGGACATGCGGTGAAAAAGGAGTAGTCCTTTATGTACGGCGATCTACACACTCATGCCGCCGCCACTGGCTCAGGACAGGGGAAGCGTCCCCACGGCTGCGTCGTGAGCATCTTCGGCGCCTCCGGCGATCTCACCAAGCGCAAACTTATCCCGGCGCTTTATAATCTCGCGTTGGACAATCGCTTGCCGGAACACTTCGCCGTGGTCGGTTACGCGCGCAGCGAGTTGAGCCACGAGTCGTTTCGCGCCAAGCTGAAAGAGGCGGTCAGGGAATTTTCGCGCACGGGTTTAAAGGATGAAGGGGTTTGGGAGAAGTTCGCGGCGACGCTCTACTATGTGCGGGGCGGTTATGATGAGCCGGAGGGCTACCAACGGCTCAAAGAGTTCATCGACGCCTTCGACCGCGGCAGCCGGGCGCTCCCCGCCCGACTTTTATATTTGGCGACGCCGCCGGAGCTATACGGCGCCGTCATCGAGCGAATGTCGGCGGCCGGTTTGGCGCCCAGGGAAACCGACGGCGAGCCGCGCACACGGGTGATCATCGAGAAACCTTTCGGCGCCGACCTGCAAACCGCTCAGGATCTCAATCACCGCGTACACGAGACCTTGGATGAGAAGCAGGTCTACCGGATCGATCATTATCTCGGCAAGGAAACGGTGCAGAACATCATGGTATTCCGCTTCGCCAACGCCGTATTCGAGCCGGTTTGGGATCGCCGTTACATCGATCACGTGCAAATTACCGCGGCGGAGAGCGTCGGCGTGGAGGGCCGGGGCGGCTATTACGACGAGGCCGGCGTAGTGCGCGACATGTTTCAAAACCATTTGCTTCAGCTCCTGTGCCTGACCGCGATGGAGCCGCCGGTGAGCTTTTCCGCGGACGCCGTACGCGATGAGAAAGGCAAGCTGCTCCAATCCGTTCGTCCGATCGCCCCGGAGGAGGTGGCGGCGGCAGCAGTTCGGGGGCAGTACGCAGGAGGGAAGATCGGCGGCGAGGAGGTCGCCAGCTACCGCCAGGAGCCCGGCGTCGCCAGGGGATCGACCGCGGTGACTTACGCGGCGATCAAGCTCGCCATCGACAATTGGCGCTGGGAAGGCGTGCCGTTTTATTTGCGCTCGGGCAAGCGCATGGCAAAGCGCGTCACCGAGGTCGCCATTCAATTCAAGCGGCCGCCGCTGCTGTTGTTCAAGTCCCACGCCGTCGAAGCGGTGAACCCGAACGTGCTGGTGATGCGAATTCAGCCCGACGAAGGCGTGTCCCTCACCTTCGAAGTCAAACCGCCCGGACCCGACATGGTGATCAAACCGCTCAGCCTCGATTTCAATTACCAGGAGGCGTTTGGCAGCAGCTCCCCCGAAGCCTATGAAACGCTTTTGGAAGACTGCATCGAGGGAGATTCGACGCTGTTTACCCGGCACGACTGGGTCGAGTCCGCTTGGACGCTGATGGATCCGATCATTCAGGTTTGGAAGCTGAGCAAACCGAAAAATTTTCCCAACTACGAGGCCGGCAGCTGGGGACCAAAGGAGGCGGATGAATTCATCCAGCGGGACGGCCGGCGCTGGCGCCAGCCGTGAAAACATTCAACCGGAGTGACTCGCGCAAAGGCGCAAAGCGCGCTAAGGACTGAAAAGCAGAGAAAAACTCGAAATCCGAAATTCGAAACAAATCCAAATCATGAAAGCACAAAATCCGAAACTCGAAGCACAAAACAAATTTAGATCACCAAAAATACAAAACTCCAGACGATTGGGAGTAGGATCTGAGTTTTGGAAATTTTGAGGTTTTTCGGGTTTTGAACTTTTCGCATTGTTTCGAATTTCGATATTCGGATTTCGGATTTTATTTCGCTGACTTCATGGCGCAAGGATATTATTTAGCGGCGGTAACCAACCTGCTCTTCGTGGTGAGACATGAATTATGGCGCGTAGAGAATTAGTCCTGGCCGGCGACATCGGCGGCACGAAGACCAATCTGGCACTCTTTTCCGTTCACGGTGAAAGGCTCCGCCCTGAGCGGACACAAAGCTTTGCGAGCAAGCGGTATTCGGGTCTCGTACCGGTGCTGCAGAAATTTATCGCCGCCGGGAGCGCGCACTCCATCGACGCCGCCTGCTTCGGCATCGCCGGGCCGGTGGTCGACGGCAAAGTCAAAACTCCCAATCTCCCCTGGCTGGTGGATGACGCCGAGTTGCGTCGCGCGCTGCGCTTTGATGCCGTCGCCCTGCTCAACGATCTGGAGGCCACGGCGTACGGAATACTTACGCTCGCCGACGATGAGTTTTATACCCTCAACCAGGGCGTAATGCGCCGCTCAGGCAACAAGGCGCTGATCGCGGCCGGAACCGGATTAGGGGAAGCGATTCTACACGACGATGGCCGCCATTTTCATCCCCTGGCCTCGGAGGGAGGGCATGCCGACTTCGCGCCGCGCGATGATTTGGAGATCGAACTGCTACGCTATTTGATGGGTCGCTTCGGCCATGTGAGTTACGAAAGAGTTTTGTCCGGCCCGGGGCTGTTCAATATCTACAGCTACTTAAAAACGCAGCGCGGCTTCGAAGAGCCGAGCTGGCTTGCCGATCGGCTCGCGGCGGAAAACGATCCAAGCGCGGTGGTGTCGATGGCCGCCTTGGCGAACGAAGCGGAGATTTGCGTCAAGGCGTTGGATCTTTTCGTTTCGATCTACGGCGCGGAGGCAGGCAATCTGGCGCTGCGCGCGAAAGCGCTGCGCGGCCTCTACGTCGGCGGCGGCATCGCGCCGAAAATTCTCGATAAGCTCAAAGACGGCGCATTCATGCGCGCTTTCACCGACAAAGGGCGCTACGCGGACTTGCTCGCTGCCGTCCCAGTTCAAGTTGTGCTCAACGACCAGGCCGCGCTGCGCGGTGCCGCCTTTTACGCGGCATTTTTAATTGGGGTTCTTCAGACCTCCGTGTGAATCAGGGCTCGGAGATTGCACCGCAGAGGCGCGGAGGGCGCAGAGAAAATCGAATAACGATAGGATCTTGAACAAACCCTCTGCGAACTCTGCGTCTCTGTGGTGAATGCTTCTTCATAGTAAACCCGGAAGAGCCTTAATCGGTGAGTAATCCCGAGATCATTGTCTGCCCCGACGCCGCCGAGCTGAATCGGAGAGCGGCGGAGCGGTTCGTCGCTCTCGCCAACGAAGCGAGCACAATTTCCGGGCGTTTTGCCGTCGCGCTTTCGGGCGGCTCGACACCCAAGGCGCTATATGCGCTGCTCGCCTTGCCGGGTTTTGCCGATCGCACTCCCTGGTCAAAGGTCCACCTCTTTTGGGGTGACGAGCGCTGCGTGCCGCCGGATCATCCAGACAGCAATTATCGGATGGTGCGCGAATCGTTGCTGTCCAAAATTTCCATTCCTTCGGAAAACGTCCACAGGATGGCGGGAGAAAAAGAGCCAAAGCTGGCCGCCGCGGAATACGAGAACGAGTTGAAAACTTTCTTTCAACTCTCAGAAGGGGAGGCGCCGCGCTTCGATTTGATCCTGCTCGGCCTCGGTGAAGACGGGCATACGGCCTCGCTGTTTCCGGGAAGCGCCGCGCTCAACGAAACGCAAAGGTTGGTCGCAACCACTTACGTCCCGAAATTAAACGCTCATCGTTTGACGCTGACGCTGCCCGTCCTGAACGAGAGCGCTCAAATCTATTTCCTCGTCGCCGGGAAGAGTAAGGCGACCATCGTGAAGGAATTATTGGGAACTCACCCGACAATCGCAAAGTTTCCCGCTCAAAGAATTCAGCCCGTTGACGGTGCCCTCACCTGGTTCATAACTCGCGATGCGGCCGCAGAGCTGCCGACGCGTTGAACGATTCGGTTGACTCAGGCTCACTGTTATATAGAGTAGCGTCACGATTCGTTTCAGGAGGCTAAAATGATTCGACCGCGAAAATTTCTAGTGCCAGCGACCTTAATCGCGGTGCTCATGGGCGTGTGCGCCGAGGCCCAGGTGCGCGCCGCGTCCGAAAAGTTGCGGATCGCATACAGCGCCATCGGCAGCTCTCAAAGCCCGCTCTGGATCGCCCACGAAGCGGGAATTTTCAAGAAACATGGGCTCGACGTCGAGATGGTTTACCTCGGCGGTGGATCGCGCGCCGCTCAGGTCGTGGTTTCCGGCGAGGTGCCGATCGCCATGTTCACCGGCGCTTCGGTGATCAGCGCCAATCTGGCGGGCGGCGATTTGGTCAACGTCGCCAGCGGCATGAACGTGATGCCGTTTTTTCTTGTCGTCACGCCCGCCGTGCGCCAGATCGAAGATCTCAAAGGGAAGAAAGTCGCGGTGACCCGTTTTGCATCGGCGACCGACTATGCGTTGCGCTACGCGGCCGAGAAGTGGCCGGTCAAGCCCGACCGCGATTTTACCGTCCTGCAGATCGGCGGCCAGCCGGAGATGATGGGGGGGCTGAAGAGCGGCGCGATTCAGGGCGCGATGCTTAATGCCGAGTTCACCGTGATCGCGCGGCGCGAGGGCTTCCGTGATCTCGCCGACGTAAGCGCTTTGGGCATCCCGTTTCCCACCTCGGCCCTCAACACCAGCCGGACTTTCATTCGCAACCGGCGCGACACGGCGCTGCGCGTCGTGCGCTCCTACGCCGACAGCATTCACTACGGCAAGACGCAAAAGAAATTCACCGTCGGCGTGCTCGGAAAATACCTCAAGAATCAGGACGTGCCGTTTCTCGAAGCGGTTTACGATCTTTACCTCGGCCAATACGTTCCGAAGATTCCCCATCCGTCCGCCGAAGCCATAAAAGTGGCGCTCGATCAAATCGGTGAAAGAGATCCCCGGGCGCGGAGCATGCGCGCCGAGCAGTTCATCGACGCCAGCCTGATGCAGGACCTGGACAAAGAAGGGTTTATCAAGCAGTTGTGGAAATAGCCGCTAGCTCGGTTGAACCTTCGCCCTGACCATGGCAAGGAGTTCGTCCCCCGACATGTTGGAAACTAAAATGCAGATGATGCTCCCTTCCCGGTGCAACACTGCATTAAATCCATCTTTGGAGAAGCTGTAAAATTTCATTTTCTTTTCCGGATCAATGAAAACCGAGGCGATCTTTGGAGCATCCTCCTCGGTTCCAATAAACGTGAAGCAAGTGACGGATAGCCCATTGCCGGCATAGACGGTCACCAACATTTTTCGACCGTTTACTTCCTGGACCACCCCGCCCACGGGCTGGACGTTCATTGAGGACAAATCATAAGCCACCGGCGCAAACTCGCCGTTCACGGCACGAATCTGCCAGTTCCTGAGTTCGTCCGGATGGCTCGCCTTTTGGACCGAAACCTCACCGCCAATAATTTTCTTTTGAATTTCCAGAGCCGCAAGTGAAATCGGTTCGCTTGGTGTCCGCATGAAATAAAGTATGGGGAGAATCAAGACGACCGCGAGGGCAAGGCCCAAAGCTGGGCGAGGAATCGGCCATGCGGGGAAAATACGCTCCGTCCATGATTCGGACGCTCGCTCCGGGGCGGGAAAAATGCGCCGATCCGAGAGAATCTTGCTCCTCAGCGCGGCGGGCGCATGCAGCCGAGCTCCCGCCGCGCTGATTTCTCTCTTCAAGGCCTGCTCCTGCCCGTGGGTGAATCGGCACCTCTGACAATCTTTGAGATGGCTTTCTATCAAGGAACGCTCTTCGTCAGAGACTTGATTATCGACCAAGGCAGTGATGAATTCCTGCGCCTCTTCGCACTTCATATTTTTTCTCGCTTTTTTTCTTTGGTGGTCACATAGTCGCTCAGTTGGTAGTAGAGCAGTTTCCTGCCTCGGGAAAGCCGGGAACGGATCGTACCGACGGGGCACGAGAGTATTTCCGCCGCTTCCAGGTAAGAAAAATCGCCCATATCGACCAAAACGATCGGCAAACGGAATTCCTCAGGGATTCTACTTAGAGCGTCGCTGATTGTCGCGCTCAGCTCTTTCAGCAAAATATGGCTTTCCGGTCCGGGATTATCCGCCGGGACCTTTTCCCAATAATCCGACACGTCGTTCTCCGCAGAGCTATTTTCGACCGAAACCCACCGTTTCTTTTGGTGGTAATTATCAAAGAAAAAGTTATAGAGAATTCTCGTCAACCAGGCTTTCAAGTTGCTCCCAGCAGCAAATTGCTCGTAGGAGCCAAATGCGCGGGCGTAGGTTTCTTGAACCAAATCCTCGGCCTCTTGCGTTTCCTTCACCAGGTGGACGGCGACTCGATAGAGATGGTCGATATAGCCAATGGCCTCACGAGAAAACTCGTCCCTGGTCAGCGCCCTTGTCATTCTCTCCTTGGCCATAAGGCCATTCTAACGGAGAGAATGGCTAAAGTTCAATTATCGACTCATTAGTAAAACAGATTTCCCGTCCATAGAGTTCCCGAAGATTCGGGGCGTAGAGTTAGAGGTCAATTCAGGGGCATCAACTCATTGAAGATGACATAGTGGCTATTCCCGGAGTCTTTTAAAGCCTTTTCTATAAGCTTTCTCCCCTCCGGGTTTAAGTGTTCACCTTGCAGATAGGCAGGATAGAAATAAACATGATAGAAGTGGTCGGGGTGCACCTCGACCCAGGCTCGAATCTTTCTCGCACGGGCAGTTGGGGTCCACTCAAAAATGGCTTGGAACTTTTCTCCTGGTGAAATCCGCGTATCGAAATACTCTTTCCACTCGCCTGCTTCGAAACGAGCATCCCAACCGATGACGCGTTCTTGCTGCGTGCCGCGTAATATCTGATCCCTATCATCGAGCAAAGCTGCACGGACGAAGACTTTCGGGGTGATGTAGCTCGGAAACTTGTGTCCCACCGCGGCATTGACCACATCAACTGTCGCGCCCAAAGAACCTGGCGCTCCTGCGGCGGTGTTGTTTTTTACCTGTGATTCGACGCGAACCGCGCCCTTCACCCATTCCCGGTCATGGATTCCTTTCCAGAGATGGCGGCGATTGCTCATGTGGCAATCCTGGCAGGCCGCGCCGTCCTTTGCCCATGTGCTGGTTTTCCATTCTCGGTAGGTATCCTGCAATGGCTTCCCGTTGACCAGGACGCCGTTCTCCGGGTCGAACTGGTGGCAATCCCGGCAGAACTCCGCCCGCTCGAAGTGGGAGGTTCTCTGAACCCCGCCATGATTGGGGGTGCCGGGTGGGTACGGTGCCCCCATGGTCGATTGAGCCTTGGGAGGGCCAAAGCGTTCGTTATTTCGGACGTGACACGCCGCACAAACGATTCCCTGCAATTGGAGTTTGGGATCGAAGTGAGGATTTTTCTCCTGCGCGGTGTCGCCACTTTTCGTCGTTTTCAGCAGAACAGGGATCTGCTCGCTGAGTGGCGCGTGACAGGTCATGCACTGGACGGCTTCCTGAGGACTGTTTCTGGTGAGATCGATAATTTGCCCCCAAGGGCCTGGCCCCATGGCGCGGCTATGGAGACTCTCTTTCCAATCAGCGTGCTGCTGGGCGTGGCAGCTGCCGCAGGCTTCGGGGCTAAGTGACGCCTCGAGTTTCGAATAACTCGGCGGCGGCGGTCCCTGTAAAGCGATTGGGGTTTGCCAGTAGCTTTTAACAAAGGCCTCTAAATCTTGGCGTGGGGACAGGGCCGATGGCGGCTGTGTCGGCTCAGTGAACGGCCATGGAAAGAAAAAACGGATCAGCAGGAACAGAAGCAAACCACCCAACAGTGTGGCAGCAAGAGCTGGCTTCCAACGGTGCAAGCGAAACCTCCTCCACGCCTATCACACCTTCCGGGCTTTGCGACTACTGCTAACGCTTTACCTTAGCGTTTCCAACCCCTCATGCTCCAGTGCCGGTTGGCAATGCGCTCGCTCCGGAAACCGCTCTTGTTTGAAATTCCGACCAAGTTCCTTTGATCACTCCAATTCAACAGACCCATCCGAAGATAGTCGGGTTCCAAACCATAGGTGTCGCAGATACTTTCGAAAGAAAAGGCTCGGTTATCGCCGCGGTCGAAGATCCAAGAGACCGCTTCCTCGTAGAGCTCTTTCTGCTTGCGATCCCGCGCGTGGAAATATCTCTGGAAGCAGATGATTGCGTCTTCCAGGACGGCGAGCATTAGCCTCTTTTCCGGCTCAAAGGGAATTCTCCGTTTGAAGGTCTTCTGGTACTCGTCCGACGCCAGCTCATCCGGTTGAAAGAGCATTGGAAGTGGACTGTCCGAGCGTTGGGCGCACCGATCGTAAGTCACATGGATAACAACAGCAAGAACGGCGAAAAGTTCCCCGAGGACTTGAATCAGGGCGCATTGGGAACTTTTTGATCGCTTCACGGTTAACAGAGGTATCGAAACTATAAGGGAGGCAGCCATTATGCAAAGTCTACCGCCCCGCTCCTTCAATCTCCTGTCCTACTTGCTTCTGTCGGGATTTTTCTTGCTGGCCCAGGCTGGGGCTTCTTCCGCGCAAACAAACCCTTGTGCGCCGAAAGGCAAGCCGCAGCTCTCTAATCCCTGCGCGGTGAAGAATCCTTGCGCAGCGAAAAACCCCTGTGCCGCAAAATCGCAAAAAGCTGCGCCGAACCCCTGTGCCGCGAAAAACCCTTGTGCGGCCAATCCCTGCGCGCCCGGAGCTAAGGGTTCAGGGGCAGCAGGTAAAGCCGTTACGGTTCGGGGTGAAATCGCGAAGGTTGATCCCAGTGCCAGAAAACTTATCCTCAAGCGCGATGGCGGCCAATTGGATTTGGCCGTTGGCCAGCACTCCGTTGTGCGAGAAGGAGCCAAGGTGAAGAGGCTCAGCGATCTCAAGCCGGGTGAAAAAGTCATGGTGTCCTACGTCGATACCGGAAAGGATCGCACGGCTTGGTACATCTACGCTGGATCTGCGGCAATGGCGAATCCCTGCGGGGCAAACCCATGCGCTGCCAAAGGAAAGCCAGCCACAAAGAATCCCTGCACCGCTAATCCTTGCGGCGCAAGAAACCCATGTGCGGTGAAAGGCGCGAAGGGGCGATAACTTTTAGATGCATCGTATACTTTTCTGAGAAGGTCGGGGTGGGTTTCTACGTGAGAAATGCTGAACCGTATGATGATTTTGGGAGCGGGCGGCCCCGTACCAAGCGACCCTTGAGGCACCGTCTCTCACTCGACCAAGCGGTAAGCGAGAGAGCGAGGTCATCCCAACGAGAAAGGAGGTGAAAATCATGAGCACAAAAAAGATTGTTTCGGCGATGACGGGCTGTGCGTTCTTGGTCATAACCTTGCTGCCGCAGTTGTCCCACGCCCAGCAAAAGAAAAAAGAGCTGGTCATGGGTCCGTACTTCCAGACCCTGAAGTCCGATGACCGGATCGATGCATCGATTGCTCGAGGACAGAAATTGTTCAACGCGCAGGGTTGCGCCGGTTGTCATCCGCGCGGCGGGACGATAGGAGGGACCGCCGTCGATGCGACGGGAAACCGAATGAACATCGAGATCCCGACGCTCAAGGGAGCGGCGTTACATTACCCGCGGCGAGCGGCTTCAGGGTTCATGGGAACGATCGGTACCATGAACGATCTCTGAAACACCATCTTCCTTGGCCGTGAGCCAATGGATCCGAACTCGCAGGAATACATTGACCTGTACGCCTACGT
>Ga0214472_10001111_pt1 | contig 31004 bp, 24 predicted proteins | sample RVTome_6_FD_207662 | JGI IMG/M metagenome (GOLD analysis project Ga0214472, IMG submission 207662) | Soil microbial communities from uranium-contaminated site in the Upper Colorado River Basin, Wyoming, United States - RVT140D175 | ecosystem: Environmental > Terrestrial > Soil > Contaminated >...
ACCCCCCGCCTAAGAAGAGAAAGAAAAGGAGTGACATGGAGCCTGTTGCCGATCGCGTGAAGAAGATCATCGTGGACCAGCTCGGTGTCGAGGAGGACCTGGTCACGCCCGAGGCGTCCTTCGTGGACGACCTGGGGGCCGACAGCCTCGACACCGTCGAGCTCGTCATGGCGCTCGAGGAGGAGTTCGGCATCGAGATCCCGGACGAGGACGCCGAGAGGATCACGCGCGTCAAGGAAGCCGTGGAGTACATCGAGAAGCACGGGGAGAAGGCCAAGAAGTAGGGCCTTTCCTCTCCCGCCTCGCTCGGGCAAGGAAACCAAGCAAAAGTGCCAGCGGAACGAAGGGTCGTCGTCACGGGGCTCGGCCTGGTGTCCCCTCTCGGGATCGGCACCGAGGCCACCTGGAAGGGGCTCCTCGCCGGCCAGTCCGGCGCCGCCACCATCACCCTCTTCGATCCCTCCCGGCACTCCACGCGGTTCGCGGCGGAGGTGAAGGGGTTCGACGCCTTGAACTGGGTGGAGAAGAAGGAAGTCAAGAAGATGGACCGCTTCATCCAGTTCGCGGTGGCGGCCGCGGACTTCGCGGTCAAGGACTCGGGGATCGCGGTCACGCCCGAGAACGCGGAGATGGTCGGGGTCTACATCGGGAGCGGCATCGGCGGCTTCCGGACCATCGAGGACGCGCACAGCGATCTCGTGACCGGTGGGCCCCGCCGGGTCAGCCCCTTCTTCATCCCGTCCGCGATAGTGAACCTGGCCTCGGGCTGGGTCTCGATCCGCACCGGCGCAAAGGGGCCGAACTCCGCGACGGCCACCGCCTGCACGACGAGCGCCCATGCCCTGGGGGACTCGTACCGGCTGATCCAGCGCGGTGACGCCGACGCGATGATCGCCGGCGGCAGCGAGGCCGCGATCACGCCTCTGGGCACGGCCGGGTTCTGCTCCATGCGCGCGCTCTCCACGCGCAACGACGAGCCGGCGCGGGCGTCGCGCCCCTTCGACGCCCAGCGCGACGGGTTCGTGATGGGCGAGGGCGCCGGCATCCTGATCCTGGAGGAGCTGGAAATGGCGCGCCGCCGGGGGGCGAGGATCTACTGCGAGATCGTCGGCTACGGGATGTCGGCCGACGCCTACCACATCTCCGCGCCCTGCGAGACCGGCGACGGCGCCATCAGCGTCATGAAGAAGGCGCTGAAGGATGCCAGCCTGCAGCCCTCGGACGTCGACTACATCAACGTGCACGGCACGTCCACGCCGCAGGGCGACAAGGTGGAGGTCATCGCGATCAAGGAGGTCTTCGGCGACCACGCCCGCAAGGTGGCCATCAGCTCGACGAAGTCCATGACCGGCCACCTGCTCGGCGCGGCCGGCGGCCTGGAGGCGGGCATCTGCGCCCTCACGCTGCGCGACCAGGTGATCGCCCCCACCACCAACTACGAGAACCCCGACCCCGAGTGCGACCTCGACTTCGTGCCCAACACGGCCCGCAAGGCGGCCGTGCGGCACGTGCTGTCCAACTCGTTCGGGTTCGGCGGCACGAACGGGGCCCTGCTCTTCAAGCGGTGGGAAGGGTGAACGTAGAGCCATTCGGTGAGGTCGTCGCCCGCGTAGCGGGCGCCGAGCGACGGGGGGTTTCAGGGGGGGAGCTCACCGTTGTCGGGCCCATCGGTGAGTTCCCCCCCTGAGATAAAAGAAAAGCCATGAAGATCGTCGTCTGTGTCAAGCAAGTGCCGGACACCGAGACCCGGATCCGGATCGCCGACGGCAAGGTCGTGGAGAGCGACGTCAACTGGATCGTGTCGCCCTTCGACGAGTTCGCCCTCGAGGAGGCCTTGAAGATCAAGGAGGCCAAGGGGGGCGAGGTGGTCCTGCTCTCCCTGGGGCCGGACCGGGTGGTGCCGGCGCTGCGCAACGGCCTGGCCATGGGCGCGGACTCGGCGGTACACCTCAAGGACGCGAAGTTCGACGAGGCCGACACGCTGGGCATCGCCCAGGCCCTGGCCGCGGCGGTCAAGGCGCTCGCCCCCGATCTCGTGCTCGCGGGCCAGCAGGGCGTCGGCGGCGACAACAGCCAGATCCCCGGCCTGCTCGCCGAGCTTCTCGACTGGCCCCAGGTGACGGTCGCGGTCAAGGTCGACGTGCAGGACGGCAAGGCGGTGGTCGAGCGCGAGATCGAGGGGGCGCACGAGACCTGGGAGACGACGCTGCCCGCGGTGATCTCCGCGCAGAAGGGCCTGAACGAGCCGCGCTACGCGAGCTTGAAGGGGATCATGGCCGCGAAGAAGAAGATGATCGAGACGAAGGACGCGGCCGCGTTGGGGCTCACCGCCGAGACCCTGGCGCCGAAGACCCGGGTCACGGCCATGGAGCTGCCGGCCGCCCGCGGCGCGGTCAAGATGATCGAAGGAGATCCGGAGACGCAGAGCAGGGAGCTGTTGCGGCTGCTCCACGAAGAGGCCAAGGTCATCTAGATGCCCGGCATCGTCACGTTCGCGGAGCACCGGGACGGCAAGCCGAGGCGGCCGTCGCTGGAGGCGGTGTCCGAGGCCAGGAGGCTGACGGCGCCTTTGGGCGGACCGGTGACGGCGGTCGTGGTCGGTCCGGGCGCCGAAGGCCTGGCGGCCGAGCTGGCGTCGTACGGCGCGGACAGGGTCCACGTCTTCGACGACCCGGCGCTCGGCTCCTACGCCACCGAGCCCTACGCGCGCGCCCTGGCGCAGGCGGTGACCGAGGCCAGGCCGGCGGCGGTGCTCGTCCCCTTCACGGCCATGGGGAAGGACCTGGCTCCGCGCGCGGCGGCCCGGCTGGGCGCGGGCCTGGTCTCGGACTGCGTCTCCTTCACCGCGAAGGACGGCCGCCTGGAGGCCCGCCGCCCCATGTACGCCGGGAAGGCGCAGGCCGCGGTCCGTTGGGAAGGCGAGCCGCAGATGGCCACGCTGCGTCCCAACGTCTTCCCCCTCGCCGCGCCGGACGCGGCGCGCAAGGCGGAGGTCGTGAAGGGCGAGATCGACACCTCGTCCCGGGCCAGGGTCACCGCGGTCCACGCCGCGGCGGCGGGCAAGGTGGAGCTGACCGAGGCGCAGATCATCGTCTCCGGGGGGCGCGGGCTCAAGGGCCCCGAGAACTTCCACCTCATCCAGGGACTGGCGGACGCCCTCGGCGCCGCCGTGGGCGCGTCGCGCGCGGTGGTGGACGCGGGCTGGGTGGACCATCAGTACCAGGTGGGCCAGACGGGCAAGACCGTGTCCCCGACGCTCTACGTGGCCTGCGGGATCAGCGGGGCCATCCAGCACCTGGCCGGGATGTCGTCGTCCAAGGTCATCGTCGCGATCAACAAGGACCCCGACGCGCCCATCTTCAAGGTGGCGAGCTACGGCCTCGTGGGCGACGTGTTCGAGATCCTCCCCAAGCTGACCGAGGCGGCCAGCGCCTACTTCGCCGGCAAGCGCTGACGCCACGGTCGGCCGGGATCAGACTTCGAGCGGGATCGGTCGGCCGAAAAGATAACCCTGGGCGCGGGTGAAGCCGATCTCCTCGCAGGTCTGGGCTTCCTCGGCCGTCTCCACGCCCTCGGCCAAAGGCTGCGCCCCCAGGTCGCGCACGATGCCCACCAGTGATTTCAGCAGGCGTCGCTTGGAGGCTGGCGCCTCGTTCACGCGCCGGATGAACCGTATGTCGAACTTGAGGAGGTCGGGCGGCGCCTCGCCCAGCTCGAGCAGGCGCGCCTGGCCGGAGCCGAAATCGTCATAGGCCAGCCGCATCCCGCGCTCGCGCAGCGACGCCTTCAAGGCCACCACGCCCGGCACGTTGACGATGGCGGCTTCGTGGATCTCGACCGTGAACTCGACATGGGGCGCCCCCCGGGGCATCTCGCCCAGGGACTCCACCAGCCCCGGGTGCGCGAGCTCCGCGGGATGCATGTTTACGAACACCTGCGGATAGTCGGTGCGGGAGGCCAGGGTCTCGATGAGCTTCCGGCGGAAGAGCTGGCTCAGCTCCACCTCGGCCCCCAGCGCGGCGGCCGTCCGGAATAGCTCGACGGGCGCCTCCGGCAGCCCGGGATGGCGGCCCCGGCCCAGCGCTTCGTGGCCGAGCACGCGGCCGCCGGGAAGCTCCACGATGGGCTGGAAGGCCATGCACACCGTGCCCTGGCGCAGCAGCTCCCGCATCTTCACGGTGTCGCTGAGGAGCGGCTGCGGAGAAGGGAGGCCGGACACGACGGCGGTGGGACGCCGCTGGGGAGCGGGGCTGGCCACCACCTGGAACTGGGCGTCCGCGAAGTGCACCACGTCCCCGTCGTTGACCGCGGCGTCCTCGATGCGGAGGCGATTGACGAAGGTGCCGTTGGTACTGCCCAGATCGCGCAGCCGGAGAGTCCCACCGTCCTCGTAGAACTCGGCATGCTCGGTGGAGATCGATTCCATGGGCAGCGTCAGGTGGAGGGCGGGGCGGCGGCCGATGCGGAAGGGCAGGGGCCGCAGGTCGATCATGGATATCCGCTCGGAAAAATGGACCATCCCGACGAGCGACCACACACGCGACTGCCGCGAGGGCGCAGGCATGCCGCCGAAAGTATACCGTCGGCAACTCGCGGCCCCGAATGCGCGGCGGGTGGGGTCAGCCCCGGCCCGGTCCGCGGACGGCCACGAGCGCCTCTTCCAGGGCGCGCGCGCTCGGGAAGCGGTCCTGCGGATCCTTGCGCAGGAGGGTGAGGATGGCCGCCTCCAGGCCGCCGGGAAGCCCGGGCCTGTGCTGCGAGGGGGGATCGGGAGGGGCGGTCAGGTGCATCTGCAGGAGCGGCACCAGATCGTCGTGCACGAACGGCTTGCGGCCGGTGAACATCTCGTAGGCCACCACGCCGAGGGCGTAGAGGTCGCTGGTCTCGCGGGCCACCTCCCCGCGGATCTGCTCCGGTGAGATGTACTCCGGGGTCCCGACGATCATCCCCACCTGGGTGAGCCCGTGCGCGGCACGTTCCCTGGCGATGCCGAAGTCCATGATCTTGGCCAGCCCCTCCCGGGTCAGGAAGAGGTTGCCCGGCTTGATGTCCCGATGGATCACGCCCTGGGCATGGGCGGCTCCCAGCCCCTGGCAGACCTGGACGAGGCAATCCAGGCCACGGCGCAACGCCCAGGGGGATCCGTTGAGCTCCTCGACGCTGTGTCCGACGAGCAGCTCCATGCTGATGTAGCGCATGCCCTGGTGGACGCCCATGTCGTAGACGCGCGTGATGTTGGGATGGGTGAGCCGGCGCGAGACCTTCAGCTCCTGGCGAAAGCGCGAGAGGCCTGACTCGTCGTGGGCCATCGGGCGGAAGACCTTCAAGGCCACTTCCTCCGAGAGCTCCAGGTCCTTGGCCCGGAACACGGTGGCCATTCCGCCCCGTCCGATCTCGTCTTCGACCAGGTAGCGCTCGGCCACCACCGCTCCCGCCGAGAACGTCGGGGGCGGCGAGGGAGCGTCCAGATCGATGGACGCCAGCCGGCGTGTGGGCGGAAAGGCCCCCCCCACGCGGGGGCCCGCGCTTGCGGAGGCCGCGGGACGCGCGACGGGCCGCGCCGATCGCCGGAAGCGCTCGTCCTCGCCGATGACCCTGGCCAGCGCGCCATCCAGGCTGCCCGACTTCTCGGTGAGGGCGGCCAGGCGGGCCGGCACGTCGCGGTAGCCGGGCGAGTGCGCGAGGATCTTGCGGAAGCTCTCCTCCGCGTTTTCCGGCATCCCGTGCTTGAGGTACAGCTCAGCCAGGCCGTAAAGGACGGCCAGGTCCGCCTCCTCCTCGGGCCCCGCCGCGATGAACCCGCGGACGAATTGCTCGAAGCGGATGCCGAGGCTGTCGAGCCGGCACGCCAGGGTCACGGCTTCCCGCGCCGCCTCGCGGTATCGGGGCCCCGTCGCCGGAAGCCGCACGATCCGATCCAGGGCCGCGCCGGGATCCCCGGCCTCCGCCTGACAACGGGCGGCCTCCACCGGGAACCCGGCGTCGGCGAGTATCCGGACCGCCAGGTCCAGCCGGCCCGCGCTCCGCATCACCCGCGCCGCGTCGTCCACTGCGCCGGCGGCGGCGAAGGCCCGCGCCGCACCCTCGGCCCGGCCGGCGCTCTCCAGCCGGCGGGCCTGGGCCAGGGCGTCCGCCCGGGTTGATTCAGCCATCAGTTCAGTTCAGCTCCCGAGGCAGGCTCTCGAGTGCGGAGGCCAGGATCTCCGGGTAGTTCGCCGTCCTGATGGCTTCCTCGCGCTCGATGACGTGGGACTTGACGTAGCCGAGCAGGCAGCGGTCGAGGCTCTGCATCCCCGTGGCCTCCGGGTTGGCCGACTGCAGGTGCGCATCCAGCTGGTGCAGCTTGTCCTCGCGGATCATGTTGGCCACCGCGAAATCCTGGAGCAGGACCTCGATGGCCGCCACGCGCCCCTCGCCGCCGCGGCGACGGCAGAGCCGCTGAGCCAGCACGCCGCGCAGCAGCACCGAGATCATGCTCCGCATGTGGTCGCGGCTCGACTCGGGGACGAGGTCGATGAGACGGTGGACGGACCGGGCCGCGGAGCTGGTGTGCAGGGTGGCAAAGACCAGGACGCCCGTCTCCGCCGCGGAGAGGGCCAGGGTGACCGTCTCGATGTCGCGCAGCTCGCCCACCACCAGCACGTCCGGCGACTCCCGGAGGGCGGCGCGCAGGGCCCCCGCGAAGGTCTCCGCGTGGGTGCCGACCTCCCGGTGGGTGACCAGGCTGTTGATCGGCGAATGGATGAACTCGATGGGGTCCTCGATGGTGATGATGTGGCGCTGGTAGTCGCGGTTGATCTCGTGCAGTATCGCCGCCAGCGTGGTGGTCTTGCCCGACCCGGTGGGCCCCGTGACCAGGACCAGCCCATTGGCCAGCCGGGTGAAGCTCCGCACTGCCGCGGGCAGGTCCAGATCCCCGATCAGGGGGATGCGGCGGGGGATCACGCGGAACACCACGCCCAGGCCGTGCTTGTGGAAGAACACGCTCCCCCGGAACCGCGCCTTGTCCCCCAGCTCGTAGACGAGGTCCAGGTCCTTCTCGGTCTCTACCACGGTGCGCTGGGCGTCGCTCAGGATCTCCAGGATGAGGCGGCGCGCCTCCAGGTTGGAGAGCGTCCGGAAGGGCAGGGCGACGAGGTCGCCGTTGAGGCGCACGGTGGGTGGGGCCCCTGCGCACAGATGGAGGTCGCTGGCGCCCTGCTCGACGACCAGTCGGAGGAAGGAATCGATGCGGGCCATGGGGGGCCGCGGGACCTATTGCCCCGCGGGCCCGGCCGTGCCCTTGGCCAGGGCGGCGGGCGGCACGGGCAGCAGGTCCCCCTGCTCGAAGTCCTTCTTGCTGGTGGCGCGCATGTAGGCTTCCTCCGCGGAGATCACCCCCTCGCGCACGAGGCGGCGCAGCTCGACGTCCATGGCCTGCATGCCGGCCTCGCGCGCCGTGGCCACCACCGCGGGGATCTGGTACGCCTTGCCCTTGCGCAGCAGGTGGGCCACGGCCTCGTTGTTGATAAGGACCTCGGCGGCCAGCACGCGGGCCGTGCCGTCGCGGCGCGGAATGAGGTGCTGGCAGAGGATGGCGCGCAGGCTGTCCGCCAGCATCGAGCGGACCTGGTCCCGGGCCCCGGCCGGGAAGGCGTGCATGATCCGGTCGATGGTGGTGTCGGCCGAGGCGGTGTGCACGGTGCCGAACACCAGGTGGCCGGTCTCCGCGGCCGTCACCGCGAATGAGATGGTGGGCAGGTCGCGCATCTCGCCCACCACCAGCACGTCGGGGTCCTGCCGAAGCATGGAGCGAAGGGCGGTGGACGTCGAGCGGAGGTGGGTCCCCACCTCGCGTTGGTTGATCAGCGCCCGGCGCCGGGGATAGACGAACTCGATGGGGTCCTCGATGCTGATGACGTGCCGCGTGGTGTCGCGGTTGATCATGTCGATGATGGCGGCCAGCGTGGTCGACTTGCCGGATCCCGTGGGCCCGCCCACCAACACCAGGCCGTCACGATAGCCGGCGAAGCTGGCCACCACGGGCGGCAGGCCCAGCCGATCCAGGGCGGGGACCTCCGCGGCCACCACCCTGAAGACGGCGGCCGTGCCCCCCAGCTGGCGGTAGACGTTGACCCGGAAGCGGAGGCCGCGCGCGGGCACCTCGTAGGAGAGGTCCACCTCGCGGAGGGCCTGAAGCTCTGCCATCTGGATGGCCGACAGGTGGGGCGCCAGCAGCATCTCGACGCCCTTGGCGCTCAGCCGCATCCCCTTGACCGGGGTCATGCGGCCGTGCTTCTTGAGGTAGGGCGGCCGGCCGGGACTCAAGACCAGGTCGTCCGCTTTCTGCTCCGCGCACATCACGAGCAGCCCGTCGAGGCTGGAAAGGCTGCCGGTGGCCGCTACCGGCCGGCCCGCGATCTTCCAGCGGCCGAGGACCTCGCGCGCCGCCTGACGGACGGCGGCGTTGGGGTCGCCGACCAGGGACTCGACCCGGGGCGCCTGGTCCACGGCCTGCAGGCCGTCGAGGCATTCCAGGGCCTTGAGCCGGACGTCGGGGTCCTCGGAATCGAGGAGCTCGGCCACCGCGGGCGCCGCCTGTGGCGCTCCCAGGTCGTGCAGGGCCTGCAGGCTCACCAGCTCGGTCCCGGGGACGGACCGCATGATGTTGACGATGTCCGGCACCACGCGCGGGTCGCGGAAAGCGGCCAGGGCCTCGATGGCGCGCTCCCGCACCCACCAATCGGCGTCCAGCATGGCCGTGCGCACCAGCAGGCCGGTGGCGTCCGGGTCGTTGAGCCGGGCCAGGACCTCCACCGCGAAGCGGCGCACCACGTCCGACGGGTCGGAGACGAACTCCGACAGCAGGGGAGTCAGGTCGCGGCCGGCCAGCTCGATGAGGGCATCGACCACCCGCTCCCGAACCCACCAATCCTCGTCGCGGAGGAAATGGACGAGCTTCGGCCACAGATCGGCCTTTCCGTGTGTCACCGACCGTGCCAGGTCGGCCGCCATGCGCCGCAGGTCGACGTCGCCCGTCCGCAGGAGGTAGACCAGGGTGCGGGAGATCTCGATGCGCCCGCTCTGGCTCAGCCGGGAGAGGATCTCCGCCGCACGGGTGCGGACGGTGAGGTCCCGGTGGCCGAGGGCCTCCACCAGGCCCGGGACGATGAGGTCGCTGCCGATGGCCTCCATGGTGGCCAGCACGGCCAGGCGGACGCTGGTGGGGCCGTCGAGGAACTTGCGGTCCAGGGCCTGCACCGCGCGGGCCGAGTCGAATCGCTGGAGGCCGGCCACCGCCGCGGCCACGACGGCCGGGCTCTCGTGGTCCAGGAAGCGCGCGAGGGTCTCGAAGTACTGTGGCTCAGTGCACAGGGCGCCGTAGGCGACGATGGCATCGATCACCACCGCCTCGACGCGGTCGCCCAGCGCTTCGGCCACGGCCGCCAGGGCGGAGGGCACGCCCGCTCCGACGTTCTGCCGATCCGCCAGGTAGTGCAAGGCCTGGCGCTTCTCCGCCGGACGCCCCACGCGCAGCGTGGCCGCCAGGGCCGGTATGGAATGCTGGCCGGACACGGAGACGAGCAGCGCGAGCGCCTCCCGCCGCCCTGCGAAATCCCGCTCCGCCACCATGGACGAGATCACGCTCATCGCCGCCCGGCCGCCGGCCTGCTTCAGGATCCGGACGGCCAGGCCGCGCAGCTCCTCGTCGTTCGACCGCAGCAGCTCGCACAGCTGGGCCTGCTCCGTCCCTCCGGTGACCTGGGCCGTGAGGGGAGCCAGGGTGGCGCGCAGATGCCGGTCGGGCAGCTTGAGCGCGCTCAGGTAATGGGGGAAGAGCGCCTTGTCCCGGACGTCGGCGGCCAGGCGCGCGAACGCCGCGCAACGGCGTCGATGGAGGCCGGCGTCGCCGGCCAGGGCCTTGTCCGTGAGGGACTTGAGCATCGCCACCACGTCGTCGACGGCGACTTGCGCGACGAGCGACAGGAAGGCCTCGAGGTCCTCGGACGTCGTCCACGGCGCGGTCCGGTAGCTGAGGAGCTGTTCGCGGTTCAAACGCCTCCCCTTCGAGGGGCAGTGAGTTTACCGCACCCGCCCGACGGCTGTCGAAACGGCCAGGGGGTGTTTAATACTCGTCTTGACCGCGATGCGGGTCGGCCTCTACGACCACCCTGCCTTTCGTGACCACGATGCCGGAGCCGGCCATCCTGAGCGGCCCCAGCGCCTCGATGCCGTGCGCCGGGGGATACGCGAGGCCGGCCTGGAGCCGCGCCTCCAGCTTCTCCAGCCGCGACCCGCGACGCGGGATGAGCTGCGGACGGTCCATACGGCCGGGCACATCGATCGGTTGGCGGCCACGGCTGGCAAAACGACCCGCCTGGATCCAGACACGCAAGCGGGACCTCACTCGTACCGGGCGGCGTTGCTGGCGGCGGGATCGGTGGTCGACGCGGTGGACCGCGTACTCGTGGGAGACCTAGACCGGGCATTTTGCGCGGTCCGCCCACCGGGTCATCACGCCGAGGCGGACCGCGCAATGGGATTCTGCCTCTTCAACAACGTCGCGGTGGGCGCGGCCCGCGCGCTGGCCGCCGGCCTCACGCGGGTGGCCGTCATCGACTTCGACGTGCACCACGGCAACGGCACCCAGAACATGTTCTACGACGATCCGCGCGTGCTCTACGTCTCCTCGCACGCCTACCCGTTCTACCCGGGAACGGGCGGCCTGGACGAGGTCGGGGAAGGCAAGGGCACCGGGTTCACCGTGAACCTGCCGCTGCCGGGCGCGATGGGCGACGCGGAGTACGTGCGGATCTATCGCGAGGTCGTGGAGCCGGTGGTCCGCGCGTACGACCCGGGGCTGGTGCTCGTCTCCGTGGGGTTCGACCCGCACCGCGACGACCCCCTGGCGGGGATGGCGGTGACGGAGGGAGGATTTGCGCAGATTGCCGCGAGCTGTCTGGCGGGGGCGGCAGGGGCGGCCAAGGGACGAGCCGTGTTCGTGCTGGAGGGAGGGTATGACTTGGACGGGATGGCGGCGTCAGCGGGACAGGTCGTGAAAGTACTGCTTGGAGAGACCGTCGAGACCGGCGGGGACTCCGCATCGCGGATCGACTCGCTGATTGGCGTGTTCCGCAAACATCACGGACAATACTGGCCTTCACTGGCGCGCTGACGCGCGCCAGTGTGAGATATATGCCCCCATACGATTTCGACGACATCGAGACCCGCTGGCAGAAGCGTTGGGCGGACGCCTCGACCTTCGAGGTGACCGAGGACCCCTCGCGGCCGAAGTTCTACTGCCTGGAGATGCTGCCCTACCCCTCCGGCAACATCCACGTCGGCCACGTCCGCAACTACTGCATCACGGACGTGGTGGCCCGCTACAAGAGGATGCGCGGCTTCAACGTGCTCCATCCCATCGGCTGGGACGCCCTGGGGATGCCGGCCGAGAACGCCGCCATACAGCGCGGCACCCACCCCGAGAAATGGACCCGCGAGAACATCGCGGGCATGAAGCGGCAGCTCCAGCGCCTGGGCTTCAGCTACCCGTGGAGCCGCGAGATCGCCACCTGCGATCCGGAGTACTACCGGTGGAACCAGTGGTTCTTCCTGCGCATGCTGGAGAGGGGGATCGCCTATCGCCGGAAGGCGGCGGTCAACTGGTGCCCGTCGTGCCGCACCGTGCTCGCCAACGAGCAGGCGGAGGGCGGGGAGTGCTGGCGCTGCCACAGCAAGGTGGAGGAGCGCGAGCTCGACCAGTGGTTCCTGAAGATCACCGCCTACCAGGACGAGCTGCTCGACGACATGGGGCAGCTTGCGGCCTGGCCCGAGCGCGTGCTCGTGCAGCAGCGGAACTGGATCGGGCGGTCCGCCGGCGCGGAGGTGGATTTCCCCGTGGAGGGCGGCCTACCCCTCACCGTCTTCACCACGCGCATCGACACCATCTTCGGGGCCACCTTCCTGGTCCTCGCCCCCGAGCACCCCAGGCTGGAGGGACTCCTGGCCGGCGCTCCGGCGGAGGGCGGGGCCCGCGAGGCGATCGCGCGCCTGCGCGGCCAGGACCGGCGCGCCCGGCAGGCGGGGCAGGTGGAGAAAGAAGGCGTCTTCACGGGCCGCTACGCCACCAACCCCTTCAACGGCGAGCGCATGCCCATATGGGCCGGCAACTTCGTCCTCCTGGGCTACGGGACGGGCGCGATCATGGCCGTGCCCGGCCACGACCAGCGTGACTTCGAGTTCGCGCGCAAGTACGGCCTGCCCGTGCGCAGGGTCATCCAGGCGGACGGCGAGGGCGCGGCCGTCGAGGCCGCCTGGGAGGGACCGGGCACCACCGTGGACAGCGGCCGCTTCAGCGGCCTGGCCTCGGACGACGCGATGGTGGCCATGACCGCCCACGCGAGCGAGCAGGGCTTCGGCCGGGCCGCGGTCACGTACCGGCTGAAGGACTGGCTCATCAGCCGCCAGCGCTATTGGGGGACGCCGATCCCGGTCGTCTATTGCGAGAGGGACGGCGCGGTCGGCGTGCCCGACGACCAGCTGCCCGTGGTGCTGCCGCCCGACGCGCCCTTCACCGGCGAGGGCGGCAACCCCCTGGAAAAGGTCCCGGCCTTCGTGGAGGCCCGGTGCCCGCGGTGCGGGGGGGCCGCGCGGCGCGAGACCGACACCATGGACACCTTCGTGGACTCGTCCTGGTACTTCTACCGCTACCTCTCCCCGCGCAAGGACGACGGCCCCTTCGACGAGGCGGCCATGCGCCACTGGTTCCCCATCGACCTCTACGTGGGCGGGACCGAGCACGCCATCCTGCACCTCGTCTATTCGCGGTTCTGGACCAAGGTGATGCGGGACCTCGGCCTGGTGCCCTTCGACGAGCCCGTGACGCGCCTGTTCCCGCAGGGCATGGTCCACAAGGACGGCGAGGTGATGTCCAAGTCCAGGGGCAACACCGTGGCCCCCGACGACGTGGTGCGGGCCTACGGCGCCGACACCCTGCGGCTGTACATCCTGTCCGTGGCCCCCCCGGAGATGGCCATGGAGTGGACCGACGCCAACATCGAGGGCGAGCGGCGGCTCATCGGCCGCCTCTGGAGGCTGGTGGACCGGCACGCCGGCGCGCTCCGGGCCGAGGAGGGCGCGCCCGTCCCCGCCGAGCTGCCGCCCGCGGCCCGCGAGCTGCGGCGCAAGGCGCACCAGACCATCAAGAAGGTCACCGAGGACGTCGACGATCGCATCCACCTCAACACGGCGGTGGCCGCCTTCCACGAGCTCGTGAACGAGGTCTATCGCCTGGAGGCCGACGTCAGCGCGGGGCCCGCGCGCGCGGCCCTGCGCGAGGCCCTGGAGGTCCTCGTGCTCCTCATGAACCCCTTCACGCCGCATGTCTGCGAGGAGATGTGGGAGCGCCTCGGCCACGCGGAGGGCCTCGTGGACCACGCCTGGCCGGCGGCGGACGAGGAGGCGGCGCGGGAGGAGGCCGTCGAGCTGGCGGTGCAGGTGAACGGCAAGGTCCGCGGCCACGTGCGGGTGGCGCGCGACGCCTCCGAGGAGGAGGTGCGCCGGGCCGCCCTCGAGGAGCCGAAGGTGCGGGAGCACCTGGCGGGCCGCGCCATCGCCAAGTTCGTGCTCGTCCCCGGGCGCCTGGTGAGCGTGGTGGTCCGATGAAGGCTGCCGCTCGGCGCGCTGCCGCGGCGCTGGTGATGCTGACCCTCTCAGCATGCGGCTATGCGCTGGTGGGCAAGGGGACCACGACCGACCCCTCGATCAAGAGGATCGGCGTCCCCACCTTCAAGGACGCCACGGGCAAGCCCGGGCTCGACCAGAAGATCACGCAGAAGGTGATCGAGGAGCTCCTGAAGCGGGGCCGGTTCGACGTGGTGCCGACGACTACCGGCGTGGACGCGGTGGTGGAAGGCGAGCTCCTGTCCTACACCGTGGTGCCCGTGGGCTTCAGCGAGGAGGGCACGGGCGAGAACAAGACCCAGGCCAGCCGGTACGCCATCTCCCTGACCGCGCGGGTCACCTACAGCAAGGTGGGGGAGACGGAGCCGATCTGGTCCAGCGACTCCTTCTCCTTCCGCGACGAATACGACATCGGCGCGCAGGCCGCGACCTTCTTCGACCGCGAGGACCAGTCCCTGGAGCGCCTCGCCGTCTCGTTCGCGCGCAACCTGGTGGCCGCGATGCTGGAGGCGTTCTAGCGGTGGCCGCGCGCGGAGCGCAGCCGGGGCTCCACGTCGTCGCGGGCGCGGATTCCTACCTCGCCGAGGAGGCCCTCGAGGCCCTGATCGCGGCCGCCGTGGGCAACGCCGGCCGCGCGGATTCCGTCCAGGTCTTCCGCGGCGACGAGTCGACCTGGTCGGAGGTGGTGGAGGCGGCCCGGACGGGGTCGCTGTTCGCATCGCGGCGGGCGGTCGTGGTCCGGAGCGCCGACGCCCTGAAGGGCGACGGCGAGGAGATGGTCGCCTACATCGAGGACCCAGATCCAAGCGCGTCCCTCATTCTCTTGACGGTCAAACCCGACAAGCGAAGGACGGTCTGGAAACGTCTCACCGAGATGGCCCGGGTCGTCCCCGCCGAGCCGCTCAAGGGGCGGGCGCTGCGGGCCCGCGTCCAGGAGAGCGTCCGGCAGCGACGCCTGGCCCTGCGCGACGACGGCCTCGAGGAGCTGCTGGAGCGCGTGGGCCAGGACCTGCGGCGGCTCATGGGGGAGCTGGACAAGCTGCAGGCCTTCGGCAGCCCGGCGCCGCTCTCGGCCGAGGACGTGGCCAAGGTCCTGGGGCGGGGGCTGGCCCCGCCGCTCTATCGGCTGGGCGACGCCTTGGCCGCCCGGCGCGGGAGGGAGACGCTGGAGGTCCTGCACGCGCTGCTGGAGGAGGGAGAGCCCCCGCTGAAGATCCTCGGCACCTTCCACCGGTCGCTGCGCCAGGTGCGCGGGGCCCTGGCCCTGCGCGGGGGCCGGGCGGCGCGGGAGGAGCTCGTCTCGCGCCTGGGAGTGCTTCCCTTCAAGGTCTCCGACGTGCTGGAGGCCTCGCGCCGCTGGTCCGAGGCCGACCTCCGCCAGGCCTTCGTGGCTCTGGACCGCGCGGACCGGAGGATGAAGTCGGGGTCCGAGGCCCGGACGGCGCTGGCCTCGGCGGTGGCCGAGGCCTGCGCGGGGGAGAGGGTCAGGTCCGCGATCCCGCCAGGGCGTTGACCTTGCGGGAGAGCCGGCTCTTGTACCGGGCCGCGGCGTTGTCGTGGATAACGCCCTTCTTGGCCGCGCGGTCGATCTCGCCCACGGTCTCGCTCAGGGTCTTCCTGGCCGCCTCCGCGTCACCCTTGGCGATGGCGGCCCGCAGCTTCTTCACCTGTGTCTTGACCTGGGAGAGGTTCTTCCTGTTCCGGGCCCGATGCTTGAGGCTCTGCCTCATCTGCTTCAGGGCCGACGCGTGCTGGGCCAAGCGGCTCCTCCTTCAAGGGACGTCCCGCTGATGGACGCCAAACACGCAGTCTATCCGTCTTGAGCGCGCCGGTCAACGGATCGCCTCCGCCCACCACCCCGATGCGGGCCGCCGGGCTCATCTCGGCCCTGACCCTGCTCTCGCGGCTCCTGGGCCTGGCCCGGGAGCAGGTCTTCGCCGCTCTCCTGGGGGCGGGGCTCTACGCCGACGCGTTCCAGGCCGCCTTCCGCATACCGAACCTGCTGAGGGACCTCTTCGCCGAAGGCGCCCTGTCCGCGGCCTTCGTCCCCACCTACGCGCGCGCCCTCGCGGAAGGGGGCGCGGCCCGGGCGCGGCAGCTGTCCTCCCGGGTCTTGACGCTCCTCGCGGTGGTCCTGGGCGCGCTGGTGATCCTGGGGCTCCTCCTGGCCCGGCCGCTCGTCCACGCCCTGGCCCCCGGCTTCGAGGACGTCCCGGGCAAGGAGGACGTCACGGTCCTGCTCACCCGGATCATGCTGCCCTTCCTGCCCGTCGTGTCCTTCGCGGCGGTGGCCATGGGGATGCTGAACGCGGAGGAGCGCTACGGCCCGCCGGCGCTCGCCCCGTCGCTGTTCAACCTGGTGACGATCCTGTGGGCGGCGGCGCTGTGGGCCATGGGCTTCGACCTCGCCACCGTGGCCGTGGGCTGGGCGGTGGGCACGCTCCTGGGCGGCCTGGCGCAGTTCCTCGTCCAGGTGCCGCCCCTGTGGCGCGCAGGCTGGCGGTTCCGGCCCGAGTGGGCGCCCGGCGATCCCGGCATCCGCGCGATCGCGGGCCTCATGGCCCCCGCCACCATGGGGCTGGCCGCGGTGCAGGTGAACATCTTCGTGAGCACCATCTTCGCGTCCCACGAGCCGGGGGCCGTCTCCTGGCTCACCTACGCCTTCCGCATCCTCTATCTGCCCATCGGCGTGTTCGGGGTCGCGCTGGGGACGATCGCCACCACCGGCCTGGCGCGGCGCGCCGCCGCCGGCGACATGGAGGGGCTGCGCGAGACCCTGCGCCAGTCGCTGCGCATGCTGGCGTTCCTCACCCTGCCCGCCACCGTCGGCCTGGTGGCCCTGGCCGTCCCCATCATCCGCCTGCTCTTCGAGCGGGGCCGCTTCGGGGCGCACGACACCGAGCGCACCGCCGCCGCGTTGACGCTGTACGCGATCGGCCTCGTGGCCTACACCGGGGTGAAGGTCCTGGCCCCGGCCTTCTACTCCCTGGGCCGCCCGCGCGTCCCTCTCGCGGCCAGCGCCTCGGCGGTCGCGACCAACCTCGTCGTGATCCTCGCCCTGCACCCGCGGATCGGATACCGCGCGGTGGCGCTGGGCACCAGCCTGGGCGCGCTCGTCAACGCGATCGTCCTGCTGGCCAGCTTCGAAAGGGGAGTGGGCGGCCTGCGTGGCGGCGGCATGGGCGGTCCGCTGGCAAAGATGGTCGCGGCGGCAGCCGTCATGGGCCCGGCGGCGTGGGCCGTCTGCGTTGCCATGGAGCGGTTCGTGGGGACGCAGGGAATCGTGGCCCAGGCCGTGACTGGGCTCGTCCCGGTCGCCGCCGGGGCTCTCTTTTACCTCGCGGCGGCCCGCCTGCTGCGGATCCCCGAGGCCTCCGCCCTCCTCTCCGTGCTGCGCCGGCGGCGGGCCTAGCGCCTTCCGAGATCGAGACCCGAAACCGCGACTCCTTGGACTCCCGGAGCCGGCCCCCACAAAGTATTGTGGTCTCCGGGGCATTCGTGGTACCGTCTCCGAGGCTCGCGCCCGGCGAAAGTGGGGCGCTCACGGAGGCGCGATTGAAGATGCCACGACTAGCGCTCGTGCCCGCGGCCGTGCTGTCGCTCCTGGCCTTGTCTCCCGCCGGGGCCGCCGCCCAGGACGAGACGCCCGCGCCGGAGAGATACGGCCTGCGCCTGGAGTACCGCGAGTATCGCCCCACGGTCACGGGCAAGCTGCAGATCGGCGAGGACGCCACGCTGATCGACATCGTGGACGACCTGGGCATCGAGGACAAGAGGACGTTCGAAGCCCGCGCCACCCTCAAGATCAAGACCGGCCACAAGCTGCGCGGCGGCTACATGCCCATCGACTACGACGGCGACCAGGAGGCGCCGCGCAACTTCACCTTCCAGGGCACCACGTACTTCCGGACCGACCGCGTGGTGACCTCGCTCAAGGGCTCGCTCTTCTCCGGCGACTACCAGTGGGAGTTCTACCGCGGCCCCCACGGCTTCGTGGGCGCGCTCATCGGTGCCCGCGTCTTCGACGTGGACACGGTCCTGGTGGACGTGGATGAAGGCTTTCGCGAGACGGAGTCGACGCTGGCGCCGATCCCGGTCATCGGCATCGCGGGGCGCGGCTATGCGGGCCGGTTGAGCTTCGAGGGCGAGGTCTCGGGCCTGAGCGCGGGCAGCCTGGGGACCTACTACGAGTTCGAGACCTCGGCGCGGATCCACCTGTCCGACCGTCTGGCGGTGCAGGGCGGCTACCGGGTCCTGTCCCTCACCGGGAAGGACGAGCCGGACGAGCTCGAGTTCCGGATGGGGGGATGGCAATTCGGCCTGGAGCTCAGCCTCTAGCCCGGGACCGCGTCCGGAGCGCCGCGCCCCCCGCCGGGGGCGCGGCCGCTGCCCGGCCCCCGGAAGGGATCGTCCGCGACTACCTGGACCACCTGCGCGTGGAGCGCGCCCTCTCGCCGAACACGCTCGAGGCCTACGGCCGGGACCTCGCCCGGCTGGAGGCGCACGCCGCCCGCAAGCGCCGGAACGTCGTGGCCCTGCGCCAGGCCGACCTCGCCGCGTTCATCGGCGAGCTCCGGGGCCAGGGCCTGGCCCCGCGGTCCGTGGCCCGCTCCGTGCACGCCATCCGGGGCCTGTACCGCTTCGCGGTGCGCGAGGGCCGGCTGGCCGGCGATCCCATGCAGAACCTCAAGGCCCCGCGCGCCTTCAAGGCCCTGCCGCGCTACCTCTCGGGGGCGCAGGTCGAGGCGCTGCTGGGCGCCCCGGACACGGCGACGCCGCTGGGCCTGCGCGACCGCGCGATGATCGAGGTGCTCTACGCCACGGGCCTGCGCGTGTCGGAGCTGATCGCGCTGCGCGCCGCCGACCTGGACATGCAGGTCGGGATCGTGACGTGCTTCGGCAAGGGCGGGAAGGAGCGCCTCGTCCCCCTCGGCGAGGTCGCGCGGTCGTGGGTGAGTCGCTACCTCGCCGAGGTCCGTCCCGTCATGATCGGTCAGCGCTCCACGACGGTCCTCTTCCTGAGCCGTCGCGGCGCCCGCCTCTCCCGGATGGGCGTCTGGGGGATCGTCCGGCGCCACGCCGTCACCGCGGGCGTGGAGCGGATCTTGACCCCCCACGTGCTCCGCCACTCGTTCGCCACCCACCTGCTGGAGGGGGGGGCCGACCTGCGGGCGGTGCAGGCCATGCTCGGCCACGCGGACATCTCCACCACGCAGATCTACACCCACGTCACCCGCGAGCGGCTGCGCCAGGTGTACGACCGGTTCCACCCGCGGGCGTGAGGCGGCGGCAGGAGCGTTGACCGGCCGTCGCGGCGGGTGATAGGCTCAGGTCTTTTCGTGGTGCCCCCAGGGAGCGCAGGGACGAAGGCGTCGTCAGGGAGGACCGGATAGAGCCAATGGCAAAGAACGGGCGTCATCTCTTCTCGTCGGAGTCGGTGACCGAGGGCCATCCCGACAAGATCGCGGACCAGATCTCGGACGCCGTGCTCGACGCGCTCCTGGCCCAGGACGCCTACAGCCGCGTGGCCTGCGAGACGGTGGTCACCACCGGCCTGGCCTTCATCGCGGGCGAGATCACGAGCAAGGCCTACGCCGACCTCCCCGGGATCGTGCGGGCGACCATCAAGGGCGTGGGCTACACCCGCGCCAAGTACGGCTTCGACTACGAGACCTGCGCGGTCATCTCCGCCATCCACGAGCAGTCCCCGGACATCGCCATGGGCGTGGACCCCGGCGGGGCGGGGGACCAGGGCCTGATGTTCGGCTACGCGTGCAACGAGACCGAAGAGCTGATGCCGCTGCCCATCATGCTCGCCCACAAGCTCACGCGGCGCATGAGCCAGGTGCGCAAGGAGGAGATCCTCGACTACCTCCGGCCCGACGGCAAGAGCCAGGTGACGGTGGAGTACGAGGGCGACCGGCCGGTACGCGTGGAGGCGGTGATCATCTCCGCCCAGCACAGCAGCCTGGTCAAGATCGAGACCATCCGCGAGGACGTCCTGGAGAAGGTCATCCACGCGGTCATCCCGCCCAGCCTGCTGGACTCCAAGACCAAGTACTACATCAACCCCACGGGCCGCTTCGTGGTGGGCGGGCCGCAAGGGGACTGCGGCCTGACCGGGCGCAAGATCATCGTGGACACCTACGGCGGGGTGGGCAGCCACGGGGGCGGGGCCTTCTCGGGCAAGGACCCCACGAAGGTGGACCGCTCGGCGTCCTACATGGCCCGCCACATCGCCAAGAACATCGTGGCCGCGGGCCTGGCCGACCGCCTGGAGCTGCAGATGGCCTACGCCATCGGGATCCCGGATCCCGTCTCCATCATGGTCGACACCATGGGCACGGGCAAGGTGGAGGAGGCCCGGCTGGGCGAAGCCATCCGCGAGATCTTCCCCCTCACCCCCAAGGGGATCATCGAGTACCTGAACCTGCGGCGGCCCATCTACAAGAAGACGGCGGCCTACGGGCATTTCGGCCGCAACGAGGACGAGTTCACCTGGGAGCGGACGGACAAGGTCGAGGCCCTGCGCGGGCTGCTGAGACGCTAGCCGGAGCGGACGCGGCGCAGCGCGCGGCGCTCGCGGGGCCCGGCGTCCCTTTCCAGAACCCACCACCGGGAGAGCAGATGAGATACGACGTCAAGGACGTGGGCCTGGCCGCCGCGGGCCGCCAGCGCATCGAGTGGGCGGGCAACCAGATGCCCGTGCTGGCCTCCATCCAGGAGCGGTTCCGGAAGGAGCGTCCCTTGAAGGGCCAGCGCGTGTCGGCCTGCCTGCACGTCACCAGCGAGACCGCCAACCTCATGGTCACCCTCCAGCAGGGCGGCGCGGAGGTGACGCTCTGCGCGTCCAACCCGCTCTCCACCCAGGACGACGTGGCGGCGTCGCTGGTGAAGCACCACAAGATCCCCACCTTCGCCATCAAGGGCGAGGACAACAAGACGTACTACAAGCACCTCACCGCCGCCCTGGCCCACGAGCCCACCCTGACCATGGACGACGGGGCCGACCTGGTGACCATGGTGCTGAAGGAGCGCCGGGAGCTGATCCCGGGCGTGGTCGGGGGCACGGAGGAGACGACCACGGGGGTCATCCGCCTGAAGTCGATGGAGCAGGAGGGCGTGCTCGGGTACCCGATCGTGGCCGTCAACGACGCCGACACCAAGCACCTCTTCGACAACCGCTACGGGACGGGGCAGTCCACGCTCGACGGGATCATCCGGGCCACCAACATCCTGCTGGCGGGGTCGCGCTTCGTGGTGTGCGGCTACGGGTGGGTGGGCCGGGGGGTGGCGCTGCGGGCGCGCGGCGCGGGGGCGCGCGTGATCGTGACCGAGGTCGATCCCACCCGGGCCCTGGAGGCCGTCATGGAGGGCTTCGAGGTGATGCCGCTGGCGGCGGCGGCGGCCGTCGGGCAGGTCTTCGTGACCGTGACCGGCAACAAGGGCATCATCCGCAAGGAGCACTTCCAGGCCATGCCGGACGGGGCCGTGGTGTGCAACAGCGGGCACTTCAACGTGGAGCTGGACATCCCGGCCTTGAAGTCCCTGAGCCGATCGCAACGCAGCGCGAAGCCCTTCGTGGACGAGTACGTGATGCGGGACGGCCGGAGGATCTACCTGCTCGGCGAGGGCCGGCTCATCAACCTGGCCTGCGCCGAGGGGCACCCCGCCTCGGTCATGGACATGAGCTTCGCCAACCAGGCCCTCTCCGCGGAGTACATCGCGCGCAAGGGGCGCAAGCTCGAGAAGAAGGTCCACCGGGTCCCGCTCGAGATCGACCGGGAGATCGCCCGCCTCAAGCTGGAGTCGATGGGCATCGGCATCGACCGGCTCACCCGGGAGCAGGAGTCCTACCTGGCCTCCTGGCGGGAGGGGACGTAACCGCCGCCTCCTCCTCCCGGCCCTCCGCGTGGCGCCGGCTCGTCCAGGCCGGCGTGGTCCTGGTCGCCGCCGCCTTCGGCCTCCGCGTGGTGCTGTGGCGGCCGCTCGAGCTGACGGGGGCGGCGCCCGCCGACGGCTTCACCCGCGTCGCCGGCGTCGTCCACGTCCACACCACCGCCTCCGACGGGACCGGGACGCCGGCGCAGGTCGCGGCCGCGGCCGAGGCGGCGGGCCTCGGCTTCGTCGCCATCACCGACCACAATACCCTCGAGGCCAAGGAGGTCGAGGGCTACCACGGGACGACCCTGGCCCTCGTGGGCGTCGAGGCCTCGACCCAGTCGGGGCACCTCCTGGGCCTCGGCCTGCCGGACCCCGTCTTCCGGTTCTCGGGCGACGCCCCGGACGCCCTCGACGACGTGCGACTGCTCGGCGGGGCGGCCTTCGCGGCCCACCCGCTGAGCCCGCGCGAGGACTTCCGCTGGACGGGCTGGGACCTCCCCGGTCCGTGGGGCATGGAGCTCCTGAACGGCGACAGCCAATGGCGCGAGGCGGGGTGGTGGAGCCTGCTGGGGTCGGCGTCGCTCTACGGCCTGAACCCGCGCTACGCGCTGCTCCAGAGCCTCAGCTCGCCGGCGTCGGTCCTGCAGCGATGGGACGCGCTCCTCGCGGAGCGCGACGTGCCCGGCATCGCGGGGGCCGACGCCCACGCCCGCATCGTGATCCGCAAGGAGACGGCGCTCCGGTTTCCCTCGTACGAGTCCGTGTTCGCCCTCTTCCGGAACCACGTCCTGCTGGACGCCCCGCTCGAGGGCGAGCCACAGCGCGACGGGCCGGCCATCGTGGCCGCCCTGGCCCGCGGCCGATCCTACGTCGGCGTGGACGCGCTCGCCCCCGCCGGCGGGTTCTCGTTCCAGGCCGAGGCCGGGGACGAGCGCTGGACGATGGGAGACACGGTGTCGCCGCGGCCCGGCCTCCGCCTGCGCGCGGGCGGCCGCGTCCCGCGGGGCGCGCGCTTCACGCTCCTGCGCGACGGCCGCGTGGCCCAGCAGGGCGAGCAGGAGGCGGGGCTCGAGCCCGTTGACGCCGGGGTCTATCGCGTCGAGGTCCGCGTCCCCGGCTGGGACGTGCCCTGGATCCTCTCCAACCCGATCTACGTGTTCCCGCCCGAGGAGGCGGAGAGGCGAAGGCAGCGTGCAGCGTGGCCGGCCGAGCCCACGATCCCCGCCCCGGCCCTGGTGGTGGATTCCTTCGACGGCGGCACCGTCTTCCAGCCCGCGTTCGATCCGCGCTCCTCGCTGTCCGAGCCGCTCCTCGATCCCGGCGGCGGTCCCGACGGAACAGGCGCGGCCCGTCTCCAGTTCCGCCTGGGGATCCCCGATCCGGGCTACCCGCACACCTACTGCGCGATCGTGAACCAGCAGGACCGCGACCTGGCGGGAGGATCGGGCCTCGTCCTCGCGATCAAGGGCGACGGCGTCTACCGAGTCTGGGTCCAGGTGCGCGACGAGAACCCCGCCTCCGCCGACGACGGGCTGGAGTACTGGTTCGCGTCGGTGCGGACCTCGACCGAGTGGCGGCGGGTGGCCGTGCCCTTCGCGCGCCTCCGCTCGATCAACAAGAAGACCGACGGCCGCCTGGACCTCGACAAGGTGCGGGCCCTCGTCTTCGTCCTCGACCGCGGCGCGGAAAAGCCGGGAAGCCAGGGGACGATCTGGATCGACGACGTGGGCGTGTACTAGAGCCGCTCATCGGATAGGAGTGCCGCGGCCTTCCGAGGCCCGCGCATCCATTGCGCTGCCCGCGAACACTCGCGCAAATCCTGGGAGAGCGCCGCATTCCGTAAGAGCGTCGCATTACGTAAGCGGTCCCGCCGGCGCGGGGCGTCTCCCTATGTCCTTGCGCGTCCTGGCCAAGAGGCCCCGCCCAACGTCGTTCGCGACGCCCCGCGGGGCTGTGCCGAAGAGTACGCTCTATGGCCTCCCTATTGCAGTTGGCATACCCGACACACTAGCGAGAGGTGGATTGATGCATCAGAAGCTCACGCTGGGATCCATGCGCTTCCTCGGGCTGGCGAGCGTCCTGGTTCTTGGTCTCGTGCCAGTCCGGTCGGCCATGGCCCAGGCGAGTTACGTCGTCGAAGACCTCGGAGCGCTGCCCGGCGACAGCAGTAGCGTCGGCTGGGCCATCAACGAGAACGGCGACGTGGTGGGCTGGTCCAACGGCCAGGCGGGCACTCGTGCCTTCGTGTTCACGGACGCCAACGGTATGGTCGCGCTGCCCGGCCTGCCGGCCAAGCCCCGGACGGTAGCCCGCGACATCAACGAAGCGGGCGTCATCGTGGGCTCGGCCAACGCGGGCGGCACCGACCTCGGCCACGCCGTGCTCTGGAGCGGCGGATCCGTCCAGGATCTCGGCACGCTCGGCACCGGGTTCTTCAGCGAGGCCTGGGGCCTCAACAACCTCGGCCAGGTCGTCGGCTGGTCCTACACCGACGGGGGCAGCGGCCTGACGGGAGTGCACGGCTTCCTCTACACCGCGTCGGACGGAATGATCGACCTCACGCCGCAAAGCGACACGGGCTCCGCCCACGACATCAACGATGCCGGTCAGATCACGGGCTACAAGACCGCGGTCGGCGGCTATCACGCCTTTCGGTGGCAGGCGGGGGCCTTCGAGGACCTGGGCGTGATTCCCGGGTTCGCGCACACCTTTGGCTGGGCCATCAACGCGTTCGGACAGGTGACGGGTAACGCGACCACGGCCTCGGGGAACAGCCAGCATCTGTTTCGTTCCATCGCGGGCAGTGGTCTCCAGGACCTGGGCGGCACGGGCGAGCACAACGTCGCGTTCGGCATCAACGCCACCGGCAAGGTGGTGGGCACTCGCGGGAACTCCATGAAGCGTGCCCTCCGGTACACCGACGCGGAGGGGCTCCTGGACCTCAACCTGCTGATCGATCCATCGCTGGGCTGGGTCCTCCTCGGCGCCCACGACATCAACGACGCCGAGCAGATCGTCGGATACGCGTTCAACAACTTCACCGAGCAGACGCACGCCGTCAGGCTGCAGCCCGCGGACGGGCCCCCGCCCGAGTGCACCTTCCACTGCCTGCGCTCGACCGGCATCGCAATGCGCGGCAGGGTCTCGAGCCCGGGAATGCGCCAGGTCATGGGTAAGGTGACGGTCAAGGACGAGACCGCAGCCCCGATGCCGCTCGCCCTGGTCGTCGCCACGTGGACCTGGCCGGACGGCAGCACCCACGACGTCAACGTGTGGACCAACTCGAAGGGCGTCGCGGTCTCGACCACACAAGGTCCCCCGGGTCTCTACACCCTGACGATCGTGAACCTCGTGCTGTCACAGTACACGTTCGACCCGAGCCAGAGCGTGCTGCAGAAGAGCATCACCGTACCGTAGGATCGTCCCCGCTGCGTTCAGCGTTGGGCGGCTTCAGCGCGGGGCCGCCGCCAGCCTGCGCGCCGTCCGGAGCCCCGCCTCGAGGATCGGATCGCCGAGCGCGGCGGCCTCGCGGTCGGCCAGGTTCACGAGCACCGGCGGCACGAAGTCCTCGCGCGGCGTCCCGTCGAGGTGGCCGAGCTTCTCGGCGGCATAGGAGAGGCGGATCCCGGTGTTCGGCAGCTCCAGGTCGAACACCGCGCCGTTGAGGCCGGCCATGCGGGTGCCGACCACGGTGGCGCGCCCCGTGCCGTCCAATCCGATGGCCATGCCTTCCGCCATGCTCGCGGTCCAGCGGCCCACGAGGACCACGAGCGGCGCGCGATAGACGGGGCCGCGGGGCGACACCGTCCGCATCCAGGGCTCGCCTCCGCGCGGCAGGATGCGCTGGTACCCCAGGGTGCGCTCGACGAAGCGTGCCAGCATCGGCTCGGCCACGGAGGTATTGCCGCCGCTCGGTATGTCCCGCAGGTCCAGGATCAGCGCGCCGGTGTCCCGCAGCGCATCGAGCGCGGCATCGAAGAGGGGCACGGTCTCGTCGGACCCGAGGTCGCGCACCTGGAGATATCCGATCGATCCCTCGAGCACCCTGCTGGCGACCCCGGGCCCCGGTCGAGCCGCACCCACCCGGACGTGCTCGGGCCGGTCGAGCTCGAACCGCCGCGGCCGGCCGTCGGCGCCCTCCACCTCGAGGCGGCGCGGAGTGTGGTGCGTCCCGGCCAGCAGGGCGAGCAGCGCCCACGCCCGGGCCTTCGGATCGTCCTTCGGGACGCAGCGGCCGATCCGCCGCCGCACCGCCTCCTCGACGGGGAGGCCACCGACGCTCCGCAGGCGCATCCCCGGCCGCAATCCGGCCTGCTCGGCGCTGAAGCCGGGTCGGAGCTGCGTGATCACGGCCCGGCCGTCCTGCCACTCGGCCCAGACGTCGAGCCCGCTCGGGATGAGGCGCGTCGAGCCAGGCGTGTTCGTCTTGAGGTGCGTGTGCGGGTCGTACAGCTCGTCGAGGGCGCGCTCCAGCAGCGTGACGAAGTCGGCTGGGCTCTTCGCCTCCGCCGCCTCGGGGCCGTAGCGCTTCTTCACGCAGGCCCAGTCGGTCGCCTTGCGGTCGAAGTAGGCGTAGCGCGCGCTCAGGGTGGACCAGAGGAGGTCGAAGTCGGCGGCCATGCCCTCGGACGTCGCCGTCGGTTCCCCGCCGTAGACGGGAGCAAGCAACAACGACCCGCAGAGGCAAGCCGACGCGATGCGGCCCTCGATGCTCAGGGTCAGGTCTCCAGCGTCAGCATCAGGTACAGGCCGGCGGCGCCGAAAAGGATGTTCGGGGCCCAGGAGGCCAGCACCGGCGGGAGCAGCCCCGTGCTGCCCAGGGCCTCGAAGATCGCCAGGCAGCCCCAGTAGAAGATGGCGATCACGATGGCGGCGGCGATCCCGTAGAGGGCGCCCCGGCGCGCCACCACGAACGCGAACGGGATCCCGATCAAGGTCATGACCACGGTGACGAGCGGGAACGAGAGCTTGCGGTGGAGCTGCACCCGCAGCGCGGTGACGTCCAGGCCCAGCTTCTCCAGGGAGGCGATGTGCCGGCGGAGCTCCTTGAAGCCGAGGGTGTCGGACTCCCGCTCCTCCTGGTTGAAGTAGCTCGGCGGCTCGATCTCGCGGGTCCGGACCTGGTCGAACGTGTGGAAGCGCGGGTTGCCGGCGAAGGACCGGCGCCAGCCGCGCTCCAGGTCGTAGGAGACCCCGTTCCAGCCGGCGCGGGCGGCGTAGAGGCGGTCGCGCAGGTCCCACTTCGCGGGGTCCACGTCGTAGATCGAGAGCCCGTAGAGCGTGATGCCGCCGGGCCGGGGCCCCTGCTCCAGGTAATCGTAGTTGTAGAAGCGGCTGTCGCTGCCGAGGATCCAGCGCCTCTCCATCGCGCTCGAGGTCTGCGGGGGCCGGCCGCGGATCACGTTCCGGTCCTGGTTCGCGACCTTGTTCATCGAGGGCAGGATCAGCTCGGACATGCCGAACATCAAGAGGCAGACGATCGCGCCGAGGCCGAGCATGGGAGCGCTGGCCCGGTAGATGCTGATGCCCGCGGCCTTCATGGCGGTGATCTCGTTGCGGCGGCTCATCACCCCGAAGGTGATGAGCACGGCGACCAGGACCGCCACCGGGGCCATGAGGTGGAGGATGTTGGCCGAGCTGAAGGCGTAGTAGTGGAGGACCACGATCCCCTTGATCCGGTTGCGCTGGACGTCGTCGAACAGGTCCATGAAGTTCACGAGCACGAAGATCGACCAGAAGGCCACGAGGACCATCACGAAGTGGCCGACGTAGGTGCGCGCGATGTACCGGTCGAGGAGGCTCGGCAGGTGCACGCTCCAGCGGGGGATGCGCAGCACCACCACCCCGCGGGGCCGGGCGCCGGCGGGGGCCCCGGGTACGGGCCTCGCGCGCGGCCGCCTGATGCGGGGCAGCAGGGCCAGGTAGTGGGACGCGTCCAGGGGATCGAAGGCCGCGGCCCGGTGGTTCAGCACGAGCAGGGCCACCGCGATCACGCCCAGGATGGCGTTGGCCCCCCACATGGCCAGCACGGGCGGCATGAGGCCGGTGTCGCCCGCCTGCTCGCCCAGCCGGATGATCACGTAGTACACGAAGATCACCCCGATGGAGAGCCCGAAGGCGGCGGAGCGGGCCTCCTTCTTGCTGCCCAGGGACAGCCCCAGGCCCAGCAGGCCGAAGACCACGCAGGCCGCGGGGATGGCCACCTTCTTGTGGTACTCGACGTCGTAGGGTCCCCACTCGATCCGCTTCTTGCCCTGTCCCCGGAGCGCCGCGCTGCGCTGCCGGAGCTCTCCCATCGTCATCTCCCGGTCGCCCTTGGCCAGGGGGATGGTGGGGAACAGCTCCTCGAAGGGGAGCGGGAAGTAGCCGGACTGGAAGCTCTCCCACACGTAGCCGCCGCCGGGATCCGCGGGGGCGAAGGAGTGCATGATGCCCTGCCGGAGCTCCAGGCCCACGCTCTTGCGGGCCTTCTCGATGACGAGCTGTCCCGAGCGGGCTAGAATCAATCGAGGCTTCCCCGCGACCCGGTTGTCGTGGACGAACAGGTCCCGCCACTCGCCGGTCGCCGCGGGGATGTCCGACACGTACAGCACCATGCCGGGGACGAGGTCGTCGGTGAAGACCCGCGGCTTCATCTCGGTGCGGGCCCTGCTCACGATCAGGGAGAAGAGGATCTCGCGGTAGGCCTGGTTCGCGGCCGGGCCCAGGACCGCGAACACGTAGAAGGTGAGGAGGGTGGCGGCCAGGGAGAGGGCCAGCACGGGTCGCAGCAGGCGCGCCGGGCTCACGCCGCTGGCGCGCAGGGCGACGATCTCGCTGTCGCTGGCCAGGCGGCCGAAGGCCAGGAGCACGCCCAGCAGGAACGCCATGGGGATGGTGACCGAGAAGATGCTGGGGAGCAGGTAGGCGAAGGCGCGCGCCACGGTGGGCAGGTCGGCGCCCCGGGACACCAGGACCTTCATGAGGTGCGTGATCTGGTCCAGGAGCAGGATGAACGTGAACAGGAGGAGGCCCAGCCCGGTGGGCGGGAGGACCTCGCGGACCACGTACCGGTCGAGCAGCGTGGGACGCGGGAGGGCGAGGCTCACAACCGATGAATCGTAGCATCCCCGGCGCGAGGGCCGTGACGCCGTGAGCGTGGTCCGCGTCGCGCTCCTCTGGCACATGCACCAGCCGCCGTACCGCGATCCGCTGACCGGCCATTCGGTCCTGCCCTGGGTGCGCCTGCACGCCTTGAAGGACTACCTGGGGATGGTGAAGCTCCTCGAGGAGACGCCCGCGGTCCACGCCACCTTCAACCTGGTGCCGTCCCTGCTGGACCAGATCGAGGCCTACGCCCGGGGCGAGGCCACCGACAGCCACCAGCAGCTGTCCATGGAGCCGGCGGCGGAGCTGGACGAGGGCGAGCGCGTGGCCGCCCTGCGCACCCTCTGCCTGGCGCACCCGAACCTGATCGCCGCCCTCCCGCGCTTCGTCGAGATCGTGGAGCGGCGCGGACCCCATACCGACGAGGCGTCACTGCGCGAGGCGGCCGGCCGGCTCTCCGTCGAGGAGCTGCGGGACCTCCAGGTCGTCTCCAAGCTGGCCTGGTTCGACCGCGGGTGGCAGGGCTCCGACCCCGTGGTCAAGGAGCTGCTGGCCAAGGGCCGGTCGTTCGACGAGCGGGACAAGGCCCGCCTGGCCGAGCGCGAGCGCGCGCTGCTGGCGCAGGTGATCCCGGCCTATCGGGCCGCCGCCGAGCGGGGCCAGGTCGAGCTGTCCACCTCGCCCTATTACCATCCCATCCTGCCGCTCCTGTGCGACACCCGCGCCCACCACGAGGCCCATCCGGGCGCGCCCCTGCCCCGCCGCTATTGCCATCCCGAGGACGCGGGTGACCAGATCCGCCGCGCCCTGGACCGCCACCAGGCGGTGTTCGGCCGGCGCCCCGCGGGGGTGTGGCCGTCGGAGGGCTCCGTGTCGGAGGCCGCGGTGCTGGAGCTCGCGCGCGCCGGCGTGGGTTGGACCGCGTCCGACGAGGCCGTCCTCGCGCGCAGCGTGGACCACGCGGTTCACCGCGACAGCCGGGGCACGGCCTACCCGCTGGAGCTCCTCTATCGCCCCTGGGTGAGGCGGACCTCCGCGGGCGACGTCGCGCTCCTCTTCCGGGACCGCGCGCTCTCGGACCTCATCGGCTTCTCCTACGCGGGCGTGGACCCGGCGCGCGCGGCCGCCGACCTCCTGGACCGCTTCCGCCGTATCGGGGAGCGCTGGCGTTCCGCCGGGCTCGACGGGGAGCCGCTGGTGGGCGTGATGCTGGACGGCGAGAACGCCTGGGAGAGCTTCCGCGACGGGGGCCGGGTCTTCCTGGGCGAGGTCTACCGCGGCCTCGAGTCCGACCCCCGCCTGCGGGCGGTGACCATGAGCGAAGGGCTGGCCGCATCGACCCCGCGCGAGATCCCGCGGGTCTTCGCCGGGAGCTGGATCCACGCCGACTTCTCGGTGTGGATCGGCCACGCCGACGACCGCCGGGCCTGGGACCTGCTGGGCGACGCGCGGGACGCTTTGTCTGGCGCGGAGGGCGACGCCGGGGGGAACGTCAGGCGGGACGCGCTTGAAAGTGCCAAAGAATCGTTCAGATCTGCCTGCGCCAGCGACTGGTGCTGGTGGTACGGCGACGACCGCTCGTCGGAGAACGACCTCGAGTTCGACCGGCTGTTCCGCCGCCACCTCCAGGCGGTCTACGCGGCCCTGGGCCAGCCGCCTCCCCCGGCGCTGGAGGAGACGCTCATCACCACCCGCCACCTGGCCGTCCGGCAGAGCCGGCCCACGGGCGCGGTGGAGCCGGTCCTGGACGGCGAGCTCACCGTCCCCGAGGAGTGGGTCGCGGCCGGCGTGCACCGCGCGCCGCTCACCGGCGCGATGCACCACGGCTCGCAGCGCGTCCGCGCCCTGCGCTTCGGCGTGGGGGCCGAGCGCCTGAACGTGTTGGTGGAGGGGTCCGTGCCCATGGCCGAGCTCCTGGCCAGGGCGGACCTGGCCCTGAGCTTCCCCGGCCCGCTGCCCTTGCGTTATCGTTTCCAGAGGGAGGACTCGGGCGCCCTGACGATCCTGCGGGAGACCCGGAGCGCGATGGGGTGGATCCCGTCCCCGACCCGGGCCGCGGCGGCGGCGGGATCGGTGCTGGAGATCGGCGTGCCCCTGGACGAGCTCCAGCCCGGCCCCGGAGGCGCGTTGGAGTTCCGGGCCGTGGTGTTGGAGGACGGCACGGAGCTGGAGCGGCACCCCGACGCCAAGCCGATATCGGTTGTCCCCGAGGAGGTCACGCGTGATTGACATCGAGTCCCTGCTGAAGGAGAAGCGGGTGTTCCCTCCGCCCGACGCCTTCAGCCGGGCGGCCCACGTCAAGAGCCTCGAGGAGTACCGCAGGCTCTACGACCGCAGCGTCGAGGACCCCGAGGGCTTCTGGGCGGAGCAGG